>Ga0182741_1003937_pt1 | contig 15150 bp, 15 predicted proteins | sample eDN5th37CBELigOP_FD_128874 | JGI IMG/M metagenome (GOLD analysis project Ga0182741, IMG submission 128874) | Enriched Organic Plus compost microbial communities from Emeryville, California, USA - eDNA 5th pass 37_C BE-Lig OP (version 2) (version 2) ...
ACCACCGTGATGGTGTCGATGCCGCGCTCGGCCAGCCAGGCCTCCAGCCCCGTGCCGGCGAACGCGCTGGGCATGCACTTGACGGCCAGGTGGTCGTAGGGGCGGGCAGCCACGCTGGGGTGCAGTTCGGCGCCGTGCGAGCCCTGGGCGAACAGCGGGGCTTGCGGCGACTCGACATCCTGCACCACCACGACCGGTACGCCCGCCGCGTGCGCGGCGTCCATGGCGCGCCCGATATTGGCCAGCGATTGCTGCGGGTCGGGATACTCGATCGGCAGGTTGCCGGTGAAATATTCGTTCTGCACGTCGACGACGATCAGGGCGCGACGGGGAGCGGCTGAAGACATTCTGGTTCTCCGGTTGGACTGGGACGGTCGCATTATTCCTGGCGGCAGGCGCGGCCGATAGTGGCCTGAACGACAATGTTCGATAAAATCGGGCCATTGCCCCGGCCGGCCCGGCCGGGCGCCTGCCGGACCACGCCATGCCCAGTTCCCGGGATACCGCCCGCCATGCTCCGCGCGCCACCGTGGTGGCGGTGGCGGCCTTCGACCAGATCAGCGCCTTCCACCTGACCGTTCCGTGCGCCGTGTTCGAAACGCGCGACTCGCCCGGTTTGCCGCTGTTCGACCTGCGCGTATGCGCCGTCGAGCCCGGCCCGCTGCACACCAGCGCCGGCTTCACGGTGCAGGCCAGCCACGGCCTGCGCGACCTGGCGCGGGCCGATATCGTCATCGTGCCGAGCTGGCGCGACACTGCCGAGCCGGCGCCGCCGCCCTTGCTGCGCGCGCTGCGGCGCGCCCATGCGCGCGGCGCGCTGGTGGTGGGCCTGTGCCTGGGGGCTTTCGTGGTGGCCGAAGCCGGCTTGCTGGACGGCCGCAGCGCCAGCACGCACTGGATGTGGGCCGAGGACTTCGCGGCCCGCTATCCGCGGGTGCGGCTCGACCGCGATGTGCTGTACGTGGACGAGGACGACGTGGTGACCTCGGCGGGCACCGCGGCCGGCATCGACTGCTGCCTGCACGTGCTGCGGCGGCGCTGGGGCGCGGACGCGGCCAATGCGGTGGCGCGCCGGCTGGTGGTTCCGCCGCACCGGCAGGGCGGGCAGGCCCAGTATGTCGAGCAGCCGGTGCCGGCCTCGGTCGGCGCCGATCGCCTGGCCGGGGTGCTGGCGTGGCTGGCCGCCAACCTGGATCGCAACCACGATCTCGACGCGCTGGCCGCCCGCGCGGCCATGAGCCGGCGCACCTTCACGCGCCATTTCCGCCAGGCCACCGGCGGCACGGTCGGACAGTGGCTGCAGGCGCAGCGGCTGGCGTTGGCGCAGCGCCTGCTGGAAACCAGCGACGCCCCGATCGAGGTGATCGCCGGCCAGGCGGGGTTCGGCACGCCGTTGTCGCTGCGGCAGCATTTCCGCCGCGCGCTGAAGGTCTCGCCCTCGGCCTACCGGCGCGAATTCCGGCGCGCGGCCTGAACCGGCTCCGCGGCCCTAGGCCTCGGCAGCCGGCTGGAAGACGCGGCTGCGGCGCCATTCGATCAGGCCGATGACGATGCCGCTGCCGCAAATGATGGCGATGCCCAGCCAGGTCAGGGCATCGGGGAAATGCCCCCACGCCAGCCAGCCGATGGCGGTGGCGCTGACGATTTGCAGATACACGAACGGCGCCAGCGTGGACGCGGCGGCGTTGCGGTAGGCGCCGATCTGCATCAGGTGGCCGAGCGCCCCGGACAGGCCGGTCGACAGCAACAGCAGCCAGTTGCCGGCGTCGAGCTCGCGCAGCGCCGGCAGGGCGGGCGGCAGCGTGAACGGCAGGGCCAGCGTCAGGCAGACCGCGCCGACCGCGCCGCTCCAGATCAGCGACGTGTAGGGATCGTCGCCCGCCACGCGGCGGGTGGCGATGAACTGCGCGGCGAAACAGCAGGCGGTCAGCAGGCCGAACAGCACGCCCAGCGGATGCAGGCCGCCGCCGGGCCGGATGATGATGAGCACGCCGATGAAGGCCACCCCCGCCGCCACCCAGCGCGAAGCGCGCGGCGGCTCTTTCAGGACCCAGGGAGCCAGCGCCAGCACGATCAGCGGGGCCAGGAAGTTGATGGCGGTGGCCTCGGCCTGCGGCATGTAGCTCAGGGTGGTGAAGAAGGCCAGGGTGGCCACCAGCATCGAGCCGCCGCGCAGCAACTGCTCGCGCGGGTGGCGGCTACGCAGGATGCCCACGCCCCGGCCCGGCAGCACCAGCGCCAGCACCAGCAGCAGGTGCACCAGGTATCGCACCCAGCAGAGGATCAGCAGCGGCACGCCGGCGGCCATGACCCATTTGCCGCTGGCGTCCAGGCATGACAGCGTCCAGGCCGAGAGAATCAACAGGACGATGCCCACCAATGGCCGCGTCGCGGGCGGACGCGCGGGGTGGGGCGGCGTGGCTGCCGGCGCGGCGCCGGCGGCGGCCCGGTGCATGGGGATCTCCTTCAGGCAGACGGTCGAACGCCAGGCGGGCGGGGGCCTCGGCCTGGCGAAACGGCACATGATACGCTCATCCTCGCCATACGGACGCGGGCCATGATCGATCTACGAAATATTGAAACCTTCTTCTGGGTGTCGACGCTGGGCAGTTTCCGCGCCGCCTCCGAGAAACTCAACACCACGCAGCCGGCCGTCTCGCAGCGCATCGCCTCGCTGGAGCGCGACCTGGGCGTGCGCCTGTTCGAGCGCGACGCGCGCGGCGTCACCCTGACGGCCAAGGGGCAGGAGCTGCTGTCGCACGCAGAGCGCATGCTGCAATTGCGGCGCGACATGCTGCAGGCCGCGCGCGAGCAGAACGTGATGCGCGGTCCGTTGCGCCTGGGCGTGGCCGAGACCATCGTGCAGACCTGGCTGCCGGCCCTGATCGAGCACATGCACGCGGCCTATCCGGCGCTGGTGCTGCAGATCGAAGTGGACACCACGCCGGTGCTGCGCAGCCACCTGCTGTCGCGGCAGATCGACCTGGCCTTCCTGATGGGGCCGGTGCTCGAGGCGCGCGTCGAAAACCTGCCGCTGTGCGCCTATCCGCTGGCCTGGGTCGCCAGCCCCCGGCTGGCGCTCGGCCCCGAGCCGGTGACGCTCGAGCGCATCGGCACGCTGCCGGTGATCACCTATCCTTCCAGCAGCAGTCCCTACCAGCTCGTGCGCGACATGCTCACGCGCGCCGGCGTGCGGGCGCCGCGCATGTACGGCAGCGCTTCCTTGTCGATGGTGGTGCGCATGACGCTGGATTGCATCGGCACCAGCGTGATCGCGCCGGTATTCCTCGACAAGGAACTGGCCAGCGGCGAACTGCGCCTGCTGGACGTGCAGGCCGATCCGCTGCCCGACCTGGCGTTCACGGCCACCTGGGTGCAGGGGCCGGACAGCCATGCGCCGCGCACCATTGCCTTGCTGGCGCAGCAGGCGGCCGCCGGCAAGCTGGGGCCCTTGTCCATGGCGTAGGCGCGCGCCGCCGGCCCTCAGTGGCGGCCGAAATACTGGCTGGGGGTCACGCCGAAAGCGGCACGGAAGCTGCCGATGAAGGCGCTGGTGCTTTCGTATCCCACCGCCAGCGCGACTTCGGTGACCGGCTTGCCGACGGCCAGCATTTCCTGCGCGCGCAACAGGCGGGCCTGCTGCCGCCATTGCCCGAGCGTGACGCCGGTTTCGCCGCGAAAACGCCGCATCAGCGTGCGCGAAGACATATTCAGCCGCCGCGCCCAGGCCTCGATGCCGCGGCCGTCCTCGGGCTGGTCCAGCAGCGACGCGGCCAGCTCGCGCAGCCGGCGGTCGCGCGGCATGGGCAAGGACAACCGCACTTCGTCGCACAACTGCAATTCGGTGATCAGCAGATCGAACAGCCGCAAGGTATGGCGGCGCTGCAGTCCGTCCGCCGGCGCGCCGGCCAGCCGGTGCAGCAGCGCCTCGATCAGCGGGTTCGACGGCCAGACGCGCGACTGGGCGGGCAGCCGCTCGCAGCCGTCTGCCCGCACGTATACGAACAGGCCGCGCGCGTGGCCGAACCAGTTGGCCTCGTGCAGCACGCCGGGCGGGATCCAGCCGACGCGCCCGGGCGTCATGGTCAGGACCGCCCCGTCGCTCTGCACCACGCTCAGGCCTTCCTGCACCATCAGCAGCATGCCCTGCGGATGCCGGTGCGGCGGGACGCTGATGCCGCGATTCTGGCGCGGCCCTTCGACACGGAACGGCGTGAGCAGGTGGGTCGGGTCCACGGCCTGCGGACCCTGCGTGAGCAGAGGTTGGCGGATTTGAGGCATAGGTTGACGGGATTCCGTTAGTCGCTCTCAATGCAAATGTACATCATTCTCATCATTGAGTTCCGGCAATAGCCGTGATGGGAGCAGGGCAATGACCGACAGGAATCTGCGCCAGGCCGGCATGAAGACCACCTTGCCGCGCCTGAAAGTGCTCGAGGTGTTCGACAGCCACCCCGACCGCCATTTGAGCGCCACTGACGTGTACCGGCTGCTGATGGAGCAGCGCGTCGAGATCGGGCTGGCCACCGTGTACCGGGTGCTCGGCCAGTTGACCGGGGCCGGCGTGCTCAGCCGCATCCAGGTCGAGCCGCACGGCGGCCTGTTCGAGCTGGGCAGCAAGGCGCGCCACGACCACCTGGTCTGCACGCGGTGCGGCCAGGTGGCGGAATCGTCCGATCCCGCCATCGCGCAACAGGCCGAGCGCGTGGCGCGGCGCCACGGGTTCGCGCTGGAAAGCTACAACCTGGGCCTGTATGGCTGCTGCGCGGCATGCAGCGGCCGGCCGCCCGCCGCCAAAGGAGTGTTCGAATGAATCCCGATGCGTTTGCGCTGCATGACCTGACGCACTTTCCCGTGGTGCTGACGCGCCGTCCCCGCGCATCCGCGGGGACGATGCAACTCTGGACGCGCGAGATGGACATGCTGGCGGCCAGCCCCGAGCCGTTCGTGTTGATCGGCACTGACCTGAGTGTGGACCTGGCGCCGCTGGAGCGGCGCGACATGGCGGCCTGGCAGGCGGTGAACCTGGCGCGATTGCGGCAGCGCTGCGCGGGCTTCGTCTCCATCGTGCCCGATCCGCGCGCCTTCGGCCTGCCCTTCGCGGCCGTGGCCACGCTGGCGCAGGCCCGCGACAAGGCGCGCGGACTGCTGGCGGCATTCGGAGCCGCCGGAACGGAGCCGCCGCGCGCGGCGGACGCGCGCCTGGCGCTGCTGGCCTGAGCCATCGACGGGCGAATCGGCCCTAGGATTTTCCCTGATACGTCGCCCGCCGGCATGCGCGCGGGGCCGCCCGCGGCGCTCCCGCCGCGGGCCCGGCGCCTGCCCGCGAGCCCGCGTCATTGCTGGCTCGGCGGCCGCCGCGGGGCAGCGGCGCGGTGAGACCTAAAAAATATTTATACCCCGGCATCCACACTTACGATTGGACAGGAACCGACCCGCCCGGTGGAATGCGCGGCAGGAGGTCGGGCCGCAGCGCGGCCCGCCAGCCCATCGCAGCGCGCCACCGGGCAACGGGGCCCGGCGCGCGGTCGAATCCCGCCTGCAAGGAGAAAGCCCCATGAAGAAGCCGTTGATCTACGCCGCCGCGATGCTGCTGGCCGGCGCCGCGCATGCCCAGGACCTGCCCAAGACCCATCTCAAGGTGGTGGGCGGGCTCAGCAACTTGACCGCCTACACCGATTACGAAAGACCCTTCTGGACCAAGACCATTCCCGAGCTGTCCAAGGGCCAGGTCACGGCGGACATCAAGGGCTTCAACGAAATGGGCCTGAAGGGGCCCGAGCTGCTGCGCCTGATGTCGCAGGGCGTGATCGAGTTCGGCACCGCCACGCTGTCGTACTTCGCGACCGACAACCCCATCAATGAAGCCATCGACCTGGCCGGCCTGGCGCCCGACGTGAAGACGGCGCGCGCCGTGACCGAGGCGTTCCGGCCGGTGTACGCCAAGCTGTACGGCGAGGGCGCCAACGTCAAGTTGCTGGGCATTTCGACCTATCCGGCTCAGGTGCTGTTCTGCAACGCCGAGATCAAGAGCCTGGCCGACGTCAAGGGCAAGAAGGTGCGCACCAGCAGCCGCACCACCGCCGAGTTCGTCGAGGCCCTGGGCGGTTCCAGCGTCACCATGGCGTTCGGCGAAGTGGTGCCGGCGCTGCAGAACAAGGTGGTGGATTGCGCCATCACCGGCTCGCTGTCGGGCTACTCGGCCAAGTGGTATGAAGTGTCGACGCACTTGTACGCCTTGCCCATCAACTGGAACCAGCAGATCCACGCGGTCAACCAGAAGGCCTGGGACAAGCTCGATCCCAAGGTGCGGGAGTTCCTGCAGGCCAATGTCGACAAGCTGGTCGACGACATCTGGGATGCGGCCGCGCGCCAGACCCAGGAGGGCTATGACTGCAATACCGGCGCGGCCGCCTGCCCGTACCCGGCCAAAGGCAAGATGGTGCTGGTGCAGCCTAGCGACGCCGATCGCCAGTTGCTGAAGCAGGTGCTCAACGACGCCGTGCTGCCGAAGTGGGCGGCGCGCTGCTCGGCCAAGTGCGTAGAGGACTTCAACGCGACGATCGGCAAAGAGATCGGCCTGGTCGCCAAGAAGTGACCGGCCATCGACTGCAAGCGCGCGCCGCGCGGCGCATCGGGCACAGCGCCCGGTGTGCGGCGGCGCGCCGCGGAGGCGAATACGCATGACTAAACCCGAACACTTCCATACGCTGGGCATGCTGCTGCGCCGCGCGGAATCCTGCTCGCGCGTGGCGGTCTGGGTGGGCGGCACGCTCACCCTGGCCAGCGTGCTGCTGATTTCATTCGACGTGCTGGCCCGCAAGTTCCTCGGCTTCACCACCGGCGGCGCCGATGAGCTGTCCAGCTACGCTTTCGCGATCAGCACCTCGTGGGCGCTGGCCTTCGCCACCCTGCAGCGCGCCAATGTGCGCGTCGATGTGCTGTACCAGTATCTGCCGGTGCGCCTGTCCGCGGTGCTGGACTGGCTCTCGCTGGTTGCCCTCGGCATCTTCATGGTGTACCTGACCTACTACGCCATGGAGATGGTGCAGACGTCGTGGGCCGGCAACTCGGCGGCCAATACGCCGCTGGCCACGCCGCTCTGGATACCCCAGGGCCTGTGGCTGCTGGGGCTGGCGTGGATGTGCATCACGGTGGCCCTGATGCTGGTGCGCGCCTCGCTCGCGCTGGTCACGGGCGACCTGCAGCTGGTCAAGGCCATCTGCGGCGTGCGCTCGGCGCAGGAAGAGGCCGAGGAAGAGGCCGCCGCCGGCGAACGCATGGTCAAGGGAGGCGCCGCATGATCGCCACCGCCCTGATTCTCCTGCTGGTGCTGATCGGCCTGTCCATTCCGGTGGGCGCGGCCCTCGGCGTGCTGGGGCTGATCCTCGACCCGCTCTATTCCATGCTGCCGCTCACGCGGGCCATCGGCGAGATGTCCTGGAGCGCCAACAACGAATTCCTGCTGGTCGCCATTCCGCTGTTCATCATGCTCGGCGAAGTGCTGTTGCGTTCCGGCTTCGCCGAGCGCATGTACAGCGCCATGAGCCTGTGGCTGTCCTGGCTGCCGGGCGGCCTGATGCACGCCAACATCGGCGCCTCGACGCTGTTCTCGGCCACTTCCGGGTCCAGCGTGGCGACGGCCGCCACGGTCGGCACGGTGGCTATCCCGCAGATCCGCAAGTACGGCTACAACGAACCGCTGTTCCTCGGCAGCCTGGCCGCCGGCGGCACCCTGGGCATCCTGATCCCGCCATCGATCAACCTGGTGATCTACGGCGTGCTGACCAATTCGTCGGTGCCCAAGCTGTACCTGGCGGGCATCCTGCCGGGCTTCGGCCTGGCGGTCCTGTTCATCCTCACCGTGGCGCTGGCCTGCATCGTCAAGCCTCAATGGGGCGGCCAGAAGGTACAGGCGACCTGGGCGCAGCGCCTGGCCAGCCTGCTGCACCTGGCGCCGCCGCTGGGCATCTTCTTCCTGGTGGTGGGTTCCATATACGCTGGCCTGGCCACGCCCACCGAGGCGGCGGCGCTGGGCGTGCTGGGCGCGCTGGTGCTGGCGGCCTGCTTCGGCCGCCTGACCTGGACCATGCTGCGCGAGTCGATCGAAGGCACCATGCGCTCGACCGCCATGATCATGCTGATCGTGATCGCCGCCAGCTTCCTGAATTTCGTCATGTCCGCCACCGGGCTCACGGATGCGCTGACCCGCTCGATCACCGAGCTGGGCCTGTCGCCGGGCTGGATGCTGCTGATCCTCGTGCTGTTCTACCTGGTGTTGGGCTGCTTCATGGAAACCCTCTCGATGATGATCACCACGATCCCGATCGTGGCGCCCATCATGATCGCGCTAGGCTATGACCCGATCTGGCTGGGCATCGTCATCATCGTGCTGGTCGAGGCCGCGCTGATCACCCCGCCGGTGGGGCTGAACCTGTTCGTTGTGCAGAGCCTGCGCAAGAGCGGCAACATGGGCGCCGTCATCGTCGGCAGCCTGCCGTTCGTGCTGGCCATGTTCGTCATGCTGGCGCTGCTGGCGGTCTTCCCGGACCTGGCGCTGTGGCTGCCGCGGGTATTCGGCTGAAGCGGCGCGTATTTATTTTGTCGAGTCTTACGCAGGAACCATCATGAAAGCTGTATTCCAGATCGAATCCGACGGCGCCGCGCGCACTGTCGAGGCCGATATCCGCAACCTGGTCGTGGCCGGCTGGGCTGGCCGCGACCGCGCCGCCATCGAGCACCACATCGAAGAGCTGGCGGCGATCGGCGTGCCCCGTCCCAGCAGCGTGCCGCTGTTCTACCGCATCGCCGACAACCAGCTGACGCAGGCCGCGCGCATCCAGGCGGTGGGCGAGGCCTCGTCCGGCGAGGTCGAGACTTTCGTTTTCCGCGCCGCCGGCGAACTGTACGTGAGCATCGCCTCCGACCATACCGACCGCAAGCTGGAGGCGCACAGCGTGGCGCTGTCCAAGCAGGTGTGCGCCAAGCCGGTGGGCACCGCCGCCTGGCGGCTGGCCGACGTGGCCGACTACTGGGACGAGCTGGTGATCCGTTCCTACATCGTCGAGGACGGCGCCGAGGTCCTGTACCAGGAAGGCACGCTGGCGTCGCTGCGCACGCCGGCCGAGCTGATCGCCGGCTATACACAGGGCGCGCCGCTGCCCGAAGGCACCGGCATGACCTGCGGCACCGTGGCAGCCATTGGCGGCATCCGGCCGTCCGCCACCTTCATCATGGAGCTGGAGGATCCGCGCCGCCAGCGCGTCCTGCGCCACCGCTATGATGTCGAGGTGCTGCCCGAGGTGGCCTGAGCGCCGCCCGGCCCGGCCCGATTCACCGCCATACCTGCCGCCGCCGCGGCGCGAGGATCCTATGCTTGCCACCCTTAACGACACCGCCGCCTCCCTGCGGGAGGGGCGCACCAGTTCTATCGAATTGACCGAGGCCGCGCTGGCGCGCGCCGCCGATCCGGCCGGCGAGGGCGCGCGCGTGTTCACGCGCGTGTATGCCGAACAAGCGCGCGCCGCCGCGCGCGCCGCCGATACGCTGCGCGCCGCTGAGCTGGCGCGCTCGCCCATCGACGGCCTGCCCATTTCCATCAAGGACCTGTTCGACGTGGCGGGCGAGACCACCCTGGCCGGCTCCGTGGCGCGCCAGGGCGAGCCCGCGGCGGACGAACACGCCGTGGTGGTGCAGCGCCTGCTGGCGGCCGGCGCCGTCATCGTCGGCCGCACCAACATGGTCGAGTTCGCCTATTCGGGGCTGGGCGTCAACCCGCACTATGGCACGCCGCGCAATCCGTGGGACCGCGCCGCCGGCCGTATCCCGGGCGGCTCCTCGTCGGGCGCGGCGGTATCGGTCACCGACGGCATGGCCGTCGGTGCCATCGGCTCGGACACGGGCGGCTCGGTGCGCATCCCGGCGGCGCTGTGCGGCCTGGCCGGCTTCAAGCCGAGCGCCTGGCGCGTGTCCATGGCCGGCGTGCTGCCGCTGTCGACCAGCCTCGATTCGATCGGTCCGCTGGCGCCCACCGTGCGCTGCTGCGCCACGCTGGACGCCATCCTGGCCGGCGACGCGGTCGAGCCGTGGCAGCCCGCCGCGCTGCGCGGGCTGCGCCTGGCCGTGCCGACCACGCTGGCGCTGGAAGGCATGGACAAGCATGTGGCGGCGTCGTTCGACGCCGCCATCGCGCGCCTGTCGGCCGCCGGCGCGCTGGTCGACGAGATCGAGGTGCCCGAGTTCGCCCAGTTGGCCGCCATCAATGCGAAGGGCGGTTTCACCGCCGCCGAAGCCTGGGCCTGGCACCGCGACCTGATCGCGCGCGCCGCCGACCGCTATGACCCGCGCGTGGTGTCGCGCATCCGGCGCGGGCAGGACATGTCGGCGGCCGACTACCTCGACCTGCTCGACGCGCGCGAGGCCTGGGTGGCTGCGGTGGAACACCGCATCGCCGGCTACGACGCGCTGGCGCTGCCCACGGTGCCCGTGGCGGCGCCCACCATCGCCGAGGTCAGCGCGAGCGACGAAGCCTACTACGCCGCCAACGGGCTGATCCTGCGCAATCCGACCCTGATCAACTTCCTGGACGGCTGCGCCGTGTCGGTGCCATGCCATGCCGCCGGCACGGCGCCGGCCGGGCTGATGATCGCCGGCGCCAATGGCGCCGACCGGCGCATCCTGGCGATCGGCATGGCCGTCGAGGACCTGCTCCGTTCCTGATCCTGTCCACTTATCGGCGGCGCGCGGCCCCGGCGGCCGGCGCCGCGGGGACCGCCACATGACTCACTTCCCTGAACCCGGCGCCGCGTACCGCGCGCGCCTCGATGCGCGCGCCGGCCGCCTGGCCGGCCCCACCGCCAACATCGCCCCCGGCCACGTGCAGGCCAACCTGGCCATCCTGCCGGCCGACGTGGCGGCCGATTTCCTGCGCTTCTGCCAGCGCAACCCCAAGCCATGCCCGCTGCTGGCCGTGTCCGAGCCGGGCGACCCGTCCTTGCCCGGCCTGGGGCGGGACATCGACGTGCGCAGCGACATCCCGCGCTATCGCGTGTGGCGCGACGGCGAACTGGTGGACGAGCCCACCGACGTGCGGGACCTGTGGCGCGACGACCTGGTCGCCTTCCTGATCGGCTGCTCGTTCTCGTTCGAGGAAGCGATGCTGGAAAACGGGCTGCCGGTCCGGCATATCGAGCAGGGCTGCAATGTGCCCATGTACCGCACCTCCATTCCCACCTTGCCGGCCGGGCCGTTCCAGGGCCCGCTGGTGGTGTCCATGCGGCCGCTCAAGGCGGCCGATGCGATCCGCGCGATCCAGGTGACCTCGCGCTTCCCGTCGGTGCATGGCGCGCCCGTGCACCTGGGCGACCCGGCCGAGATCGGCATTGCCGACATCGGCCGGCCCGACTATGGCGACCCGGTTGAAATCCGCGCCGGCGAGATGCCGGTATTTTGGGCCTGCGGCGTGACCCCCCAGTCGGTCGTGGCGGCCGTGCGGCCGGCATTCTGCATCACGCACGCGCCCGGCCACATGCTGGTCACCGACCTGCTCAACAGCCGCATGGCGGTGCTGTAGCAGAGATGGACCCTGATGTCAGGTGTCAGACACCCCATGGGGCGTCTGACACCTCAGCGAAATCAAGCCGCGCCCGATGCATGGCAGGTGTCAGACACCCACAGGGTGTCTGACACCTGGGCCCAAGCACCGGCAAAAAAACGGGGCACGAGGCCCCGTTTTCCTGGCGCCGGGTCCGGCTCAGAAAATGTGGCGGAAGCCCACGGCCGCGCCGACCTGGCTGCCGCTGCCGGCGATCTCGTCGCGGGCGGCATCCTTGACCTTGTTGTAGTCGACCGTGGCGTACACCTGCGAACGCTTGGACAAGGCGTATTCGGCCACGCCCACCAGCGCGTAGCGCTTGCCCTTGTCGCCCGATTCGACCACGTTCTTGCTGCGGTCATAGTAGGCCGCGCCGGTCAGCGCCCAGCGCGGGGTCGCATTCCAGGTCACGCCGGCGAAATAGCCGTCGTCCTTGCGGTCCAGCCCGGGCACCGGCGTGCCGCCCATGACGGCGTTGACGAAACCGGTCTCGTCGCGGCCGTTGAAGTAGCCCAGGAATACCTTGGCGCTCTCGAACTGGTACGAGGCGTTCAGGTTCCACACGCGCTGGCGGTCTTCGGAGTTGCTGTCCGAATACGTATGCTGGTAGGCGCCGCCCACGGCGAACTGGCCGAAGGTGTAGCGCAGCGATGCGCCGTACTGCGAACCGACCTTGTGGTCGTCGTAGTCTTCGCCATTGGCGTAGGACAGCACCAGCGCCAGGTCGCCCAGCGTGTTGGCGTAGGTGACCATGTTGCTGGTGCGCACCCGCGACATGGCGGCCGGCAGCCAGGCGTTCTGGTCATAGTTGCCCACGGTCAGCGGGTCGAAGTGGTCGGCCAGCAGGTTGAACATGGGCGTGTTCTGCAAGCCCAGGGTCAGCGAGCCGATGGCGCCGCCGTCCAGGCCCAGGTAGGCCAGGCGGCTGAACGACTTGTCCGGATCCGAGCCGGTGCCGTTCTGCAGGTTGATGCCGTTTTCCAGGCGGAAGAAGGCCTTCATGCCGTCGCCCAGGTCCTCGGTGCCACGCAGGCCCCAGCGGCTGTTCGAGATGGCGCCGTTGGCCAGCCCGAAGCGGCTGCCGTCGTCCTGGCTGCCGCGGCTGAGATAGCGCATGCTGATGTCGGCGATGCCGTACAGCGTGACGCTGGTTTCGGCCGCGGCGCTGCCGGCGGCCAGGCTGCCCAGGACGAGCAGCGCCATAGCGGTTTTCTTCATCATGTGTTTCCTCCCGTACAACTTCTTTTCCCCCCGGCTCGTGGCCGGGCAGTGATGCCGGTGGCGGGATGCGGATCTGCGCCACGCCCCCGGCGGACCATGCGCCCGTCGTTGGCCGGCGGGCGCGCCTTCTTGAGTGCTTTTCTACATGCGCATGTGCTGGGGCAGCCAGGTGGCGATGCCGGGCACCAGGTACAGCAGCAGCACGGCGACGATCATCAGGACGAACATCGGCAGCGATGCGCGGGCGATGTAGGGCAGCTGGCGTCCGGTCATGCCGGACAGCACGAACAGGTTGAATCCGACCGGCGGCGTGATCTGGGCCATTTCGACCACGAACACCACGAAGATGCCGAACCAGATCAGGTCGATGCCGGCCGCCTGCACCGTGGGCAGCAGCACGCCCATGGTCAGCACCACGATCGAGATGCCGTCCAGGAAGCAGCCCAGCACGATGAAGAAGGCCATCAGCGCCATCACCAGCCAGAACTGCGACAGCCCCAGGCCGCCGATCCATTCGGCCAGCGCGCGCGGCAGGCCGATATAGCCCATCGACAGGGTCAGGAACTGCGCGCCGGCCAGGATCAGCGCGATCATGCAGTACAGGCGGGTCGCGCCCATCAGCGACCGGATGAACGTCTTCGTCGACAGGGAGCCTTGCAGCGCGGACAGGATCAACGCCCCGACCACGCCGAGGGCGGCGGCCTCGGTGGCGGTGGCGATCCCGGCATAGATCGAGCCCAGCACGGCGGCGATCAGCAGCAGCACCGGAATAAGGTGGCGCGACTGGTACAGCTTCTGCATCACCGTCATGTGCCGGTCGGCCGCCGGGACCTGGCCGGGATTGCGCAGCGCCCACCAGGCGATATAGCCCATGAACAGCACGGCCAGCAGGATGCCCGGCACGATGCCGGCGATGAACAGCCGCGCGATCGAGACATCGGCCGCCACGCCGTAGACGATCATGATGATCGACGGCGGGATCAACAGGCCCAGCGTGCCGGCGCCCGACAGCGTGCCCAGCACCTTGTCTTCCGGGTAGCCGCGCCGCTTCAGTTCCGGGATGGTCATCTTGCCCACCGTGGCGACCGTGGCGGCCGACGATCCCGACACCGCCGCGAAGATCGCGCAGCCGATCACATTGGTGTGCAGCAGCCGCCCAGGCAGGCGGTTGAGCCAGGGCGCCAGGCCCTTGAACAGGTCTTCGGACAGCCGCGTGCGGAACAGGATCTCGCCCATCCACAGGAACAGCGGCAGGGCGGTCAGCGTCCAGCTCGAGGCCGCGCCCCAGATGGTGACGGCCATGGCGTCGCCGGCCGGCCGGCTGGAGAAGAGCTCCATGCCGATCCAGGCCGTGCCCGCCAGTGTCAGGCCGACCCAGACGCCGCAGCCCAGCAGGACGAAAATCGAGACGACCAGCAGGGTGATGACCAGGACTTCATTCATGAGTTTGCTGCGAGGAGGGGGCGGGCAGGCCGCGCAGGCGGCGCGCCAGTTCGTCGACCATGGACACCAGGAACAGGACGGTGCCCACCGCCATGCTGATCTGCGGGATCCACAGCGGCGTGGCGTCGTTGGCGGTGGAGATGTCGTTGTAGAGGTGGGAGTCGTGCACCAGCTTGATGCTGAACCAGGCGAAGGCCGCCGCCAGCACCGTGCCCACCGCCAGGGCGAAGAGGTCGAGCCGGCGGCCGCCGCGCTCGGCCAGCGAGTTCAGCAGCAGGGTCACGCGGATGTGCTCGCCATGCTTGAAGGTGCTGGCCAGCGCCAGGAAGCCCGCGGCGGCCATGAAATAGCCGGCGTAGGCGTCGGTGCCGGGAATGTTCCAGCCCATCTGGCGGGCGACGATGGCGGCCAGCACGGAGACCAGCACGCCGATCATGCACAGGCCGGCCAACAGGCCGGCCGCGTTATACAGCGTATCGAGGAAACGGCGCATGCGGGCCTACATCTTGCGGTAGGCTTCGACCATGGCCTTGCCGTCGTCGCCCGAGCGCTCCAGCCACTCGTCGATCATGCGCTCGCCGACCTTGGTCATGCCCGACTGCAGCTCCGGCGTCGGCGTGATGATCTGCAGGCCGTTCTTGGTCAGCTCCTGCTGGTACCACTTGTTCTTTTCTTCCGACATCTTCCAGCCGCGCTCCTCGGCCTGCGCGCCGGCCTTCTTCAGCGCGTCCTGGGTGGCCGGGTCGAGCGCGTCGAAGGCCTTCTTGTTGACGATGACGGCGTTCTTGGGCAGCCAGGCCTGGGTGTCGTACCACTTCTTGATGTACTCGTAGGTCTTGGTGTCGTAGCCGGTCGAGGCCGACGACATGTACGAATCGATCACGCCGGTAGCC
>Ga0182741_1003939_pt1 | contig 15143 bp, 14 predicted proteins | sample eDN5th37CBELigOP_FD_128874 | JGI IMG/M metagenome (GOLD analysis project Ga0182741, IMG submission 128874) | Enriched Organic Plus compost microbial communities from Emeryville, California, USA - eDNA 5th pass 37_C BE-Lig OP (version 2) (version 2) ...
CAAGGGCAAGGCCGAGCCCTCCCGTCCGGGAACGGGCGCGGACGCTTGAGCCTCGAGCTCGAAGACGTGCCGGCGGGGTTCAGGCCGGCGGTCGCCGCGACCCTGGGCGCGGTCGGGATCGACGAGGGGCACCTGGCGGTGGAGTCCGTGGGCGAGGGCCGGATCCGGGAGCTGAACCGGGAGTTCCGGGGCCGCGACAAGCCGACCGACGTCCTCTCCTTTCCGGTGGACGAGGATCCCGGCGACTCCGGCCCGCGCGAGCTCGGGGACGTCTTCCTTTGCCCCGAGTACTGCGTGAACGAGGTCGAGGCGGTCGTCCATGGCGTCCTCCACCTCTGCGGGTTCGACCACGAGACCGACGAGGGCGAGATGCTCGACCTCCAGGAGCGCATCGTGACCGGGCTGGGCATCGAGCCCCGGATGACGGTCGAGGCCGACCGTGGATGAGGCCCCGGCCACCCGTTCGGGGTTCGTCGGCCTGGCCGGCCGCCCCAACGTCGGCAAGTCGACCCTCGTCAACGCGATCGTCGGGGCGAAGGTCGCGATCTCCTCGGTCCGGCCGCAGACCACGCGGCGGGCGATCCGCGGCGTCGCGACGGACCTCGAGGCGGGCACCCAACTGGTGCTGATCGACCTGCCCGGCGTCCAGCGCCCGCGCGACGAGCTGACCACCCGGATGCAGACCCGGGTCGAGCACGAACTGGCCGGGGCCGACGTCGCCCTGCTCGTGATCAACGGCGAGGAGGGGGTCGGCCCGGGTGACCGGTTCATCGCCGAGAAGCTGCTCGGGGCGCGGGCCGAGTCGGGGGAGATGCCGATCGTGTGCGCGGTCAACAAGTCGGACCGGCTGGGCCGGAACATCGTCCCCGTCCTGATCGAGGCCGCCGGGCTGGCCGGGGTGGACGAGGTCTTTCCGATCAGCGCGAAGACCGGCAAGGGTGTGGACGAACTCGCAACGCACCTCGCCTCGCTGGTGCCCGAGGGCCCGTACATGTACCCGCCCGAGGATCACTCCGACCAGCCCCGCGAGCTCCTCCTGGCCGAACTGATCAGGGGACAGGCCCTGATCAGGACCCGCGACGAGATCCCGCACTCGGTCGAGGTCAAGGTCACCGGGCTCGACCGGCGCGAGGACGGCCTCTGGATCGTCGAGGCGGAGATCTGGGTCGAGACCGACTCCCAGAAGAAGATCCTGATCGGCAGGAGGGGCGCCAAGATCGGCGAGATTGGCATCGGGGCCCGCAAGGACATCGAGTCGGAGCTCGGGGGCAAGACCCACCTCGACCTGCACGTCAAGGTGCGGCGCAAGTGGCGCCGCGACGAGGACATGCTCGACCGCCTCGGAATCGATTAGGGGCGGGCGGCGAGGTCGAGTCCGGCTCGCCGGCGAACGATGAGGTCCTCCGCCTCGTGGTGGCGCGGCCCAGGTTCGGGGTTTCCGTAGGATTGGCGCATGCTCAAGAAGCTCGCGACATTCGCCCTGGTCGGGGCCGCTCTCTTCGCCGTCGGTTGCGGCGGTTCCGACGATTCCGCCAGCGAGGAGGACAGGCAGGCCTTGACGGAGCTGGTCGACGAGCTGAACCGCGTCACGTCCGAGAAGGACGCCGCCGGGTTCTGCGAGGTGATGCAGCCGAGCCAGATCGAGGAGACCTTCCACTCGAAGGCGCGCTGCGTCTCCGAGACCGAGAACATCCTCAAGCAGGCCGGCAAGCAGCCCGTCCTCAGCATCGAGGACATCCAGGTGGACGGGGACCGGGCCGAGGTCCAGTTCGCGGGGCGGGCCGGAGCCGCGATCTTCGTCAAGGAGGACGGCAAGTGGTACGTCCCCTTCAGCACGGGTGACGCCGAGCCCGAGGAGTCGGCGGACCAGACTTCGTACGTTCCCGACGACGCCGACGGCCCGTCTCCCTTCGAGGAGGCACGATCGAGCGCGCACGGAGCGGGATAGTGGCGGCCATCGACGTGCAGTTCGACCGGGACGGGCTCGTCCCCTGCATCGCCCAGGACGCGAACTCGGGCGAGGTGCTGACCCTGGCCTACATGAACGAAGAGTCGCTGCGGCTGACCGAGGAGACGGGCGAGATCCACTACTACAGCCGCTCCCGCCGGAAGCTGTGGAAGAAGGGCGAGGAATCGGGCAACGTGCAGCGGGTCCGCCAGCTCAGGATCGACTGCGACGGCGACGCGATCGTCGCCCTGGTCGAGCCGGCCGGGCCGGCCTGCCACACGGGGGAGAGGACCTGCTTCTTCCGTGACCTCGAGACCGGCGAGGCGCCGGAACCGGTCGATGGCGAGGCCCTCGCCGCCCTGGCCCGGACCATCGAGTCGCGGCTGGCGGAGCGACCGGAGGGAAGCTACGTCGTGAAGCTGCTGGATGACCCGGGGTTCGCCGGGGCGAAGGTGATGGAGGAGGCGGAGGAGGTCAGCCGCGCGGTGAGGAAGGAAAGCGACGAGCGGGTCGCCGAGGAGGCGGCCGACGTGATCTTCCACCTGAGCGCGCTGATCCGGTCCCGCGGGATCGATCTGGCGGACGTGGGGAAGGTCCTGAATGGCCGTCGCTCCTGAACTCGCCGCACGGCTGGAGCCGGACCGGGAGGATGCGCGTCGCCTCGCCGGCGGGTCGAACGTCGTCCCCGTCTCGTTCCGCTACACCGACGATTGCGAGACGCCGGTCTCGGCGCTCCTGAAGCTGCGAGGGCAGGGCCCCTGCTTCCTTTTGGAGTCGGCCGAGCGCGGCCAGGTGGGCCGCTACTCGTTCGTCGGGGTGAGCCCGCACCGGCTCGTCAGGTGGGCGGACGGCACGCTTCGCGAGTTTGCCGGCACGGCCACGTCCGGGGAGGAGGAACCCCTCCGCGAATTCGCCGCGCCGGACCCCTACGACGGGGTGAAGGAGTACCTGGAGGGCTACCGGGTCGCGGAGGTCGACGGCCTGCCCCCGTTCGCGGGCGGCGCCGTGGGCCTGTTCGGCTACGACCTCGTGCGTGCGATCGAGCCGCTCGGCGAACCGAACGAGGACCCGCTCGGGCTGCCGGACCTGGCCCTGATGATCACCGACGTGCTGCTCGCCTTCGATCACCTCCACAACGAGCTAACCATCATCAGCTGCGCCTGGTCCGACGACCACGGCGACATGGACGAGGCATGGGAGGCGGCCGCCGCCCGCATCGAGTCGGTCCGGGAGCGCCTGCGGGGCCCGGTGCCGGCGGCCGAGGGCGCGGGGGCGGTCGAGGCTCCCGGGTTCGAGTCGAACGTGACCCGGGACGAGTTCGAGCGCATGGTCGCCCGCATCGTTGATTACATCCGCGCCGGCGACGCGTTCCAGGTCGTGCCCTCCCAGCGCTTCACCGCCGACCAGAGGGCCGACGCCCTCTCGATCTACCGGGGCCTGCGCTCGATCAACCCATCGCCCTACATGTACTTCTTCGAGTTCGGCGACTTCCAGATCGCCGGGGCCTCGCCCGAGCCGCTGCTCAAGGTGAACGGGGACCGGGTCGAGATCCGGCCGATCGCCGGCACCTCGCCGCGGGGCGCCACGGAGGAGGAGGACCGCCGGCTGGCCGAGGCCATGATCTCCGACCCGAAGGAACGGGCCGAGCACGTGATGCTGGTCGACCTGGCCCGCAACGACATCGGGCGCGAGGCGGACTTCGGCACGGTCGAGGTCGAGGAGTTGATGGTCGTCGAGACCTACTCGCACGTGATGCACATCGTCAGCCGCGTCGCGGGGCGCCTGCCCGAGGGCCGGGGAGCGCTCGACGTCCTTCGGTCGGCGCTCCCGGCCGGAACGCTTTCGGGGGCGCCGAAGGTGCGGGCGATGCAGATCATCGACGAGATGGAGAAGGTGAAGCGCTGCTCCTACGGCGGCGCCGTCGGCTACCTCTCTTGGAATGGGGATCTGGACACCGCCATCCACATCCGGACCGCGCTGATCAAGGACGGCAAGGTCCACATCCAGGCCGGCGGCGGCACCGTGGCGGACGCGAAGCCCGAGTACGAGTACCAGGAGTCCGTAAACAAGGCGAAGGCGATGTTCCGTGCGGTAGAGATCGCCTGCGAGAACCCGGATTGGGCCTGATGCGCGTACTGGTAATCGACAACTACGACTCGTTCACCTACAACCTGGTCCAGTACCTGGGCGAGCTGGGAGCCGAAGTGGAGACCGTGCGCAACGACGTCCGGCCGGTCCGGGAGCTTCTGGGAGAGGGACACGACCGACTCGTCGTCTCCCCGGGGCCCTGCACCCCGGACGACGCCGGCATCTCGCTCGAGGCGATCCCCGCCTTCGCGGAGGCCGGCACGCCGGTCCTGGGCGTCTGCCTCGGCCACCAGGCGATGGTTCAGGCCTTCGGGGGCACCGTCGTGCAGGGCGAGCCGACTCACGGCAAGAGCGCCGAGATCGAGCACGACGGCGAGTCGATCTACGACGGTCTCCCCAGCCCGCTCACCGTCGGCCGATACCACTCCCTGGTGGCGGGCGAGGTGCCCGACGAGCTGGAGGTCACCTCGACCTACGGCGACATCGTGATGGGCGTGCGGCACCGCGAGCTGCCGGCCGAGGGAGTCCAGTTCCACCCCGAGTCGGTCCTGACCCCCTACGGCAAGCGGATGATCGCGACGTTCATCGGGGTCGAGCTTTCGATCGAGGAGGCGGCGGCGAAGATCCCGAACGGGACGGAAAGGGAGAAGGGTGCCTAACGACATCGTGACCCGGGCGATCGACGCGGCCGCCTCGGGCAACCATCTGACCGCCGATCATGCCTCGGCGGTGCTGGCCGAGATCATGGAGGGCCGCTCGGACGAGGTCCAGACCGGGGCGTTCCTGATCGCCCTCCGGACCAAGGGCGAGACGGTCCCGGAGCTGATCGGGCTGGCCCGGACCATGCGATCCCTCGCCGCCCCGGTCGAGGTGAGCGGCGTTCTCGTCGACACCGCCGGCACCGGCGGCGGGCCGTCCACCTTCAACGTCTCGACGACCGCCGCGCTCGTCGCGGCGGCCGCGGGTTGCCAGGTCGCCAAGCACGGAAACCGATCCAGCACGAGCCTCAGCGGTTCCGCCGACCTGCTCGAGGCGCTGGGGGTCAACATCGAGCTCGAGCCGGAACGGGTCGCCGCCTCGATCGAGGAGACCGGCTTTGGGTTCATGTTCGCCCCGAAGCACCACAAGGCGATGGCCCACGTCGTGCCGGTGCGCAAGGCGCTTGCGGTGCGCACGATCTTCAACTTCCTCGGTCCCCTCACCAACCCGGCGGGGGCGAAGCGCCAGCTGGTCGGCGTCTCCGACCGCAGGTACCAGGAGACGATCGCCGAGGCGCTGGTCGGTCTCGGGACCGAACGGGCGCTCGTCGTCGCCGGCGAGGACGGCCTGGACGAGGTGACGATCACCGGTCCCACGCGCATGATCGAGGTGGTCGATGGCGGCACGCGGGAGGAGTTCGTGGCGCCGGAGGACTTCGGGTTCGAGCGGGCGGAGCTGGGCGACGTCGCGGGCGGGACGCCGGCCGAGAACGCGGCCGCGACCCGGGCCGTGCTCGAGGGCGAGAAGTCTCCTCGACGGGATCTCGTCCTCCTCAACGCCGCCGCGGCGATCTACGTGGGCGGCGGCGCCGATGATTTCACCGGCGGCGTGGAGGCGGCCACCGAAGCGATCGATTCGGGCTCCGCCGCTGCGATGCTGGCCAGGCTGGTCAGTTTCACCGGGCGGGACCGGTAGAGTTCCGGGAAGTCGTGGGAATCCTCGATCAACTGATTTCGGCCGCCGAGAGGGGCGTCCACGAGCGGAGGGCGGAAGTGCCGTTGGACCGCCTGCAAGCCCGGCTCGGCGAACGGGGCCAGGACCGTCCCTTTCGCGAGGCGCTGGTCCGCCCGGGCATGTCCCTCATCTGCGAGTACAAGCGCAAGTCGCCAAGCGCGGGTCCGATCGCGCCGGGCGTGCTGCTCCCGCCGCAGGTCCAGGCCTACGAGGCCGGCGGCGCCGCCGCGCTCTCGGTTCTGACCGACGAGACCCACTTCGACGGTTCCCTCGAGGACCTCGCCGCCGCCCGCGCCAGCTGTGGCCTGCCGATCATCCGGAAGGACTTCGTGGTCGACGAGTACCAGCTCTACGAGGCCGCGGTCGGTGGCGCCGACGCGGTGCTCCTCATCGCGGCCGTGCTCGACGACGACCGCCTCCGGGAATACCAGCTGAAGGCAACCGAGCTCGACCTCGACTACATCTGCGAGGTCCACGACAAGGAGGAGCTCGAACGAGCCCTCGAGGCCGGTGCCGAGGTGATCGGGATCAACAACCGGAACCTCGACACCGGGGTCGTCGACATCCAGACGACCTACGACCTGATCACCGACGTGCCGACCGGGCACACGGTGGTCTCGGAGAGCGGCATCTCGAACCGGGAGGAACTGGTCGAGCTAGAGAGGGTCGGCGTGGACGCGGCCCTGATCGGCGAGAGCCTCATGCGCTCGGACAACCCGGAGGAGATGGTCAGGACCCTCGCCGGAGTCTCGGACGCCACGTCGGAACACTTCCTGCCTTAGCCGCCGCCGCGCAGCCGGCGCCGGTCGCTCCCACTTCAACCCGTGGTGCCGCGAGGTCGGGATCTGCGGCGACAGCGGCCACTTGTCCCGATCTCTCGGAGGTCGTACACGTCTCGAGGCCCGTGGCCGCCCGGCCGCGAGATGCCCCTTTTCGCCTCATACAGCAGAGAAAACGCATCTCACGACCCGAGGGCCCGGCCAGCCGGCCAGCCGCGAGATGCGCCTTTTCGCCTCATTGCGCAGACAAAACGCATCTCGCAGCTCGAAACCCGAGCCGAGCGAACGTGAGATGTGCTTTTTCGCCTCATGCAGCAGAGAAAGCGCATCTCACGGCCCGCGGTCGAGAGCGTCCTCCGAGGCTGCGCCGACGTCGTCGCTCGAGGGCCGGTTGAGGCCCGTGGGTGGCTGCGTTTTCGCCGTATATCCGCAGTTATCGCAGCCACCTCTGGTTCGGCCACCGAGCCGGTCGTCCACCGAACTGCCGCAACCACGACCCGGGAAACGGCGCGTTCGGCTCGTTATTTAAAGAACCTTTGTATATGGCTTAGGAATGGTCAAATCGTGTGATGTTGGATACCCGCCATGAACGACACTTCCAGCGCGCCGAAGCGCTCTCTACGCTCTGTTTTCCTGGCCGCCCTGATGGGTGGCCTCGTCGTTGCCGTAGCCGGCTACGCCGCGATCGCGGCGGGTTGGATCGGCAAGGACGAGACCACCGTCCAGCCGATCACGGCGACCTCGACCCCGGCCTCGGACAAGGGTGACCAGAACCTCGTCAACCAGATCTACGAACGTGACAGCTACGGGGTCGGGTTCATCACCGCGTCCGGCATCAGCTCCGGGGAGCCGAGCCCGTTCGACCCGTTCGGCCAGTCGCAGCAGGGCACCTCGACCGGCTCCGGCTTCCTGATCGACAACGAGGGTCACATGGTGACCAACAATCACGTGATCGAGGGTGCCAGCGACATCACGGTCACCCTCGGCGACTCGGACGAGGTCTACGAGGCCGAGGTGGTCGGCACCGACCCGTCGACGGATCTCGCCGTGATCAAGGTCGACGCGCCGGAGAAGGCGATGAAGCCGCTCCAGCTCGGTGACTCGAGCAAGGTCAAGGTCGGCGACCCGGTCGTCGCGATCGGCAACCCGTTCGGCCTCGACCGGACGGTCACGACGGGGATCGTCTCCGCTCTCCAGCGCGAGATCGCGAGCCTGAACCAGTACGCGATCTCGAACGTGATCCAGACCGACGCGGCGATCAACCCGGGCAACTCGGGCGGTCCCCTCATCAACGCCGACGGCGAGGTGATCGGGGTCAACTCGCAGATTGCGACCGGCGGCACCGGGCGCGGCAACGTGGGAATCGGCTTCGCGGTTCCCTCCAACACGGTCAAGGACGTGGTCGGTCAGCTGATCGAGGGCGGCACGGTCGAGCACGCCTACCTCGGCATCAGCGCGGCGACGATCAGCGACCAGCTCGCCGACGCCCTCAACCTCGGTACCGACCACGGCGTGATCGTCCAGGAGGTCCCGAAGGGCGGTCCCGCCGACAAGGCCGGGATCGAGGCCGGCGACACTCCGGTCACGGTGGGTGGCCAGCAGGTCCTCACCGGGGGCGACGTGATCACCAAGGTCAACGGCGAGGAGATCGGTTCGATGGAGGACCTGATCGCCGTGATCAACGACTCGAAGGTCGGCGACTCGATCGAGCTCGAGGTGATCAGGGACGGCAAGACCCGGACGGTCGAGGTCGACCTCGGCCCCCGGCCCGACGATGAGACCCGGAAGGAGGCGGACGCACAGGCCCCTCAGGGGCAGTAGCTCGCCGAAGACGCTCTCCGCAACACGCCCGCCCGGGAGCCCGAAGAGGCCCCGGGCGGTCGCTTGTCATACCCTTGATCAATGAAGGTCAAGGTCTGTGGAATCACCAACCCCGAAGATGCCGAGGCAGCCGTGGAGCTAGGCGCCTGGGCGATCGGGCTGATTCACCACAAGGAGAGCCCCCGGTTCGTCAAGGCCTCCGTCGCCGCGGGGATCGGCGAGGCCTTCCGCCGCCGCTGCGAGGTCGTGGGCGTGTTCGTCAATCCCACGATCGAACGGGTCGTCCAGGCGGCCGAGAACGCCCAACTGACCATGATCCAGCTGAGCGGCGACGAGGGGGCCAGCTTCTGCACCGAGGTGGCGCGCCGGACCGGACTCAAGGTCATAAAGTCGTTCCACGTGGGCAACTCGGCCGACGTCCGCAAGAGCGCGGCCTACCGGTTCACGGACTTCCACCTGTACGACACGGCGCGCAAGGGCGCCTACGGCGGTACCGGAGAAACCTTCGACTGGGGCCTGCTGGAGAACCACCACTCGCCGATCCCGTTCATCCTGGCGGGCGGACTCGATCCGGACAACGTGACCGAGGCGATCAGGGTCGTGCGGCCCGACGCCGTCGACGTCGCCTCCGGCGTCGAGGCCAGCCCCGGCATAAAGGATCACGGCAAGCTGGCCAGCTTCTTCCGGGCCGCGCGATACACCCCGGTGGCCGGAGCATGAGCGACAACATCGCCGAGTCCACGGCCGGCGAGCTGCCGGGCCGCTTCGGCCCGTACGGCGGCCGTTACGTGCCCGAGACCCTGATTCCCGCCCTCGACGAGCTGACCGAGGCCTGGGCCGAGGCCCGCCGCGACCCTGACTTCACGGACGAGCTGGCCGTGCTTCAGCGTGACTACATCGGGCGCCCGACCCCGCTCTACCTGGCGGGGCGGCTCTCGGAGGAGACGGGGCGGAAGGTGTACCTGAAGCGCGAGGACCTCAACCACACGGGCGCGCACAAGATCAACAACGCGATCGGGCAGGCGCTCCTCACGAAGCGGATGGGCAAGCCGCGGGTGATCGCGGAGACGGGCGCCGGCCAGCACGGCGTCGCGACCGCCACCGCCTGCGCGCTCCTGGACCTCGAGTGCGTGGTCTTCATGGGCAGCGAGGACATCCGACGGCAGAAGCCGAACGTCGAGCGGATGGGCCTGCTCGGTGCCGAGGTCGTGCCGGTCGAAGCGGGGGCCAGAACGTTGAAGGAGGCGGCGAGCGCCGCGATCCGAGACTGGGTGGCGAACGTGGAGACGACGCACTACGTGCTCGGGTCGGCCGTTGGACCGGCCCCGTTCCCGGACCTGGTGCGCGACCTGCAGCGGGTGATCGGCGACGAGGCCCGTTCGCAGGCGCTGGAGGCCGAGGGCGAGCTGCCGAGCCGGGTGATCGCCTGCGTCGGCGGCGGGTCGAACGCGATCGGGACGTTCACCGCCTTCGTCCCCGACGGGCCGGTCGATCTGATCGGCGTCGAGGCCGCCGGCCACGGGATCGAAACGGGGCGGCACGGAGCGCCCCTCACGGCCGGGACGACCTCGGTCCTTCACGGCTCCCTCTCGGCGGTCCTCACCGACGAAGAGGGGCAGATCCTCGAGGCCCACTCGATCTCGGCGGGGCTGGACTATCCCGGGGTCGGGCCGGAGCACGCCCACCTGCGCGACATCGGCCGTGCCCGCTACGTCTCGGTCACCGACCACGAGGCCCTCGCCGCGTTCAAGAAGCTCTGCCGCCTGGAGGGCATCATCCCGGCCCTCGAGTCTTCCCATGCCGTCGCCTGGCTGCTCGGCGAGGGCGGGGAGGAGCCCGCCGACGGCTACGACCTGGTGTGCCTGTCCGGCCGCGGCGACAAGGATCTCGCCGAGGTGCTCGGCCTGGAGGCCGTCGAATGACCTCGCGAGGCGCTCCCTCCGGGGCGGAGCGGATCGCCGACGCCTTCTCGTCCGCCCGCGAGGACGGTAGGGCGGCGCTGATGCCCTACATGATGGGCGGCTTCCCGGACCTCGAGTCCTCGAAGGCGATCGCGGTCGCGTATGCGGACAACGGGGCGGACCTGATCGAGCTGGGCGTGCCCTTCTCCGATCCGCTCGCCGACGGTCCGGTGATCCACGAGGCCGCGACCCGGGCGCTCGAGTCCGGCACGAAGCTGAGCGACGTGCTCGCGATCTGCGCCGAGGTCTCCGACCGCGTCCCGGTCGTCCTCATGGCCTACACGAACTCGATCCTGGGCATCGGCCCGGAGGCCTTCGGTACGCGAGCGGTGGAGGCCGGGGCCGCCGGGGTGATCGTCCCGGACCTGCCGCTGGGCGAGGACGAGTCGATCCGGGCGGCGCTCACCGGGGCCGGGCTCGCCGTCGTCCCGCTCGTCGCCCCGACCACGCTGCCGGAACGCCGGGCGGAGATCTGCCGGATCGCGTCCGGGTTCGTCTACGTCGTGTCGAGCGTCGGCACGACCGGTGAGCGAAGCGAGGTTCCGACCCACCTCGCGGAACTGGTCGAGGACGTGAAGGCGGACTCCGAGGTGCCGGTGGCGGTCGGATTCGGGATCGGCTCGCCTGATCACGCGGCGACGGTCGGTGCGATCGCCGACGGCGTGATCATCGGTTCGAAGCTGGTCCGGATCGCGTCCGAGGCAGGGGAGGCCGAGGCGGCCCGGGCGGTCGCTGCCTTCATGTCCGAGACCCTGGCCGCGCTCTCCGCCGCGGGTGCCTGAAACCCCTCCGCCAACCGTACGGCGTATGGTGCCGTGGATGGGGAACATGCTTCGCGGAATGAATTCGCTCTCGTTGGGGATGCTGGCGCTCGTCTTGCTCGCATTCGTAACCACGACCGAGGCACGGGCCGGCGCCGGCGACCCCCTGCCGACGGCACCGCTCGCCGACGTCACGGTCGGTCAGACCTGTGAGGCCAGGACGGTCCTCCACGGGACCGAGATCAGCTCGTTCGACGTCAAGATCAAGGACATCGTCGGTCCCGGCGCGATGGGGTATGGCACGCTCATCTACTTCGAGGTCACGGATCCGGCGGTCGCCGAGGTCGGGGTGGCCCAGGGCATGTCCGGCTCGCCGATCCTCTGCGAGATCGGAGGGGTGAACCGGGTCGTCGGTGCCATCTCCTACGGATTCGACGCGGTGGGCCCCGTCGGCTTCGCGACCCCGATCGAGGACGTCCTCAACGGCCAGCCGAGGCCCGCCGGCTTCGCCGCCGACCGCGCCGCACGGCTCTACAAGGGCAGGCGGGTGGTGCCGCTCACCCCGCCGCTCACCGTCACCGGCGTGCCCCAGGCGGCCCGGAAGACCTTCAGGAAGTACCTGGAGACCAGGGGCTACGACTCGGTCGCGTTCGCCGCGCCCACCGCGACCGACGTGCCGCCAGGCTCGCCCGACCTCGCCCCCGGCGGCGCGTTCAGCATGAACTACGCCTACGGCGACGTGACCATCGGCGCGATCTGCACCATCTCGTACCGGGACGGCGATGACTTCTGGGGCTGCGGGCACCCGGTCGACCTGGCCGGGCCGCGCTCCATCTCCTTCTCGGGCGCGTACATCTACGACGTGCTGGGGAGCCCGTGGAGCCTGATGACGCCGTTCAAGTTCGGCACGGCGACCCGGACCCAGGTCGGATCCGTCCTCTACGACGGCCCCTACGCGATCTCCGGGAAGTTGGGTCGTAGCGCGCCTTCGACGCCGGTCAAGGTCACGGTCAGAAACGACGACGGCAAGACCACGCTCGAATCGCACGCGGCGAACGAGTACGGGCTCCCGGGAGGGGACGTCTCGATCGCCGGCAGCCTGGGGTTGACGCTTCCGCTCTCCGCGATGCTCGCGACCCAGGCCCAGTTCGAGCACGGAGGCCAGCCCAGCACCCAGAACGGGCGCGTCTGCATGAAGCAGACCATCGTCGGCGCGGGGCGCAGGGTCGAGACCTGCAACAGGTTCGCGACCAGCATGCCCGCGTGGCTCTTCCAGTTCCTGGACGTACCGACGGGTGCCGCGACGCCGACCGAGTTCCTCGTGGGTGGGCTGGGATCGCTACTGGCCTCCGCCAAGTACAAGGAGCTCAGGCCCGGACCGCTGGAGGTCTCGGTCAACATCGCCACCGGCTCGGCGCTTCGTCAGATCGTCGGCTTCCGCCCGCTCGGAAAGGTGCGGCTCGGCGCGAAGGCGAGATTCCGGGTCGTGAGCGCCGATGTCCGCGGCAAGCGCTACGCGCAGAACATCTCCCTGCGGGTCCCCCGCAAGTCCGCGAAGAACACGCGGCCGCTCCGCCCGGGTCGCAAGGAGGCGTTCCGCGTCGTGAGCGGAGCGTTCTACAGCGGCATGGGCGACGGGACGTACCTGGCGACCGACAACGACGCCGAGGCTTACTTCAGGTACGCGAGCGGGGACGACTGGTTCGGGCCCGGCGGTTCGATCAGGAGCCCGAAGGAGCTCGACGAGGCGATCTCGGCGCTCTTCCGCGCCAAGGCGAAGCTATACGTCCGCGTGCCCTGGACGAAGCGTCCGCTGGCCTTCCCGTTGCGGGGCGGGGGCTCGATCGTGGTCGGCGACGGCGCCGCCAAGGTCAAGCTGCGCCGAGCCGCCGGCCGCTGACCCGGGCGCCACCACTTTCGTTAGGATTCGCGCCAATGTTGATCCCGGTAACTCTCTTCGTCGCTGCCGCCCTCGCGGTGTTCTCGTACTCGCAGGGCCAGGGTGGCCCGATCGCCGGACTCGTGTTCTTCGGCGTGCTCTTCGTCGGCGCCCTGATCCACGTCACGCACCCGACGATCCTCAAGGTCAAGGAAGCGCTCCCCAGCCGTTCGAAGGAGTAGCCCGGCCGGCCGGGTCCCTCGGGACCGGCGGTCGCCGATTGGCGGGGGCCCTGCCGGGAGACCGGCCGACGATCCGGCCGCGGGAAGCGGGCGGGCGGACTCAGCCGAGCAGGTTCGCCAGCGCGCCCGCAAGCTCGGGCTGCTTGAACTCGTACCCGTTCTGGGTCGCCTTGCGCGGGAACACCCGCTGCCCCTCGCGTGCGGCGTGCCCGATGCCCCCGCCCTTGGCCAAGTCGATGGCGAAGCCGGGGAGGGGCAGGACGGCGGGCCGTCCGAGCTCCTTGCCGAGGGCCTTGGAGAAGTCCTTGTTGGTCACCGGGTTGGGTGCCGTGGCGTTGATAGGCCCCGTCGCCGCATCGTTCTCGAGGGCCCAGAGGAGGATCCCCACCTCGTCGTGACGGTGGATCCAGGACATGTACTGCCTGCCGCCCGCGATCGGCCCGCCGACTCCCAGCTTGAAGGGGAGCAGGAGCTCCTTCAGCAGGCCGCCCTTGGGGTCGAGCACATGGCCCGAACGGACGGTCGCGACCCTGAGGCCGAGCTCCTCGGCCTCCCGGGCCTCCTCCTCCCAGCGCACGACGACCCCGGCGAGGAAGTCGTCCCCCGGCTCGGCGTCCTCGTAGAGCAGCTCGTCGCCGCGATCGCCGTAGTAACCGATCGCCGAGCCGGAGATCAGCACCTCGGGGCGTTCCGCAAGCGTCGCGATCGTCTGGACGAGGTTCTTCGTGGCCTTGATCCGGCTGCGCGCGATCCGGTCCTTGACCGCGTCGTTCCAGCGCTGGTTGACCGGCTCTCCCGCCAGGTTGATCACCGCCCGGACGCCGTCGAACGCCTCGGCCGGGGGCCGCTCGCTCGCGCCTTCCCAACCGTGCCACTCGACGCGCGGCAGCGTGCGCGCCGCCCGCACCGGGTCGCGACTCAGGCCGACGACGGAGTCGCCGCGATCGATCAGGGCGTTGCAGAGGGTGGAGCCGATCAGGCCGGTACCACCGGTCACGAGGATGCGGCCATCGGGCCTCGGATTCGATACGGACATCGGGGCGTAGTCTAGAGTTTGCCCGACACGGGGAGGCTGGCAGGAAGCCGGGCCGGGGGAGGGAATCGATCGTCCCCGACGGCTGTTGCAACGGGAACGGCCCATCCGGGCCAGCCGAGGCTGTGGTCTTGAGCGAACCTTAATGTTTTGTCCGCCGCGACCCTGGACACCCAATCGACAGGACCCGTACCAACGTGACTTCCTCATCTACCAAACTCGGCCGACGGCTCGTCGCAGGGGCCTTCGCCACCCTAGTTCTCCTGCTCGTCTGGCAGGCGGCGGCTGGCGTGGCCGACGCGCGCCCGAACAAGTGCTTCGGCAAGAAGATCAACCGGGTGGTGAAGGGCAAGGGCAAGACCGTGCGGCTCGGATTCAAGGACGTGGCATGGGTCGCGGGCAAGGGGGTGACCGTGATCGGCAAGCCCTACAGCCGGATCTGCGCCGGCAAGGGAACCCAGACGATCCGGGCCGGGAAGGGCGTCACCTTCACGGACGGCGGACCCGGCAACGACAGGATCATCACCCAGAAGGGCGACGCCACCGTGCGGGGCGGCTCCGGCAACGACTTCATCAAGACCGCCAAGGGCAACAAGCTGCGGATCTCGGGCGGGCCGGGCAACGACAAGATCACCACCGGGCGCGGCAACAGGGTCAACGTCGACGGTGGCCCGGGGAACGACCGCATCACGCTGCACGCCAAGACTTCGCGGGGGGTCGTGCATGCCGGCCTCGGCGACGACGTCGTGTACGGCTCGAAGAGCCATGACCGCATCTACGCGAGCCCCAAGAAGAACCCGAGCGGAGCGTCCGACAGCGACAGGATCTTCGGTCGCGGCGGAAACGACCACATCTTCGACTACTCGGGGACCGGCAACCGCCTCTACGGGCTGAGCGGCTCGGACCGGATCCACAGCC
>Ga0182741_1003940_pt1 | contig 15142 bp, 13 predicted proteins | sample eDN5th37CBELigOP_FD_128874 | JGI IMG/M metagenome (GOLD analysis project Ga0182741, IMG submission 128874) | Enriched Organic Plus compost microbial communities from Emeryville, California, USA - eDNA 5th pass 37_C BE-Lig OP (version 2) (version 2) ...
CCCGGCCTACGAGGAGACGGTCGCCCTCACGGTCTGGGAGAAGGGGGAAGAAGGCTGGGCCTGCCGGGAGGCGCCGCTCGTCACCGTGGAGGAGGGAGACGAGGCGGATTACGCCGCCTGCGTGCTGGGCCTGCGCGATTATGTGGAGAAGAACCGTTTCCCGGGCGTGGTGCTCGGGCTTTCAGGCGGCATCGACTCGGCTATCTGCGCCGCCATGGCGGTCGACGCTCTGGGGGCGGACCGCGTCCATTGCATCATGCTGCCTTACCGCTACACATCGAGCGAATCCTTCCAGGACGCGGAGGCCTGCGCGAAGGCACTCGGCGTCCGCTACGACACGGTGCCGATCGCTCCGGCTGTGGAAGGGTTCGAGGCCCTGTTGCAGCCGCTCTTCGCCGGCCGGGAGCGGGACATCACGGAGGAGAACCTCCAGAGCCGCGCCCGCGGCACCATTCTCATGTCGATCTCGAACAAGTTCGGCCCCATGGTGGTGACCACCGGCAACAAGTCCGAGATGTCCGTGGGCTACGCCACCCTCTACGGCGACATGAATGGCGGCTTCAACCCGATCAAGGACCTCTACAAGATGGAGGTCTACCGCCTCTCGGCCCTGCGCAACCGCTGGAAGCCGAAGGGGGCGCTGGGGCCGGACGGGATCGTGATCCCCGAGAACATTCTCTCCAAGGCCCCGAGCGCGGAGCTGCGCGAGAATCAGACGGATCAGGATTCGCTGCCGCCCTATCCGGTGCTCGACGATATCCTGCGCGGCCTCGTGGAAGACGAGCTACGGGTGTCCGAGATCGTCGCCAAGGGCCATGACCTGGAGACCGTGAAGAAGGTCGAGCGGCTGCTCTACATTGCGGAATACAAGCGTCGCCAATCTGCGCCTGGCGTGAAGGTGACGCGCAAGAACTTCGGCCGCGACCGCCGCTATCCCATCGTCAACCGCTTCCGGGACCAGGGCCTTGTCGCCCACCGCCCCGACGAAGCCCTGGAGCGCGCCATCGGCAAGCCGCGCCAAGCCTCCGTGGACGTGTGATCCTCATCCCCCAGCCTTGTGCTGGGGATCCCTGCCTTTGCACTGGTGTTTGAAGGGAGAGGGGCGCCGGGGAGGTTACGCGCGACGGCGACGGGGCGCGACGGGTTTCCCTTCCCACAAGGAGGGCGGAGAGCAGGTAGTGCTTTCCGCGTCATTCCGGGGCCGCGTCAGCGGAGCCCGGAACCTATAAACATCGTCTGTAGAGAATAGAGAGCGACGGCAGCCGTGGTACTCCATCCTGTACTGTCAGCGGCTATGGGTTCCGGACTTGCCTGACGGCAATCCGGAATGACGGTGGCGCATCTTAAGCCTCCCGGGAGGGAAGTGGAACGATGCGCTCGGATCAGTTTGCGCAGGTGATCGCGACCGGCTGCAGGTCGCCGGTCTCCAGGGAGACCTTCTGAACGGACCCGGTGATCTCGTCGGGCGTGGTCTGGCGGAAGGAGATGGCCCGGGCGTAGCCCTGTGCCTCGCACCAGGTATCGGCCACGGCCTGCCCGCAGGTCTGGCCGGAAATCAGGCACTCGGCGACGCCGTAGCCGTCCGCGGCAGGCACGATGAAGGTGGCTTCGGTGGAGGAGGCCTGGGTGTCGTTGGGAAGAAGCGTCAGCGACGTGGTCGCAGCCACGAACATAGCAGTACCCAACCCGAGCATGGCATATGCGCGGCGCATGTAGACCTCACTACTTGAAACTCGTGAACCATTGTCACGAAGGGACATGAATATTCCGCTAACGCGGTGCCTTCATGGGTGTTTCCTGCAAGAATGCAAATAATTTATGCCTAACGGGAGGGAACCTTGACGAAGTCGCGGCAAGAGGGCATTGATCAAGGCATGAAAACGGCAGCGATCCTCATTTCCGGGATTATTTGCAGCTAGCTCACCCGCTGGCTGGAGCCGTCTCGTTCTCATTCCAAGATCGAAACCATTCTCCGGCCTGCGGCCCGAAGGGATATGGTTTCATGGCGGCGAAGCTTCGCTTCTACAACACGCTGACCCGGTCGAAGGACGATTTCGTCCCCATCGACCCGACGAACGTGCGCCTCTACGTGTGCGGCCCCACCGTCTACGACTATGCCCATATCGGCAACGCGCGCCCCATCATCGTCTTCGACCTTCTGTTCCGCCTCCTGAGGCATGTCTACGGCGCGGGGGCGGTGACGTATGTGCGCAACATCACGGATGTGGACGACAAGATCAACGCGCGCGCCGTGCGGGACTATCCGGACCTGCCCCATAACGAGGCGATCCGCCTTGTCACGCAGAAGACCGAGGCGCAGTTCCATGCCGATATCCGGGCTCTCGGCGTGCTGATGCGCGATGACGTGAACGAGCCCGGTGAGCCACCCCGTTTCGTCGAGCCCCGGGCTACCGAGCATATCGACGAGATGCGCATGATCATCGAGCGGCTGATCGCGCGCGGTGCCGCCTATGTGGCCGAGGAGCACGTGCTCTTCAGCGTGGCCGCGATGCAGAAGCTCCCGAACGTGCCGCAATACGGCGCCTTCTCCAAACGCTCCCTCGACGAGCTTCTCTCGGGCGCGCGGGTGGACGTGGCGCCCTACAAGCGCGACCCTATGGATTTCGTCCTGTGGAAGCCCTCCGGGCCGCAGGACCCGGCTTGGCCTTCGCCCGCCGGCATTGCGACGCCCGGCCGTCCGGGCTGGCACATCGAGTGCTCGGCCATGGCGTGGCAGCACCTGATCAAGGCGTTCGAGACCCGTCTGTCTTGCGACGATCCGGCGGAGCGCGAGACCTTCGATATCCATGGCGGCGGCATCGATCTCGTCTTCCCGCACCACGAGAACGAGATCGCGCAATCGTGCTGCGCCTTTGACATGCCGCGCATGGCGAATGTGTGGATGCACAACGGTTTCCTGCAGGTGGAAAGCGAGAAGATGTCGAAGTCCCTCGGCAACTTCCTCACGATCCACGACCTGTTGAAGGACTGGCCCGGTGAGGTGCTGCGCTTCAACATGCTGCGCACCCATTACCGCCAGCCGATCGACTGGACGTTGCGGGGCCTGGAGGAGAGCGAGAAAACCCTCGACCGCTGGTATGGCATCGCCCAGGGGGAGGGCGGGTCCTTCTCGCCCGCCGTGGCGGAGGCTCTGGCCGACGACCTCAACACGCCGCGCATGATCGCGGAGCTGCATGCCCTCGACGGACAGGAGGCGCACGAGGAGCTTGGAGCGAACCTTCGCGCCATGGGCTTCCTGTCGGACACACTGAGAGCCTGGAAGGCCCGCCGACAGGCCTCGCTCGCGGTCGATCCCGCGGCCGTCGAGGCACTGATCGCCGCCCGCAAGGAGGCCCGCGCCGCCAAGAACTGGGCCGAGTCCGACCGCATCCGCGACGAGCTCGCCGCCCTCAACGTCGTCGTGAAGGACAACAAGGACGGCACCACCACCTGGGAGGTCGCACGCTGATGGGACAGTCTCTGCCGAAACCGGCCCTGCGGCCTTTCCTGCCCGGCGACCTTCCGAGGCTCGTCGACATCTATCAGGCAAGCGTCATGGAGCTTGCGGAGGAGGATTACAGCGAAGCGCAGCGTGAGGCCTGGGCGGCGCTTGCCGACGACGAGAATTTTGGCAAACGCCTCGCGGAGGGCCTGACCCTGCTCGCCACCCTGGGCGGCTCGCCAGTCGGCTTCGCGTGCCTCAAGAGCAACGAGCATGTGGACTTTCTCTATGTCCATCCTGCCGTAGCCGGGCAGGGCGTCGCGGCCATGCTCTACGATGCTGTCGAGAAGCTGGCCCAGGCCCGCGGGGCGACGCGCCTCACGGTCGATGCAAGCGACACGGCGCGGCCGTTCTTCGAGCGTCGCGGCTTCACGTCCCAGCGCCGGAACACCATCCCGCTCGGCGACGAATGGGTCGCCAATACCACCATGGAAAAGCACCTCGCCCCATCCGAGGCCCGGACCCCTTCGTCATGACCCGCGAACGCGTCTATCTCTTCGACACGACTCTGCGCGACGGCGCGCAGACCACGGGTGTCGACTTCTCGCTGGAGGACAAGCGCGCGGTGGCGGGCCTCCTCGACCGGATCGGCGTCGACTATGTGGAGGGCGGCTATCCGGGTGCGAACCCACTCGACACGGAGTTCTTCTCCGAGAAGCGCACGAAGGGCGCGAAGTTCACGGCCTTCGGCATGACGAAGCGGCCTGGCCGCTCAGTCGCCAACGATCCCGGCGTCGCAGCGCTGCTCGATGCTGAGGCCGATGCGATCTGCTTCGTCACCAAGTCCTGGGACTATCACGTCCATGTGGCGCTGGAGACGACCCTGGACGAGAACCTCGCAGGAATCCGCGACAGCGTCGCGGCTGCGCGCGAGAAGGGCCGCGAGGTGATCGTCGATTGCGAGCACTTCTTCGACGGTTACAAGGCCAATCCGGATTACGCGCTCGCCTGCGCCAGGACGGCCTACGAATCCGGGGCCCGCTGGGTCGTGCTCTGCGACACCAACGGCGGCACGCTGCCCCACGAGGTGAGCGCCATCGTGTCGGAGGTCGCCAAGGTCGTGCCGGGCGCCCATCTCGGCATCCACGCCCATGACGATTGCGGTTGCGCGGTCGCCAATTCGCTTGCGGCCATCGAGGCGGGCGCGCGCCATATCCAGGGCACCCTTAACGGCCTCGGCGAGCGCTGCGGCAACGCCAATCTGGTGACGCTCATTGGCGCTTTGAAGCTCAAGAACGGCTATGCGGCCCGGTTCGACCTCGGCGTGTCGGACGAGGCCCTGAACCAACTTACCCATGTGTCGCGCCAGGTGGACGAGATCCTCAACCGCCAGCCGAACCGACATGCGCCTTTCGTGGGCGCCAGCGCCTTCGCGACGAAGGCCGGCATTCACGCCTCGGCGGTGCTCAAGGATCCGCGCACCTACGAGCATGTGGAGCCGGAGAGCATCGGCAACATGCGCAAGGTCCTGGTCTCGGACCAGGGTGGCCAGTCCAACATCTTGGCAGAGCTCAAGCGCCTCGGCTTCACGTTCGAGAAGGGCGATCCGCGCGTGTCGCGCATTCTCGACGAGGTCAAGCGCAAGGAGTCGGAGGGCTTCGCGTTCGAGGGGGCGGACGCCTCCTTCTACGTGCTGGTCAAGCGGATGCTCGGCGAGGTTCCGGCCTTCTTCCAGGTGGAGCGCTTCTCGGTGAACGTGGAGCGCCGCTTCAACGCGGTCGGCGAAATGGTCACGGCGTCGGAAGCCATCGTGAAGGTGCGGGTCGGCGACGAGGTGCTCATCTCGGCGGCCGAAGGCAACGGCCCGGTCAACGCCCTCGACGTGGCCCTGCGCAAGGATCTCGGCAAATACCGGGACCTGATCCAGGACCTAGAGCTCATCGACTATAAGGTGCGCATTTACCAGGGCGGCTCGGACGCCGTGACCCGCGTGCTCATCGAGTTCTCGGACGGCGAGGGCGACAGCTGGTCCACCATCGGCGTCTCGGCGAACATCATCGACGCCTCCTTCCAGGCGCTGACGGATTCGATGGTCTACAAGCTGTTGAAGAGCGGCGCGGGGCTTTAGCGCATCGCACCGTCATTCCGGGGCGCCGTAGGCGAGCCCGGAACCCATAACCGCTGAGCTTTATGAGAGAGGCGCAGTAGTTATCGCAGCTCTTTCTTCTGAAACAATGGTGTTTATGGGTTCCGGGCGCCGCTTTCGCGGCCCCGGAATGACGGAAGAACGCACTCGGAATGAGGCCAGTTATCTAAGCCGCATCCCCCGACAGCCGGGCCTTCGCGCGCTCCGGCCCGATCAAAGGCAGCAGAGCGCCGAGTTCCGGGCCGTGGTCGAGGCCCGTGAGCGCCATGCGCAGGGGCATGAACAGGGCCTTGCCCTTCACGCCGGTCGCGATCTTCACGGCCTCGGTCCAGGTCTTCCAGGTGCTTCCGTCCCAGGGCTCCGGAGGCAGCAGGTGGCGCGCCTCCTCGATGAAGGCCCGGTCGGTGATGAGGGGCACGATGGGGCCCTGCACCACGGTCCACCACTCGGCCGCGTCCACCAGTTTGCCGAGGTTTCCGCGAACCGCGAGCCAAAATGCCTCGCCCCCATCGGCCCCGAGAGCCGCAAGGCGGGGGCGGGCCGTCTCGTAGGACATCTCGTGGATCAGGCGGGCATTGAGCTGGTCGAGCTCGTGCTCGTCGAATTTCGCCGGGGCGCGGGAGATATGGGAGAAGTCGATGAGGCGGGCGAGTTCGTCGAGATCGGCCACCGGCCGGACTGCCTCGGCGGAGCCGACGAGGACCGCGAGCGACGCGACAGCCTGCGGCTCGAGCCCGGCTTCGCGCAGACCCTTGACCGAGAGGTGCCCGAGACGCTTCGACAGGCCTTCGCCGCTTGCCGTAATGAGCAGGCTGTGATGGGCGAAGAGCGGCGCCTTCGCGCCAAGCGCCTCGAAGATCTGGATCTGTACCGCCGTATTGGTGACGTGGTCCTCGCCGCGGATCACGTGCGTGATCTTCAGGGCGATGTCGTCGACCACCGAGGGCAGGGTGTAGAGATAGGTCCCATCCTCACGCACCAGCACTGGGTCCGAGAGCGAGCCGCAATCCACGTGGGCATGGCCGCGCACGAGATCGTCCCAGGCGACGGTCGCGTGGTCGAGACGGAAGCGCCAATGGGGGCGACGCCCCTCGGCTTCGAGCTTCGCCCGGTCCTCGTCCGTGAGCTTGAGGGCCGCGCGGTCGTAGATTGGCGGCAGGCCGCGGGCGAGCTGCCGCTTGCGACGGAATTCCAGCTCCTCCGGGGTCTCGTAGCAGGCATAGAGGCGCCCGAGCGCCTTCAGGCGCTCTGCCGCATCGTCATAGAGGTCGAACCGCTCCGACTGGCGCACCACCACGTCCGGCGGAATGCCGAGCCATGCGAGGTCTGTCTCGATGGAATCCGCATATTCCTGCTTGGAGCGCGCAAGATCGGTGTCGTCGAACCTCAGCACGAAAGTGCCGCCCTCCCGGCGCGCGAAGAGCGCGTTGAGCAAAGCGACGCGGGTGTTGCCGATATGGATGTGCCCGGTCGGGGACGGGGCGAAGCGGACGATGGGCTTTGACATGAAAAACCCTATGACGAAGGGCGGCAGGCAGCGCAAGAGGCCAGCCGGGCCGCGAGGAGGAAAGCTCCTCCCTCCTCATCCTCGCGCCGGTCCTAGCCGTTCAGCCACTCGCCGCATTTCGGAGGCTGCTCGGTGCCCCAGGGCATAAGCGGCACGCTGGAGGTAGAGTTCTTGGGCGAACCCTCGATGGGCCGGTCGGAATAGACCATATAGACGAGGGTGTTGCGCTTGGCGTCGCAGCCCCGAACGATATGCATACGCTTGAAGATGAGCGACCGCCTCTCGCTGAACACCGCGTCTCCTTGCGAGAACTTCTTTTTGAAGCGCACCGGGCCGATCTGGCGGCAGGAGAGGGAAATGTCCGAGACTTCCTCGGCGACCCCGAAAGTGCCTGAGATGCCGCCCCGCTCGGGGGTGGTGTAATGGCAGGCCACGCCCTCGATGTCCGGGTCGTCGATCCCGTAGACGGCGAGCTTGTCGTTGGGGGTCAGGGCGCGCCAGACGGTGGATTTCTTGAAAATGACGTCGGGCTCCTGCGCTGCGGCACCGCAGACGGCTCCCAGGGTTAGGGCGGCGGCCAGGGCAAGGCGGGCGAGCATGGCTTCGGTCTCCTTAAGAGATGATCCGGCGGGGTCTCCGCCTGCCGGGATCCTCGCGCTCCCGGAATCGGGCCGCCAAGGTCAAGCTGCCATGTAGGAACGGAAGATGGCTTTCGCGAGGGGAGGCGCCCGAGGATTCGCCCAGCGATGTCACTCCGGATGGTGGCTGCACACGCAGATCTTGTTGCCATCCGGGTCGCGGAAATAGGCCCCGTAATAATGGGCATGATACTGGGGGCGCAGGCCCGGCTGCCCCTCGTCCTGCCCGCCCATGGCGAGGGCGGCCGCATGGCAGGCATCGACCTGCTCGCGCCGCTCGGCCATGAAAGCCACCATGGTGCCGTTCCCGGGAGAGGGGTCACGGCCGTCGAAGGGGCGCACAACAAGGAACAGAGGGCGTCCGCCGGCACCGTAAGCGATCATTTCCGGCGACGAGAAGCGGATCCGCAGGTCCAGAGGCGCGAGGGCCGCGTCATAGAAGTCCCTTGCGCGGTCGAGGTCATTTGCCCCAATCGTCGTATGAGAGTACATGCTGTCCCCCAGATCTCGGTGTGACGGGGATTCTGCCGGCCGGGGGCCATGATGATCATTTCCCTTCATCCGGCAAGGCTCCGACCATATTGGGGCCCTTTTCACGACGTCTTTTGTCCTCCCTTCCGGGAGAACCACTTGAACGACACGGTTTCGCGACGCTCATAATGGCCAAGACATCTTTCCTCCGTTCCCTTGTCGCCGTCGCGGCCTTTTTGGCCGCCGGCGGAGCCGCGTTCGCCCAATCCGCCGAGTGCCAGCGCTTCCGGGCCCAGCTGGCCGCCCTGGAGCGCAGCGGCGGCCGCTCCACCTCGGGCGAGGCGGAAAGCATGCGCGTCGAGATCGGCCGCCTCGTCAATTACTACCGCTCCATCGGCTGCGAGCGCGGCCCCCTCGGCTTCCTGGCCGGTCCGCCGCCGGCCGAGTGCGGCGCCATTGCGGGGCGCATCCGGCAGATGGAGGCGAACTTCGCCAGGCTGTCGGCCCAGGGCTACGATTCGGGGGATTTCGAGTTCCGGCGTCGCCAGCTCATGGCGGCCGTCCAGCAGAGCTGCGCCGCCGACCAGCCGCGCGGCTTCTTCGAATCCCTGTTCGGCCCGCCCCGCGGCCAGCCCCAGCCGGCCGAAATCATGCCCGAGGGCCAGCCGATCATCACCGAGGAGCAGCAGGCCTATGGCGGCCGAAAGCTCATCTGCGTGCGGACCGGGGACGGCTCCTTCTTCCCCTTGAGCGTCTCGCCCGGCGGACGCGAGGGCGCCAACGAGATGTGTCAGGCCCTCTGCCCGGAGACCGAGACCCTCGCATTCGCGTATCCGGGCGGCGATAACGGGCTCAACCAAGCCGTGTCGGTCGTCGGAAGTAAGCCCTACACGTCCCTTCCCAATGCCTTCAAGTTCCGCAAGAGCTTCGATTCCGCGGTGGCCTGCAAGCGGGACACCGAAAGCTGGGCCGTGGTCCTGCGCCGGGCCGAGAGCATGCTGGAGCAGCGCAAGGGCGATATTATCGTGACGGCCGAGAAGGCCGAGGAGATGTCCCGTCCCAAGGTCGTGCAGGCCCGCAAGGCCGCCGACAAGAAGGCCGACGAGGAGGCCAAAGCCGCCGCCGAAACGGCCGCCGCTGCACCGACCGCCAGCAAGGAATCCTCCGGCATCGGGCCGAAATCCATCGAGAACAACCGCGTCGTCACCCAAGGTGAAGGTGCGAAACGCGAGGCGGTCACGAGCGACGGCAAGAAGCGTGCTGTCCGCGTAATCGCCCCCGAGCTGATTCCGGTGCCGACTGCGGAGTGATGGCATCTCTCCTTATCCCTCGGGAGAGGTGAGGGAAGACACATGTCACTCCGGGACCCACCTTCAGGCGCGGCCCCGAAATGACAGCGGCAAATTCCTAAAAACGTCGCTCGATCATGTCGGCATTGGCCACGAGGCCTACGCGGCGGACTGAGGCCGTGAGCATGGGAATCACGTCCTCGACCTGCTCGGCCACGAGGTAGTTGAGCTCGAGGCCCGGGCGGATGAAGCCTTCGTTGCGCATGTGCGCGAGAAGGCTCAGGAGAGGCTTCCAAAAACCCTTGGTGCTGAGCATCAGGATCGGCTTGGTGTGCCGCCCGAGCTGCGCCCAGGTCATTTGCTCCACGAGCTCCTCCAGGGTGCCGATGCCGCCGGGCAGGGCCACGAAGGCGTCCGCCTTCTCGAACATCAGGCGCTTGCGGGTGTGCATATCCGGGACCGTGATGGTCTCCTGCACGGCTTCCAGGAGCCTTTCCCGGGCCTTCAGGAAGTCCGGAATGATGCCCGTAACGTAGCCGCCATGATCGAGCACGGATTGCGCGATGGTGCCCATGAGGCCCACATTGCCGCCCCCATAGACGAGGCTGATGTCCTGCTCAGCCATTGCGCGGCCTAATGCCGCCGCATTCTCGGCGAAAACGGGGTCGTCTCCGAAACCGGAGCCGCAGTACACGCAAATGGATTTGATCGCAGGCATTGGAACGTCGGGAAAATGGGGGCTAGCCCCCGTTGAGTCGTAAGGCATTATGTTATTCCTTATGGCCGTAGCCTTTTGAAAGATAAACAGCTTTAATGCACGAAAGTGCCAGATTGAGACAAAGGCATCATGGCTGACGAGAAACTGGGCAGGGGCACCATCGCCGTTCTTGGCGCGACGGCCATCGCGGTCGTGCTGGCGCTGTTCGGCGTGCTGAACTGGAGCGGTCAAGACAAGCCCGCGGGCGCTGGCACAGCCTCTCCGGCGCCGGCTCAGAAGGCTGGGGACAAGGCGCCGCAGCCTTCCGACATGGCTCAGGCTGTCCCGTCGAAACCCCAGAAGACGTCCGAAAGCCAGGGACCGGCAAAGGCCACGGCCGCCCCGCCGCCTGCCGCTCCCGCCAAGGCAGCCGCAGATGGAAAGCCCTCCGAGCCGGTCGCTCCATCCTTCGACATCGTGCGCGTGGAGCCCAACGGCGACAGCGTCATCGCGGGCCGCGCCGCTCCTGGAGCGACGATCGAGCTTCTGAACGGCGAGCAGGTCCATGCCCGCGGCGTGGCGGATGCCTCCGGCCTCTTCGCGATCACGCCGCCGCCATTCCCGCCCGGCTCCCACCAGATCGTGCTCCAGTCCATCGCGCCAGACGGCACGCGGCAGCGCTCCCGCGAAAGCGTGACAGTGGCGATTACGGGCGAGAGCCGCCCGCTCGTAGCTCTGGCGGCGCCCGACAAGCCGACGGTGCTCCTGTCCAATCCCGAGCCTCCGGCCCCCAAGGCCGCGGAGCCGGCCCCTGCCACGCCCGAACCCCAGAACCAGGCGAATGCCGCCCCACCGCCGGCCTCCACTCCGGCCGCGGCCACACCTCCGCCTGCCCAGCCGGCACCACGTGCCGAGATCAAGATCATGAGCGTCGAGTCCGAGCCGGGGCGGCTCTACGTTTCCGGACAGGCCGCGCCCGGCGCCACAGTGCGCCTCTATCTCAATGAAACCTTTGTGGCGCCCGGCGGCGCGGGGGCGGACGGCCGGCTGTCCTTTGCGATTGCGAGCGGAGTCAAGCCCGGCGACTATCGGGTGCGCCTCGACGATGTGGACCCGGTTTCGGGACAGGTGAAGTCCCGGGCCGAGGTTGGCTTCAATGTGCCCGTCGAGACCGCGCCGGCCCAGGTCGCGCAAGGCGCGGCTCCCCAGGTGGCCGTGTCTCAGCCTCAGGCCAAGACCGGGCCCGACCAGGCGGGCGCAGCGCCGCAGGTGGCGGGGGCGGGCGAACAGGCTCCCGTCCCGGCAGTTGCGGCGCCCAGTGCCGGCAACCGCCTCGCCTCGGCCCTTCCGGAGGGGCAATTCACCCCGAGCACCGTCATCGTTCCCAATATCGATACGGCCATCGTGTCCAAGGGTGACAGCCTGTGGCGGATCAGCCAGCGGATCTATGGCCGCGGCGTCCGCTACACGGTGATCTACGGCGCCAACCAGAAGCAGATCCGCGACCCGGACCTGATTTATCCCGGCCAGGTCTTCGTTTTGCCCTCCGACGAGGCCAGGGAGACCAACTGAGGCGGGTTACCCGCCCGGGTGACATGCGGGCGCGAAGCGGCGGGATGAATTCGTTCCGCCGATCGCCTATATGGACATCCGGCACTGTCATCGGATTCTCGTAAAAATGTCCTCCTCCTCGGCGTCCTCCCCCCGCGAGGCCGCGAAAAAAACGCCGGGCTTCATGGTCACGGTCAACCGGCTCTGGCCTTATCTGTGGCCCCACGGCCGCCGGGACCTGCAGATGCGGGTTTTTCTGGCCTTCGCGCTCCTTCTGGTCGCGAAGGGCGCCACCATGGTCACGCCCTTCGCGTTCAAATGGGCCACCGACGCTCTCGTGGCCGTGGTGTCCGGAACCGGCCAGCAGGGGACGGAGGCGGCCGCCACGGCGGGATCGTGGCTGTGGCGCGCGCCTGTTCTCCTGACGTTGGTCTATGGCCTGACGCGCATCCTCATGGCGGTGCTGACCCAGGTGCGGGACGGGCTCTTCGCCAAGGTCGCCATGCATGCGGTCCGCAAGCTCGCCATGCAGACCTTCGAGCATATGCACCGGCTGTCCCTGCGCTTCCACCTGGAGCGTAAGACCGGCGGCCTGACCCGCGTGCTGGAGCGTGGCCGCAACGGCATCGAGGAATTGTCGCGGCTCGCGGTGCTCACCCTCATCCCGACCATCGTCGAGTTCGCCATGGTGCTCGGCATCCTGGCCTGGCAGTTCGACTGGCTCTACTCGCTCGTCGTTTTCGTGATGGTGGTGGTCTACCTCGCCTATACGTACCAGGCGACGCAATGGCGGATCTCCATCCGCAAGAGGATGAACGAATCGGACGTGGACGCCAACACGAAGGCGGTCGATTCGCTCCTCAACTACGAAACCGTGAAGTATTTCGGCGCCGAGGCGCGGGAGGCGATCCGCTACGACCAGTCCATGGAGCGCTTCGAGAAGGCCTCGACCCAGACCTACACGTCGCTCGCGGTGCTGAATGCCGGACAGGCGGTCATCTTCACCATCGGCATGACCGTCGTGATGATTCTCGCGGCGCGGGACATCATGGCGGGGCGGACCTCCATCGGCAGCTTCGTGCTCGTCAATGCGATGCTGGTGCAGCTCTATATCCCGCTGAATTTCATGGGCATGCTCTACCGCGAGATCAAGCAGGCTCTCATCGACATCGACGACATGTTCACAATCCTCGACAGCAACCCGGAGATCGAGGACCGGCCGGATGCAAAACCGCTCCACGTGGCGAAGGGCGTAGTCCGTTTCGAGGACGTGCATTTCGCCTATAATCCCGAACGGGAGATCCTGAAGGGCGTGAGCTTCGAGGTGCCGGCCGGCCACACGGTCGCCATCGTGGGCCCCTCGGGCGCCGGCAAGTCCACCATCTCGCGCCTGCTCTTCCGCTTCTACGAGCCGACGAGCGGGCGCATCCTCATCGACGGGCAGAACATCGCCGAGGTGCAGCAATCGTCCCTGCGCAAGGCCATCGGCATGGTCCCGCAGGATACGGTGCTGTTCAACGACACGATCGGCTACAATATCGGCTACGGCCGCGACGGGGCGACGCAGGAGGAGATCGAGGCGGCGGCGCGCGGCGCGGCGATCGACGCATTTATCGAATCGCTGCCGCAGCGCTACGAATCGACAGTCGGCGAGCGCGGGCTCAAGCTTTCGGGCGGCGAGAAGCAACGGGTCGCGATCGCGCGCACCCTGCTCAAGGACCCGCCGATCCTGATCCTCGACGAGGCGACCAGCGCGCTCGACAGTCGCACCGAGGCGGCGATCCAGGAGACGCTGAACCAGGTCGCGCGGCGGCGCACGACGATCGTGATCGCCCATCGGCTTTCAACCGTGGTCGGCGCCGACCAGATCGTCGTGCTCGACGGCGGCCGCATCGTCGAGCGCGGCACCCACGCGCAATTGCTGCGCAAGGGCGGGCTTTATGCGGAGATGTGGGCGCGCCAGCAGCGCGAGCGCGAGGCAGAAGCGGCGGCCGAGGCGGCGGAATAGCGCGCGGGGCGTCGCCCGGCGGCGCTCAGATGCTGGCGCCGGCGGGGTGGTCCGGAAGCTTCGAATGGTCCGCGCCGTCGGCGGGCCCGCCGCGCAGGACGAAGCGGCGGTCGCAATAGCCGCAATCGACATAGCCGTGCTCGTCGATTTGCAGATAGACGCGCGGATGGCCGAGCGCGGGCGAGATGCCTACCGCGCCATCGCATATGCAGCGCGTCGAATCGGTGTAGACGATCTCCGGCGTAAACGGGCCGGACGGAGCGGTTTCGGTGGCGGCCATGGCGCCGCTCTCTAGCAACCACCCGCGCGGCGGACAATCCGGCTTCGCGGCGAGGCGCGGACGCGCTATGCGCGCGAGAATGACGGAAGCCGCGATCTCGATCCGTGACCTTCAGAAGACCTATCAGGGCGGCAAGCGCGCGCTGGACGGCGTCAGCCTCGACGTGCCGCGCGGCGAGATATTTGGGCTGCTCGGCCCGAATGGCGCGGGCAAGTCCACGCTGATCAACATCCTCGCCGGCCTGGTCGTGAAGAGCGGGGGAACGGCAACGATCTGGGGCTTTGACATCGACGCGCATCCGCGCAACGCCAAGCGCTCGATCGGTGTCGTGCCGCAGGAAATCCTGTTCGATCCCTTCTTCACCCCGCGCGAGGCGCTCGAAATCCAGGCCGGGCTCTACGGCATTCCGAAGGCCGAGCGACGAACGGACGAGCTGCTGCGCGCGGTCCATCTCGAGGACAAGGCCAACGCCTATTCGCGCACGCTTTCCGGCGGGATGAAGCGGCGGCTGCTCGTCGCCAAGGCGATGGTCCACAGCCCGCCCATCCTCGTCCTCGACGAGCCGACCGCGGGCGTCGACGTCGAGCTGCGGCAGCAATTGTGGGACTATGTGCGCTCGCTCCACGGGCAGGGCGTCACCGTCGTACTCACCACCCACTATCTCGAGGAAGCCGAGGAGCTCTGCGACCGGATCGCGATCATCAACCACGGCAAGGTGATCGCGAACGATACGACCGCGGCGCTGGTCGCCCAGGCGCAGGAGAAGGTGGTCGAGGTCGTCGTCGATCGCGATATCACCCGTGCGCCCGATGCGAACGTGTTCGACAAGATCGAGCTCAAGGGCGATCGCGTGCTCGTCATCACCTATCGCAAGGACCGCACCAATGCCGGCGAGGTGCTTGCGGCCGTCCAGCGCGAAGGGCTTGGCGTGATCGACGTCTCGACCCGCGAGGCGGACCTTGAGGACGTGTTCCTCAACCTGACCAGGGCAACCGGCACCGATGGTTGAGCGCCGGTTCGACGTTCTCGTCATCGGTTCGGGCGCGGCGGGGCTGACCGCGGCGCTCAACCTTGCCGAGCGCTTCAAGGTTGGCGTCATCGCCAAGGGCGCGC
>Ga0182741_1003941_pt1 | contig 15140 bp, 13 predicted proteins | sample eDN5th37CBELigOP_FD_128874 | JGI IMG/M metagenome (GOLD analysis project Ga0182741, IMG submission 128874) | Enriched Organic Plus compost microbial communities from Emeryville, California, USA - eDNA 5th pass 37_C BE-Lig OP (version 2) (version 2) ...
CCCCTCCCGCCGCCGGGCTACCAGTCCTTCTCCGCGGCCCTGCGCCAGGCGCAGGACTTCACCGTGAAGGCCGAGCCGCTCGCGCTGGCCCAGTCCCTCCATCTGCTGGAGCGCTGCTTCGAGATCCTGCGCGGCCAGGTCGAGGCCGATGCGCCCGCCCTCGACCGCGGCGCCATCCACGGACACTATGCCGCCGTCACGCTGGACGGCGCGGCCGGCTCGCTCTATGTGGAAAGCAGCGGCCTGGCGGCCGGGCCGACCCTGCTGATGCTGCACACCGCCGGCGCCGATTCGCGCCAGTTCCATGGCCTGATGGCCGACGCGGCGCTGCGGGCGCAGTGGCGCATGCTGGCCTTCGACATGCCCGCCCACGGCCGCAGCATGCCCTGGCCGGGCCGCGCCTGGACGGCCGGCGGACTCACCCGCGACGCCTACCTGGCCACCTGCCTGGCGGTGATCCGCCAGGTGGCGCGGCAGCCGGTCGTGCTGCTGGGCTGTTCCATGGGGGCCGCCATGGCCCTGTACATCGCCGCGCGCAGCCCGCGCGACGTGGCCGGCGTGGTCGCGCTGGAAGCGCCATGGAAGGCCGCCGGACGGCGCACGCCGCTGCTGTGCCACCCGGAAGTCAACCAGGCCGCCCACAACCCCGCGTATGTGCGCGGCCTGATGGCGCCGCACACCACGCTGGCGGCGCGCCGCGAAGCGGCCTGGATCTACGCCCAGGGCGGCTTCGGCGTGTACGCGGACGACCTGCACTTCTACAGCGAGGACTTCGACGCGCCGGTGCACCTGGCCGGCCTGGACGCCGCCTCGTTCGGCATATCGCTGCTGACCGGCGCCTACGACTATTCGGCCAGCCCGGAAGATTCGCGGCGCGTCGCCGCGTTGATCCCCGGCGCCCGCTTCACCCTCATGCCCGACCTGGGCCACTTCCCCATGGTCGAGGACCCGCCGCGCCTGCTGCGCTATCTGCGCCCCGAGCTGGCGCGCCTGCATCCATCGCCCGAGGCCCGCCCATGACGCTGCCCTGCTACGAGATCTACGCCCTGCGCTATGCCACCGTGGCGCGCCGCCGCGCCGAGAACTTCATCACCCCGCCCGACCCGCACGACGGCCCCATGCCGATGGATTACTACGTCTGGGTGATCCGCCGCGACGCGCGCGTCTACCTGGTCGACACCGGGTTCAACGAAGCCGCCGCGCGCGCCCGCGGCCGCCGCTTCCTGCGCTGTCCCATCGAAGCGCTGCGCCAGCTCGGCATCGCGCCGGACGCCGTGCGGGACGTGATCGTCACCCACCTGCACTACGACCACGCGGGCAACATCCGCCTGCTGCCGCGCGCCCGCCTGCACTTGCAGGAAAGCGAGCTGCACTACGCCTGCGGCTGCAACATGCGCTTCGACATGCTGCGCCATGCCTATGCGGTCGAGGACGTGGTCGACGTGGTGCGCGGCGTGTACGACGCGCGCGTGGACTTCTACCACGGCCACGACGAGCTCGCCGCCGGCCTGCAGCTGCTGCACATCGGCGGCCACACCCAGGGGCTGCAGGCGGTGCGCGTGCACACCGCGCGCGGCTGGGTGGTGCTGGCCTCGGACGCCAGCCACTTCTACGACAACATGCAGGCCCAGGCGCCGTTCCCCATCGTCTACAACGTGGCGGACATGCTGGCCGGCTACGGCACCCTGCTGAAGTTCGCCGAATCGCCCGACCACATCGTGCCCGGGCATGATCCGGAGGTCATGCGGCGCTATCCGCGGGCCGGCGACGGCACGATCGAGGCCGTGGCGCTGCACCAGCCGCCGCGCGCCCCGGCGCCCGGCTGAACAGCACGGCTATGCGCGCGGCGGCGGCGCGCGGGGGGCTTGTTATCATCGATGCTTTTTTGCCACGGAAGACAGGGAACATCGATCAATGACCCATCGCATGCGCATCAACCGCATTCTGACCGCCGCCAGCCTGGTGCTGGGCACCGCACTCAGCGTCAACGCCCACGCGCAATCCCCCACCTGCGAACTGGACCGGCCCATGAAATTCGGTGGCATGAACTGGGAATCGAACCTGATGCTGGTGGGCGTGGAGCGCTACATCGTCGAGCATGGCTACGGATGCGACACGCAAGTGGAGCAAGGCGACACCCTGCCGATGTTCGCGGCGCTGCAACGCGGCGACGTGGACGTCAACAGCGAGATCTGGATCACGCAGATGCAGCAGGCCTGGGACGAGGCGATCGCCTCGGGCAAGGTCCGGCAAGTGGGCACCGTCTTCACCGGCACCGACGGCTGGTACGTGCCGCGCCATACGGCCGAGAAATTCCCGCAATTGCGCGGCGCCGCCGACTTGGAGGGCCTGCACGAAGCCTTCATCGACGACGAGGACCCCGGCAAGGGCCGCATCTACGGTTGCGCGGTGGGCTGGACCTGCGGCACCATCAACGCCAACCTGCTGCGCGCCTTCGGGCTGCAGGATGAATACCTGGTGTACTCGCCGGGCAACGCGGCGGCGCAGCGCGCCGCCATCACTTCGGCCTACAAGCGCAAGAAGGACATCGTCTTTTACTACTGGACCCCCACCTCGCTGGTCGGCTCGCTGGACCTGGTCAAGCTGGACCTGCCGCCGGTCGACCGGCAAGCGCTGGCCTGCATCACCGATCCGCACTGCGAGACCCCCCGTCCCACCGGGCTGGCGGCGTATCCGGTGGTCACGGCGGTCAACAGCGAGTTCGCACGGCGCGCGCCGGGGCTGACGGCCTTCCTGGCCAAGGTCAGCGTGCCCGAGGCCGTACTGACCGCGACACTCGGCCACATGGAGCGCGAAAAACTCGAAATCGAGGAAGCCTCGCTATACTTCCTGCGGCAGCATCCGCAGATCTGGCGCGAATGGCTGCCCGCCGACGTCGCGCAACGAGTGCAACAGGCGCTCGACGGCTGATCCCGACCCACTCCCGCACGGAACCACGGCATGTCCAGCGGCATCAACCTCTACCTGATCCTGCTCGCGGCGCTGGTCGCCTCGGCCAGCCCGGGCCCGGCCACGCTCGCCATCGCCGGCACGTCCATGTCGCACGGCCGGCGCGCCGGCCTGGCGCTGGCATCGGGCGTCACGACGGGCTCGCTGTGCTGGTCGGCAATGGCGGCCTTCGGGCTGGGCGCGGTGATGCTGGCGCACGCCTGGCTGTTCGAGGCGGCGCGCTATCTGGGCGCGGGCTACCTGCTCTACCTGGCCTGGAAGTCGGCCCGGCATGCGCTGGCGCCGGCCCGGCCGGCCACCGTCGCGGCCGCCGGCGCCCCCTCGGGCAGCCGGGCGTTCCGGCGCGGCCTGGCGCTGCACCTGACCAACCCCAAGGCGGTGCTGTTCTTCGGCTCGCTGTATTCGATCGGCATACCCAGGGACGCCTCGGCCACCGACCTGCTGTGCATCATGGCGGCGGTCGGCGCGCAGGGCGCCGTGGTGTTCCACGGCTACGCGCTGCTGTTCTCAAGCCGCCGCATGACGGCCTGCTACCTGCGGCTGCGCCGGGTCTTCGAGGCGGTGTTCGCCGTGGCCTTCGCGGCGGCCGGGATCAAGATACTCACCACCCGGGTGTCCTGAAGGCGCGCCGCGCGCTACTTGTGGTGCCGCATGGCGTCGCGGTCCATGGCGTGCTCGACCTCTTCTTCCTGCAGCTTCTGCTGCTGCAGCATGCAGTTGTCGTAGCTCGGCGTATTGCGGGCGATGCCCAGCTTGTCGCATTCGCGCTGGTAGTTCTCCACTTCCATGCGGTCCAGCGTATCGCAGCCCGACAGGGCGGCGGTCGCGGCAATGGCGCACAGCACGAAGAAGCGTCCACGATGGCCATGGCGAAGCATAAGATTCCTCTCCCGGTTGTGTTGTCGTGCGGATGGTAACCACGTACCGGGTATGATTCTTTAACGGATCAACGAAATAATCAAGCCTTCTCCAGACGCCTCAAAGGACTGCCATGCGTACACTCCTGCTGTCTCTCGGTCTTGCGATGTTCGTTCCCGCCGCGCACGCAGCCGCGTCCGACTGCGCCAACGCCAGCGATCAAGCCGGCATGACCGCATGCGCGGCCGCGCAGTACAAGCAGGCCGATGCCGCGCTGAACGCCGCCTACAAGCAGGCGGGCGCCCGGCTCAAGGACGACAAGGACCAGCGCCAGCGGCTGGTCGCCGCGCAGCGCGCGTGGATCGCCTTCCGCGATGCCGAATGCGCCTTCAAGACCGGCCTGGCCGAGGGCGGCTCGGCCTATCCCATGCTGCTGGCCCAGTGCCAGGCCGCGCTCACCGAACAGCGCACGGCCGCCCTGCAGGCGCACATGAAATGCGAGGAAGGCTCGCTGGACTGCGCGATCCCGAACGAGTGAACCGCGCCGGGCACAGCCCCGCATGAGCATGCCCTAGCGCGGCGCGAGCGCCGCGCGGACCTTCACCAGGGCGGCGCGCAGCGTGTCCATGTCGACCGAACCGAGCGCCAGCCTGATCGCGTGCGGCACATGCTGCGTCACCGCGAATGGCTCGGCGGTGGACACGGCCACCTGCTGCTGCAGGAGCGTCATGGCGACCTGGTCCGCCCGCGCTTCCTCGCCCAGCGGCAGCCACAGGAAGTACGACGACGGGTGGCCGACGCTGGCGCAGCCCGCCAGCACTCGCGCGGCCAACGCCTGCCGCGCGCGGGCGTCGCGACGCTTTTCGCGCTCCAGCCGGGCCACAGTGCCATCATCCATCCAGGCGCAGGCGATCGCCGCCATCACGCCTGGCGTGTTCCAGGTGGTGGCGCGGATCGCGCGCTGCAGCGCCGGCATCCATGGCTCGGGCGCCGCCACGAAGCCGACCCGCAGGCCGGTGGCCACGTTCTTGGACAGCCCCGACACATACACGGTGCGCTCGGGCGCCAACGCCGCCAACGGCGGCGGCGGATCGTCGGCCAGGAAGGCGTAGGCACCATCCTCGATCACCAGCAGGTCGTGCCGGCGCGCAATGGCCGCCAGCTGCGCGCGCTGCGCGTCGTCCAGCACCCATCCCAACGGATTGTGCAGCGTCGGCATGGCGTACAGGGCGCGCACGCGGCGCGTCCGGCACAGGCGCTGCAAGGCCTGCAAGTCAGGGCCCTGCGCCGTCGCGGCAATGGGCGCCAGTTCGAGCCGCTGCGATTCCGCCACGGCCTTGAATCCGGAATAGGTCAGCGCATCCACCGCCACCACATCGCCGGGCCGCAGCAAGGCCATCGCCGCGACCGCCAGCCCATGCTGCGCGCCGCTGACCATCAGCACCCGGTCCGCCGGCAGGTGCAGCCCGCGCGCGCGCAGGTGCCGGGCAATGCTGGCCCGCTCGTGCGGGCGGTTGCCGTGCGGCTGATAGCGCAGCAGCGCATCCAGGTCGCCCGACAGCGCGAGCTGGCGCAAGGCGCCGCGCAGCAAGTCCGCCTGCCCCGGCAGCGCGGGATAGTTGAAGTTGAGGTCCACCGTGCCTTCCGCGGTGGCCTGCTGGTCCATGCCCAGTCCGGCCGGCAACCCGGCTTCGCGCACGAAGGTGCCGCGCCCCGTTTCGCCGCTGACCAGCCCCATGGCTGCGAGTTCGGCGTACACGCGCGTGGCGGTCACCAGCGCCAGCCCCTCGCGCGCGGCCAGCTCGCGATGGGTCGGCAGGCGCGTGCCCGGCGCCAGGCGTCCCGCGCGGATATCGGCGGCGTACGCATCGACCAATAACTTATATCGGGCGCGCGGCATGGGCGGATGTATCCATGACAATTATTTGATTGTATTGATCCGTCCAGCATAGCATTGCCGGAGGCGCCAAGCCGGCGCACGCGAGGCACCGGGCGCCCCGGGCAATATTCTGGGCACGAACGACAATGGAACAAGCAGCAGGCCTGCGGCACCAGCCGGCCACGGGCGCCGCAAGCGGGTGGATCAACGGGTTCATCGGCGTGGTGATCTTCAGCGGCTCGCTGCCCGCCACCCGGGTCGCGGTGCTCGATTTCGAGCCGCTCTTCCTGACCGCGGCGCGCGCCAGCCTGGCGGGCCTGCTCGCCGCCTGCGTGCTGCTCCTGTTCAGCGCGGCGCGCCCGACCCGCCGGGACCTGGCGCCCCTGCTGGTGACGGCGGGCGGCGTGGTCATCGGCTTCCCGCTGCTGACCGCGCTGGCCCTGCAGCGCATCACCTCGGCGCACTCCATCGTATTCCTGGGGTTGCTGCCGCTGGCCACCGCCGTGTTCGGGGTGGTCCGCGGCGGCGAACGGCCGCGGCCGGCGTTCTGGTTCTTCTCGGCGCTGGGCAGCCTGATGGTGGCCGGCTTCGCGGTCTCGCAGGGCCTCGCCGCCGACCCGCTGGGCGACCTGCTGATGCTCGTCGCCATCCTGGTCTGCGGCCTGGGCTACGCCGAAGGCGCCAGACTGTCGCGCACGCTCGGCGGCTGGCAGGTGATCTCCTGGGCCCTGGTCCTGTCCCTGCCCCTGACGGCGCCCCTGACGCTGCTGCTGGCGCCCGCCTCGTTCGCAGGCATCGGCGCGCCCGCCTGGGTCAGCCTGGCCTACGTGGCGCTGTTCAGCATGTTCCTCGGGTTCGTGTTCTGGTACCGCGGCCTGGCACAGGGCGGCATCGCGGCCGTCGGGCAGTTGCAGTTGCTGCAGCCGTTCTTCGGCCTGGCGCTGGCGGCCTCGCTGCTGCGCGAGCGCGTCAGTCTGGCCATGCTGGCCGTGACCGTGGGCGTGATCCTGTGCGTGGCGGGCGCGAAGAAGTTCGCGCGCTGACGCGCCGGCGGCCGGCCGGCGCGTCGCCGCAAGTTCAGCGCGAGGCCAGCGTGGCCTTCCAGGACGCCTTGCCGTCCGTGGTGCCCTGCATCGCGTCGCCCGACACTTGCCCCGTGTAGCGCTGCGAGCCCACGGTGAAGCGGATCGTGCTGCCGTCCATCCGCGCATCGCTGATGGGCGTGACCTGTTCTCCCTCGCGCAGCGACCCGGACAGCACCTGGTAGGTCTGGTCCAGCACCAGCTCCTTCCCGTCCAGCCTCCAGGTGCCGGCGACCTTGGCCGGCACCACCCATTTGTAGGCGCTGCAGTACGCCGAGCAGTCGTCGGCGGCCTGCACCGATTCGTCGGGCTGCCAGTCCCCCATCGTGAACGAGTTGGAGACGATGCGGGTGCCCGGCTTCATGTCCAGCAGCGTCGGGCGCAGCTTGACGTTGAGGGAGGGCAGCAGGAACAGGGTGATGACCGTCGCCTCGGAGAAATCCGATTCGAAAATGTCCGCCTGTTCGAAGCGGGCGCGCTGGGCCACGCCTTCGGCCTCGGCCGCGCGGCGGGCCAGCGCCACCATGTCGGGGTTGAACTCGATGCCGCGCGCCGTGGCGCCGCGCTTGGCGGCGGTGATCACCGTGCGGCCGTCGCCCGAGCCCAGGTCGACCAGGCGGTCCTCGGGGGTGAGTTTCGCCATGTCCAGCATGCGGTCGACCAGCGCCTGGGGCGTGGGCACCCACACCACGTCCTTGCCCGACTGGCCGACCGTCGGCTCGTAGGTCGCGGCCGCGCCTGCGCTGGCCTGGGCCGCCGCGCCGCCATGCCAGGCCAGCGCGCAGATCACGGCGGAAACAATGGACTTTTGCAACGTCTGCATCACACTCTCCTATCGGGGGTAGTCATTGCCACGGGCAATATCGGTGTGCGGAGCCGCGGTCGCGGCGTCGTCTCCCGCCTTCCTCGTGAACAGCAGGATCGGCGTACCAAGGGCCAGCACCGCCAGCCCGGCCAGCGCCGCCACGCCGGTATGGGCGATGCTGGCATACAGCATGTAAGAACATGTCAGGCAGAACAGGATGGGCGTGAAGGGATACAGCGGCACGCGGTACGGCAGCTCGCGCCCCGGATAACGTCGGCGCAGCACGAACAGCGCCACGCCCACCAGCAGCAGGAAGCCCCAGAACACCGGCGCGGTGTAGTCGACCATCGCCTTGAAGCCGTCGCGCGTCACCGCGCCCATGGCGATCAGCGCCAGCGCAATCGCCGCCTGGGCAATCTGCCCATTGGCCGGGTTCTTGCCGCGGCCGTTCCAGATCGCCATCCAGCGCATCACCGACAGGTCCTGGGCCATGGCGTAGAACACCCTGGCGCCAGTGAAAATGGTGGCGTTCAGCGTCGAGACCGCCGCCACCACCACCGCCAGCGTGACGATGACTTCGCCGGCCGGCCCGGCGACCCGCCGCATCATGTCGGCGGCGACCGCCTCGGAGCCGCGCAGGCCGTCCAGCCCGAGGATCGACAGCAGCGCCAGGTTGGCGAGGGTGTAGAGCGTCACCAGGATCAATGTGCCCAGCGTCAGCACGCGCGCGATGTTGCGCGGCGCGTCCCGCAGCTCGCCGGTCAGGTAGGCCGCCTCGTTCCAGCCGCCGTAGGTCAGCAGGACGAAGATCATCGCCACCCCGAGCGCCGTGGTCTCCGGCGCCGCCGCCGGGACGGGCGCCGCGCCGCCGTCCGGCGCGCCGAACAGTCCGAACAGGATCACCGCGGCCAGCGCGGCGATCTCGATCAAGGTCACCGCCACTTGCAAGGACTTGCCCTCCGCCGTCCCCACGACGTTGATGCCGGTGAAAATGCATACCGCCAGCGCGGCGTAGATGGCCGCGCCGTATGGCCCCAGCGGAAACAGCTGCGCCACGTAGTCGCCCAGCATGAAGGCGACCCCGGCGATGGCGCCGGTCTGGATCACGGTGCAGCGGGCCCAGCCGAACAGCATGGCGACCGGCCGGCCATAGGCGCGCGACAGGAAATGGTATTCGCCGCCCGCATGCGGATGGGCGGCCGACAGTTCCGCATAGCACAGCGCGCCCACCAGCGTGACCAGGCCGCCGGCGACCCACACCAGGATGAAGGACCATTCCGAGCCGACATTGGCGGCCACGATCGACGGCGTCTTGAAGATGCCCACGCCGACCACCAGCCCGACCATGATGGTGACGGCGTCGAAGACCGACAGCACGCCATCCGGCTTGGCCGCGCCAGCCGCGGGCGCGCGCATGGGCCCCGCCGCACCGGCCAGCGCGCCGTCTGCCTGGATGATCAAGGACTGCTGCTTGCCGTGGGGACGCTGGTTCATGGGTTCACCGGTTCAGCTGGATCGGGACAGGGAAAAACCGAAGGTATTGACGCCGTCTGCGCTGCGCACGAACACGCGGCCGCCATGCATGGAGGCGATCGCGCGCACGATCGACAGGCCCAGCCCGTGATGCACGCCGCTGCGCGTGCGCGCCGCGTCGCCGCGATAAAAGCGTTCGAACAGGCGGGCTTGCTGCTCGGGCGGGATCGGCTCGCCCTGGTTCGACACGGATACCCAGACCTGGTCGCCCTGCGGCTCGATCGACACAACCACGGCGGTGCCGCCGCGGGCATAGCGCGCGCTGTTGGACAGCAGGTTGGCCAGCGCGCGGTGGAACAGCCGCTTGTCCACCCTGGCGGTGGTCTCGCCCTGCACGCGCAGCGCCACGCCCCGCTCCGCGAACGCGTCCTCGACATACTCGACCGTCTTGCACGCCTCCTCATGCAGCGACACCTCGCTCAGCTCGGCCGCGCGGTGCCCGTTCTCGGCGCAGGACAGGAACAGCATGTCGTTGACGATGCTGCTCATGCGCTCGAGTTCCTCCAGGTTGGATTCGAGCAGATCCTGCAAGGCGCCCAGGTCGCGCTCGCGGGCCAGCGCCACCTGCGTCTGGCCGATCAGGTTGGTCAGAGGCGTGCGCAGCTCGTGCGCGACGTCGGCATTGAAGCCTTCCAGCTGCAGCCACGCGGCCTCGCGGCGCTCCAGCGCGTTGTTGAACGACACGGCCAGCTCGCGGATCTCCGGCGGCAGGCCGGCCACGTCCAGCCGCTCGCGCGGGTTGCCGGGCGGCAGGCTGTTGGCCTGCTGGCCGAGGCGGCGCACCGGCGCCAGCCCGAGCTTGGCGATCCAGTAGCCCAGCACCGCCACCAGCAGAATGCCCAGGGCCGAGGCGATGCCCATGACGCGCGTGAATTTTTCCTTGGTATCGATATAGGCGGTAGCGTCCAGCGCCACCACGAACTCGATCGGCGGGCGTTCGCCGTAGGCGGGAATCGTGCGGCTCAGCACCGCCCATACCTTGGCCGGCTCGCGCACCTTGACGAACCCGAACGGGGTGTCGGGCATGCGCGAGCCTTCTTTCAGCAGGAACGGCCCGCCGTAGGAGAACCGCTCGTCCGGCGAGCGGATCCAGTAGCGGATGCGCGCGCCCTCCTGGGCCATGCCGTCGAGCTTGCGGCGCACCAGGTCCCATTCGCGGTCGGACCGGCGCGCCTCGATCACCGGATCCAGCAGCGTATGGTGGACCTCCAGTTCGCCGCGCACCTGCTCACGGACCGAATCGGACAAATAGCAGTAAAGGAAGAACGCCACGCCGGAAAACACCACGGCGGCGGTCGCGGCGAACATGGCCACCAGCCGCCAGGCGATGGGCAGGCCGCGGCTCATGCGGCAGGGGCGACGTGGTCGGCACGCCGGTCTTCGAGCACATAGCCCATGCCGCGCACGGTATGCAGCAGCTTGCGGGAATACGGCGCGTCCACCTTGGCGCGCAGGCGCTTGACCGCGACTTCGACCACGTTGATGTCGCTGTCGAAGTTCATGTCCCAGATCTGCTCGGCGATCATCAGCTTGGACAGCACCTCGCCCTGGTGGCGCGCCAGCAGGCTCAGCAAGGCGAACTCCTTGGCGGTCAGGTCGAGGCGCTGGCCGGCGCGCACCACCTTGCGGGCCAGGAAATCGATGCTCAGGTCGTCGATCTGCAGGGCGGTCGGCTCCTTGCCTTCCGAGGACCGGCGCGTCAGCGCCTGCAGGCGCGCCACCAGCTCGATGAACGAGAATGGCTTGGGCAGGTAGTCGTCGGCTCCCTTGCGCAGGCCGGTCACCCGGTCGTCCACCGCGCCGCGCGCCGACAGCATGATGACCGGCGTGGCCTTGCGGCGGCGCAGCTGCGCCAGCACACCGTAGCCGTCCAGCCCGGGCAGCATCAGGTCCAGCACGATGGCGTCGTAGTCGAACTCCAGGGCCAGGTGCAGGCCGTCGGTGCCCGTGTCCGCGACGTCGACGGTATAACCCTGCTCCGTCAAGCCGCGCAGAATGTAGGAAGACGTCTTGTCTTCGTCTTCGATGACCAGTACACGCATGGCGCTCTCTTGCGCAAGAATGAGTGGCTCGGGATGCAACGCGAGGCCAGTCTACGCCGCCGTATCGGTCGAAGCGCTGACCGTGCGCTGACATTTTCGTCAGGAAACCGGCGCGGCGCGCTCCTCGCGCCGGTTCATTCTACGCAACGCACATGAAGCCCGCAGGCGCGCAGCGGCGCGGGCCGCGAGGCCGGCGCCGCCGCGGCAAGGTCACTCGGCCGGCCTGGCGGCGCCGGCCAGCTTGGCGAAGTCGCCATCCAGCCGCGCCAGCGCGGCGTCGATGTGCTTGCGCCGCGCCTGGACCCACGCGTCCTGCTCGGTCAGCCTGGCGCGCGCCTGGGCCAGCATGCGCTCCATCTCGGTCGGCTGCGGGCCGCCGGCGGTGGCGCGGTTGTTCACGATGGCCACCGGGTCCAGGGTGGCGCGGAACTCCGCCTCGTCCATCGGCAGCACTTGCTGATACTGGGTGCCCTTGACGGTCTCGGCGTAGATGCGCTGCGCCTCGGCATAGGGAAAATCGAGCGGCTTGATGCCCTGGGCACGCGCATGGCTGACCACTTCGGAAGCGAAGTGATGGCCCTCGCGGAACGGCAGCCGGTACTTGCGCATCAGCACGTCGGCCAGCTCCTGCGATGCGGTCCAGTCGCTGTTGAGCTCCTCCAGCGCCCGCTCGGGGCTGATCACCAGCGCCTTCAGCACGCGGTCCCACTTGGCCAGCACCGTAATCGCGCTGTCGACCATGGCCGAATTCTGCTCCACGTCCTTCGGGTCGCTCATGCCCGGCGTGATGTTGTGGGTCTGGATCACCGGCCCCAGCGCCAGGGTGATGGCGGTCGACGCGTCGCTGCGGGTCGAATTGAGCAGGCCGGGGTTGCGCTTTTGCGGCATGGCGCTCGACACATAGGTATTGCCGCCGCCCTCCTGCAGCAGGATCCACGGACGCGGCTGCGCGTACTGCGTCATCAGGTCCTCGATGAAATTGCCGGCGTGCAGCGCAATGCCGGTGACGATGGCGCCGACTTCCACCGGCTGGTCCATGGAGGAAATCTGCGAAGCGTCGTAGGCGTTCTCGACCAGGCCGGCAAAGCCCAGGTAATCCGCCATGCGCTGGCGGTCGAGCGGCCAGCTGGTGCCGTTCAGCACCGTGGTGCCCATGGGCGAGCGGTCGATACGGGCGTAGGCCTCGCGGATGCGCTGGGCGTCGCGCTCCAGCCCGGCGGCGTGGCCCAGCAAATAGTGGCCGTAGCTATTCGGCTGCGCCGCCACGCCGTTGGTGTAGTTGGGCACCACGGTGCCGGCGTGCCGCGCGGCCAGCTCCACCAGCGTGGCCGACGTCGCGTTCAGGCGATCCGCCAGTTGCAGCAGCTTGTCGCGCAGGATGGCGGCGCGATAAGTGGCGTGCATGTCCTGGCTGGAACGGCCGGCGTGCAGCAGGGTCACGTCCATGCCGCCGGCCTTGATCAGCAGCGGCTCGAAAGTGATGACCGTGGCGGGACGCTTGGCGCCGGGCTGGTTGCCGTCCCGGATCACTTGCGCCACCGCGGCCGCCAGGCGCGGCGCCATGGCCCGGTCCAGCAGGCCTTGCTCGGCGTTGATGACGGCCGTGGCCTTGTTGATCTCGCCCAGCCAGAAAAATTCGTCGCGCGGCGGCGCCTCAACGGCCTGCCGCCCGGCCGGCGCGGCCGCCTTGCCGGACTGCGCGTAAGCCGGGACGCCGCCCAGCGCAAGCGCGACGGCCAGGCACACGGGGGTAAGGATAGGTCTCATGGTCTCCTCTTCTTCCTTTTGGACGGTCTGGCGATTTTATCGGGGCCCGGCGGCCCTGATGTCCTGTGTCTTGATGCCAAATTAGAAATGTTATAACGTTCTACGTTTTGCGAAAAAAGCCGCCGGCACCGATGCGCCCCATGAAAGCCAGACCCCACGACAACTCCATCCGGCGGGATGTCGCCGCAAGCTGCCTGATGGCGCTCACGGCATTGAGCGGCCCGGCCTGGGCCGAAGAACCGGAAGCGCAGCGGCGCGCCCGCGCGACACCCGCGCCGCAGCATGCCGGCACCCTGCCGGCAGTGGTCGTGACCGCCACCGCCGCCGAACGCGAGGCCGCCGATGCCCCGGCCAGCGTCACCGTAATCGGCGGGGCGGCGCTGCGCCGCCAGCCGGTGCTGGACCTGGCCGACGCCGTGCGCGACACGGTGGGCGTCGGCCTGGAGGACGCCGGCCTGGGCCGGCGCGGCATCTCGATCCGCGGCATGAGCGCCGCGCACACCCTCATGCTGGTCGACGGGCAGCGGGTCAATGCGTCCGCATCCGCCATCGCCCATTCCGACTTCGAGCTGGGCTGGGTGCCCACCGAGGCCATCGAGCGCGTGGAAGTGGTGCGCGGCCCCATGTCCTCGCTCTATGGATCGGAGGCGCTGGGCGGCGTGGTCAACGTGATCACGCGCAAGGCCACCGATGAATGGCAAGGGTCGTTCAGCGGCTACGCGCTGGTCAACGACCACGGCCTGGACGGCAACCAGTACAAGAGCGGCTTCTATATCGGCGGGCCGATCGTGCCGGGCCGCCTGGGGCTGAACGCCTGGGGCGAGTTCAACCGGCGCGCGCCGCTGCGCGACGCCGGCAATACCGCGCTGACGGCGCTCGACGAACGGCGCGCCACCACCGGCCACGTCGGCCTGACCTGGACGCCCGATGCGCGCCAGCGCATCGACCTGTCGGTGGACGCGGGCAATGAAGACCTGCAGGGCTACCGCGACAACAGCGACGCCACCGTCTATGAGGCGGAGAACGAAGTGCGGCGCCGCCGCTATGCCATCTCGCACAGCGGCGACTGGCAGTGGGGCCAGAGCCAGGTGCGGCTCTACCGGGCCACGCTGGACCGCCACGCGCGCCGCAGCGACGGCGGCGACGCGACCGGCCCCAACCGCTTCACCGACACCGTGCTGGACGGCCGCGTGGGCTTCGCCGCGGGCCGGGCGCACCGGCTCACGCTGGGCGCCGAGACCCGCCGCGAAACGCTCGAAGATCCCACCGTCAACCAGGCCGGCAAGCAATCGCTGACGCATTACGCGCTGTTCGCGCAGGACGAGATCCGGCTGGGCGAGCAATGGGAACTGGTGCTGGGCAGCCGCTTCGACCGCCACGAGGAATTCGGCTGGCAGACCAGCCCGCGCGCCTATCTGCTGTTCCACCCCACGCAGGCGCTGACCTTCAAGGCGGGCGCGGGCCGCGGTTTCAAGGCGCCGACGCTCAAGCAGCTGTCGCCCGAGTACGAGTCGCGCGCCGCCATGGGCGGGCGCGGCATCATCCGCGGCAATCCGGACCTGCAGCCCGAGACCAACCAGTCCTATGAGCTGGGCGTGGAATACCAACAGCGCGGCTGGTCGGCCGGCGCCACGCTGTTCCACAACGATGTCCGCAACCTGATCGAGACGGTGCGGCAACCGACCTGCTACGAGCCCCGCCGAGTCTGCCTGGAGTACGAGAACGTCGCCCGCGCGCGCCTCAAGGGCATGGAGCTGACGGCCGGCGCGAACCTGCTGCCCGATTGGCGCGTGGATGCCAACTACACCTACCTGGATGCCCGCGACCGCTCGACCGGCGAGCGCCTGCCGGATCGCTCGCGCCACCGCGCCAATGCCACGCTGACCTGGGCGGCGCTGCAGCAGTTGAGCACCCGCCTGCGGGTCGAGTACATCGGCTCGCAGTACCGTTCCGCCACCGAGAGCGAGCGCCCCGGCTACACCCTGCTGCACTGGTACGTCGATTACGACGTCAACAGCAACCTCAGCCTGCATGCCGGCATCGAGAACCTGACCGACAAGCGGCTGGCCAACGACGATGCCGATGTCTACGGCCGCGCCGACGAGGGGCGCCGCTACTTCGCCGGGCTGACCGCGAGGTTCTGATGGCCGCCCTGCATCTTGTCCGTCTGTGGCGCCGCGGCGCGCCGGCGCTGCTGGCGGCCC
>Ga0182741_1003943_pt1 | contig 15134 bp, 13 predicted proteins | sample eDN5th37CBELigOP_FD_128874 | JGI IMG/M metagenome (GOLD analysis project Ga0182741, IMG submission 128874) | Enriched Organic Plus compost microbial communities from Emeryville, California, USA - eDNA 5th pass 37_C BE-Lig OP (version 2) (version 2) ...
ACCTGGCGCCGATTTGGCTGGAACGATCTGCGTCGGGTATTGGACATGAATGCTCCCTCTCTACGGTGATGACGTCATGACATATGGACGGTCGACCCCGGACTACAGCGCCTGCTCGACCACCTCCTTTCCGGCCGCGCCGGATGGCGCGGGTGGGCCGATCGTGCGGCCCGGAACGGGCGTGCACGGGATCGTGATCGGGTAGGAGATCGAAGCATCCGGTTCGCGGAGGATGCGATCGAGGAGCGTCACCGCTCCCGCGCCCATCTCCCGCTGCGGAATGAAGAAGGTGTCGATGTCGTGATGGTGGACTGTCGGGTCATCGGCCTTGCCGAGCGCGACGATCGAGAGGTCTCCGGGCACGCGCAGCCCGGCCCCTTCGGCGAGCTCGAGGACTTCGTAGGCGGTGTTGATCTGCTCGAATGCCAGCGCCGTGATCCCTTGCGCGATCCACTGGCGCAGGTGCTCGATGGTGATGGTCGGCGCCTTCTCCGTCCGATGGACGAAGCGCTCGGGTGCCGGGATGCCGGCCGCCGTCAGCGCCTGGAGAAACCCGCGCGTGCGGTCCGCCGCGGATTCGTTCTCGGATTGGAAGGAGATGTACAGGATCTGGCGATGGCCCGCCGCGATGAGCCGGCCCACCAGCGCCTCGGTTGCGCCGGTGTAATCCGCCGCCGTGGCCGGAATGTTCTCGCCGTTGATCTCGCGCCGCCCGACAAAGACGAACGGGTATCCCTCGTCGCGCAGGCGGCTCAGTTCGTCGCGGTCCTCGTTCGTTCCGACGAGGACGGCGCCCTGGGCGGCAAGGAGCTGGTTGACGCCGTCGTGATAGATATGGCGCCGCCCCGTGCCCGTAGGCCGGGTGAAAAGCAGCAGGTTGTAGTCGCTTTTCGTTGCCTGTTCTTCGATCCCGACAAGGAAGGGCTGGTAGAAGTCGGTCGGGCTCATCGGGAAGATCGGCTCATAGGTGAAGACGCCGAGCACGTTGGTCTGGCCGCCGGCGAGCTGGCGGGCGGCCAGGTTCGGGACGTAGCCCAGGTCGCGGATTGCCTGGCGGACGCGCTCCTGCGTCGCCGATGAGATCTTGACCTTGCCGTTCGCCCGGCCATTGATGACCAGCGAGACGACAGCGGTCGATACTCCGGCAGCCCGGGCGATATCGTGCTGGGTAGGACGTGATCCGCGCTTCAAGGCGCTTCCTCTCCATGCCTCGGCAGCGTGCTAAAGCGTATTAGCTTGTGCGCATTAGTGGAGATTGTAGACAGTGGTCAGGAAAAACGCAAGTGGGGAGGTCGAGGGGGCCGTGAGTCTGGCGTTGCAACTCGTAGCTGGTGGTTCCGGAGGGGTGGGGAGACCGACTGTGGTTGCGTCCTGTGGGGGAGTCCAGAGCACCCGGGCGCTCACCCGACGCAGATCGACGCAACGTCCTTATGCACGCCGGGTCGATGTCGATACGAACGGGCGCGGGAACCAGCGTCGGGCACTGGAGTTCACGGGAAGTATGCCGGAATTGCGATATCGCGGGTATATAAGCGGGCACGAAAAAAGAACGTCCCGGCGATCGTTGCTTCGCCAGGGCGTTCTTTCAAGTGTCGTTGTGCGCATCCGCGTGTGCGGGATGACCGGGAAGATCGCTCTGCCCGTAGGGGGTCAGGACGGGGCAGGGAGGACAAGAATGCTGTCATCCTGCCTCGCGGATGGCGAGGTGGTGTCGCTTAGTGCGGCCAGCCGAACGGCAGCGAGGTGCGATCGTAGTTCGCAAGGTCGCGCCGGGCTTCATCGGCGGTCGGGTAGCCGACGCCCGAGTGCAGGATGCCACCGTAGTAGCGCTGGAAGCGGGAACCGGAACGGCGACGGGTTGAACGACCAAAAATGCGGCGGAAAAGATTCATAGCGAGCTCCTGTGTCAACGTCGTTGGTGACCGTGGGCGTATCTCGCCCGTATCTGTGTATCATTATATCGATATCGCGATGATGTGTCAACGCGTCATGATGATATTGTGATGAAACGTTTGTGCGTGATGACAAGTGAGCGGGTCATCGGAACGTACGGACGTATCACCTCGTATCCGCTTACCCTCGCCTTTTCTCTCGCCGCCCGTTGTGTGATACATATGTCTGCAGGCGGCGCATCCGCGTACCGTCCGGACGCCGTATATGAAGGTAATCAGGCCGACTGGCCGAGCAGGAAGCATGCAGACACCATCCACCCAGGACACTGCCCGGCCCGACCGGCGATGGGCGACCCGCCTCAGCAACATCCTTTTCATCGCCGCGATCTTCTTCGCGGCAACGGCCGTGTACCTCTGGGTCACGGAAGAGGACACGCCGGACGGCCCCGTCGCCCCGACGGCGGAAGCCGGGCGCAACGAGTTCGCGACGGTGATCAACGCGTTCCGGGACGCCGGCCTCGAAAATGTCGATCCGGGCCGGTACAGCGCCGAGGCGGACCAGCTGGAGCAACCGGGACAGACGATCGAGATCGGCGACGCCAACGCCTTCGTCTTCATCTATCCGGATGCCGACCCCGAAGCCGCGATCGCTGCCCGCGAGGCGGATGCCGAGGATCTCGACCCGGAAACGGTGGTGCTGGAGTCGCGCCAGTCAGAGCGGCCGCTGAACGAGGGGCAGGAAACGCACGTCTTCCAGGCGAGCAACGTCATCGTCATCCTCGTCAGCGATGACGCCGATCTCGTCAGCACCGTCGAGGAAGCGATCGACTCGTTGCCCTAGGCAGACCTCATACCCATGTAGCCGCGGACGTCGCCCATCGACCGGGAGCTTGCCCCGGGAGAGGTTGATCGGGCGATATCTGGAAAGAACACAGGAACCATGTCGGAGAAGGATCACAGGACATCGACCCCGTCGGATGAGCAGCGCCCCGCCGGGCAGGACAACGCGGCATCGGAGCCATCCCTCGCCGATACCGACGAGAGCCAGGAAGAGCGCGGCCGCATCGGGTATGGCCCGAACGAGCGCAAGTCGTCGTGGATCCTCGGCGCCATCCTCGTCCTCATCGTTGCCGCCATCGGCATCTACCAGGCGATGGGGGAGGACAGCGACTTCAAGCCGTCGGCGTTGGAGGTCCAGGGGCCGCGCATCGGCCAACCCGCCGCCGACTTTACCCTCGAGACCTTCTCCGGCGAGCCGTTCACGCTCTCCGAGCATCGCGGTGAGGTCGTTGTCGTGAATTTCTGGGGATCGTGGTGCGAGCCGTGCCGCGACGAGATGCCGGCGCTCCAGGCCTCCTGGGAAAAGCATCAGGACGACGATGTGGTGTTCGTCGGCGTCGGCTCCAAGCGCGACAGCGAGGAGGCCGCGATCGACTTCGCAGACGAGTTCGGCGTGACCTATCCGATCGGGCGCGATACCGAGGGCGGTACCGTCGCCGCCGGGCAGATTTCCAAGGACTACCAGATCACGTTCTATCCCTCGACGTTCTTCATCGCCCCGGACGGCACCATCTCCGCGATCATCCTCCAGGAGATCGACCAGGACAACCTCGAGTACTACATCGACCAGGCTCGCAACGCCTCCGGCGACACCTCAGCCTCCATCACCGACCCGATCCTGGCCCACACCCGCCGCGACTGACGCCGACCGCGAAATACGTCCTCCCGCACCCCGGAGGGGCGGACCCCGTGTCCGCCCGCCTCGCACCAAAGGTCCCTCGTCATCCCGAGCGGAGCAAGGGCTCGCTGCCGCTTCTCGCCCTGCGGGCTCGGCCGGAGGACCCAACGCGAAGCGTCTCGGCATACATGCCCCCACACCGTGCTCCAATGCTCCTTCCCGTACGGGACGACTTGCGGCGGCTGCACACCCCTGGACCCGCACGCGTGCGCCGCAATGTCGTCCCCTGCCGCCGCAACAGCCGACCCCGCGCTTGCCGGATGGGTTCCCCGAGCCGCCGTCAACAATTCAAGGCTGCCAGGTTCCTCTATACATGGCCAACCTGGCAGCCTTGGACTTCCGCTCCACACGCCAAGACGCCAGGTTTCCCTTCTATTCGAAAACTTGGCGCCTTGACGTCTTGACCTCTCCGAGCCTCAATAAACCAAGATGCCCAGGTTTCCCTCTACCTCCAACAACGTGGTTAACTTGAAAAGTTGACCCCTAAACCCCGGGAAACCAAAAGAGCATGATCATGATCACCTTGCGCCGCCCTCAGTCATCCCCGCGCGACAGAACCGCCCCGATCCCGACGATCGCGCCGCCAATGACGGCCATCTTCGCCGCCGGATGCGTCTGGAGCCACGTATACGGGCTGAACGCTGACGCCTGGTCGCTGAAGTCACCCTCGACCCGGTCGTCGTTCGACGGCTCGTAGAGGTTGCCGGTGACATTCCCGGTCGCCGTATCGTCCGTCTCCTGGGCGGGGATACCTGCCCGCGACAGCATCCGATCCATCAGGCCGGGCGCAAGCATCTGGGTCAACGCCATCATCCTCGCTGCCCCGCCGGCGTACAGGTCGCGCACCGGATGCTCCGCCGCGTACACCACGCATTCCGCGACGACCGACGGCTGGTAGATCGGCGGAGGCCCCTGAGGCTTCACCGTGAGCTTGTTCATCGCGTTCGTGAAGAAAGGCGTATTGATCGATCCCGGCTTGATCGTCGTCACCGAGATAGGCGCTCCGTCCGCCATCAGCTCGCGGCGGAGGCCGTCCATCAACCCCTCGATCGCGTGCTTCGTCGCGGCATAGTGGCTATGGAGCGGGATGGCGACATTGCTCTCGACCGAGGCGATGGAGATCAGGGCGCCTCGCCCCTCACGGCGGAGGTGTGGCAGCGCGGCGCGCGCCCCGTGCACGTATCCCATGACGTTGACGTCGAAGATCTGCCGAAGGTCCTCCAGCGATGTGTCCTCGAAGGAGGCGTATCCGGCGACGGCGCACACGTTCACCCACGTGTCGATGCGGCCATAGGCCTCGACGGCGATCTCCGCGACGCGTTCGACCTGCGCGAAGTCCGTCGCATCGCAGATCACCGCGGTCGCCTCACCACCGGCCTCCTTGATCTCGCGGACGAGCGAGTCGAGGCCCGGGCCGCTTCGCGCGGCCACGACGACCTTCGCCCCTCGCGAGGCGAGCTGGCGGGCGCTTTCTCGCCCGATGCCGCTGGACGCGCCAAGGACGACGACAACCTGATCCTGAATGGGCTTGAGCTGCATGGGATCCCTCCTGCGGTATGGCCGGTCCCAACGGGAGGCTGCCGGCCGTATCAGGTGCGAACACCCTTGCAGGAGAGGTGCCATCTCGAAGGCGAATCAGGCCGGAGAGAACCGCCCGATCGCGGCCACCAGCTCATCCACCATCTTCGGTCCGCCATGACCCTCATCGTCCACCACGATCAGCTCGCTGCCTGGCCACGCCTTGTGCAGCTCCCACGCCGTGCGCAGCGGCGAGCTGACATCCATCCGGCCGTGGATCAGAACGCCGGGAATGTGCGCGATGCGGTCCATGGAGTCCAGGATCTCGGTCGGGCCAAGGAAGGCGCCGTGCTTCCAGTAGTGGATGACCAGCGTCGCGAAGATCCGCATGGAATCCAGGTCGACGTTGTCCCGCATCGGGCCGGCGTTCGGGTCGAGGGAGATGTGCGTGTCCTCCCATCGGCACCAGTTCCGGACAGCCTCGTCGCGGACCGCGGGGTCCGGATCGGTGACGCGCTCGTAGTAGGCGTCGATGATGCGCTGGCCGGAATTAGCGCCGGAGGCTGCGGCGAAAATGTCCCACTCGCGCGGGAAAATGTTGCCCATCGCCTCCGTGATCCACTCCACCTCGCGCGGAGTGGTGTTCGTCACCGCAAAGAGCACGATCTCGCTCACCCGGTCAGGATACGCCTGCGCATAGGCGAGGGCAAGCGTCGTCCCCCACGAGACGCCGGTCACGAGCCATTGCTCGATGCCGAGGTGGTCGCGGAGCGCTTCCATATCGGCGATAAGCGCCTGGGTGGTGTTCGTGGAGAGGTTCTCGTGTGTCGCCAGAGGTTGGCTCCGGCCACAGCCGCGCTGCTCGAATCCGACGATCAGGAACTTCTCCGGGTCGAATCGCCGCCGGTAGCCGGTCATGATGCCACTGCCCGGCCCTCCGTGGACATGAAGTGCCGGCTTGCCGTCCGGATTGCCGGACGCCTCCCAGTAGATCTCGTTGCCGTCGCCAACCGGAAGCAGACCGGTCGCAAATGGTTCGATCGGAGGGAACATGACGCCTTCTCCTCTGGTCACGTTAGGGACAGGAAAGGGAGGTCACTGTGACTTCCCACATCCATGCAGTCGGATTGCATATCGTAGCGCGTAGGGGCGTCGATGCCTACCGCTCGATCTCCACGGGCGTGATCCAGTCGCTGTGATCGGACGTCTTGCCACGGAAGATGGCGAACAGCGTGTCGTACAGCTGCTTCGCGACCGCCCCCTGCGTGCCGTCTCCAATCGTGCGGCCATCGATCTGCTCGATCCAGGCCACCTGCACGCCGGTGCCGCAGAAGAAGGCCTCGTCTGCGATATAGAGCTCGGTGCGGTCGATACCGCGCTGCTCAACCGGGATGCCCAGCTCGCCGGCCAGCTCGATGATCGTGCGGCGGGTGATGCCTTCGAGGATGTCGCTCGTCACCGGTGGCGTGATGAGCGTTCCGTCCCGGACGATGAAGAGGTTCGCCGCGCTGCCTTCGGCGACCTTGCCGTCGGCGTTCAGCATGATCGCGTCGTCGCAGCCATAGGCCATCGCCTGGTCCTTGGCGAACGCCGAACCGATGTAGGAGCCGGTGAACTTGCCGCGGCTCGGGATCATGTTGTCGGCCGACCGCGTCCACGAGGAGACGATCGCGGTCTGGCCACGCGTCGTGTCGAGGTAGTCGCCCATCGGCAGCATGTAGATGGCCAGCTCGTCATCCAGCCCCTGCAGCTTCGGCGACAGCGAAACGGTGGACTTGTAAACGAACGGGCGGAAATAGGTGTCCGTGGTGGGCGCGTTCTTCTTCGTCAGCTCGACGACGACCTCGGCGAGGGAGTCCGGCGTGAACGGCAGGTCCATCCGCAGCAGCTTCGCAGACCGGAGCAGGCGAGCGGTGTGCTCCTTCAGGCGCACGATGTTGATGGTCTTCCCGTCCTCGGAGATGTAGCCACGGATGCCGCCGAAGGCCCCGGTGCCGTATTGCAGGGCGTGGGTGCCGATACTGATCTTCGCCTTCGAAAACGGGACGATCTTCCCTTCGAAGAAGGCGTAATCCATCGTGACATCGAAATTGGCCATGGGGTCGAACTCTCCAACATCCAGAATACGGTCGTGCCGTAGAAACACAAAGAAGTGCCCGGCGCCTGGCGTCGGGCCGGAAGCGAAGTGGCATTGCGACCTGCGGCGCGGGTTCGACCGTCAGTATCGCACAGGGATTCAGTTCATGGACGCTTCGCCAACGGGGATTGGCTCGCGTCTGCTCTTCAGGTGACGGCTCCAGGCGAAGACAATCGCGACGCTGGCGATCGAGGCGATGACCCCGAGGCCCTGCCCGGTCCGTAGGTTGATCTCGTCGAGCACCACGCCGACGATCATCGATCCGACGGCCGCGCCGGTCGCCAGCGCCGACCCGACCCATGAGAATGCCTCGGTGAGCTTGCCCTTCGGCGCCAACCCTTCGACCACGCTGTTCGTCGCGATCATGCACGGGGAGATCGCCAGCCCGGTCACCAGGACGGCCAGCGTCATGTGCCAGACCTCGTTGGAGAGGAACATCGGGATGGTGCCGGCGGTGAACCAGAGCAGCGAGAGCTTCAGCCGCTTGTCGACGCTGATGCGCCAATTGATCGCGCCGTAGATGACCGCGCCGATCAGCGATCCAAGCGCGAACGTCGCCGCCATGATGCTTGCCGACGCTGGCTGGTCATTGGCGTCGGCGAAGGCGACCAGCACGATCTCGACCGAGCCGAAGACCAGCCCCAGGAAGATCAGTGCGATCGCGATGACTTGCATGCCCCGGATGCCCATCACCGACGGCCCCGCGGTCTCGACGTGGCGAGGCACCGTGGTCACGGTGTCCGGCGCCTTCTGCGTAATGAGCATGAGTGATGCGGCGACCGTGAACGCCAGCGAGACCAGGAGCGCGATCTCCGCGCCCGGCCCGACGGCGATCGGGACGACGACCAGCGGGCCGATGATGAAGCACAGCTCGTCCGCCATCGCCTCCAGCGCGTAGGCCTTGTCGAGTCGCTTGCCCGGACCCAGCGTTGCGACCCAGCGCGCGCGGCTGAGCGAGCCGAACGGCACCGCCGTGCCGCCGATGATCGCCGCGCCAAGGATGAGGAGGCTCCAGTGGGCGTTGGCGACGGCGGCGATGACGAGCAGGACCATGCCGACTGCATGTCCCAACGCTGTCCAGGTCAGGATCGCCCGATCACCGTAGCGGTCGGAGAGGCGGCCGAGCTGGGGTGAGGCGAACGCCGACACCAGGGTTTGGGCGGCGCCAACGACACCGGCCAAACCGTAAGAGCCGGTTGTTTGCTGGATAAGCAGGACGACGCCCAGCGCGCGCATGGCGAGGGGAACGCGCCCCAGGAAGGTCGCGAGAAAGAAGACGATGGTCGTCGACGATTCGAACAGGCTCAGGTAACCGGACCTGGTCGGAGGAGCCGAGGTGGACATCCAGAATGCATCCATTGGGGTTGAGGGCACGAATCGGCCGGGCAAGCGCCGGCATATGCATACGTTACCCGAAACGGAGTCAGGGCGCACCGGGAAACGGGGGTCGATCTGCGCCTGTATGCCGGACTGTGGTATTGATACGGTCGGCAAGGGCGCCTCAACCAACCTCCTCCTTCGTCTCCTCGGGTAACCACAACATGATCGAGATTACCAACCTCCGCAAGGTCTACCAGGCCGGGCGTCATGAGATCGTCGCGCTGGACGATGTGTCCCTGCACGTCGGCGCGGGTGAGATCTACGGTGTCATCGGTGAAAGCGGCGCTGGCAAGAGCACGCTCATCCGCTGCGTCAACGCGCTCGAGCGGCCGACCTCCGGCACCATCGTCGTTGACGGGCAGGACATCACCCGGCTCCCGAAACCCGCCCTGCGCCGGGCCCGGCAGAATATGGGCATGATCTTCCAGGGATTCAATCTGCTTAGCGCCCGCACCGCCGCGCAGAACGTCGCGCTGCCCCTCGAGATCATGGGGATGTCGCGGGCGCAGCGGCGGGATCGCGTGATGGAGATGCTGCGGCTGGTCGGTCTGGAGGATCGGGCGAATGCCTTCCCGGCGCGCCTCTCCGGTGGCCAGAAGCAACGCGTCGGCATCGCCCGGGCGCTTGCCGGCTCACCTCATGTGCTGCTGTCGGACGAGTCCACGTCGGCGCTCGATCCGGGAACCACCTCGACCATCCTCGACCTGCTGAAGTCGGTGAACCGCCAGCTGAACGTGACCATCCTCCTGATCACCCACGAGATGGAGGTGGTGAAGCGTATCTGTGACCAGGTCGCCGTGCTGGAGGGCGGTCGCATCGTCGAGCAGGGCCGGGTGGGCGAGTTGGCCGCAAATCCCACATCGCGCATCGCACACTCCTTCTTCCCCCAGTTCACGAACGAGACGCGCGCGTCGGGCTCGACGCGTATCGTCGTGCCGGTCGGGGCCGACGCAGACCTGACGCGGATCCTCGTCGCGCTGGAGGATCGGTACGACGTGCGGACGAACGTGGTCGGCGGCAGCCTGGAGCACGTCGGAGACAAGCGGCAAGGCCAGTTCACGCTGGATCTCGCGAATGGTCGGACGGCAGAAGCCATCCAGTGGCTGCAGGCGTCGCATCCGGGAGCGCAGGTGCTGTGATGGGAGGATTGACCGATCGCCAGTGGATTCTCCTGCAGGAAGCGACCTGGGAGACGCTCTATATGGTCGGCGTGGCGACGCTGATCGCGGTGGTTGCCGGCCTGCCGCTCGGGGTTCTGCTCGCGACGACCGGTCGCGGGGGCGTCTTCCAGATGCCGCTGCTCTACCGGGTGCTGGGTATCGTGGTGAATGTCGGGCGGTCGCTGCCGTTCATCATCCTGATGGTCGCGATCATGCCGTTCACGCGGGCCGTTGCCGGGACGACGATCGGGACCACAGCGGCGATCGTGCCGCTGGCGGTAGCGTCCATCCCGTTCTTCGCTCGCCTTGTCGAGTCGTCGCTGCTGGAGGTCGACCGTGGCCTGATCGAGATGATCCAGGCGTCGGGCGGGACCAGCGTCGATGTTGTGCGGAAGGCGCTGGTGCCGGAGGCGGTACCCTCGCTAATCCGTGGCGTGACGGTGACGCTGATCAACCTGATCGGGTATTCGGCGATGGCGGGCGTCATTGGCGGAGGCGGCCTGGGCGACCTCGCGTACCGGTTCGGGTACCAGCGCTTCGAGGGAACCGTGATGCTCTGGACGATCATCGTGCTCTTGTTGCTGGTGCAGGTCGTCCAGTGGCTGGGCGATCTTCTCGCGCGGCTGGCGACGCGGCGGTAGGACCGATTTGCGATTCGGCCTGCCTGCCCGGCTTCCTCGGGATTGGCTTGACTGCCCCTGACCGGCCATGTATGGTGACGTCCACAACCGAAGAAACGCGAGCTCATCGCGAGTGGTGGAGGGAACGGCCCTTGGAAACCCGGCAACCGGCGCTTTTATGCGTGACTGGTGCCAAATCCGTCGGACAGATGTCCGAAAGATGAGCTCACCAAATGCGTTATGCCCTCCACTCATTGGAGGGTTTTTTTGTTGCCCGGTCACGAAGTGACAAGAAAGGTTCCTGGTTCCATGTCGTCAACGATCAATCGTCGCAAGCTCATCGCCTTCAGCGCCGCTGCCGGCTCGACGCTCCTGCCGGGCTCCCGCGCTTTCGCGCAGGATTCTACCCCCGCTGCCTCGCCCGCGGCGGAGCCGGTCGCGCTCGACGAGGCAACGACCATCTCGGTCGGCGCCGTGCCGGTGCCGCACGGCGAGATCCTGCAGTTCGTGCAGGACAATCTGGCCGGTGACTACAACCTGACGATCGAGACCGTCGAGTTTACCGATTACGTGCAGCCGAACACCGCGCTGGACGAGGGCGAGCTGGACGCGAACTTCTTCCAGCACCTCCCGTACCTGGAGGATTTCAACGAACAGCACGGGACGGAGCTGGTGCCGGTCGTGCCGGTCCACATCGAGCCGCTCGGCATCTACTCCGACTCGATCGAAAGCCTGGACGAGATCGAGGACGGCGCCGTGGTCGCCATCCCGAACGATGTCACGAATGGCGGTCGTGCCCTGAAGCTGCTGGAGGACAATGGCCTGCTCACGCTCGACCCGGACGTGGACAACCCGACGGTGATCGACATCGTGGATGACCCGAAGGGCCTGGAGATCGTGGAGCTCGAGGCGGCCCAGCTTGGCCGGTCGCTGCCGGATACGACGATCTCGGTCATCAACGGTAACTACGCGCTCGAGGCGGACCTGACGCCGGCGGAAGACGCCCTGGCGCTGGAGTCGGCCGAGGACAACCCGTACGCGAACTACCTCGTGGTGCGGGAGGGTGACGAGGAGCGGCCGGAAGTCGTGCTGCTCGGGGCGTTGCTGAACAGCGACGAGGTGCGGGGCTTCATCGAGGAGACGTTCGAGGGATCGGTGATCCCGGCATTCTAGGGCGCTTCCCGACCGACGTGGTTGCTCCGGTTATTGCTTTCCGGGAGTGTGCCGGTCAAGGTGATCATGATCATGCTCTTTTCGTTTTCCCGGGGTTTAGGGGTCAACTTTTCAAGTTAACCAAGTTGTTGGGGTAGAGGGAAACCTGAGCATCTTGGTTTATTGAGGCTCGGGGAGGTCAAGACGTCAAGGCGCCAGGTTTTCGGGTATGGGGGAAACCTGGCGTCTTGGCTGTTGGACGGCGTTGTCCGGATGTCGCCCTGCGGGCGATGGGGCGGACCCCGTGTCCGCCCCTACGGAGTGCGGGAGGCGGGTTGCGGGAAGGGAGCACCCCATTCGCTCGGGATGACGGGGCCTTTGGTGGCGTGGGGAATGGTGCCTCGCTCCAGGGACACCGGCTCGTCACTGGTTTCCGTGGGTGTCCCACCACAGGCCCATCCGGGCGGTGGTGCCGCCGTCGACGTACAGGACCTGGCCGGTGATGAAGTCGGCCTTGTCCGACGCGAGGAACGCGACGGTCTCACCGATGTCCTCCGGGGTGCCGACCCGGCCCGCCGGAACCAGGGAGTTGCCCAATTCCCTGGTATAGCCGGGGTCGTCGAAATAGCGCGGCACCTCGACGATGCCCGGGCCGACCGCGTTGACGCGGATGTGGTGGGGCGCGAGCTCGATCGCGAGGGCTCGCGTGAACGAGATGATCGCCCCCTTCGTGGCGGCGTAGGCGGCGTGGTTCGGGAAGCCGCCATGTCCGTGAATGGAGGTGATGTTGATGACGGACCCGCGCCCGTTGCGCATCATCTCCTTCAGGGCGCGACGGGTACAGAAGAACTGGCCCTTGATGTTCAGGTCGAACACTTCGTCGTAGATGGTCTCGTCGGTATCGAGGATGGACTGGGCCCGCGTCACTCCGGCGTTGTTCACCAGGATGTCGAGCGTCCCGAGCGATTCGATGGCGGTATCGACGACCCGCTCGCAATCCGGCACGTTCCGGAGATCTCCCCGGATCAGCGCGGCGGTGCCGCCCATTTCCTCGATTTGGCGGACCGTGTCTTCCGCACCATCCTTGCTGCCGGCGTAGTGGACGGCAACCCTGGCGCCCTCACGCGCGAGCGCCAGGGCGATGCCCTTGCCGATACCCATGCCTGCGCCGGTGACCAGCGCAGCCTTCCCGATCAGTGAGCCCAACGGACCAACTCCTCCTGATTCTTCGTTTCGATGCGGTCGACGATCACGCGGACGCTGCGGCTTCGTTCCATCGCAGCACGAGCGGATCGCGCCGCCGAGCGTGCTGGAGCAAGCCTTCCCGGACGGCCGCCGGGAGTGGCCCGAACGGCGCCCGGGTGGCCTCGCTGGCGATGATGCCGCCCTCCGCCATCAGGACCTTGGTTGCCCGCAGCCCGCACTGGCGGTTCTCGTAGTGGATCATCGGCAGCCAGGATTCCCACAGGTCCCGGCTTCCCTCGTGGTCGCCGTGGTGCCAGCGATGGATGATCTCGCCGATGATTTCCGGGATCATCGCGCTCGGCATCGTGCCGGTCGCGCCGGCTTCGAGGTCGGGGATCAGGGTGATTCCTTCCTCGCCGTCGAACGGGCCGGGGCAGGCCTCTCCGGCAAGCTCGATCACCCGGGCCAGCTTGGTCGCCGCCTGGACCGACTCGACCTTCAGGTACTGGACGTTCGGGATCTCGGTCGCCAGCTGGGCGAGCAGGTCAGCCGGGAGCGGCGTTCCGCTCATCGGGGCGTCCTGGATCATGATCGGGATATCGATCCGCTCGGCGACCGCCGCGAAGAAGGCCCGGATGCTGTCGACCTCCGCCCGGAGCGTCGCGCCATGATAGGGCGGCATCAGCATCACCATCGCCGCGCCGGCGTCCTGCGCCGCCCGGCTTCGTTCCGCGGCGATCCGCGTGCTGTAGTGGCTGGTCGTCACGATGACCGGGACGCGGCCGGCGACCTGCTCGATGCAGATCGCTTGCAGGCGGTCGCGCTCGGCGTCGGTCAACGCGAACTGCTCGGAGTAGTTCGCGAGGATGCAGATACCGTCGACGCCGGCATCGACCAGGAAGTCGATGGCTCGCCGCTGGCCTTCCTCGTCGATGGACTCATCGGCGTGGAACGGCGTCGGCGCGATCGGGAAGACGCCCCGGTAGACGACTGGCTCACTCATGCGGATCGTTCTCCTTCTAGCTCACTGCGGTATTCCCTGCGGCCGCCATGCCGAGCCCCTCGGTCAGGCGCAGCAGGGCATCCGAGGCGTCCATTGTCTCCAACCTGATCTCGATGATACAGAGGCTGTCCGATTTTGCCGCCTCGTCGAGCGCCCGGTCCAGCTCTCCCTCCGTCTTCACGAGGGACGCCGTGCCGCCGCCGAGCACGTCGATCAGCTTCGTGTAGTTCCATGGCAGGACGTCGTTGAACGTCCCGTCGATCATCAGGCGCTCGGTCGTGTACCCGGCGTTGTTCAGGATGATGACGATCGGGCTGAGGCCGTAGCGCAGGGAGGTGGCCAGCTCCATGCCGGTCATCTGGAATGCGCCGTCACCGACGAGGACCACCGGGCGCCGGGAGCGATCCGCCATCTGGACGCCGATGCTGGCCGGCACCGCGAAGCCAAGGGAGGCGTAGAACGCGTTGGCAAGGTAGCCATGGTCACGGTGTACCGGCAGGTCGAGCGACCCGAACATGGCGTCGCCCGGGTCGGCGATGACGGTCATGTCCCGCTCGAGGAAGTAGCCGAGCCGCTCGAACATCCGGCGCACGGTGACCGGCGCAGATGCATTCGCCTGCCACGTGGAGCAGACATCCGGCTGCCGTGGCGTGTCGACTCCATTGAAGGAAGGCAGTTCCCGCGACAGGAGCGCATCGAGGAAATCTTCCAGCCGGACGCGCTCGTAGGTGCGATACCCGATCCGAACGCGGTCGCGCTGGACGTGGATCGTTCTCTCCATTGGCAGCTTTGCGGAGCCGGCGCCCATGTTCGTGTCGGTCAGGAGCGTGCCGAGCATCAGGACGCAGTCGGCGTTCTCGACGAAATCGACGACCTCAGCGCGCGACAACTTCCCGGCGTAGACACCGATAAAGCGCGGATCGTCCTCCGGGAAGGCGGATTTGTCCATCGGCATCACGCTGACCGGGATGGAGGTGTGATCGACGAGGTTGACGGCCTTGTCCAGCAGGCCGAGCCGCGCCACCTGGATCCCGACAAAGGAAACCGGTCGGGAGGCGGTTTCCAGCATCCCGATCGCATCATCCACCGCCGCGGCCAGCGTGGGCGGGTCGCTCTGCGGGCGGCTGGAGAGGCGGGACGCCGGGCGAGGGGATTCAGCGAGTGTCATGTCACGCGGGATCTCGATGTAGACCGGGCGCTTGTGCAGCATGGCTGCCTCGATCACGCGGTCGATCTCCCGGCAGGCGGTCTCCGGGTCGTCCAGCACGGCGGTGGCGACGGTGATCTGCTCGAAGACGCGAAGCTGGGTGTCGTAGCCGTCGACCATGTGATGAAGGAGGGCGCGTTCT
>Ga0182741_1003944_pt1 | contig 15133 bp, 12 predicted proteins | sample eDN5th37CBELigOP_FD_128874 | JGI IMG/M metagenome (GOLD analysis project Ga0182741, IMG submission 128874) | Enriched Organic Plus compost microbial communities from Emeryville, California, USA - eDNA 5th pass 37_C BE-Lig OP (version 2) (version 2) ...
GAAGCACCGCGGCCGCGAGCCCATCTCCGCCCGCCTGATCGCCGATCTGCTCAAGACCGCCGGCGCCGACCGCATCATCACGGTCGACCTGCACACCGATCAGATCCAGGGCTTCTTCGACGGCCCGGTCGACCACATGCACGCGCAGGGTCAGCTCGCCGAGTACATCCGCGGCAAGTACGGCGTCGAGAACATCGCCGTCGTCTCCCCCGACTCCGGTCGTGTCCGTGTCGCCGAGAAGTGGGCCGACACCCTCGGCGGCGCCCCGCTGGCGTTCATCCACAAGACCCGCGACCCGCTGGTCCCGAACCAGGTCAAGTCGAACCGCGTGGTCGGTGAGGTCGAGGGCCGCACCTGCATCCTGATCGACGACATGATCGACACCGGCGGCACCATCGCCGGCGCCGTGAAGATCCTCAAGGAGGCCGGCGCGGGCGACGTCATCATCGCCGCCACCCACGGTGTGCTCTCCGATCCGGCCGCCGAGCGCCTCGCCGCGTGCGGTGCCCGGGAGGTCATCGTCACCAACACGCTGCCGATCCCCGCGGAGAAGCAGTTCGACTCCCTCACGGTGCTGTCGATCGCGCCGCTGCTCGCGCAGACGATCCGGGAGGTGTTCGAGAACGGTTCGGTGACCTCGCTGTTCAACGGGGTCGCCTGACCGATCGGTCCCACGACGGGGCACACTGTCCGGGTGTTCACCGGATTCCCCGTCGCGGCACTCGACTTCTACGACGATCTCGAGGCCGACAACAGCAAGACGTTCTGGGCCGCGCACAAGGCCGTCTACGACGACTGCGTGCGCGGCCCGATGCTTGCCCTGCTCGCCGAACTCGAGGAGGAGTTCGGGGAGGGCAAGATCTTCCGCCCCTACCGGGACGTGCGGTTCAGCAAGGACAAGCTGCCCTACAAGACACACCAGGGCGGCTATGTGGCGACCGCGGGGAGCGTCGGCTACTACGTCGAGATCAACGCCGCCGGACTCCGGGTGGCGGGCGGAATGTTCGACGCCTCCTCCGCGCAGATCGCCGCCTATCGGGAGGCCGTCGACCACGAACGGCGCGGCCCCGGGCTCACGAGGATCGTGCGCAAGCTCGAACGCGCCGGTTACGAGATCGGCGGGAACCGGCTCAAGACCCGGCCGCGCGGTGTCGATCCCGATCATCCGCGCATCGAGCTGATGCGGCACCGGTCCATCTGGGCGGGACGCACCGAGGTGTCCCCGCCGTGGATCGACAGCCCGCGCACCCTCGACGAGGTCCGTTCCGCCTGGCGCGAGTTCCGGCCGTTGGTGCGCTGGCTCACCGAGGCCACCGCGACGTGACGAGGCAGACCGGGGGGTATGGAAATGCTGTGTGCCCCAAAGGTTTGTGGACACGCGCAAGGTGGGATGATCTTCGTCACTGTCAGGTACGGTCGCCGCAGGTCACGCCCCACCCCCCTCTTCGGCGTAACTTCCCTTTCACTTAAAGTGGCACCTCGTGACCGACGCGCAGACTCTCGATGCCCCTACGGAAAACGCGACAATCCGAACGGCACGGCGATGGTCGCCCGGTGCGTGTGTCTGGTGTGGCGACACCGACTCGGTCGAGCTCTTCCGCAACGAACCCCGCTGTGCCACTTGCCGTAAGCACGAATCCGTGATCGACGAGGCCCGCAGGTTCATGGGTATGTACGGGCTGCGTCCGATCGGCGGCACGCTCCAGTCCGACGACGAGGAGGAGTACGAGCACCGACTCGCCGCCCGGGAGGCCCGCCGCGCACTGAACGACATCCGCCTCGCCGAGCAGCCCGACCCGGCCCTCGTCCGCAAGGCCCTCCGCCCCCGCGCCGCCGCGGTGGCCGAACACCATTCGGCGACCTCCTCCTCGAGCGCGACCCGCTCCTCGTCGAGCGCCACCCGCTCCACGTCCACGGGCGCGTCGTCGCAGCCGGCCAAGGCCGCGCCGAAGCCCGCACCGGTGAAGACCGGTGTCGTCGACGTCGAGGAGATCCAGACCCGAGCCCTCGCACTGCTCGATCAGCTCTCGGCGATCGACGCGCAGCTCGAGCTCGTCGGGGATCAGAACGGCCTCGCCGCCCGCGCGCGTCGCAGCGACCTGGAGAAGCAGCGGGCCACCATCCTGCGCACCCTGGCCGCCCTCGAGAAGGCGCGCCTGAGCGCCACCGGCGCCTGACCCGGTCGATTCCGTCCCTCGGCCCCGGCCGCACCCGATCCGTCCCGGGTGCGGCCGGGGCCGAGATCGTTGTTGCACGTCAGAACACCGAAACGGGTACTCTGTCAGCGACCAAGGGGCCTGTCGGGGGTGCCGCTGGGCGTTGACGCCTGCGCGGAGCGACCCCGACGCCTGCCGAAGGAGTTCGCGTGAGTGTTCCCGACTCCCGACGCGCCGGGGCGCCCCACTGGCGTTCGCTGTCCTCGGCGCTGTCGAGACCTCGGTTGACCTCGTGCCTCGATCGTCGTGCCCCGCTCACCGTGCTGAACGCCCCGCCGGGTTTCGGCAAGCGCACGCTCGTCGCCGGGTGGCTCCACCACGGCGGCGCCCCCGAGCACACGATCGTCTGGGTGCCGCCCGTCCCCGGGTCCGGCGCGCTGTGGGAGTGCGTGCTCGACGTCCTCGGTGAGCATCCCGCCGTGGAACCGACCACCGGCAGTGACACTTTCGACCGGATCGTCCGGACCTTCGAAGGCGTCGACGGCCCTAGCCTGCTCGTCCTCTCCGGGGTCCCCACCTCGGCCGGCACGGTGCTTCCCGACGTGCTGGGTCTGCTCGACCGCTGCCCGCGACTCGACGTGGTCGTCTGCCTGCCCGGCACCGACATCGACCTGAGCGAGGTCGTGGTGCGGGGCATCGACCACGTGTACATCCCGGCGTCCGATCTGGCCTTCACCGTCGACGAGACGACGGCGCTGCTGCAGGATTCGCGGGTGGAACGCTCCGAGTCCGAGTGCGCCGCGCTGTGCCGGGCCCTCGGCGGGGTGCCGGTGCTGATCTCGGCCGCCGCCACCCTCGCCCGGAACCTGCCCCAGCGGCTCGTCGACGGCCGCGGCCGCCCCGCGGCGCCGCTCGAGCATCTCGTGCAGCGGTACGTGGAGAAGCGGCTCGACGAACTCGACGACGCCCACCGCCGGTTCGCGTTGTCGGTGGCCGCGGCGCACAGCGTCACCGCCGCCGAGGCCACCGAACTGACCGGCGTCGACGACGCGGCGGCGGCCCTGTCCGCGCTCGCCGCGGCCGGGCTGGTGGCGGGTTCACCGTTCGACAGCCCCCGCACGTGGCGCTGGCCGGACGCCGTCCGCACGTGTGTCCTCGAGATTGCTCGCCGCGCGCGGCCCGGGCACGTCGAGACCCTGCTGTCCGGTCTCGCCCGCGCCCACCACCGGGCCGGGGATCCGGCGGTGGCGTCGATCTACGCCGCCGAGGCCGGCGACTGGACGACCGCCCTGGAGATCGTCGAGGAGTGCTGGGCCCAGATGGTGGACAACTCCTTCGACGTCCTCGTCAAGGTGCTCCGGCAGATCCCGGACGAGGAACTCGAGGCACACCCCTCGGTCCTGGCGGGCCGCGCCCTGTTCACGCAGATGCTCGACGAGCACACCGTGCTGCACTCGTCGCTGCCCACCGACCCGGCCGAACTCGCCGAACTGGGACGCACCGCCGGCGCCGCCCAGACCCTTTACGTCGCGACCGTGCAGACCCTCGCCCTCCGGACCGCCGGCGAGTTCGCCGAGGCGGCGCGGCTGACCCGGCTGCTCGAACCGCTCGTCCGGTCCATCCTCGAACACCACCCGGAGGACATCCGCCCGCAGCTGCCGCTGCTGCGCGTGCAGTGGGGCATCACCCTCCAGCTCGCCGGTCTGCTGACCGAGTCCACCCCCACCTTCCAGCGCGCCTACCGCGGTGCGAACGCCGAGAAGATCGCCTTCGCGGTGCAGAACGCAGCCGGCAGTTCCGCGCTCGACTGGGCGGTGGTGGGCGACGACCCGCGGGCCCGCGAATGGCTGCGGCTCGAGCGGGAGGCCGAGCCGACGGAGGGTCACTGGGGCGAGATGGTGCGGGTGAGCGGCCGCGCCGCCGCCGTCCTGGTGCACCTCGACGAGCTGGACCTCGACGCGGCGGCGCACCGGCTCGACGAGCTCGGGGTGCCGCGCCTGTCCGAGGAACTGTGGGGGTTCGTCGGGTACTGCCGCGCCTACTACGACCTGACCACGGGCGCCGCCTACGACGGGCTCACGGCGCTGCACCGGCTGATCGCCTCGCATCGCGACCGGCACGAGCACGGCGCGTTCTCCCGCGTGCTGCTCACCGCGGCGGAGGTCGACCTGCAGCTCGCGCTCGGCAACGGCAACCTGGCGGGGGCGATCGCCGGCGAGGGACCGAGCGACCATCCGCTCGTCGCCGTGACCGCGGCGCGGGTCGAGGCGTTCACCGGACGACCGGACGTCGCGCTCGAGAAGCTCCGGCGGGTGTCGTGGATCGACTGCGGCTATCCGCGGGCACATCTGGAGGCGCTGCTCGTCGCCGCGCAGGCGCACCTCGATCTCGAGGAGGGCGGGGACGCCGTGCGCGACTGGCAGCGGGCGTGCGCGCTCGCCGCGTCCCTCGGCAACCGCCGCGCCTTCACGCTGGTCGCGCCCGAGCTCGCCGACCGGCTGGTCGCGCTCGGTGGCAGCCCGATTCCCGGCGGGCCGGTGAAGTCGGTGTTCGCCGAGCCCGTGCGGCGGGTGGAGCTGTCGCGGCGCGAGACCGATGTGCTCCGGCTGCTGGCGGACGGTTCGACCCACGCCGACATCGCGAAGACGCTGTTCGTCTCCCCCAACACCGTCAAGACCCAGCTGCGCAGCATCTACCGCAAGCTCGGCGCCCATACGAGGGTGGAGGCCGTGGGCCGCGCCCGCGAGCTCAGGCTGCTGCCCGTTCGTCCCCCGTCGTGACCGCCCCGCCCGGCATCCGCGCGGCGATCCGCCGGTCGTACAGCCACACCAGTGCAGCCAGCAGACCGAGCGCGGCGCCGAGCACGCACACCCCGGGCCAGCCTCCGGCGGTCCACGCGGCGGTGCCCAACGCCGACCCCGAGGCCGCACCGATGAAGTAGCCCGTCATGTAGACGGAGTTCAGTCGCGACCGGGCGTCCGGGTCGAGGGCGTAGACGACGCTCTGGTTGGTGATGTGCACGAGGCTCAGGGCCAGGTCGATGACGAGCATCCCGACCAGGAACCACAGGAGGGAGGTCCCGCCCGCGGCGAGCGCCGGCCAGGACAGCACCACGGTGACGACACCGACGGCGGTGGTCTGCGGGCCGTAGCCGCGGTCGACGAGGCGTCCCGCGACGGTCGCGGCGAGCGCCCCGGCCAGCCCCGCGAGACCGACCAGGCCGATCTGCAGGTCGCCGAGACCGAAGGGCGGGCCGGCCAGCAGGAACGCCATCGTGGAGAACAACGCGCTCACCGACGCGAAGGTCAGGCCGCCGAGCAGCGCCCGGGTCCGCAACCGCGGATGGGCGAGCAGCAGGGTGCCGAGCGACCGCAGTGTCCTCCCGTAGCTCTGGCGGGCGGTCGGGGTGGTGGCGGGCAGCACCCGCCACAGGGCCAGGGCGACGATCACCATCGCGACAGCGCTCACCCGGTAGACCGTCGCCCAGCCGCCGAGCTCGGCGAGGATACCGGCGACGCTGCGGGCGGCGAGGATGCCGACGAGCAGTCCGCTCATCACCGTGCCCACCGCGCGCCCCCGGTGTTCGGGGGTGGCCAGGGTCGCCGCGAACGGCACCAGCACCTGCGCCGCGACGGAGAACAGACCCGCGACGGCGGTGCCCACGACGAGGACACCGATGTTCGGTGCGACACCGCTGAGCCCCTGCCCGGCCGCGGCGACGAGCATGAGGAGCACCGCCAGGCGGCGCTGCGGGAACATGTCGCCGAGCGGGACGATGAACAGCAGGCCGAGGCCGTAGGCGACCTGCGCGACGGTCACCGTCGACGCGGCCGCCGACTCGGAGGTACCCAGGGCGTCGGCGATCGAAGCGAGCAGCGGCTGGTTGAAGTAGTTTCCGCCCACGCACAGACCCGTCGCGACCGCCATGAGCAGCAGGACCGGGGTCGTGAGCACGGGGCGGGGAGACGTCATGTCCTCCAGCATTCCGTCCCGGAGTGCGGGGTGTCGAATCGGCAGGTGCCTGCACCCCGGGTCGGCCGACGTCTCCGGAGCGATCAGCGCCGGGAGGCGGCCAGCAACGCGAAGCGCCCGTCGGGGTCGACCCATTCGTGCCGGACCGCGAACCCGGCGGCGGCGAGTTCCCGGCCGAGACCGTCGAGCCGGAACTTCGCGGAGATCTCGGTGCGCATCTGCTCGCCTTCCTCGAAGTGCACCTCGAGGTCGAGGGAGGGTACGCGAACGGTCATCGGCTCCGTCGCCTCGAGACGCATCTCGATCCACTCGTTCGCCTCGTCCCACACGGCGCGGTGCACGAACCGGTCCGGGTCGAAGTCCGCGCCGAGCCGCGTGTTGAGGACGCGCAGGACGTTGCGGTCGAACTCGGCGGTCACTCCCGCCGCGTCGTCGTAGGCGGCGCGCAGCACGTCGAGGTCGGTGACCAGACCCGCCCCGAGCAGCAGCCACTCGTCGGGGCTCAGCACGGCGGCGGTGCCGGCGAGGAACTCGGCGCGTTCGGCGGGAACGAGATTGCCGATGGTGCCGCCGAGGAACGCGATCATACGGCGCTCCCCGCGCGGCAGGTGGTGGAGCGAGTCGGTGAAGTCCCCCACCACCCCGTGCACCTCGAGGTCCGGATACTCGACGGACAGCCGGGCCACCGCGGTGCGCAGCGCCGGTTCGGAGACGTCCTGCGGGACGTAGGTGCTCAGGTGCGGTGCGAGGGCGTCGAGCAGCACCCGCGTCTTCTCCGACGAGCCGGAGCCGAGCTCGACCAGCATGTCCGGCCGGGCGGCCTCGGCGATGTCCGCGGCGTGGTGACGCAACAGCGCGAACTCGGTGCGGGTGGGGTAGTACTCGGGCAGGCGGGTGATCTCCTCGAACAGTTCGCTGCCCCGTGCGTCGTACAGCCAGGTGGGCGGCAGACACTTCGGTGTGGAGGTCAGGCCGCGGAGCGCGTCCTCGCGCAGTTTGTCGTCGAAGTCGTCGGGGGTCAGGTGTACGTCGAGCGTCACGTGGGGTTCACCTCCAGCGGGGAGACGACGAGTTTGCCGGGGACGGCGGCGACGAGATGCCGGTCGGGTACCCGGCGCCAACGGGTGTCGTCGTCGAACGGTTCGGAGGCCACGATGGCGACGTGCTCGTCGACGAACGTCCACAGCGAGTGGTAGCAGGCCGTCGCCCAGATCCCGGTCTCGTTGCACAGCAACAGGTTCAGCCGCGACTCCGGCGACAGTGCGAGAACGTCGTGGACGAGGGAGATCAGGGCGGGTTCGGGATCGGCGGACCGCAACCGCGACCGCAGGAGCAGCCACAGCGTCGCAGCGTCGGTGGGTGATTCGAGGCGCAGGAGTTCGGCGACGGGCAGCATCTCGGCGAGGGAGACCAGCGAACCGGGCCAGCCCCGCACGACGCCGTTGAAGAGGAACGCCCACCTGTCGTCGGCGAACGGGGCCACGGCGGTGCGTTCGACGGGCATGCCTTCGGTGGCCGAGCGGGTGGAGGCGACGACGGCGTGGGCGCGCACCGCGTTCAGCCCCTCGGTGACGAAGGGGTCCGTCCAGATCGGCGCGGCGGTGCGGTAGCGGGCGAAGGTGCCGTCCTCGGACCACCAGCCCACCCCGAAACCGTCGGCGTTGATGGTGCCGCCACCGCGCATGTCGGTGGGCGCCCACGACTGTCGCAGCAGCGAGTTCGTCCCCGTCGACAGCAGGGCGGCCACGTTCGTCGCGGGACCGAGATACGCCAGATGCCTACACATCGCCCTCCCCGTACGCCACGCGGACGCCCGCGAAGATCTGCCGGCGGATCGGCAGATCCCAGTTGCGGAACGTTCCACGGCACGCGATCTCGTCGGTTCCGAACGATCCGCCGCGCAGCACCCGGTAGCCGTCGCCGAAGAAGACCTCCGAGTACTCCCGGTAAGGGAAGGCCCGGAAACCGGGATAACCCTCGAACGGTGAGGACGTCCACTCCCACACGTCGCCGATCAGCTGGTGCACCCCGAGCGGGGACGCGCCACGCGGGTACGCCCCCACCACGGCCGGACCGAGATGGCGCTGACCGAGATTGGCGTGGTCGGCGGTGGGATCGTCGTCGCCCCACGGATAGCGGCGGCTGCGTCCGGTGGCCGGATCCCAGCGGGCGGCCTTCTCCCATTCGGCCTCGGTGGGCAACCGGCCACCGGCCCACCGCGCGAACGCCTCGGCCTCGTGGAAGCACACGTGCACGACCGGCTCGTCGGGATGCAGCGGCACGGTCTTCCCGAACATCGTTCGGGTCCAACCGGAGTCGTCGTCGAACCGCCAGAACTGCGGCGCCTCGAGCCCGGCCTCGCAGCGGTGCCGCCAGCCCTCCTCGCTCCACAGCTCGGGGCGCGAGTAGCCACCGTCGGCGACGAACCCGAGATACCGGCCGTTGGTGACGGGCACGGCGTCGATCTCGAACTCCGGCACGAAGACCCGGTGTGCGGGGCGTTCGTTGTCGAGCGCCCACGGATCGGTGGAGGTGCCGATCTCCACCTCCCCCGCCGGGATGCGCACCCGCACCTGCGGCGGGGGTGTCCCGGTCCGCGGTGCGGGCGGTGCGTCGAGCAGCGGCGGGCCCTGCCGGAGTTGGTGGGTGGCGAGCATGGTCTCGTCGTGCTGCTGTTCGTGCTGCGCGACCATCGCGAAGACGAACCCGTCGCGGGTGAGATCATCGTCGAAGTCGTTGTGTTCGAGCACCTTCCAGGTGCTCTCGCGGACCGCCTCGGCGTAGCGCCGCGCCTCTTCGGGACCGAGCAGCGGCAGCGACGGGCGGGTCGCGCGGGGATGACGGAAGGCGTCGTAGAGGTCGTCGATCCCGTCGACGATCGGAGCGGCGCGGCCGACTGTGCGGGCGAGCCACCGCTCCTCCTGGTTCGCGATGTGCGCGAGATCCCACACGAGCGGGCTCATCAGCGGCGAATGCTGCCGGACGAGTTCCGTTTCCGGGATCGAGGTGAGCGCGGTCGTGCGGGCACGTGCCCGCTCGAGATGACGCCGGAGCAGGGCACGCGCGGAGGTCACCGCATCTCCTCCCCGGGAGCGCGGCCGCGCAGACACCGGGCGGCCGCGGCGTCGAGCGCCGCGGTGAACCGCATGTCACGCGAGGACTCCGCCGCGAGCGAGAGCAGACCCGCTGCGGCAGCGCGGAGTTCGACGGACTTCAGACCCACCTGGGCGGCCTCCTTCCACATCTCGCGCACCGGGGCGACGATCGCGCGGGCCTCCTCGACGACGGCCGGGGAGGACAGGAGAGCTTCGATGGCGGCGACCGGCACCTGCCACAGGTCGCCGGGCTGGGCGTCGATGTACCGGACCTCGAGGTGCCCGCACGGGCGGACCGGCGGGAACAGGGTGGTCATGTGGTAGTCGAGATCGTCGGTGGTGGGGCGGCGGCCGATCTCGTCGTCGAACTCGCCTTCGAGCCACGCCGCGAAGGTCGCGCCCGGCGGGGCGTACCAGTCGGGCGACGACGACCGCACGCACATCAGCGGCGCGTCGAGCACCCACGCCGGGTAGTCGGCGGGATGGTCGACGTGGGTCAGCGCCGGATCGATCTCGAGCCAGGTGCGCATGCGCTGCGACGCCCACTCCCCCTCCGGCGCACCCCGCAGCCGCGGCGAGGTCGCGAACGCGGCGATCATCGCCGGGGCGATGGCGTGCAACAGATCCCAGCGGAGGGCGACCTCGACGTCGTCGGCGCCGGTATCGACGCTGACCTGCACCGAGGCGGTGCTGTTCATCATCAGCCGGCCCATCGGCCCGATGCTGTCGTAACGCAGCTCCATCGCGCCGTAGCGCGGGGTGCGCAGCAGCCGGTGCGGTGGCCGCACCTCGTCGGCGGAGCTGTCGAGCATCGTCACCGACCGGCGCGCGAGCAGCGCCCGCAGCATGCGGGTGTCGGCGGTGAGCCGGTCGCAGACCTGCCGCGCCGAGGTGCAGGGCACGCTCGACAGTTCCACCTGCCCGCCCGGTTCCAGGGTGACGAGACTGCCCGACGGCAGCGGCCGGGCCGAGGAGGTCGGCACGACGGTGCGCGGCGCGTGCGGGCCGAGAGCTTCGACGAGCGTGGCGAGTTCCGGGCGGGAGGCGGTGACGTCGGCGCGGGCGGTGAGCCATTCGAGCTCCACCCCGATCAGTTTCGGGGGCGCCAACCGGAAGCTGCGGCGGCCGACGTAGCGCTCCGCCTCGAGGCGGGAGTCGAGGTGCCGGTGGGCACGTGACGATGCTGAGTCGATCGCCATCGCCATCATCCACCCCCTCGGCCGTAGGCAGGTACCCGATCGAGCCTATCGCGCCCGGGAACACGACGTGCGGAGAACGCACCGTGCCCCACCCCGTGGCTCTGCCACTCCACCCGCTCAGCGGCTCTGCCCCTCCACCCACCCCGTGGCTCTGCCCCTCCACCCGCTCAGCGGCTCTGCCACTCCACCCGCTCAGCGGCTCTGCCACTCCACCCGCTCAGCGGCTCTGCCACGGCACCCGCTCAGCGGCCCGGTCGTTAGGCTCGGTGGGACCGGCACGGTGAGGAAGGATGTGGGCTCGTGCTCGACCTGCAGGCGGCCCGGCGCGACACTCCGGGATGCTTCGACCGGGTGTTCCTCGACAGCGCGGGCTCGTCGCTGCCCCCGACCCCGGTGCTGGAGACGGTGATCGCCCACCTGCGCCGCGAGGCCGAGGTCGGCGGGTACGTGGCGGCGGACGAGCGGCTCGACGACCTCGCCGCGGTGAAGACCTCGCTCGGGCGCCTGTTCGACGTGCCGGCGAGCTCGATCGCGCTCACCGACAGCGCGTCGCGGGCGTGGACGTCCTTCTTCTACGCGGTTCCCCTGCTGCCCGGAGACCGCATCCTGCTCTCGCAGGCCGAATACGCCGCCAACGCGATCGCGGCGCTGCAGCGGGCGAAGACCACGGGCGCGAGCGTCGAGGTGATCCCGTCCGACGCGTCCGGCCGCATCGACGTCGACGCGCTGCGGGGAATGCTCGACGAGCGGGTGAAGCTGGTGTCGGTGGTCCACGCCCCCACCAACGGTGGGCTGGTCAATCCCGTGCGGGAGGTGGCCGACGCCGCCCACGCCGTCGGCGCCCTGGTCCTGCTCGATGCGTGCCAGTCGGTGGGCCAGCTGCCGGTCGTGGTCCCGGAACTGGAGGTCGACGCGCTCTCCGGCACCGGACGCAAGTGGCTGCGCGGCCCGCGCGGCACCGGCTTCCTCTACGTGCGGCCGCGGCTGATCACCGAGCTCGAACCCGCGGTGCTCGACCTGCACGGCGCCACCTGGACGGCCCCGGAGGCCTACGAGCTCGCGCCGGACGCCTCCCGGTTCGAACTGTGGGAGACCGACGTGGCTGGCCGGCTCGGCCTCGGCGCGGCCGTCGACTACCTGCTCGGCCTGGGTGTGGACGCGGTGACCGAGGCGATCGCCTACCGCGCCGGGCACCTGCGCGACGGCCTCGCCGACATCGACGGGGTGACCGTCCACGACCTCGGGGTGCAGCGCAGCGGCATCGTCTCGTTCACCGTGGACGGGGTCGACCCGGTGGCTGTGCGCGACGCCCTCGCCGAGCGGTCGGTGACCGTCACCGTCAGCCGCCGCAGCTCGACGCTGCTCGACATGTCGGCGCGCGAGCTGGCCGCGGTGGTGCGGGCCTCGCCGCACTACTTCGTCTCCCCCGCCGACGTCGACCGGTTCCTGGCGCACGTGCATGATCTGGCCCGCTCCTGAGGGCGGGGTTCGCTTCGTTCCGGACCATCCGGTAGAGTGGTTCGAGTTGTCTCGGCGAGGGTGAACCGCAACATCGCTGGCTCACCGTGATCGACGCGGCTGCGACGGATGAGCGTCTGCTCCTGGTCGCGCGTGTCGGTTCCATTCGTTCGAGAACACCCGACCACGAAGTGCCACCAGCGTAGGAGCCTTTACATCATGTCCGACGAGAATCGTCTCGTAGCCAGCGTCCGTACCGAGTTCGGCAAGGGTGCCGCCCGTCGCGCCCGTCGCGCCGGCCAGATCCCCGCCGTCCTGTACGGCCACGGCACCGACCCCCGGCACCTCGCTCTCCCCGAGCTCGAGTTCGCGGCCGTGCTGCGTGCCCACGGCACCAACGCCGTCCTCACCCTGGACATCGACGGCGAGGAGCAGCTCGCGCTGACCAAGTCGGTCGTCGTCCACCCGATCCGCCGCTACATCGAGCACGCCGACCTGCTCGTCGTCCAGAAGGGCGAGAAGGTCGCCGTCGAGGTTCCGCTCACCATCACCGGTGAGGCCGCTGCCGGCACCCTCGTGGTCCACGAGGTCACCACCATCAAGGTCGAGGCCGACGCCCTGAACCTCCCCGAGGAGATCACCGTCTCGATCGAGGGCGCCGAGGCCGGCACCCAGATCCTGGCCGGTGGCGTGGAGCTGCCCGCCGGCGCCACCCTGGCCGACGATCCGGAGCTGCTGCTCGTGAACGTCACCGAGGCTCCGCAGGACCTCGAGGGCGACGAGGGCGAAGAGGCCGCCGCCGAGGCTGCCGAAGAGGCCTGAGTCGGTACGGCTCTTCGATGAAGTCGTTCGTACGGCGCGTCATCCTCCGGGATGGCGCGCCGTACGTGTTCGGTAAAGCACGAAAGGAAGCACAGGTGAGCGAGGACACCGCGCTCGTCGTCGGTCTCGGCAATCCCGGGCCGAAGTACGAGAACACCCGCCACAACATCGGTTTCATGGTGGCCGACGTGCTGGCCGGACGTGTGGGCGGCAAGTTCTCCGCGCACAAGCGCAGCAACTCCGAGATCGTGCAGGCGCGACTCGACGGCCGGCAGGTCGTCGTCGCCAAGCCCCGGACGTACATGAACCTGTCGGGTGGCCCGGTCGCGGGCCTGGCCAAGTTCTTCTCGGTCGACCCGGCGAACATCGTCGTCGTGCACGACGAACTCGACCTCGACTTCGGCACGATCCGCCTCAAGCTCGGCGGCGGCGAGAACGGCCACAACGGTCTGCGGTCGATCTCCTCCTCGCTCGGCACCAAGGACTACCTGCGGGTGCGGATGGGTATCGGACGCCCGCCAGGTCGCCAGGACCCCGCCGACTTCGTGCTCAAGCCCTTCTCGGCCGCCGAGCGCAAGGACCTCGACGTGTGGTGCGAGGAAGGCGCCGACGCCGTGGAACTGTTGCTGAAGCTCGGCCTCGAAGGCGCCCAGAACCGCATCCACTGAAAATTCCGTGAGCGGGACGAAAACGACCGCGCACCGGAGCCCGGGACGTACTGTCTTCGGCTATGGAGTCGTTCGTCCATCTGCGTAAGGGTGTGACACCGCACCGGATCCACGCCGATCTCGACGGTCTCGAGGACGACGAACTCGGCCGGTCCGGCTTCACCGGCCGCACGGCGCACCTGTACCGGCGCAACGATCCGACCGAGTACCGGACCGTGGGACCGCTCCGTCCGCTGGACGTGATCGCCTCGAATCTGCGCCCCACCGATCTCGACGATCCCGCCGGGTCACCGCTGACCCTGTTCACCAATCCCGACTGCCGGATCATGCTGAGCCGCCGAGCGACCGCGATGCCGTTCCACGTCCGGCACGTCGACGGCGACCTGCTGTCCTTCGTCCATCACGGAACCGGCACCTTCGAAACCGAATTCGGTCCTCTCGCATATCGTCCCGGCAACTGGGTGTACCTGCCGAAGGCCACCACCTTCCGCCACGTCCCCGACGGCGACTGTTTCCTGCTCATGATCGAGGCCACCGACGAGTTCCGGGTACCCCCGCCCCGGGAACTCGGCCGGCACTTCCCCTTCGATCCCGCGCAGATCACCGTGCCGGAACCGCAGGCGTATCAGGACGACGGCGACCGCGAGTACGAGGTGCGGCTCGTGCACGAGGGTGGACCCACCTCGTTGTTCCAACGGCATCATCCCCTCGACGTCGAGGGCTGGCGCGGTGACAACTTCCCGTTCACCTTCAACATCGACGACTACAACGCCATCGGGTCGGACAGCGTGCACCTGCCACCCACCGTGCATCTGTTCGTGCAGGCCACCGGCGTGTACGTGATGAACTTCCTGCCCCGGCCGGCGGAGGGTGTGCCCGGCACCGAACGCGTGCCGTGGTACCACCGCAACGTCGACTTCGACGAGATCGCGTTCTTCCACGGCGGGGAGATCTTCGGCGTGGAGATGCCCGAGACACTGCTCAGCCACGCTCCGCAGGGACTGCACCACGGAGCGCCGCGTCGCGCCCGTGAACGCGCGCGACGACGCCACGACCAGGACACCCGCATCGGATGGAAGGTCGTCGCGATCGACACCCGCCGGCGTCTCGTCCCGTCCGCCGAACTCCTCGCCGCCGTCCCCGAGCCCGACTAGGAGCACCGTGCCCGAACCGCTCGCGCAGCATCGCTACGACCGCATCCCCTATCTCGTCGTGTTCGAGGATTCGTCGCCCTACCAGGACGTCTACGGCGGCACCGGGGATATCGTGGCCCTGGAGTCCTATCTGCTGGTACCGCGCGACGTGCCGTCGGACACGGTGCTGGTGTTCATGCATCCCATCGGCGGCGGCGCGTATCTGCCGATGGTCAATGCCCTCGCCCGCGCGGGACACCACGTCGTCTACTGCAACAGCCGGTACCGGGGGACCGATTCGGCCCTGATCATGGAGAAGGTCGTCGAGGATCTCGGTGCCTGCATCAGGGATGCGAAACAGCGGCTCGGCTACGAGAAGGTCGTGCTGGCGGGCTGGAGCGGGGGCGGGTCCCTCTCGCTCTTCTACCAGCAGCAGGCCCGGCACGCGACCGTCACCGCCACACCCGCGGGCGACCCACCGGACCTCACCGCACTCGACCTGCCCGCCGCCGACGCAGTGGTGCTGCTCGCGGCGCACGTGAGCCGTCACGGCACGTTGACCGAGTGGATCGATCCGTCGATCCTCGACGAGACGGACCCGTCCCGGCGCGATCCGGAACTGGACCTCTA
>Ga0182741_1003945_pt1 | contig 15132 bp, 6 predicted proteins | sample eDN5th37CBELigOP_FD_128874 | JGI IMG/M metagenome (GOLD analysis project Ga0182741, IMG submission 128874) | Enriched Organic Plus compost microbial communities from Emeryville, California, USA - eDNA 5th pass 37_C BE-Lig OP (version 2) (version 2) ...
GTCGGCATCATTCGCCTCAAAGATAGCAACTGCACTGCGGGGTCGCAACTGGTAGACTGCATGGACAGCAGTGATCTCGACCTGGTAGGTCATAGGAATGTAACCAGGAGAATTGAGCATGTCTAATACATGCTTCCCGCGATGCTCGTACGAGCCACTTTTCAAAACGTTATGGAACTTTTCCAGGTGGAAGGCTCGTGCAACGAGCGGACCCATAAAAGAGGTCCAAACCAGGTTACCGGTGTCACTCAAGAATGCAAAGACTTTACCTGCGGCCGTAGTAAACAGAACTAGTTGTCGATCGCCAAAAGAATTCTTGTGATGGCCTGCCGCTGGCGTCGCCAAGGGAGACATATACAATGGAGTAAGCACACCCGCACGTGTTTGCTTCAGTACCTGGTTACCAATCTGGGCTGACAGATCTTGATTCTTTTCTGCCTGCAACTTCGTCAAATCCGTCAACAGGCTGACTAGGTTCTTCGCCAAGCCGACGGCGGATTTCACAAACAGCCCTGCTCGTTCAGCGATACCTGGAAACGTGACAGTCTCAGCACCACGGTCGAAAGCACCGGGCAACTCCACGAAGTTAATCGCGGCGACATTGGCGAGGGCTTGCTCAGTCACCCAGTTGGCACCGGACACGCGTGGGGTAATTCGGGCAAATGACTCATCACTCGACAGGATATAAGCCTCGTAGAGTTCGTCGTTCTGAGCAGAGACGAAGCATCGCTTGATATGACCACGATTCGCATAGGTACGCTCGTTTGTGAGTGGATCTTCACCCTCACTGCCTAGGCTGAGAATTTGCAACGTAGGCAGTACGTCGTCCCCACCGACCACTCGAGCCACTACAGGGCTTGAGTCATAGGCTCGAGTGAAGTCGCTGGCATCCTTTGCACTGGATGCTGCGAGTGGTCGGCAAAGTTTGCTTCGCAACGGCTTATTCTTATCGTTGCGTACGTGAGCTACCACATCGAGACGAACGGAACCCTGTGAGATATTGAAACGGATATACGCCACATAAGGAGTGAATGCAACGACGAGGGTGTCGTGCGGTGCGAAAGCTTGCTCATGCCGGTTAATGGAGGGGAGCTCGATGCTTGGTGGTTCTGCAGTCAACTTTCCTCCGGTGAGTAAGGATTGAAGCGCCACAGTCAACTCGTCCGTTGCGACACATTGGTGTGAATTCTCCTGAGGAGTAGGGCCACAGAAGGTCAGTTTGTTGGTCTCACGATCTAAAAACACGAGAGCACCTGTCTTGACCCATACTGGGACGATGAGTAATTGATAAATTTTGCTAAGAGCTACGGGATTCGACAGTTTGGTTGATCCAAGCGCTTTAGTTCGCGCGCTTGTACCTTGAATCACGACCCGAAGAGTGGCAACATCCGTGATCAAACCGTCACCAGAGTACACAATTCCGGTTATCAGAAATGAGTGTGGTGCATGCCTTGCTCGTGCAACACCGACGACAGCAGCCTTTGCGTCGCGTAGTCCCAATCTCCTCGTCATGTCAGTAGAGCTTAGCACGGCCAGAGGCGAGTCTGACTTCAGGCTAAGGAAATAGACAGTATTTCGAGCAAAAACAGCAAAGGGAGGAAGCTCCTCGGCGTCTGAACCAGGCTGGACAGTCGAGAATACGATCTTTTCCAGGCCAGCAAGACTGCTTTCCGTCGAAAAGCCACCCAGGTCACCCCAGGGACCAGCAATAACGATTTCCAAATCATCTTCCTTCAAGGAGTCTTGGACCTGCTTCAGTCGCGCCTGTTGTATAACTTCGTTGGAGATGACAGCTTCGTCGGTGCCAAACTGTGGTGCATCCAGGGGAAGGAAGTACTCGCGAATCAGTCCTCCGTCTGAGCTTGACCAAACTCGAACGACCATTTGTGATGGTTCGAGAACCTGAGACGACAGAGATACAAGCCAATTGTCATACCTGGACATACCAACGAGCAGCTCGCCGTCGAGCAAAGGACGTCGCCATCGAATGGCTCCGCTTTCCTTATCGAGGGCTGCAACCACGTTTGATTCTGTGCCTACAATTACTGAGTCCTTTGTGAGTTCGGCGAACTTGGGGGCACCAACAAACTCCCTCTCCCAGCTATCTTTCCACCATGCGTTTTCGGACACAGTGCGGGCCTGGGATAGATCGCTGAGCAACACAAGGCCTATAACTAAGGAGCTGATTAGGAAGCGCAACGTGCGCCAATTGGCTGCACCTAGAATGGTAGGTTGGCAAACCATACTTTGCACCGCTCTCCCGCCCGAGACTTAATCTCTCCTGACGATCTCCGCACTGTCACCGCACAACACGAACGACACGTATTTCAATGAATCAACGAATGGTATGTAATTCCGCTTCAATCCAACCTGAGTCGCTCCGGCAGGCTTTGCGGACTTGCAATGCAGATCGAGCTAGAGTCATGGATTGGCGATAGATGGAATACAGTGAGCGAAAGGTGGTAAGGACTTGCAGGTTAAGATAAGGGTCGGCATAAAATCTTGAGGCGCAATGCCAATCAAGTAGGAGACTACATATACCACTGTGCTAGCCTGATCTTTCACTTCGAGAAAAAGAATCTCCTCGCTTGCTCAGGGATCTTCGAATATGTTTGGAAAATAACAAGTTTGGACGATAAACGCAGGAGTGTTGTGCACGATGAGTCGGTTCTTACCGGCGCCACACATCGGCAACCCTGTCCATCACAGCCATGAACAATCTGTCTCGGATCTGTATTTCTTCACCCCAGAGTCCGCTAGCGGCCTCTGCGAAATCAAACTCGACTGGGAAATTGCTGGGCTTCCAGACATCATACGTGGGAAATACAAGTGTAAGAGACGCAGAGGTGATGCCATAATGAAGGTCCGTGAACCCGCGAACCAAGCAACGATGAAGTTGATGAAAAAAGGTGTATTGGGCAAGGGGCGGGGACGGGGCGATGAGGAGGTCTTTGGAAACGATGGATAAGCAGGTGATCGAAAGTCGTATGGCATCTAACGTTTGAAATGCTACTATAGACACTATATATTAAAGCGTAAACTTTGAGAATATAGCACTTAGCAGGAGTGGTTGCTTTGGACTCAACGCCGTTGGCTTCAGAAGTTCATTGAGGAACTCAAATCGAATCAAATCAAATCATAATCAAATCAAAGCAAATCAGACCACAACGACACGTATTCCGACATTGTGTCGAAATATGAATGAATGGGGATGTTTCACGCGCGAATTGTGGAGAAGAACTCAAAAGGTTCAGACTAGTTGTCCGGGGAAGCGTATCGTGGAGGCGTGTAGTTGCCGACAGATTCGTTTGATTCGGTGATAGGAGACGCCGGCATCATTGCATTCTCAGCGACTAAGTTTTCTGAACGTATTACAGCGCTCTGATCAGTCGGTGCATGGTCTTCGGTCAGATCTAAAGGCGGAGGGAATGAAGACCTGCTACTATGACTCTGATCGGGCTGCCGCGGTGTCACCTCAAGCTCGACAGGGATTGTCGGTGGTCTAAACGAACCACCCCTACTTCGACTTGAGGGATCGTCATAAACAGCATGGTATTTCGCTGACTGCGAACCTCGATTACGAAGCTGCCGACTTCTCTCAAACAACCTGGCACCCGAGCTCGTGCTTCCAACTGTTGGGGACGACGGAGGATCACTTTGGTTGTTGAGACTTGGTGTGCTAGGTGCCGTAGTGTGTTCATAATCGCGCCTGCACAGCTTCCGGAACAATGTAATCCAGGCATAGTAAGTTGTTTTGTTGAGCCCGTAAATAAAGAAGGCAGCCAAGCCAGGTGTCAGTGCGAGAAGCACCAGCCCAAGCATGCGGCCATAGGGCATGCGATCTTTAGGAACTTCGCCACACATGCCAGGCTGGTTCAAAAGCCATTGGCGAATCATAAGACAGCCAATCAATTCGATGAGACTATCGCGCCACGCAGATAATTGATGATCGCTTCGAACTTTGAAAACAAAGACGTAAACACCAAAGAAACCTGTAGTGACGGAAAAGAAAAAGAGCAAAGTGTAGCTCGAACATTCAAACATACCGGTCAAGCGACGCAGGATTTGGCAGAAAGTGCTGAGGCAAGAGTCCTGTTGCACTTGATCTGGCTGGGTGCTTCGGGCGTATTTCATAGCGAGGGCATCTGCATGGCTTTGCGCGGCATTTGTGGCATTGACTTGAAGTAGGCGGATAACAACTAGGAGTGTGGAAAGGATGCCCACGACGGTGATGGCGAAACCAGGATAGTAGAAGAAAGGACCAGACAAGTTCTGGTCTTCGGCAGAATCGAGTCGGGAGACGGCGAACAAACACCATGGTTGACCAATTGAATATGCGCCAATTTGCTCACTGGCGGTAGCCACAATGACAGGTACGAGAGGAACTCCCCAACCTATGATCCTATAGATCCAACGTCGACTAATGCTGGAGGGAGCCTCGTCATCCAGACCAACACTGAAAACCACTTTAAGCATAATATCTACGGCCTGAATACTCCACCAAAGGAAGCATGCAAGCATGCCATAGAGAACCGCCACACCCTGAACGAGGCAAAAGCCTGTGAAATGCACTTCTTCGGCATTGGATTTGCATAGCGACTCTACAGTGAGTTGATGGGATCCCTTCAGGCGGATGCCGAGCCAAAACCAGAAATTGGTCCAAGTTGCAGCTGCAATGAAATTTACGATGTATCCTTTCTTCCGATTCTCAGGTGAGATCAAGTAGGTTGTGAGCAGGAAGATGCTCAAGACAAGAGAGACGGTACCAAATGCATCTGCCCATCTCTCCATATCACGGTACTCGGCACGGGTCCAAGTTGGAATTGGGCACTTTCGATTACATCGACCGAATTCGTGCGGTAGGGTACGATCTATCGGGTAGACCATAGGATATGAGCAGTAAGGATGAATTGCTGCGACAGCAGACCCTGGCCACTCTTCGGTTTGAGCCTGTTCTGGGTCGGTGGACGAATAAATACTGCACATGGTTTCCAGAGTGATACCGTCTTGGTCGAACCACTTGGTGTTACCACGTTCAAACGCCAATGAGCTGCCTTCCAGAACGTCGAAAAAGGGAGTTCTTACTTGGTCAGATGAAAGCGAACGGGACGTCTCTTCCGGTGGGATGGCTACCAGCCTCTCAAGTCTCCCCTGTGTTAAGAAATAGTTCGAAATAACGCCTTCGAGCTGAGATTCATCCCACTCATTTGGATGCGAGCCTTCAAACGACGGCGATAAATACTGCTGTTGCTGCAAATTATCGACTGTACCGGGATATGCTGCTTGGCCGGGTTGAATGACAGTCGAATCGCACTTGATCTCTCCGAACGTCGTATCGTCGCAACTTGGATCGAGAATTGATTGTGCAAGCGGATTCGCCAAGGGATTCGTCTGTGGATCACTACTCCAGAGGGGAGTGCAAGCCGTCTTGTATCGCTCACAAAGCGCACGGCAGGGTCGACGTGGTAATGCTACATCAAAGCCTGGCGCCAAAGTCTCCACAGCACAAGGAGGAAAATGGGACGCACACTGGAAGGCCTGCATCGCCACATCGCAAGGAGCATTGGGAGTCGGCGTAATGTGATCTGGGGGTCCACTTTGTGACGTCAAGGCAATGGCCCAAATCTTTCGCCTCATAGAATCCTCAAGCTGCTCCTGGGTGACACCAGGTGGAATATAAACAGTTTGTGGTGTCACCGGTGACGTCGAAGAGGTTTCGTAGAAGGGTCTATTACCCTTACATGTATCCCCACTATAACTCTCGCAGCGCCCCACGGGAATCTGCTCTGGAGGGAGCGCGTTACTTCTACCAAGATCACAACTCGAAGCGTCGTCCCAGAACCCTGAGTTACAATCATCCAAATGGGTCGTGCTTATGAGTGAGGGGAACATGAGCAAACGCGATTGATCATCAGCGCCATCGCAGGCGTTTTGAACATTTGTACATAGTGATTTGCACGGTTTGGAGTTCGGCATGCCTTCATTCGCTGGGCATGCAGGATATGTCTGGGCGCAAGCAGCAACGGCAACGGCCGCTCCACACTGCTGCGATAAACCTGCCAATAGGATAGGGAGGGCGCGAATCTGATACTCCTGCCCGGCCTGGCATATGCCATCTGGAAGCTCGGTCGGCCTCGTCAGTACCTGCGCACAAACCGACGGAAGCACTGGTGGGGATCGAGTGAAATCTCCCTGATTTATGACATCACAGGCGAGGGCGGCTGTGCATAGCATGCTCAGCAGGTACACCACCAGTATGCCTAAATTTGATTGATAATTTCATAAAGAAACATCGATAGAACTCGTGAGACACGTGGAATATGCCCTCAAATGAAGATTACAAAATGTCTTTGGAGGAGAGAATGAAAACACAAATACTGCGAAAGGGGAATGCGAGCCCAGATGAGTAACAACGTACCAGACATTAGCATCAAGTGTGCTCTATCGTATCGCGTCATGATGACGCCACCTACACACCCGCAACACTGTCTTACAGGGTGTTTGGAAAGGCTGCTGTCAAATCTGTTTCAATCTCTGGACACCTCTCTGCCCGCGCACAAGCCTAGGTAGTATATGCAAGCAGGCGTTTATCGCTGTGGGTCAACTTATACAGGGAGTGTTTATTCACGCGTGCTTCGATGGGGGCTCGCTTATGCTTAAGCTGAGCTTCTCACAGCATCAGGGAGATGACGATTGTGGGAGACTGCCGTTTCAGCGTTAGGTGCTGGGTGAGAAGATTGGACGGGGAGGTGAGGGGAAATGTTCATTGCAAGCCCAGCACCCAGACATAATTTCCATAGGTGACCAAGCTTACTGCTTAGCGTTCTTCATCATGCACTCAGGCATCTTCCAAAGCGAAACCAGGGTGACTTTGTTGTAGTAGTAGGTTTTGCCGGTATTGGCATCCGTAGCAGTTCTCCAATACTCTGGGTTGTTGTTCGCAGTTTCGATTTCCTCGGGCGTAAGCTGTGCACGTGGCTTCTTTGCCACGGTTCCTCTACTTGCTGACGAGGTAGAGCCACTTGCTGTTCCTGCCGCAGTAGTGGCAGTAGAAGCTGACGTGGCGGCGCTGGCAGCGCCTTGTGCTGTGGAGGTTGCTGTTGCGACAACACTGCCACGTGCTGATACAGCCGCTGCAGCGGTGGTGTTGGCATTTGCTGCTGCAAGGGCTTCAGTTGTAGGCGAGGCGACCGAAGGTCGAGGGGGAAGTGCAGGCGGAAGATTGAGCGAGCCCGACTGAGGAGGCTGCTGGGGCAGAGGCTGTGCAGGCTGCGCTGGCGGATTGGGAGTTGGCAAGGGCGGAGGTTGTCGAAGCTGAGCCTGATTCGCAATGGGCGTTTGTGGCAAGGCGGGGAGTGCCAAGCCAGTAGGTGGTACAATAGTGGAGCTACGATGACCGCGGGCTGTTGCATTCGGTGGGGTGGCTGTAGCACCACTTGTGGGCGTACCGCTTCCAGCTGGCGTTCCCTCGGGGCCTGAAAGTGTAAACGAAGATGGTGCACGTCCATGCGCAGCAGAGCCAGCGGCTGGTGATTCGCCAACCGCTGAAGTCGATGGTGAATACGGACCGGTACGTGGGCTCGATGTTGCCGCTGTAGCAGCAGCCTGAGCAGCCGCAACGGCTGCCGCTTGCGCAGCTTCATCAGCTGGATTAACAAACGATGGCAACGCCCGAGTGGTCGCACTGGTTGGACCAACTCGCATGGTAGCGAGCTGTCCGGGTGAGTTCACCAAAACGTTGCGCATTGTGGCGGTTTGCGCACTACGCTGCAAGCGAACGGTGTTTGTGTTGATTGGACCTGTCATTGGGCTTGCAGGTAGTGCTGTGTAGGAACGAGCGCTGGCATTTGGTGAACCTGTTACGACAACTGGAGTAGTGGTCGTCGTGCCACCAGGAGTGAACTCAATTTCAGGAGTAACCTCATCTTGGCCAGGTTCAGTCTTGAAACGCTCGCCAAGTTCCTTCGCCCAAGTTGCATTGGTAATCATCTCAAGCAATTTGAGAGGGTTGTCAGGTGAACGCTTGCTGCCGAACAGTTGATAGAACCCTAGAGGCTGTTCGGGCGGAGTGAACATATCCAGGATACCTCCGTTAAGCGGGATGTCGTCCTCACGCCAGACAAAGCTTGCGATGAGTTCGCCTACAGGAGTTCCTTCTGGAGTGTAGATTGTCAACGCCATATTACCACTTCCCATCAGTCCGTTACGAATCGCCTTCAAAGGTACCTGCACAGTACCAATCAGCGCATTTTCATGCTTTCTTGAATACAGTTCGATGATCATATCGGCGGAATCTGGCACATCCTTAGAGAGCAGTTCGAAGACACTGCTAACGGTGAATGAAGCTGCATCAGTTGCAACCTGCGAACGGTCCGTTTGCCCTTCACAAGAAATCTGATAATATACACGATTTGTCAACTCCTTAGGAAGTCTTGCCGACGAAATGGTTACGGAAACGCGCGTAACAGAGATAGGATCGGGCTGGATATCGAGATTAGCTGGGGTTTCAGGCTCGAGGCGCAAAGGCGACATGATATGGTCAACAATCCACTTCGGACGGGGAAGTGCCATAATAGCATTGACGCTCCAGTTGGGGATGGACTTGAAGAAGGGCATCTGCTTGATACGTTCGAAAGACGCAAGTCGTGCGTTAGGATTGATGACCAAGAGGCTCATGATGAGTTCGCGCAGTTCAGGCGATGTGCCGTCCGGGAAAGGCAGTGAAGCGCCATTCTTCGATGCGAAGCGATCAATCTCAGCCAGCACGTCGCGCGACGTAAGAACAGGTTCACCTGTTGCTTCATCTACACCGCTAGGCTGCGCGCGGAACGGAGGCATACCTGTGAGAAGCTCATACAACACGACACCCAAGCGCCAGAAGTCTGACTTCTGTGTTTGACCAGTTGGCAGTGTTGAATCAGGGGTGGTGTAATCCACGGCAATTGCGGGCGCAAGCTTTGGATCTAGGCAGAGCAGGTAGTCAAAAACACGGACAAAACCCGAGAGATCCATGAACACGGTCTCTGTGCAAAGATTTGTGAAGAGATAACCGGCCGCATGAATGGACTCCATAATCGAGATAAGCTGTGCCGCAATGTAGCGGATGGCGTCCTCAGGGAACGAGTTCAAATAGGATAGATGTGCATCGAGACTGTCGCGGTGTGCTCGAACCGGAGGATGATAAATAGCGAAGACGGCATCACTGCATTCACCAATGTGCAGCTGCTGGGCAAGTAGAGGGTGACTGATCTTTCGGTATGCCTGGATAGAATCGACCACAGAGGAGAAGAGAGGCGAGTTATCCTTCTCGACGACATGCACGAGCAGCGAGCGCCGTGTCATGGTATAGTGTGAGTTACCGAGAACATGCAGGCGACCGAACCTGTGGTCCAACCCGCTCGTGTCCTCGAGAACGATCTTGAGATCACCGAGGAGAGCATCAAAGAGCTGCTTCGTGACCAGCAACTCCTTATCATTGATGGAAAGGCTGTGGACATTCTGAATTGCAGCATTGCGCATCTGATTGCGACGGATATGGTCTTGCAGAGCGCGTTTGGCGTTCTTCCAGATCGGATCCGAGATTTGTGCTTGTGGATCGTCCACGTAGTGACCGTCGTTATCCTGATAGTCCTGGATTGCCTTTTGGATCGCAGATGACCAACGCTTTAGCTCTGCATCCGACGACGCTTCGAATTTGAAAACTCGCTGATTAATCTTCACAGTGATCTCGAATCGCTTCTTCTTCTCATTCACTTCAAACTTGGAAATGATGGAGAAAGGGATGAGACCTCTTTCGCTTCCGTTCTTGTCCGAATAGTAGTGAAGACCGACATTCGTAAGCTTAACATAACGTGACTGCCACAACTTCCACTTGGGCGACTGTTTGTTCAAGTAGCCCTCAAGAATTGTCTCGGTCACCGAGGGTGTCTAAAGTAGTGAGACGGTTCGGAAAGCAGGTACCTTTCGTTAGTCGTACTGGGTCGCACAGCACCACAATCCGGATCGAAAAGCGTAGTTTAGTTCAGACGGTCAGGCCACATCTGACTGATAAACATCAGGTGAACCATACCGCGGGCGGTCTTCCTTCCGAGTTACTTACATCCACATTAGTCTGGAGGGCGTCTACGAATGCGAAGAGAAGGGGTCAATTCATGTTATTGCGCAGGTATGGTGAGAGGTTTGTCAGAGGGTACAGCCCACAGACTCGATTGAGAACTAATTTCACTTGCAGATATCTTAGAACATTGCGGTTTGCATCACAAAGACGTGGAATATTCCAAGATATTTCGAAGTCAACTTACCATCATCATCTTCTCCGGGCGCAATCTCGGTGCCCCGGAGAGCTGCCATCATATTGTTGTTCGCAAACGATGGGTTAGACATTTTGGGTCAGGTTAATACAGTTTATAGAGCCACACAGTTTCGTATAAACTGTAGAAATCCGATTTCCTTCCTTGCTTGTGAGACTCAAAGGTGGGTGTATTTCAGCACCCCCGAGTTCGTCTCATTCCCTGGTCAGCGCAAAGACGCAATAGGAAAGGCGAGAATAGTTCTCGACGTACAGAATGACCACACACACGCTGTTAAATGGGCAGCTTGTCCAGTCACTGGCAAAGCCGATCCTGGTCTCGCAAGCGACGAAAACAGAGGGACTGCTCCAATTCTCTTTAGATATCATCGGCGTGCCAGCCAAATGAGATATATTTCGAAGTCATACGGGACGAGCTTAAGAGCCACACATGTATGTGGAGCATCTGTGGGTAGAACATCTGCTATCAAACGTCACTACGGCCCGTTTGTGGCATATCTAGCTGCGCTTCGCTACAACAGCCCATTCTCCTTCCTCACCAGAATCGAGGAGAAACGCTGATTCTCACGAGGAGACTAAGCATAGGTGAATTCGCGACATGTTCAATCTTTTCGGCAAAAACAAGGTAAGCATCATATGTTCAACTACTTTAAACGAAAGATACTTGTTGAATGCATTTGTTATACCCACGTTACACACGAGATATCTCCAGCAGAAGAGCCTGACGCGTGCCTGCTATCCGTTTGCCTGGGGAAATCAAGTCCGTTCGCGCCACTCGCACACAACTGTCGCTTGAAAATGTTGTAAACGAACTGCCCTAGCGCGAGACTCATCGCCGCATCCAATCCTTTGTCGTGCTCCAACCCCCTCACAGACTACGCGCGCCGTGAAGACTAAGTATGAAAACCCCAAACTCAAGGAGGTCGCTCAGAAGACGATGGCTACCTTGGGTAGCGGTGGTATGGCGCAGGCAGTGAAGCTCCCCGAGGGGGAGGACCTCAATGAGTGGCTTGCCGTGAACACAGTTGACTTCTTCAATGAGTTGAACCTCATCTATGGCGCTGTTTCACAGGTTTGCACCAAGGAGACCTGTCCTGCAATGACCGCTGCTGAAGGTTACACCTACCTGTGGCAGGACTCGTCCAAGTACACCACCCCCACGGAGCTCTCGGCACCTGAGTATGTCGATAATCTGATGGAGTGGGCCGAGCTGCAGATTAACGACGAGACCATTTTCCCCATGCAGGAAGGCGAGGCCTTCCCTAAGGACTTCAAGAAGCGTGTCAGCAACCTCTTCCGTCGTTTCTTCCGCGTGTACGCACACATCTACCACGCCCACCTTGACTCGGTGCTTGAGCTTGGCGCAGACGCTCACCTCAACACATGCTTTAAGCACTTCATCTTTTTCGTCCTCGAGTTTGATCTCATCGAGTCCAAGGAGCTGACTCCCCTTCAGTCTGTCATCGACTCAATGCTCAAGCGATCGGCACAGAGATCGGGTGCTGCGTGCGCAGAATAAGATATAGACAAAGCCTATGTGCGCATCGTTAAGCTCTTTATTCTAGGGCATCCCTATGTTTTAAGTGAACCTCCGTTCTGTTTATTTTCGTCCTGCTGTTGTAATCCAAATTGTGTCGCATATTGGCCAAGCGCTTGGCGAGAGTCGGCAACTACAACACCTGCTATGTCAGCAGAAGGTTTCGTAGTCATGCCCCAGACAATAATACCGGTAGAAACATGTTATAAAGAACTAAACCGTTGTTTAATCGACCAACAACGTCGTAGCTGGTGTATTCTTGTCGCGCTTACCGCAGAAGCGGCCATTAATTGATCATGTTAACTCCTTTACATACGCAACTACCATGTTCGCAAGCAACTAATGTACATGTGGAAACGAAATCTTGAGCGTGCTTAGAAAGGGTTAGTTGAGTCAGAATGTAGATCAATGCAACACTCCGAGCACCCCAAAATACGGATTGGCTGCTGAAGTTGGGATGAGTGAGATCCGTTTGCTCAACTCGAAGACGAGGCCTCATTCAACATGTTTTCGTTATGAGATCACGATATCGAAGGCTACAGCCATGCTCTCAACACCACATTCGTCGGTTCCTCGTCGAATTCTAAAATAGCCTTCTTCACCCCAGTGCTTACCCCAGGTGTTTCTCATAATCCAATACTTGACGCGCTTGCCCGACACCATCGACTCACCCCAACCGACCGCGACGATCGCGTGATTCGTGTGTTGCCAAGGCTTAACACCAGGAACTTGTTGGTCCTCGGCCTGAGGGCGAGGACCAGTAAAGATACCTCCACGATATGCAAAGAGCGACGGTGGAGACTCGAATGCCACCGCAATCGGGCCATTCATGAGCTCCCGCATCATCGTCTCCTCGTTCGTAGCTCCATAAAACCCACCGATGTAGTGGGTGTTCGTGATGGGAAAGATGGGAGGCTTTGGGCACGTCATTTGGCATACGCCATCAGCCGCTGTGTACCGATAGCAGGACTCCTGAACCGCACCAAAGTGCTCGATATGTTTGGCAACCAAAAATGGGAAGCCGCCATCACAGCCCTGGTTATACACGGAGCATGACACAACGTTCTGCGGAGAGAAACGAGGCAAGGTCGGGTCGTTGTGCGCCAATCGGAAACGGGATTCGAGGACTGCCATCAAGGCCATTGCGTAGCACGAACCACAGGAGCCCTGATTTCGCACCCCGCTCATCCAATTTTGGCCGAACCTGTTTCTCCAATCCAACTTGCATGGCAAGCCATACTCGCAGGTATTTTCATCGTTTGGATCCCTTCTTCCATAGCGGTCATCGTAGTTGGTTCCCACATATCCTAGCTCCAACTTGGCGCCTCCGGGAACGTTTGGCGCAAGAGGTGCGAGTGGAGGGTTCTCTCCTGTGGATCCCGAGATGTCGAAAATACCCGCTTTCTTACGAATACGATTTGTTCGCTGCAGCATTCGTTGATCGATACGAGCTGCAGGAGTAACAGCTGACGGTACTCCAGAGTTCGCAGCTGCATGAGTTAAGGCGCGGGCGCGGGCTGGTAAGTTGGGCTTAAGAGGAGCCAGTGGAGCGGTATGCCGAGCCTCCGCATGTGCCTCGCGAATCCGCTCCTCGAGCTCGTCTGCCGTAGGGTTCTGAGAAAACTCGAAAGGGGATGTCACTGGATAACCCTCGGGGGGCATAAGTGCGGATAAACCTTCACTGGGAATGGAGTATGGCGGTGGGGGAGGCGGTGCACCTTGCTCTTCTGCGACTCGTGCGGCCTCTTTCATGGCATCTGCGACATCTTGCGGAATTTCGCCCCTCCTGAGTGCTTGATCGACAGCATGCAAGTGTTCTTCAGTCATTGATGCCGTGTAAGCTGCTTCGGCTGCGGAGGCCTCGTCCACTTCGTCGTTGAACTGGCTCCACAACTCGGATGGATGGGTGGACTCTTCATCAGACTCATCGTCCGACCTTATGAGAGCGTTCGCATTCACCATCGTGGATTGCGAAGCCTGGGTCTGCTGCTGAATTTGCTCATGCAATGTTAGGAGATTCGTAATATGTGACTCCCACGTACTCAGGTCCAATTTGTGAATGCTTCCTGCCGTACGTGAAGCGTACAAGTCACGAAGCAGCTTTCCTTTCAGCTCTGGATACAAGTACGCCTGCCACAGGGGCTCACCAATGGGATGGTCTGGGGATTCAGCCAAGGACCTGCCACTAAGCTTCGCATCAAGCTCAATAAAGGAGATCTGGGTATCAAACAGCGCCTCCAAACTGTTCTGGGCGTTTTCCAGCATGTCGGCAAAAATTGAATTCTGGGTCTTGACCTCACCACGGTGCTCGGGGGGAGCAACAATAGCAATATCATTCGACTTGATGCTATCACTACCTTGGAATTTGAGGTTGGGGAACTGCTTCTTGATCTGGTGTCCACCCCAGCAACCCCAACGATGATTCTCGTGGTACCAACCCACTAATGTTTCGTGGCATAACGAGTGGTAGTACTCGGGCTTCAAGTTGGAAAGTGGTGTGCCAGGCTTCGGCAGATATGCATTAAATGCAAAGAATTCAAAGCCAGCCACTTCCACAAAGAAACCTTCGTCATAGACCATCGTCCAGGTGCCGTTGCCAAATTCGGTGACGGCGATATTGGGAATCAGCAAGTCCACGCGTAGCGTGCGGACAGGCTGAAGTCTGTAGCTATAGGACCCATCCAAATGATGCGCACTTTGATCTGGCTGGCGATAGCCGCACAGATCTGGCTTGGGGCTGTCATTCGCACCGAGCCGGAATTCCCAAGTTCCAGCAACCTAGAAGATGAGATATAAACGAGTTGGTTTGTAAGTACCTTGTAATATTCTTCTCATGTCAATACGAAATGATGTGTAATAGTGGATGTTAGACCTACCTGCGTGCGAATACAGTGAACGGGGAGGTCGGCGGCGGCGAAATGCAGCCCCAACACCAGGAGGAGCAGTGCAATATCGCTGACGAACGTAAGTTTCATATCGTACGTCCGGGCCGACGTGTCAGGCGGTATTGAAACCCTATATCAAGCAAATTAGAAGTGATGGCACATCGAATGAAATAATCTGTAGTGGTATGCACGAACGGGATATACACATTTCAATCACCCTGGCAGTGTGTACAAATCACCACTGTACACTCTTTCCGAGTGCTGAAATGTCGACAACCGGGGCAGACCCGGCCAAGGCGATCGTCGCGGATGAGGCGCACGTAAAGATGCTCGCATATGCGAGCAAGTATCCCGCCTCTAATCTTACGGGTGTCCTCGTTGGCACCTCTTCCAACACAGTA
>Ga0182741_1003949_pt1 | contig 15116 bp, 18 predicted proteins | sample eDN5th37CBELigOP_FD_128874 | JGI IMG/M metagenome (GOLD analysis project Ga0182741, IMG submission 128874) | Enriched Organic Plus compost microbial communities from Emeryville, California, USA - eDNA 5th pass 37_C BE-Lig OP (version 2) (version 2) ...
AACTCAGGCGGCAAGGCGGCTAACTGCTCGGGCGTAATCGGCAACGACGACATGCCCCGATGGTTTCGCCAATTTTTGCCTCGGCGCGAAGAGCAATTCACGCCAGGGTGTGAACGGTTACCATCTTGATCGACTGGCGCTTCTGAGCGTGCGGCGATTTGCATCGGAGCGGTTTCATCGTCCTTATGAATCGAGACGGATGGGATGCGACGCTGACGTGTGCGGTGCTTTTGAATGAGGTTAATAATGGCGTTACGCACGGACGCCTTGAATCGAGGCTCGAAGGGGGCTTGGTCGGGAGTTGTGGAGAACAATCCACCGGGCGACACGAGCAACTTGACAATGATCTCGTGGACGAGCGGATCAAGGTCGTGCTCATGGAAGCCAGCGTTTCTGAGCGAGCGGCTGATGTAGCCGACGAAATCGAACTTCATGAGCGGCGTTAGTTGTTCACCCTGTGTCGGGTACATGTCGATCCACTTCTGAATTTCTCTGTAGAACAGTTGGTTGAAACCGAGGCGGTCGAAGAGCGATGAGACTTCGAGCAGCCGCAAAAGATCAGCGGTCGGGTAGGTCGGTCGCTGCCAGATTAGCCAGTTTGAGAATGATGAGTTCATGCTGGTATTTAGGTGGAACCGGCATTATTTCTCGGTGAGGGCGCAGTGGTCCCTACTTGCACTGATTGTGGATTCATTTGTGAGTGGTCGTCCTCACTCGCTGCGCTCGTTGCGGGGTCAGGCTGCGCCTGACCATCCTTGTTTATGGTCACTCTTGGTTCTGTGGGTAACTCAGACTGGACCAGAGGACACAAGTAAGTGTGTTGACTGAACTTCGCCCAGCGGGCGAAGTCTGACGGGAGCGCAGCGACCGGCAGAGAGTGAGAATAATTACCTTGAATTGATTCAGAGGGAATCTTATTCAACGAGTAATTTCACAATCATTTTTTACACGAGTCCGCCATCTTGTGTGTGCGAGCCAGAAACCCACAAGCTATTGTGCATGGCGGCGAAGTTGAAACTGGCAGCCATTTCGCACTTCATTCTTTTACTTCCGCTCCGTCCTCGGCGTAACCACCACGGTCTTTCTTCGTACAAGGAGAAAACCAGTGGCAAACAACACGAAACTTCGCCAGGACATCACCGCCCAGATCGTGGCCTCTCTGGAACATAACCTGTGTCCGTGGCGACGGCCCTGGAGCAAGTCCCGCAATACCGGGCGAGCAGCGAACGTCGTGAGCAGACGGCCATATTCGGGCGTCAATCCGCTCATTCTTGAGATTCACCGCATGGGCCACAACCTTGGCTCCCGGTGGTACGCCACATTCGACCAGTGGAAACAACTTGGCTGCACGGTCGGCAAACGCCCCAATCACGTCGAACCCGGCCACTGGGGTGCTCGGATCGTCTTCTACTCGCCCATCAAGAAGAACCGCATCGAAAAGGAAAGTGGCGAACTCGTCGAAGATCGCTTCTTCGTCATGCGAACCTACACCGTGTTCAACGCCGACCAAGTTGACGGCGCTGAAAAGTGGCAAGCCACCGCTGTCGAGAGCACGGAAGCCGTCCCCGACTTTGTGCCCGCTGAGGAACTTATCGCCGCAACCCAGGCCGACATTCGTCAGGGTGGCGACCACGCCTTCTATAACCGCACTAGCGACTACATTCAGGTGCCGCCGAAGGCCCGATTCAGCCCGCCCGGCGCTTATTACGAGACGCTGCTCCACGAACTGGCGCACTGGTCGGAGCATCGAGTTGGGTGGGATTCGGAAGCGGCGGGCTATGCGGCCAATGAACTCGTGGCCGAGATCGCCTCGTCCTTCTTGGCGACCGAGCTTGGTGTCCCCCAGGGCGAATCGCTCGACAACCACGCCTCCTATTTGAAGCACTGGCTCGATGCCATGAAGGGCGATGCTTCCTTCATCTTTCGTGCGAGCACACAAGCGTCCAAGGTAGCCGACTTCCTGCTCGGCTTCGTCGCCGCCGAGGAGCCGACGACCGAGCCAGCGATTGTTGTGTAAATCGCCCTCGTTGAATTCTCGCCGGTCATTTTGACCGAACGCAGGTGATGCAGATGGCAAGTCGCTGGTACTACCGCTTCCCAGGCAATTTCCACGCCTTCGGGCCGACCCAACAGACCTTCAGCAGCGAACGGTCACTGCGTGCCCACCTTCGACGAATCTGGAACCTAGATCGGCTGCCGAGGCGAACCGAGTGCTGGCGAGCGTAAACCCGCTGCCTTCCGGTTCTGTTTTGAAAAACTTCCCGCCCTTGGCGGCGAGGGGAAAAAGGCGTAGGCGTAAGGCAGAAAGGGCAACGAAGTGAAGCGCAGGACAATTCGTCACGGCTACCGTGTGAAAACACATCGAATCGGCAACAAAGAATATCCACGGTGGATTGTCGTCGATAGCGGCAACCGCTACTGGACCGGGACCGCCTGGACCGACGAGATCACCAAGGCTGCTCTGTACAGCGATCAGCCAGAGGCGCAAAAGGACGCTGCCATTCTTGAGGGCAGTGTCACGCCACGACGGTTGTTCACGATGGTGACGATTCACGTCGATGCGCCGAGCGAGTTCACACAGGAACAACTGCGTGATTATCTGAAACGCAATTTTCAATGGCGGCTGAAGGACGACGGCGGTCTTTATCCACTGGACACGGCTCGTTTTGAATTCGACATCGAGTGGGACGGAGTAGAGGAGGACGAGTAATGGAAACCGAATCCGATCACGTCATCCCAACGCTCTCGCAAGTCGTGGGGCAAGCCTCGGCGGTCAACGTACTGCGCACTGCCATCGACGCCTACTTCTACGAACGGGGCAAGGTGGGTGATGCCCAAGCATTTCCTCACACGCTTATCACTGGTCCGGCTGGCTGCGGCAAGACGCTCTTGAGTGAACTCATTGGGAGGGAAGTCTGCTGCAACAACCACTTCACGGAGTTGGCTCAGAACGTGCGATCACCGCAGCATGTTCACGCTTCCCTGATGATGCTGGAACCAGGAGACATCCTGTTCTACGACGAAATCCATGAGCTTCCCAACGCAGCCCAGGTCACGCTGTATCGTGCTCTCGAAGAGCGGAAGCTATTCCTCGGAAAACGCCACGTTGTGACGCTGCCACCGTTCACGCTTGTGGGTGCAACCACGCACGAGTTCTTGCTCTCGAAAAGCTGTCGAGATCGTTTCAGGATTAACGTCCGTGTCTCGCATTACTCCGATCAGGAAATGACCCAGCTTGTTCGGCAACGAGCGAAGCGGCTCGGCTGGACCATCGAGGACGATGCAGTAGCAGCCATTGGACGGCGCAGTCGTGGTGTACCACGTCTTGCAGTTCGTTTACTGGAAGCGACGAAGCGCCAAGCATCGTCTGAAGGTACGGAAACGATGACGGCGGCACACGTCGAGAAGATGTGTCAAATCGAGGACATCGACGAGTTGGGCCTCGACGCCACTGAACAGCAATACCTTCGACTACTGCGGTCTGAAGATGGCCCGATCCGGCTGAACGTCTTGGCGACCCACCTTGGTTTGCCACGGCAGTCCATCGAAATGCTGGAGAACGATTTCATACGACTCGGCCTGATCTCGAAGTCGGATAAGGGGCGGATGCTCACGGCGAAAGGCATCGAGCATCTAGCAGCAAAGGCAAAGTGAACCGCCCGGTTTTCAAGCGGAAGGTGAAGGATGGCTGTGCAGATGAAGCCCGAAAACCCAATGAAAGCTGTTGTGTCGGTGGCGCAGATGTGTCGCCTCCTGCACATGAGCCGCAGCCAGTTCTACTGGCACGTCAAGCGAGGGACATTCCACGCTCCGCAATACTTGGCGTCGAACAAGCGGCCCTATTTCACGGCCTCGATGGTCGAGGACAACCTGCGGGTGCGAGAAACAGGCGTCGGCGTAAACAATGACTACGTGATCTTCTACGAGCGCCAAGCCGTCGAGACAAAACCACCGGAGCGGAAGTCAAAGGTCAATCACGCCCCGTTGATCGACGGGCTGAAGGCCCTGGGCTTATCAGGTGTGACCATAGAGCAGGTTGAGTCGGCGCTGGCGGTCGTCTTTCCTAAGGGAACCACCGGCCAAGACGAGGCTGCGATCCTGCGGGCTGTTTTCCGACAGTTGAAGCGTTCGGGAACAGGCTGATTGGCGACCGGAGTGTGACCGGGGAACAAACGATGATTCGCTTGAAACCGCCAGTGATTGATCGGGAACTGAGCGGATCACCAACGGAGATTGTTGTGAAACCAGCCAGAAATACCACGGAACAGCGGCGGATTGTGTTTTGAAGCCGCCCGAATTTACGCACGAGAAGGACTATTATCTTGCATTCGCCTGATTCTCCGAAAAATGAATTGGTCCCAGCGCCGGGCGACGACCGCCTTTTGTCTCGTCAGGCCGAGACGGACCAGCAGTTGATCGAGCTTTGGCTCCACGGTCGTAGCCGCCACACGCAGCGAGCATATCGCCGTGATGCAGACCGCCTCCTTTGTGCGGTCGAGAAACCACTCCACCGGACCACGTTGAGTGACCTGCAAGGCTTTGCAGATCAGCTTGGACAATCGGCACTGGAACCATCGTCGGTTCATCGCACGATCTCGGCAGTGAAGAGCCTGTTTGCGTTCGGCCACCGGCTCGGCTATTTGCAGTTCGATGTGGCCCGACCGTTGCGGCTACCTGCGCTCAAAGACGGCCTTGCTGAACGCATTCTCGACGAGACAGACGTGGTGCGCATGATCGCCCTGGAGAGGGTGCCCAGGAATCGAGCGATCCTGCTGACGCTTTACGCTGGCGGCTTCCGAGTCTCGGAAGTCTGCTCGCTGAAATGGACTGACTTGCAGCGCCGGGATTCAGCCGGGCAGATCACCGTGTTCGGCAAGGGCGGTAAGACTCGCACGGTCCTGATTCCCGAATCGGTTTGGAATGCGCTCGTGTCGCTACGGGGCGAGGCTGGGGATCAGGCTCCCGTCTTTCGTAGCCGCAAAGGCGGTCACTTGGACGAGTCGCAGGTGTGGCGAGTTGTTCGGTCGGCGTCAGAACGTGCGGGCATCGACAAGGATGTGTCGTGCCATTGGCTGCGACATGCCCACGCCTCGCACGCTCTGGACCACGGCGCACCGATTCATTTGGTGCAGGCGACCCTTGGTCACTCTTCGATTTCGACGACCGGCAAGTATCTTCATGCCCGGCCAACTGAGTCGAGCGGGAATTATTTGCGGTTCTGATTGGGGATGCAAGTCACGTCCATACAAAAGAGCAAGACGAACTCGAACCGAGGGCATTGCCTAAATCCGGTCGGGCCATCTTGGATGAAGACTACTCAGAACTCATAAGGCGTAGGCGAAGACTGGAGGGGCTTCGCCTGCTCCTTCCTGGGTCATTTGCCTCTCCTTCCATTCCCGTAGCTTCGACACCAGTTCAGCCAAGGAACCCTTCTGTTGATACACTTCACCGATCAGCAGCTTTAGCCCTTCCAGTTTGCTTGTCTCTTCAAGACATGCGAGCAGGTATCGAAGTTTCTGAAGTTCTTCGTCCACTTTCGCTCCGAACAACCAATTCCAGTACCCTTCACCTTTCTGGAGCTTCTCTCGAACATACTCAAACATCCCATTGGCGTCCTCGATCTGGGGTTGGTCAACGATGCCAAGTTGCTTGGCCTGCTGGTAAACGCCTGTCAAAAGATCGAGATTGACTCCCTTCGGCTGGAAGCACGCCCGCAGATACCGCTCTGGATCGTTTTTGAGCGTTTGCTCGAAGCAAGCAGAGGCAATTTTTTTGAGCGCCTGTTGTTCGTCATTGATGCGTTCCAATGCTTGTCTGGAATCATCAGCAGACATCATGCACCGAAGTTCCGTGAGAAGTGAAATGACGTAGAAGCGACCACGGCAGTTGAGGACGCTAAGACGTGCCGGTCCGCTGGCTTCGTCTGTTGCCAGGATTCCATAGATGTTGGCAGCGTGCCGGGCTTCATCGAGAGCACGCCGGAGCTTGTCCTTGTCAGCGGGCGAGTCATCATACTCACGTAAGAATTGCAGGCTAGACCTCAAGTGAGCCCTATGCTGGGCGTCGATCTTACCTTCGACATCCTTAATTGCTTTCGCAACAACATCAATCCGCTTGTTTAATGCGTGCAAACGATAAGCCATGAATGCCCCTGTTAGGGACGTAATACCGAGAGTGGCGATGGATAAGGACTGAACGACGCTAAGCGTTCCTTGCATTGCTATTTGGGCTGATTCTATTCCAACTACTGCCGATTCGATTCGGCCTTGCGATTCTGCCAAAGTTTCCAATCCGCCCAGTATTTTGTGCCCGGTCGGGCCAGACCATACGAGTGTATCGCCGACACGGGAGATCACGCCGCTGGGGTCGCTCAACATCTTGCTGACTTCGGGCCTTGCAGACTCCCATGCGTGAATGAGCGTGCGTGTGAGTTCAGCCCTAGCGTACATTCCCAGTGCGGCTGGTATTGTCATGTCCCGTCTCCGATGTTTGTTACCCGTCCCTGCAACAGAAATTGCACAGCCCTATCTTACTAACCCTGTGCGGCTGAGCGGTAGGATTCTCTCCTTTCGATTCGATCCTATTTCTCCAGTTTTTTGACCGAAGTAACCGGTCGACTGGTCCTGCATTTCTCGTCCTCCTGCTGGCCGCTGGTTGTCTTTCTTTCAGACAACCACTTCCACCCTCCAACGAGGACCACGACCATCACCCTCACCGCCCAAGCACAAAGCCAACTTGGCCCATTCGTTCGCAATGCGCACAAGACAAAGCTCGTCGTGCGCTGCCAAAACGTCTTCGAGGAAGAACTCGACCTAACGATCAGCCTCGACGACGTGGCCGAATACTACGCCACTCAGGCCCGCAACCTATCGAGCGGTTGCCGCACCTTAGCCGGACTCACCGGCGATTGGCGATACGTCGATAAGTTGGCCTCGATGGCGTTGGAGTGGTTCAAGCGAGTCAACGTCGTCGGAATGCGTGCTGCTGGTCGGCGGCATGGAATCGAACCCCGTTTTTAGGAATCACGATGCCTGCCTTTCTCAAAATCGAAAACATCGGAGTCTGCCCGCCCGAAGGTTTTACCGTCCTCGGCGTCAGCTTGGCCGACACCTGTGAGCGACAAGGTGTCATTGGGCAATTTGGCTCAGGCAACAAGCACGGCGTAGCGGTGTGCCTTCGCAACAAAATCTCGCCGGTCGTGTTCTGCGGCAACCTACGCCTGGAGTTCTTCACTCGTCCGCAGCAAGTCTCGGACGGGCTGGCGAGCAAGGACTTTGGCCGGGTGTGTGTCCGCTATGGCGGCACGGATGCCAACGGGGCAAACCGCTCAAGCACCGAAGACCTGGGCTTCGTCCTCGACTACGGCAAGCAGGATTGGAACGAGGTCGCCCTGGCGCTTCGAGAGTTCGTTTCGAACGCTATTGACCGTTCGATTCGTGAGCTTGGGGACTGGCGAGGCGTGAAGATCGAGATCGTAGACGAAAGCCGTGTGCGAGCAAAGAAAGACCACACAAGAGTCTTCCTGCCGCTGACGCCCGAAGTCCTCAGCTTTTACAACGACCTGGGCAAGTGGTTCCTCCACTTCTCCGAGCCTGACTCGTTGAACAAGGCGATCCTACCGAAGACCAATCGCAACTTGGGTGATCGCAAAGCTGCGGTGATCTATCGGCGTGGCGTGCGAGTGCGTGAGTTCGAGAGCAGCGATCAAGAGAGCTTGTTCGATTACAACCTCGATGATCTCACCATCGACGAAGCACGAAAAGCATCAGACTGGGACGTGAAGCACCACTGTGGCCGGGCATTGGCCGCTGCGGATAAGAACATCCTCGCCATACTTTTCGACCGTTTGCTGAATTCGACCAAGCCAGTCTGGGAATTCGGCTTCGACACCTACGCTCTTCAGCCGTCGCATTGGGACGACAGTGAATCGGAGCAGCGCAAACGCCGCAATTGGCAGGAAGCCTTCATGCAGGTCGCTGGCCGCTCGGCTGTTCTCACTGGCAATGGCACAGTCGATCAACTAGAGCGGAAGGGCTTCACGCCGGTGAAGGCACCAGAAAACTTGGTCAACGCCGCTTCACGTTATGGCGTTCAAACGTCGGCCAATGTGCTTTCCGCCGACGAGCTTTCGGGACGTATGGTGGTGGAACCGACGCCAGCGGCAGCGGCGGCGGTGGATGTAGTGTGGTGGTGGCTCGAATCGACCGGGCTGACAAACGGCAAAGAAAAGCCGCCCGTGAAGTGCTTCACGTCGATCCTCGACGGCGGCGTGATGCTCAACGGCTACTACCGTGACGGTGTTGTGTTTATCAACTCCGACCTTGGGCCTGCTGGTGAGGTTGAACCTGAGTCACTGCCGAGCCGTTTGCTCAAGGTGGCGCTCGAAGAGTGCGCTCATTGGGTCACTGGATCGACTGATTGCAGTCGTGATTTTCAGGACTTCCTGCTCGAACTTTCCGTGCGATCAAATCGCTCGCAGCAGACGATTGAATCGCCCTCGTGAGGTCGCTCGCCGGTCTTCTTGGACATGAGCCAATCAACTTATCGACGAGAACTGCGGAAGACGAAAGCAAAGGCGGCTGCGGCTTACTTCGCCACTAAGAGTCGTAACCAACTTGAATCCAAGCACGGGCAGGTCTGGAACGACGAAGAACTTGAACGGGACTTCCTTGGATGCCTTCAGATTGGTCCGCTCGCCTTGGTCGTCCGCCGAGAAGACTGCGTGGCAGGTTCGCTGTCGGTTCAGGACGAGCCACGCCTTTATCACACATTCGTGACTTTTCACGACGAGTGAAAACACCGCTCCCATTTCGCACTCTGCTCGGTCAACAACTATGCGCTTATCCGACCTATCCCTGAAAGAGGCTGCCAAGGCCGCCGCAGGCAATTGGCGCAAGTTCCACTGCTTCGTCTGGTTTCGTGACCGTGAACTCAACGACGCCGACAACTGGGCGATCATCTACACGCACAACAGAGATTCGAGGCTGCTCGACCAAAGCAACGCTTCTGTCATTCACGGGGCGATGACGCCTTTCACCGAGGGTGACGACCCCGATGTTGTGTTCGAGAGCCATAGCCATTGGGCGGTTGGTCACGTAGACGGCTTCAGCCTTCGAGTCTTCAGACGGGGCCGGATCACGAATGCGTTTCGCACCTACTTTGATCTCGAACAGCAGATGGACGCCTACCCGGTCCTCGACGAGTCCGACTATTCGGATCGTGAGTACGAGGCCACGCTCGACAACATCAAGGACGCCGGTTGGCGGCTGAAAAATGAACTTGACCTGCGAGATGGCTGGGAAGCTGAAGTGTATTCGTGGCTCTCCGAGCACGAATGCGGAGAGATCGAGAACGTCGATGACCAAGGCGGCTATCCGAGTGAGGACTCGCTGCGGCGAGCCTTTGATGCCCTCGGCTTCGGCACGACACAAACTTGTTGAACGAGGACCACATGGTCGCAATCGTGAGTCACCAACCACTATTTCCACTCGGCCAGATCGTTGCCACACCTGGAGCGCTCGAAGCTCTTAACAATGCTCGGCAATCGCCGGTCGAGTTTCTCGCTCGACATGCACGAGGCGATTGGGGCGAAGTCTGCGCCGAAGACAAGGCCCTGAATGATGAAGCGGTGAAAGATGGAAGTCGAATCCTGTCGGCCTACCGAACCAAGGTCGGCGTGAAGCTGTGGGTCATCACCGAGGCGGATCGGTCTTCGACTTGTTTGCTGCTGCCGGACGAATACTGATTCCGCAACAGAACCGACGACCAACGGGTTTCTCGAATGAAGCCACCGTTCATCAATCTATTCGACATTGCTGGAGTGCTTCTTATTGCATTGCCGCTCGTGACATTTTGCTGGCTAGTAGGCACTGTGCAGTTCGTGAATGTGGTCCTCGTGGCGGTCTTGCTTATCGCCGCACTCGTCGGCATCAGGCGAGGATAATTCCATGACCAATCGTCATCGTCAACAGAGCTTCGGAGCTTGGTTCGTGTTTGCGGTCGTGGCCTTGGTGATCTGCTTGCTGCGACCGGAAATGGTTGGCGTACTTCTCGGCATTGCGGCCACTTACTCGATCATCTGGCTGTTTACGCAGCTTCCATAACAAATTCTCCCGTCGCCGGGTTTCAAAGATGTCTCACCTTTCCGATCTCTTTCAACAGCGCCGTGAAGCCACTGGGATCAGCTTCGGTGAACTTGCTCGAAAGTGCGGCTACAGCAACGTATCGAAGGGATCGAACCGCATCCAAAAGTTTGAGCAAAGCAGCAAGTTCGAGCCGACGCTCCTCGGCAAGTTGGCCGCAGCCCTCGGAATCACGTCCGCCGAGATACATCGAGCAGTGGAGCAAGATCGTGCTGAGTGGGAGGCTTGGGCGTCGGAGCCTATTGAACCGCACATGATCGTGCGGCTGGTGGCGGCGTTCTATTCCCGCAGCGCCATCCCATTGGAGTTGCGAGGCGACCGGGCGGCGATGGAGGGATTCGCTGGTGACTATGCGGCAACCAACCGAGTCCGTGTGTGCCTTGTTCTTTCGAGGCGGTTGAGTGTCTGGTTTGAGCGGGACGGAAGGTGCAGCGGGGCGACGGAGGACACGTTTGGGAAGAGGAATGGGCCGGTTATGACGGTGGAAGGGAGAGACTTCCTGATCGGTGGGTAACTCCGAAGCTCCTCCCCTTGTCGTGACTTGTCCCGCAGTATCGACTCTAAGTTCTGCTTCAGAAGGAGCTTAGGTTGGCAATCGGCGTATTCCATGCGGTGAAAATGCTGCTTTCACTGTAAATTGCCGCTTTCAATTGAAGTTGCCGCTTTCAGATCGTGTCGTAGAATGAATCTATGGACGAGATCGACGACAAATGGTGGAACACCGAATTCCGGCCCGGTAGTCGGCAAGATGGAGTTGACCACGTAAGCCGAGATGGCCGGATAGCCGTCGAAGTACGAAAAGGTCTTCGGAGCTTGAGAGACTTCGACGCCGAGATTCTGCAACTGGCGAGAGCGATGGATAAGAACTCATCCATCCAGCAAGCGTGCCTTGTACTCGTATCACCCACCCTCTCGCTCGAAAGAATCCGTCACGAGTGGGCCACCTTGAGGCGAGTTGTTTCTCAGGAGTTTCGCAAGAGGCTCTCCATCGTGGCGCTCACGAGGGAAGGCCCGTGGGTAGAACCGGACGAACCATTTTTCCGCAGAATCGCCAACGTGTTCGAGGGCGTCACCCAAGGGCGAGCGCAGGATCGGGTGGTGCGGATGAAATCTCCAGAGAGTCGGAAGTTCTATGAAGCAGTGAAGATTCTGCTAGTGCGGTGGTTGCGACACGAAGAACCGATAGCAATCGGTAGCTTGGCAGAAGGTGTCGGCTGTTCTTACCCCACAATCCGCTCCTCGCTTCGACGTCTCGAACAGGACCGATACATTCAACGACACTCGAATCGAACGGTCGAGTTGACACGATTCCCAACCAAGGCATGGGAAGAATTACTGGCTCTCGACCGGCAATTGCGGCAGCCAATTCGCTTCATCGACGCATCAGGCGATAAACCGAATCCGATTGGACTCATCGAACGACTCCAGCGAATGCGGCCTTCTGGAATTGCTCTGGGGGGAGTGTTAGCGGCAAGGCACTGGCACCAAACCTTCGATCTGCACGGAACACCAAGGGTTGATCTGGTTGCTCATGCTCCCGATGCAGTTGTGGATTTGAAGTTCGTAAAGCGTCTTGATCCTGCTCTCAAGATCGTGGACGACACAACCACGTCCGCAACGCTTGTGATTCGTCCGCTGGTGCGAAATGCGAATCTCTTTGAGTCGATGGGATCGGAAATGCCCGTGGCTGATCCGGTCGAAACCACCCTCGATCTCAGTGAACTTGGCCTTACGCAGCAGGCGAGTAAATTGCTGGCGCATTTCAGGAAGGAAGTGAGATTGTCGTGAACAAGCTCGACCCTAATGTCCTGTTCGCACGGATCGTCAGCGACATTCCAGCGGAGTTACACGAGTACCTTTTCGTCACTGGGAGTCTTGCAGCGGCCTATCACTTTCAGGCACAGCTTGAAGGACGTGCGGTCAATACGAAGGACGCCGACCTCGTGGTCCATCCAGCCGGAAACGTCACGTCCTGTCGTGGCATGGCAGAGAAACTGCTGGGCACAGGTTGGGTGAGGACCGAAGATTGCTATCCTCGTCGAACTCCACAACCGGAGGATGAGCTTCGGGCAATTCGGCTCTATCCGCCCAACTCGGACGACTACTTTATCGAGTTCCTGAATCTGCCCGACCGAGATCAACAGACACCCAAACGCTGGCACCCCATCGAACTGTCAGATGGATGGTACGGCTTGCCGAGCTTCCGATTCATGGCCTTAACCAGTGTCGGTCGGCTTAGGTCCGACGTTGGTTTGGAATATGCTGCGCCGCCGATGATGGCTCTCTCGAACTTGCTGTCTCATCCTGAAGTCGGAAGGACACGAATCGAATCTGGGGCAATGAAGGGAACCTTGCGTTCAGCAAAAGACCTGGGGCGAGTTCTCGCATTGGCTGTGCTTGCCGGTCGTGATGAGACGGCAGCTTGGACGGAACAGTGGCTCGCCGGGCTGAAACAGTGCTTTCCAGACGAGTGGAAGCTGCTGGCTGCACAGGCCGGTCGTGGACTAAGAGAGTTGTTGGGCGATGAAGCGGCGCTGGACGAAGCGAGAGGGACGACGGACATCGGACTTCTCAGCGGTCGAAACACGACGAGTCAACAGTTGCGAATAGCGGGCGAGCGATTACTGGTGGATGTGATCGAGCCGCTTGAACAGGCCGCTTCGTAGGTTGCCCAATGACGAACTTCAGCGCCCACACAAGGAGCGTGCCGCAGCATCTTAGCTTCAAGGGAATCACCCGCTTCCAGGCGCAAAAGCCAATTTCGGGAGTCGAACGAACCGAGCGGGTTACCCAAAGAAGGCGAGAAAGGGGGCTAGAGCATCAAGCTGACCTGTAGCAGGGACGTGCCGGTCGTGATGCAAAATGAAGAATTGCGAAATTGGTTTCAAAAAACTGGGGGTCGGTTCCATCCGAGTCTAACTTCGGTGTTGCTCCTCAGCGTTTCTTGTTTCCTTTTCAGCACTCCGCAGATTTGATGGGTTGGCCCACCGATAAACCGTCGAGGGCGATACCTTAACCATTTCGGCCACTTCCGAGACAGGCTTTCCTTCTCGCACTAGTCGGCGCATTTCCTTAATTTGCTGCACCGTCACGTACTGATGCTCTCGGTCGGCCCAAGGCTGCGCCACAGCGGAGAACACTCTCGCCAGCCGCCTTTCAAGTTTTCTTTGTGCAGCGAAAACGATTTTCCAGGGAGCGTTGGTGTAGCGTCGAAGGTTGCGATCTCGTGATTGGTGACGATGAGTCAGATGAATAGAAGCGGCCTCCTCGCCCGCAATGCGTCGGATCATGTCCGCCGATGTATCTCTGATCGTATTGAATCCATGACGAGGGAAGTCTGGGTGGTCCAGTTGCACCCTATCGAGGAGTCGATACCAAGCATTGGGAATGTCACGACTGCGATTGCCGCTCTTGGTCTTCCGCCAAAGTGGTTTTCCTCGACGATTAACTAACACATAATCCGTGGGCAGGTCCGAGCGTTCGTTGATGGCATATCGGATTCCCTCCAGGGTTGCGGCAAACAGCCAGTGTCGGCCCCGAACCTTCTTCTTCTTCCTTATCCGCTGAATGTAGTGCGCTCCTTTTCGCTCTACGATCTCCCCAATTTTCAGTCGCCCGATCTGGTCAGCGCCAAAGGCGCAATTGAGGCCGAGTAGCAGGATGACCCGTTCCAGTGGAGTGGCGTACTCGTACAGCGTCGTCAATTGACCGACTGTGTAGACGGGAATTTCGCTCACGTCGTGATCACCGTCGCTCTCAAGATCGAGTGGCTTGTGCGAAATCTTGTGATGATCGGATGGCAGTTTCCACTCCCACTTCGCCGCTCGATCTAGCCAGCGAAAAAACTGGTCCAGTTCGCCAATTAGGTTGGAAGCTGTCTTCTTCCTCATGGGTCGCTTATAGCGGTGCGTGAGGGGGCGGTGGCGCAGAACGCCGAAAAGGGCGTCCAACTGCTCGAACGATTCAAGTCGGGTGAGTGGCCGATCCTCCAGATAGGTCTTGATCTGCTTCACCATGTTCAGCTTATTCTTGCCCGTGTCGTTAATCGCACCTTCCGACACGTCGAACTTGCTCGCCCGAATGAAGTCGCAATAGGCATCGAGCGCTTGGTGAAGGGTTCGGTCGTCGAGCAGATGAACGTACTTCACATCGTTGCCCGGCGTCTCTAGGATTGCCTCCCTGGTTTCCTTTACGGCCTCTAGTAACTCACGTTCCTCGTTCTCGATCTGCTTGAGCTTGGCGTGTTCGACAGCCTTCCATTGGCGATACACCTGCTCGTCGCCGGGCAGAATTTGGATTTCGGGATACAGCCTAGCCACGGCCTCAACGAAGTGGGCGTAGGCGTTGGCGTCCTGTGCAGGGTGGAGTTTGTCGAGGAGATACTCCCTTCGCCCCTCCCCAATCGCTACCGAGATGGCAAGGGATAAAGCGTCCCACACCGGCTCCTCTCCGACTTGCTGCGCCTCTAACTCCTGCCGCCGCCAGATGGCGGAAATCAGGCCGAGTCTCTCCTGAGCTTGGCGTTTGTTTCGGCCCAAATTGATCTTGGGCTGGCTCCTCCCGGTGGGGGTCCTCTTGAAGCCGATGTTGCGCCGAAAATAGCCGTCCCGATCCGCCCTTAGTTCCCGCTGTCGCATGGCCCAGTTCTCTCACGACGAGGGTAAATTCTATTTCTGATAAGGGCCATTGTGGCGGCTTATCAGAAAGACGCCAAGCCCTTATCAGAAAGAGGCGAGGCGGCAATCAGCGATTTTCTGATTGCGCAAGTACCTGGTGAGATAGGGATTAGGGGAAATCGCTGCTAACGTCAACGAAAAAAGCCACTTGCGAACAGCGTCGTAAGTGGCTCATGTGGAGGCGGCGGGAATTGAACCCGCGTCCCGCGGTATTTCCACGTAAGCTTCTACGTGTGTATCGAGCAACTTACATTCGCACGGCCGGGCGACTACTCGCCGACTCCCAGCCGAACTAGGC
>Ga0182741_1003951_pt1 | contig 15115 bp, 13 predicted proteins | sample eDN5th37CBELigOP_FD_128874 | JGI IMG/M metagenome (GOLD analysis project Ga0182741, IMG submission 128874) | Enriched Organic Plus compost microbial communities from Emeryville, California, USA - eDNA 5th pass 37_C BE-Lig OP (version 2) (version 2) ...
GAAGTTCATACGCCGGAACCAGCCTTGGTGGGATCGTAGGCTTCAGGCGTTTTGCCACGGATGGCCTGGATGCCGAGCCAGATGTAGCGGATGATCATGGCCACCACGAACACCACATAGATTGAGTACAGATAGTCGAAGCGGATCTTCAGATAGGCCGTCTTCTCCACGCGCATGAAGCTGACGTAGTCGTAAATGGCTGGTAGCGAGACACCGAACAGGAAGATGAGCGCGGCGGCGCAGAGGATCTGCATCACGCGGCGGCTGTTGTTGCCGGCACTGCCCCAGATGAGATCGAAACGGATCTCGTCCTGCTCGCGGATCACGAAGGCCGAGCCAAAGAGCACGATCCAGATCCACAGGGCGACGCTGATCTCGTGCGTCCAGCCGATGGAAAGATTGAGGAGGTAGCGGAAGACGATCTGCAGGATGAAGACGACGAACATCGCAAAGAGCATCAGGCAGAGAATATTCTCCGCTCGTCGCCTCAGCCATTCGCCGGCCGCAGTCAGTTTCTGAATCATCACCTGTACCTCCCCCAGGAAGGCGCGCCTTTCAGTCAGCGCGCCTCGATAGTCTTTTGTTTATCCGTCGAAGGCAGGATTACATGCCTGCGACTTTGTCGAGGATACCTTCAGGCCAGGACTTGGCGAGTTCCGAGTTCAGGTACTTTTCCTGGGCGAACTTGCGGAAAGCCTCCTGATCCGGCTCGTAGATCTCGAGACCGGCCTTCTTGAACTCTTCAAGCAGGGTCTGTTCCTGGGCGATGTGCTGGTCTTCGCTCCACTTCATCGCTTCGTCGGCGGCTGCCTGGAAGGACTGCTGCTGCTCCGGGGTCATCTTGTCCCAGACATCCTTGGAGACGACGAGCAGGTCATAGCCGATGAGGTGCGAGGTGAGCACGATCTGTGACATCACTTCGTAGAACTTCATGTTCTGTACATTCGGCAGCGGGTTGTCCTGGCCGTCGATCGCACCTGTCTGAAGTGCGGTGTAGACTTCGGCATAGGCAACCGGGACGGGGTTTGCACCAATGGCCTCGCCTAAGAACTGCCAAGCGTCGCCGCCCGGCATGCGCAGCTTGATACCTGCCATGTCCTGCGGCGTAGTGATCTTCTTGTTGGGCTTCAGGCCCACCTGGCGGGCGCCGAAGTAGGTCGGACCCAGGATCTTGATGCCCAGCTGGTCCTCCGCCATCTTCTTGAATTCTGCGCCTGTCTCGCTCTTGAAGAAATTGGTGACGTGAGCGGCGTCACGGAAGAGATAGGCGGAGGTCAGCACCGACCATTCAGGGATCTGCTTCGAGATATCCTGCGGAGCAATGTTGCCCATCTGCAGGTTTCCGCGCTGGATCGCGACGAGCTCGGTGCCCTGCTTGAACAGGTTGCCGCCGTAGTAGGGCTCAAGCTTGAAGTCGCCACTGATCGCTTCAGCGAACTTCTTCGTCATTTCGGCGCGGATGTCCTGCTCCGAGAACACGGCCGAGAATTTCAGCACCGGCTTGTCCTGGGCGAGGGCCGGGGCGGCGAATGCGGCAGCGGCTGCCATCGTGGCGCCGATAAGATATCGGCGGGTCAGTTTCATCATGTTGCGTCTCCTCCTGGTTGCTCTTCACCCGCTTTGCGGATGGCTTCTCACGTGGCACACCCTGCTTTTCGAGCTTGAGACAGGGTGTATTGAACAGTTCATTACGTCAACGAGCGGTGTGATCACCTATACGTGCGGCACCCCCTCGGGCCGGATCTGCTTCTTCAGCGCAGAAATCCGGAAAATCGCGTTGGCTGCGCCGTAACCCCGGTACCCGCTCCGCTGAACAATCTCGAAGAAGAAGCCCTCGGAGAATGTGCCGCTATAGAGCTGGAAATACTCGCCGTCGTCGTCGCGGTCATAGAGGATGTTTTCGGCCCGGAGCCGCTCGGTAAGCTCCGGATCTAGACCGAACCGGGCCTCCACGTCGTCATAGTAGTTGGGCGAGATCGGTAGCGCCCTGAAGCCGTTGGCCCGCAAGGCTGCCGCCGTTGCAAAAATGTTGTCGGTGTTGAAGGCAAGGTGCTGAATGCCGGAGCCAAACTTTTCCGCGATGAAGTGGCCGGCGAGTGTCTTGCGGTTTTCAGCTCCGTTTAGCGTGATGCGCAGGTTGCCTTCGCCACTCTCGATGACCTGGCTGCGAACGACGCCAGCCGGATCGATGATATCGACCATCGGCGACTTTCGGGCATCGAAAATCGAGGTGTAGAAGAGAAGCCAGGTGAGCATCTCTTCGTAGGCGACCGTCTGCGCCACGTGGTCGACGGTGGTCAGATGCGCGGGCTGGACTTCCGTGTCTGGCTCGACAGGCTTGAAATCGACTTCCCAGAGCCTGCCCAGCTCCGTCCTGGAGTCGATCAGGTAGACCAGACCTCCGCCGACACCCCGGATGGCAGGAATTTCGAGTTCGCCCGGATTGACAGGTTGGCTGAAGGGTTCCGCGCCGAGCGCCACAGCGCGAGCAAGCGTAGAGGCAGCATCGTCCACCTCCAGTGCCATGGCATAGGCGGAGGCGCCGTGGACGGCATAGGCGGAGCTGGCAAAACCGACCGGCTCCGTGTTCACGAGGATGCGGATGTCGCCCTGCTCGTAGACGTCGACCTTCTTTGATCTGTGGGTCTTCGTCCTGCGGAATCCAAGTGTCTTCAGCATGCCCACGAGCTTCTCGGCGTCGGTGTCAGCGACCGCGAACTCGACGAAGACAACACTCTTTACCGAGGCGCGATCCGGCATCGGTGGGACGGACAGGGTGGCCGCGCCGGGCCTTCGCCGCACCTGGTCGCTGAGGTATATGAGCGACCGGTAGCCGTCGGCAGCAATAGCTTTCGGAGAGCCGCCGCGGAACTGGTCGTTGAAGATTTCGAGAGAGAAATAGCCGTCGTATCCGGTCTCGGCGATGGCCGCGACGAAGTCGGTAACGGCAAGGTCGCCTTCACCCGGCATGTTGCGGAAGTGCCTGCTCCAGTAGAGCAGGTCCATGTCGATCAGCGGCGCGTCGGCCAGCTGGACGATGAAGATCTTGTCCTTCGGGATCGACCGGATCGAATTGATGTCGATCTTGCGCGCTAGTGAATGGAAACTGTCAAGGATCAACCCGATGTTGGGGTGATCCGCGCGGCGCACAATCTCCCAGGCATCGCGGTGATCGAAGATATGGCGACCCCAGGCAAGCGCCTCATAGCCGACGCGCAGGCCACGCTTCGCTGCCCGTTCACCCAGCTCGTGGAAGTCCGCTGCGGCGCGGTCGATGCCGCCGAGCGAGATGGGGGAGACATTCGAGCAGACGAGAACGAGGTCTGTCCCCAGCTCCTGCATGACGTCGAACTTGCGTTCGGCGCGGTCGAAGGTGCGCGTGCGGTGCGGCTCCGGCATGCCTTCGAAATCGCGGAACGGCTGGAACAGCGTGATTTCCAGGCCGAAGTCACGCACCATTCTACCGACGTCGCGCGGACTTTCGTCGAAGGCGAGGAAGTCGTTTTCAAAGATCTCGACACCGTCAAAGCCGGCCTTGGCGATGGCTTCCAGCTTCTTGGGAAGTTCGCCGCTGATGGAGACGGTCGCGATGGAGGTCTTCATGGCAGAAACTCTCCTGCCCGGGCGGGCTTCGCATCCTGTGTCAGGTCAGCGAAATGGCGTTGCATGCGGCCGGCATCCGGCTCGATCCCCGTAAAGAGTTCGAAGGCCTTCACCGCCTGGAATACGGCCATGCCACCACCATCGAGCACACGGCATCCGATGCGGCGTGCTGTCTGCAGCAATTCCGTATTGAGAGGGAAATAGACGATTTCCGCAACCCAGAGCGCGGGTTGGAGCAGATGGGCAGGCAGCGGAAGGCCAGGATATTTCGCCATGCCTGTTGGCGTGGCGTGGATGAGGCCCGAAGCACCGGCAGTCGTCTGCTCCAGGTCATGGCCGGGTTCGACGGTGGCATCGGGGAAGTGCCGCCCCATTGATTCAGCGAGGCCAGAGGCACGGGCAGAATCCGGATCGAAGATGGTCAGGCGGCGGGCGCCGGAACGGAGTATTGCAAAGGCCGTTGCGGCGCCCGCGCCTCCCGCCCCTAGTTGAACCACGGATGTGAGATCGGCATCGGGCAGGCCTCGGCGGAAGCTTTCCGCAAAACCCCACCAGTCGGTGTTGTGGCCGTGCCGCTTGCCTTCACGCAGGACGACCGTATTCACGGCTCCGAGCGCTGCAGCCTCTCTCGAAAGCGTATCAAGGAATTCAATGACCGCCTGCTTGCAGGGATGGGTGACATTGAGGCCTCCGAAGCCGCGCGCTTCCGCATCCGCAATTATGTCGGGAAGGCTAGCTGTCTCCAGCCGGTCCAGATCGAGCAGCTCGTAGCTGTAGGAGAGCCCGTTCGCGCGGCCTTCCGCAATATGCATCGCAGGCGTCAGCGAAGCCTGGATTCCTCTGCCTATCAAACCGGCGCGAAAGCTCTTCATTGTCTCCACCCGCCGGCACAAGCGCAGTTGCACCTCGCCGGCAGCGTTCCTCCAAACGCTCTATTGACTTCAGGGATAATGTACGAACTAGTTCGTGTCAATCGAGCCGGCATTGAAAGCTGATGCAAAGCTCAATAAGACCTAGGGAGAGCGGCGATGTTTCGCCGGGGAGGTTTCAGGCCGTGGAAATGGCGAGCGAACGAGAGACCCGCAAGAACGATCCTGAGCGGACGAAGGAGGACATCCTGCGGGTGGCGACGGAGGAATTCTCCGCCTATGGACTGTCCGGCGGGCGCGTGGACGCGATCGCGGAGAAGACGCGCACGTCAAAGCGCATGATCTACTACTACTTCGGCAGCAAGGAAGGGCTCTACCTTGCTGTGCTTGAGAAGGCTTACCGGAAAATCCGCACTCTGGAGGCAGATCTTGAGCTGGCAGGAATGCCGCCGGTGGAGGCGTTGCGCACACTTGTCGCCAGCACCTTCGATCACGACGAGAACAATCCGGAATTTGTTCGTCTGGTTAGCATCGAGAATATCCACCACGCCGACCACATGAAGCGTTCGACGGCTATCGGCAGTCTCAATATCTCGATTGTGAGGACGATCGCCGACATCCTGGAGCGGGGCCGCCAGGAGGGTGTGTTCCGGCGCGATGTGGACGCCGTGGATCTGCACATGCTGATCAGCGCCTTCTGCTTTTTCCGCGTGTCAAACCGCTACACGTTCGGCACAATTTTCCACCGCGACCTGTCGGAGCCTGAAACCTATAACCGGCACAAGCGGATGATCGCCGATGCCGTCATCGCCTATGTTACCAGCGGCGATTAAGGGCAGAACTTCCAGGCCTCGTCTTGTTCCTGCATGACTACAGCACCAGCTCGAACACCCGGAACGGGGTGGTGATGATGATGCCTGCGGCGCTGCCAACCGTCTCGCCGATGCTGCTGGTGATGGAATTGAGCTGGCTGGTGAGTGTGCCGTCGTTCACGACCGTTTCCGCACGCGTCAGGGTGACACCCAGAAGCTTTACCAGCACGGGATTGTCCGCAAACTTGGTGTGATTGAGCGAGTCACCGGCCGTAAGAGCGGTAACATCAACAACGGTGACACCATATTCCGCCAGTTCTTCCGCATTGATTACCGCGCCGACGCGCTCGCGTCGGCCGGCAAGGAAGCTGGCCAGACCAAGCGCGCGGTCGTTGCGGGAGGCAAGTACGACGAAGTTGGTCTTCGAGGAGCCAAGTCGTCGCTTCTGCGTCTTGAACACATCGGCGTCGATGTCCGGCGACGCCAGAATGACGTCGGCAAGCCTGCCGTTCAGATCGGCATCGTGTGTCATCGCCAGCTGCCGCAGCGCTTCCATGGTGACGAGGCTGCCCATGGAGTGGGCGACGAGATCAATGCGTTCGGCTCCTGCCTCGGCGACCAGACGCAGCATGTCTTCCAGCGCATCGCGGCTCGCCATGACACTGTTCTGATCATAGAGATAATCGACCACGCGGCCGGCGGACGGCCAGGTGAACAGCACCACCGCGCCTGGATAGCCGGAGTCATGGGCCACCTGCGTCATGCGATAGACAGCATCGTCGAAGGCGGTGTTGTAGCCGTGAACGAAGATCATCGCGCGTCCGCCGCGCTGGGGAATTTCGCGCGCTAGTTCAGCCCGGTAGTCTTGACGGCCGGGGAAAATGCCCAGCCTGCGGGCGGTGAAATAGCGTGCCGGATCGGCCACGACGGGATTGACCGCGCGTTCGATATTGCCGGCTTCATGCACCTTGGGAACCGTGACATCCACGAAGGCGAAATACGGATCAAGGCTTCTGTCGCCAGAGAATATCAGACCATCCTGGTCGGATTTCGCGCGGGTGGTTGCAAGAAAGATCCGATGCTCGCCTGCAATCTGTGCTTCCGAAGCCGGCGCAATCGTGCGCGCCATCAGCCGGTGATAGTCAGGGCTTGCGCAGCCCGTTGCACCCAGGATCAGCAACAATGCAGCGATGAGAAAACTCGAAGAAACTCTGTTACGCATCAACCATTCCGGCAGCAGGCAGGTCGGCAAGCTGGATGCCGACCGTCGATCACCGGACCATGTCAAAGCTGATGCACGATTGAAAGCAGGGAGATCACTTCAGGTCCGAAAATTTCTTCAACGTGTGAATGGGGACACAGGCGAGGGAACGAGTTCACGCCTGTCACGTTGTCATGCCGAATAACCACACAGGAGACGGAAAATGCTGAAAGGTATCGCGCTTTGGGCCATGGGAGTCCCGATCTTCGTGATCATCCTTCTTTACATGTTTATATTCTGACGCCTGCACATCATCTGCCCCTCAAGGGAATGCGCTCACCGCGCGATGCTTGGCCAAGCATTACAATTTGCTAATGTTACCGTTCACAAATGGTTCATGATCGCGGCTCTATCACTCACTCATATTCAAACAGTGAGTTGAGCCAATGAAGACCATCTCCCGAGTTCTTGCCGCAGCGATTGCCGTAGCCATGGCCACCCTTCCGGTGGCTGGAGCCAGCGCACAGGGTTACCATCAGCCACCCCATCGGGAAGCTCCGCGCAAGCCTGCTCCTGCTCCGGTGCGTCCGCAACCGCAGAATTCAGCTCCGGCTCCTCATGCCAAGTCAGTGCAGCCCAAGCCACATGCTCACAAGCCGATCCCGCAGAAGCGCAAGTGGGCACGCGGCCAGCGTTTCAATGACTGGAAGCGTTACTCTGAAGTACGCGACTACCGTCGCCACGGCCTGAAGCGCCCGGCTCCTGGCCAGCGTTGGGTACGCGTGGACAATGATTACCTGCTGGTGACGATCGCAACGGGCATCATCGCCGGCATCATCGCCGGACGCTGAGGCATCCTCAGAACCTATACGAAGGGCGCCCCGTCGGCGCCCTTTTGCTGTCTTTTTCACAAGAGCAGGCCGAACAGGAGCGTTGCGTCAGTCTTTCGGTTGACAAAAGCCATCCGCAGGCATCTATCACCAGCCAACTCCCAAGCTGGACAATGCATATGACCAATGTCGCCCTTACTGGCCTTGCCCGTGATCTTCTCATTCGTGCGGAGCAGGGAAACCCTGTTCGCGTTGGCGTCATCGGATGCGGTGAAATGGGCACCGATCTTGTCACGCAGATCGCGCGCATGAAGGGCATCGAGGTTGCCGCCGTGGCTGACCGGCGCTTCGTCAACGCCGAAGCCGCGGTGAAGATCGCTGGCCGTGACCCGGATAGTGCCGGACGCGCGACGACGATTGGCCAGATGGAAGACCTGATCCGTTCCGGCCGAACCGCCATCGTGGGCGACGCGATGCAGCTGATCAGCAGCGAGCAGATCGATGTGGTGGTGGATGCGACAGGCAGGCCGACCGCAGGTGCGGAGCTTGGGCTTGCCACCATCAATGCCGGCAAGCACCTGGTGATGATGAACGTCGAAGCCGATGTCACCATCGGCCCCTACCTCAAAAGCCTCGCTGACAGGCAGGGCGTGGTCTACACCGTCGGCGCGGGCGACGAGCCTTCCTCCTGCATGGAGCTGATCGAATTCGTCAGCGCCATGGGCCATGACGTGATCGCCGCCGGCAAGGGCAAGAACAATCCGCTCAACCACGATGCAACCCCGGACGACTACCGCGAGGAAGCGATCCGCCGCAACATGAACCCGCGTATGCTGGTGGAGTTCGTCGACGGCTCGAAGACTATGGTGGAGATGGCGGCGCTCGCCAATGCCACCGGTCTCGTACCGGACAAACCCGGCATGCATGGCCCGGCTGCTTCGCTGGAAGATCTGCCGCGAGTGCTCTGCCCGATCGAGGACGGCGGCATTCTCTCGCGCCGTGGCGTGGTCGACTACTCGATCGGCAAGGGCGTGGCGCCGGGCGTCTTCGTTATTGCCGACATGTCCCATCCGCGCCTCAACGAGCGGATGAGCGACCTGAAGCTGGGCGATGGCCCGTACTTCACCTTCTACCGTCCGTATCACCTGACTAGCCTGGAGGTGCCACTGTCGTGTGCCCGCGCCGTTCTCTACCGCAAGGCGGACATGGTACCGCTGCCGCGTCCCGTGGCGGAAGTCTGCGCGGTGGCCAAGCGTGATCTGCAGCCGGGTGAGAAGCTCGATGCGATCGGTGAATACACCTACCGCTCATGGACCATGAGCGTTGAGGATGCCCGTGCGTCCGATGCGATACCCTGTGGTCTGCTGGAAGGCGGCACGGTGCTCAAGGCGGTGAAGCGGGGCGAGCTGCTGACGAACGCCAATGTGCTTCCGATTCAGGATACCAAACTTATGGAACTGCGTCGCTTGCAGGACCAGATGGTGTTTGGAAGCGTATAAGCTTCCACTTTCAGCTTCCACACCCTCATGCTGAGCTTGTCGAAGCACGGGGTCCAGACTGCGCCTCATCTCACCCCTCGTGGTTCGACAAGCTCACCATGAGGTGTGAGATAAGGCAGCGCGCGGACGTTTACTTGCCCAACTCGATCGACCGGCGGCGGGCGGCGTCGACGGCCTCGTCAACCAGATTGCCCAGACGGTTTTCACCCATCAAAACGGCGAGAGCAGCTGCCGTGGTGCCATTTGGGCTCGTCACCTGCTCACGCAGTCGTCCGGGCTCCTCGCCGCTTTCCTTCGCCAGATTGGCCGCACCGTAGACGGTCTGCATGGCGAGCAACCTGGCTACCTTTTCGGACAGGCCTGCCTTTACGGCTGCTGCTTCCAGGCATTCGATGAAGTGGAACACATAGGCCGGGCCAGAGCCGGAAACGGCCGTCACGGCATCGATCTGGCCTTCATTATCCAGCATCGCCACTTCGCCGCTGGCGGAGAGCAGCGTATTCACGAAGGCGAGGATGTCTGACGACACGAATTCGTTGGCGTAGACGCCCATCATGCCCTTGCCGATGGCGGCGGGAGTGTTGGGCATGCAGCGGATGACTGGCGTGCTATCCCCGAGGATTTCAGTGAAGGTGCGGATCGCGATCCCGGCAGCGATGCTGAGGAAGGCTGCTTTGGGAGCCAGAGCCTTGTAGGCAGGCAGCACGTCGCGCAGCACCTGCGGCTTGACGGCGATGATGACGAGATCGGCGGTCTCGCCTGCAATGCCGTCGGATGAGGCGCTTGTTCGCACACCCTGTCCGGCGGCGCGGTCGCGCAGCGCGTTGTTGGGCTCGATGATCAGAACGTCGGCAGGCTGTACGGCACCGGAAGCGAGCCATCCCTTGAGCATCGCGAAGCCCATGTTGCCGCAACCTACGAGGATTACTTTACCGGCCATCTGCGGCTTCCTTTCTCAGAACTTCGGCTGTTCGACGCCGGCGAAGCGGCAGGCTGCGGTGAGCGTGTTCGCCATCAGCATGGCAATGGTCATCGGACCGACGCCGCCTGGAACCGGGGTGATTGCTCCAGCAACTTCCTTCGCAGCGGGGAAGTCAACGTCGCCCACGAGACGGGTCTTGCCTTCACCCTTTTCCGGCGCCGGAATGCGGTTGATGCCAACGTCGATAACCGTCGCGCCGGGCTTGATCCAGTCGCCCTTGATCATCTGCGGACGTCCGACAGCAGCGACCACAATGTCAGCCTGGCGGACGACGTCAGCCAGATTGGCTGTGCGGCTGTGGGCGATGGTGACGGTCGCGTTGGCGGCGAGAAGCAGGTTTGCCATCGGCTTGCCGACGATGTTGGAGCGGCCCACCACGACGGCGGAGAGGCCGGAGAGGTCTTTGCCTCGTACACGTTCCAGCAGGAGCATGGAGCCTGCGGGCGTGCAGGGTACGAAGGCCGTATCGAGCTCGCCGGTTCCAAGCTTGCCGACATTGATGAAGTGGAAGCCGTCGACGTCCTTTTCCGGCGCGATCGACTGGATCACTGCGGCGGAATCGATGTGGTCCGGCAGCGGAAGCTGGACAAGGATGCCGTGGATCGCCGGATCATTGTTGAGGGAGGCGACCAGAGCCAGGAGGTCTGCCTCGGTGGTTTCCCGGGGCAGAGTGTGCTGGACCGAATGGAAGCCGCATTCCTTGGCCATGCGCGACTTGGAGGCAACATAGACCTGGCTTGCCGGATCTTCACCTACGAGAACTGTCGCCAGGCCGGGCACTACGCTGCCTGCAACAGAGGTCGTATGGGCTGTGACCTTCGCCACGATTTCAGCTGCAACAGCCTTGCCGTCGATAATCTCTGCCACGGTCATCTCCTTGTTCCTGAGGACCGTTGAATATTCACCGACCGAGGCAAGTTCAAGCGATGATTGCGGTCAAACCTGCTCGAATATCGACGCACCCTCGTCTGCCCGACCAGCGATGCGGCGGAAGGCGGCGAAGAGTTCGCGGCCCATGCCGTGCTGGCGGTGGGAGAGATCAACGGGTTCGACCGTGCGGCTTGCCAGTTCCTGCGCGTCGACCAGCAGCTCAAGCGTTCCGGCTTCCGCATCGACGCGGATCATGTCGCCATCGCGCACCTTGGCAATCACACCACCGTCGAGCGCTTCCGGCGTGACGTGGATCGCTGCAGGCACCTTGCCCGACGCGCCTGACATGCGGCCATCGGTAACGAGTGCCACGTGATAGCCACGGTCTTGCAGGACGCCTAGGGCAGGGGTGAGCTTGTGCAGCTCGGGCATGCCGTTGGCCTTGGGACCCTGGTAGCGCACGACCGCAACCACGTCTCGGTTCAGAAGCCCGTCCTTGAATGCCTGCTGAAGCGCCTCCTGCGTGTGGAACACCATAGCTGGCGCTTCGATCACCCGATGCTGCGGCTTTACCGCCGAGGTCTTGATGATGGCGTGGCCGAGATTGCCCGTCAGCATGCGCAGGCCGCCGGTCGGCTGGAAGGCCTTCTCGAAGGGTGCGAGCACCTTCTCGTCACCGCTTTGCTCGGGCGCTGGCACGCGCTTGACGTTGCCGTCCTCGGCAAGCTTTGCTTCGACGGCGTAGTTTCGAAGACCCGGCCCCCAGACAGTGGAGACGTCCTCGTGCAGCAGACCGGCGTCGAGCAGTTCACGGATCAGGAAGCCGAGGCCACCCGCCGCATGAAAATGGTTCACGTCGGCAAGGCCGTTCGGATAGACGCGCGCGAGGAGCGGCACGATGTCGGAAATTTCGGCAATATCCGACCAGGTGAGCTTGATGCCCGCTGCCGCAGCGATGGCAATCAGGTGGATCGTGTGGTTGGTCGAGCCACCCGTCGCGTTCAGGCCGACAACGGCATTCACGATCGAGCGTTCATCGATCATGCGGCCGACAGGGGTAAATTCGTTGCCCTGCGCTGTGATGGCCAGCGCGCGCTTGGCGGCTTCGCGCGTGAGCGCGGTGCGCAGCGGCGTGTTCGGGTTGACGAAGGAGGCACCGGGCATGTGCAGGCCCATGATTTCCATCATCATCTGATTGGAGTTGGCCGTGCCATAGAAGGTGCAGGTGCCCGGGCCGTGATACGACTTCGATTCAGCTTCCAGCAGCGCGTCACGGCCGACCTTACCCTCGGCATAGAGCTGGCGGACCTTGGCCTTCTCGTCGTTCGGCAGACCGGTGGTCATCGGTCCCGCCGGGATGAAGACGGCTGGCAGGTGGCCGAAGTTCAGGGCAGCGATCAGCAGACCCGGCACGATCTTGTCGCAGATACCGAGATAGACGGCGGCATCGAACATGTTGTGCGAGAGACCAACGGCTGCGGACAGCGCGATCACGTCACGGGAGAAAAGCGAGAGCTCCATACCGGGCTGTCCCTGGGTCACCCCATCGCACATGGCGGGAACGCCGGAGGCCACCTGAGCCACGGCGCCCACTTCGCGCGCAGCTTCGCGGATCAGTTCGGGGAAGGTTTCATAGGGCTGATGCGCCGAGAGCATGTCGTTATAGGCGGTGATGATGCCGAGGTTCGGCACTGCGCTGCCCGCCAATGCCGCCTTGTCGCCAGGAGCGCAGGCGGCGAAACCATGTGCCAGGTTTCCGCAGGCCAGCGTCGACCGGTGCGGGCCGGATGACGCCGCCTCATCCAGCCGCGTCAGATAGTCTTCGCGGGTAGCCCGCGATCGCTCGCGAATCCGGGCTGTGATCGCTTCAAGCTCACGTCTGACCGTCATGTTCCTTATTCCTTCGGAGACCAGTAGATGTGCACTGGTACGCTTGCACGTTCGATGACTGCCCGGATCGGCAGAATGTCGCTTCCGGCGAGGGCCTGCTCGATAACCGCACGTTTGTCGTCGCCTTCAATGTGCAGGAAGATGGAGCGCGCATTGCAGAGCACCGGCATCGACAGGGTCAGCCGGGGTTCCTGCGCGGCCTTTGAAACGACCGGCTGGACCGGCGGACCATCCGTGGCAGCAAGAAGTTGGTCGATGTTCTCCGCATCCGGGAAAAGCGATGCCGTGTGTCCATCAGTCCCCATGCCAAGCACGAGGACGTCCAGCGGCAGGGGCTGAGCAGAAATAGTCAGGGATGCCTTTCGGGCCGCCTGCTCCACAGTAGGTGCGGAGTGCCACAGCGAAATGAATTCTGCGTCAGACGCCCTGTTGCTGAAGAGGTGGCGCAGCGCGAGCCGCGCATTCGAGCGGTTGGACGATGGCGGAACGAAACGTTCGTCCGCCAGCGTCACGGCGATGCGGTCCCAATCGGTCGGAGCAGTGGACAGTTCTTCCAGAAACAGGCGCGGCGTGGTGCCTCCGGAGATGGCGAGCAGGGCCCTGCCGCGCGCGCCGACCGCCTTGGTCAGCTCGCCCGAGACCTTCTTCGCGAGTTCCCGTGCCAGCGCCTTAGGCGAGGAAAATTCGTTCCACTTGACCTTCATGCTACACGCTTTCGTGCCAGGTGCGGCCTTCCCGCTCGATCAGCGCGATCGATCCGGAGGGGCCCCAGGTTCCTGCGGTATAGAGTTGAACCGGCTGCTTGTTGTCTTCCCAGGCGCCGACGATCGGGTCGATCCAGTGCCAGGCGGCCTCGACTTCATCGCGGCGCATGAACAGTGTCTGGTTGCCGCGGATGACATCCATCAGCAGACGTTCGTAGGCATCCGGATTGCGGTCGGCGAAGGATTCGGCGAAGCTCATGTCGAGTGGCACATGGCGCAGCCGCATGCCGCCCGGGCCCGGGTCCTTGATCATGATCCACTGCTTTACGCCTTCATCGGGCTGCAGTCGGATGACGAGCTGATTGGCAAAAACGGGTCCAGCCTGATCGCCAAAAATGGAGTGCGGTATCGGCTTGAACTCAATGACGATCTCAGACACGCGGCCGGCAAGACGCTTGCCCGTGCGCAGGTAGAAGGGCACGCCCGCCCAGCGCCAGTTGCCAATTTCAGCCTTGATGGCAACGAAGGTTTCCGTGTTGCTGCGGCTTGCTCCCAGATCCTCCAGGTAGGACTTTACCGGGCCGTTGGCGGAGGCGCCGGCGCGGTACTGGCCGCGAACAGTGCAGCGTTCCGCGTTGGAGCCCGTGATCGGCACCAGCGAGCGCAGGACCTTCAGCTTCTCGTCGCGCACGGCATCCGCATCCATGGAGGAAGGGGGCTCCATGGCAACGAGACAGAGGAGCTGCAGCATGTGGTTCTGGACCATGTCGCGCAACGCACCAGCCTTGTCGTAATAGTCCGCGCGACCTTCGAGGCCGACGGACTCGGCTACGGTGATCTGAACATGGTCGATGTGCGCATGGTTCCAGAGCGGCTCGTACATGACGTTGGCGAAGCGCAGCGCCATCAGGTTCTGCACGGTCTCCTTGCCGAGGTAATGGTCGATGCGGAAGATGTTCCGTTCCTCGAAGACGCGGCCCACAACAGCGTTGACTTCCTTTGCCGTGCGCAGACTGCGGCCGATCGGCTTTTCGACGATGATGCGGGAGGTGGGCGTGGCCAGCTGATGCTTCTCGATCTGGTCAACGAAATCGCTGAAGATGCTGGGAGCTACGGCCAGGTAGAATGCCCGCACGTGCATGCTGTCGCCCAGGTGCTCCTTGAGCGCAGCGAAGCCATCGCCAGATCGGGCGTCGACCGGGATATAGGAAAGGCGAGCGAGGAAACGCTCAAGCTCAGCCTCTTTCACTTCTGCAGCAGGCACGTGAGTCACGATCGCCTCACGGGCAGTCTCGCGGAACTGCTCAACCGTCAGGTCGGAGCGGGATGCTCCGATGATGCGCGTCGGTTCGCTGAACTGACCCGCGCGCTGGCGCTGGTAAAGCGCAGGCAAAAGCTTGCGCTGCGAGAGGTCCCCGGTTGCTCCGAAGACAACAAGATCGAATGGCTCAACCGGAATGATCTGGCTTGTCATACTTATGCCTTTCACGTTCTGGTTGCTTCTAGATTAATCGATTTAAAAATGCCAGTCAGCTGATCCAACTATGTAGAACATAATTTGGAAATTTAGAGGGAATGTGGCTGGCTAAATCCTGTCGCGCAGGGCGTACCAGTTGAGCGCGAGCACCAGAAGGATCGACTGGAAGCGCTGGCCACCGGGGAAGGGCGGAATGACAAGTTCCTCGAACAGCTTCAGCTTTTCCCGTTTGCCGGCCAGGGCATCCGCGTAGAGCCGTCCCATGTAGTTGGACAGCATTACGCCGTGGCCGGAATAGCCACCCGCGGAGATGACGCGCGGCAGGACTTCGCGGACATAGGGCATACGGGGCATGGTTATGCCCACATAGCCGCCCCA
>Ga0182741_1003953_pt1 | contig 15111 bp, 17 predicted proteins | sample eDN5th37CBELigOP_FD_128874 | JGI IMG/M metagenome (GOLD analysis project Ga0182741, IMG submission 128874) | Enriched Organic Plus compost microbial communities from Emeryville, California, USA - eDNA 5th pass 37_C BE-Lig OP (version 2) (version 2) ...
CGCCGGGTGCTCCCTGCGCCGTCGAATTCTTGATGAAGGCTTCATAGGCAAGCTGCATGAAAACGCCGCACGTGTGCCAGCCGGAAGCTGCGAGCCCGCCGAGCAGGCTTGCCTTTCCCGCCTCCTCGTCAAGATGCATGGGCTGGGGATCGAACTGGCTCGCGAAGCGGATGATTTCCTCGGCGGTCATCAGCTTTCTGCCGTAGGGGAAGGACTGTCCCACGGCAAAGTCTTCGTACGCGCGGATTGTAGCGTCCATGTCGATTATCCAGGGCGGGCTAGAGCCAGCCGCGCCGCTTGAAATAGAGGTAGGGCAGGAGCGCGGACAGAACCATCAGGCCGATGGCCAGTGGATACCCATGCGTCCAGTGAAGTTCTGGCATGATATCAAAGTTCATCCCGTAGATGGAAGCCACCAGCGTCGGCGGCAGGAACACAACCGCTGCGACCGAGAAGATCTTGATGATCGCGCTCTGCTCGATGTTGATCATGCCGAGCGTTGCATCCAGCAGGAAGTTGATCTTCTGCGACTTGGCGATCGCGTGGTCGGAAAGGGAAATGATGTCGCGCGACAGGATCTTGATGCGCGCACTCGCCTCCCGGTCGGGCGCGGAAAGCTTGAGCGCCGTCAGGTAGCCGGACATGCGCTTCAGCGTCAGCAGGCTTTCCTGAAGGACCGAGAGCAGGTGCTCCTTCCCGCCGATCTGCCGCAGGATTGCATGAAACTGCAGGTCCCGCTTCGACGCCTTCCTTTCGCGCGACTGGAAGATATTCGATGAGATCTCGAGGATGTCCTGGCTGACCCGCTCCAGCACATCGGCGATGCGGTCCACAATGACCTCCAGAAGGCCGATCAGAACCATGCTCCCCGAGCTGCAGCCGAGTGGCGATTTTGCGGCGAGCTCCGGAAAGGTCTGGAACGCATATGGCGTGTGAAAGCGCACGGTAAGCAATCGGTCGCCGGCAAGGATGAACGTCACCGGGCCTGTCTCCGGAGCCTCGCGCTCGGACTTCGCGGGCAGCGTCACTGTCATGTAGTGCACACCGTTCTCAGCGTAGAGGCGGCTGGAGATCTCTATCTCCTCCATCTCCTCGCGGCTGGGAAACTCGATCCCGAGCCATTCTTCCACCGCGCGCTGTTCTTCAGCTGTGGGTGTCAGAAGGTCGGCCCAGACGATCTCTTCCTTGTGCAGGGTGAGGTCCGTTACAGGCAGAAGCCGGTCACGTTCGACCACATATGCAGTGAGCAATGGCGTCCTCCTTCTGCCGCACCTGAGCCGGAGACTTACTTACACAATCGCGCGGCCGCAATCGACCATCTCGTTCATCCGAATGAGGTCTTGTCGTGAGGGAGGGTTGTTTACCTGTTTGGTGCTGAATTTGTATATAGCCGGTGCTGACCTAACATCTTCTGTTTACCTTGAGCGCTAGGCCCCTGGGCACCACCAGTGTCCCGGACACAGAACGACTGGCACAGGCACCCGACTTGGGCCGGGTTTTTGCTTTCTCTGGGGCAGCTGCTCCGGGACAGAAAAAAGCCCCGCTCAGTGCAGAACTGACCGGGGCTCTCGTTGAAGTGACGTTGTACGGCGAGGCGATCAGACGTTGAACTTGAACAGCATGACGTCGCCGTCCTGAACGACGTATTCCTTGCCTTCGTCACGCGCCTTGCCAGCTTCGCGCGCTGCAGTTTCGCCGCCGAGCGTGGTGAAGTCGTCATATGCGATTGTCTGAGCACGAATGAAGCCGCGTTCGAAGTCGGAGTGGATCACGCCTGCCGCCTGCGGTGCCTTGGCACCCTTCAGAACCGTCCAGGCGCGCGTTTCCTTCGGGCCTGCGGTGAAGAAGGTGATGAGGTCCAGCAGCTTGTAGCCGGCGTGGATGAGGCGGTTGAGGCCCGGCTCCTCGAGACCCATGGCCTCAAGATATTCAGCGGCTTCCTCATCGCCCAGCTGTGCGATTTCAGATTCGATGGCGGCGGAAATGACGACGCTGGCCGCACCCTGTGCGGCTGCCATGGCCTCAACAGCCTTCGTGTGCTCGTTGCCCGTGGCAGCTTCGCCTTCTGAAACGTTGCACACATAGAGCACCGGCTTGGATGTGAGCAGGTTCAGCCCGCGCAGGATCTTCAGCTCTTCTGGGTCCAGCTTCGGAAGCAGCAGGCGCACTGGCTTGCCGTCCTGCAGGAGGGCAAGTGCGGGTTCCATGACGGGGAGGACCGCCAGAGCTTCCTTGTCCTTGGCCGTAGCCTTCTTGCGGAAACCCGCAACGCGGCGTTCCAGGCTTTCCAGGTCGGCAAGCATCAGTTCCGTCTCGACGGTCTCGGCGTCCGCCACCGGGTCGATACGGCCTTCCACGTGGGTGATGTCGTCATCCTCGAAGCAGCGCAGCACGTGGACGATGGCGTCCACCTCGCGAATGTTGGCAAGGAACTGATTGCCCAGGCCTTCGCCCTTGGAAGCGCCGCGCACGAGGCCTGCAATGTCAACGAAGGAGATGCGCGTCGGAATGATCTCCTTGGAGCCCGCAGCCGCCGCGATCTTCTTCAGGCGCGGATCCGGCACGGCCACTTCGCCGGTGTTCGGTTCAATGGTGCAGAACGGGTAGTTTGCGGCCTGTGCCGCAGCCGTCTTGGTGAGTGCGTTGAAAAGGGTCGACTTGCCGACATTCGGAAGTCCGACGATCCCGCATTTGAAACCCATTATGCGTGTCCTGTAGCGTTCAACAGATGTTTGGCTTGGCTATGGGGTAGGGGAGCATACCCCGTCAAGCCCCGGTGGGCGAAGCGCAGGTGTGTTTGATCAATTGGACGCACCAGCCCAGGGCGGTGCGTACCGTCTTACTCGCTCTTCGAACCGAAAAGCTTCTTCAGCATGGCGGCCATCGGCCCCGTCTGCGGAACATTGACGGCCGGTTGAGAAGGCCGTGCCTCGCGAATGTGGCTCTGGCCTTTGGGCTTGGGTGCTGCTGCCGGCGCCTGCTGGCTGCCCTTGCCTTGGACGGCAAGGCTGACGCGATTCATGAAACCTGCGTCGTCGCCCCTGCACAGCATCTCGGCATTGTCGGCGATTGCGTCTAGAAGCGGCTCTAGCCAATCCTGATCAGCCTTGGCGAAATCGCCGAGCACGTAGCCGCTGACGCGCGCCTTGTCGCCCGGGTGCCCGATGCCAATGCGGACGCGCTTGTAGTTGGGATTGCCGCAGTGGGCGTCGATGGACTTGATGCCATTGTGGCCGCCCGATCCGCCGCCAAGCTTCACCCGCACCTTGGAAGGCGCGAGGTCCAGCTCGTCATAGAGGACGATCAGGTCCTTGGGCTCAAGCTTGTAGAAGCGCATGGCCTCGCCAACCGCCTGGCCGGAATTGTTCATGTAGGTCTGCGGCTTGATCAGCAGCACCTTCTCGCCGCCGATACGGCCCTCTGCAACGAGGGCGCTGAATTTCTTGGACCACGGCCCAAAGGAATGGCGGCGGTGTATTGCATCCGCCGCCATGAACCCGACATTGTGCCGCTGACCCGCATATTGCGACCCGGGATTTCCAAGCCCTGCGATAAGCAGCATCTCTGTCCTGCCCTAAGTATTCAGGGAATGACGAAGCCTTACTCGGCTTCGGCTTCGCCCTCAGCAGCTTCGCTCTCAGCCTCTTCGGCCTTCAGGCCAGCCGGAGCTGCGATCGTTGCGATGGTGAAGTCGCGATCGGTGATGGTCGGCGTTACACCCTTCGGCAGCTTGACGGCCGAGATGTGGATGGAGTCGCCAAGATCAACGCCTTCGAGGTTGACAACGATTGCCTCGGGAATTGCATCGGCCGGGGAGTGTACTTCAACTTCGTGACGAACGACGTTCAGAACGCCACCGCGCTTGATGCCGGGGGACAGCTCTTCGTTCTCGAAGTGAACCGGAACTTCGACGGTCACGACGGAATTCTTGCCGACGCGCAGGAAGTCCACGTGCAGCGGCGTGTCCTTGACCTTGTCCAGCTGGTATTCCTTCGGCAGCACGTGGAAGAGCTTGCCGTCGACGTCGATGTCGATAACGGTGGTCGAGAAGTGACCTGCATAGATGCGCTGGTAGATTTCCTTGGCGGAAACCGTGATCGCAACGGGGGCCTGCTTGTCGCCGTAGATTACGGCTGGAATCTTTCCTTCGCGGCGAAGAGCACGGGCGGACCCCTTACCAACCCGTTCGCGCGCCTCGGCCTTAAGCGTCTTGCCCTGGCTCATGGCATTTTCCTTTCAGTTTGCTGGAGTATTCCCAAACACGCACCGTGCTCAGCACGCAGCACATCCGGAAACAGCAAAGCCGCCACTGACGGAAACCGTCTGGCGTATCTGCATCCACGTTGCCTCCAAGGGTGTCTACGCGGACGCGGGGTCTATAGCGCGGACCGTCCATTTGTGCAAGCGCGCGGGGCCCGGTAACCCTGGACTTGCGCCTTTGTCACATCCTCCTATCATTCCGGGTGACAACGGGGGAGTTGGATATGGCCATTCACATCGTTCGTCTCGGGACACCCAGGCAGGAGAACGAAGGGCTGCGGATCGGAACGGTGCGCCGTCCCCCGCGCGGTGTGCCGAAGGAACGCTTTGCCGCCGATAACTGGTACGATGTCTGGTACCCGGAACTTTCACCGTCACCCGAGCTGGTCTCGCAGGCGCTTCATGCAGAGACAGAGGCAGACTGGAACAGGTTCGTCCGCGCCTTCCGCAAGGAGATGAAGGAGACCGCGGCAAGCCGCACGCTGGACCTGCTTGCAGCGCTCTCTCACTCTGCAAACTTCTCCGTTGGCTGCTACTGCGAGAACGAGTCGCGCTGCCACCGCTCGGTCTTGCGTGAGCTTCTCAAGGAACGGGGAGCAGAGATCGCATGAAAAAAGGGCGGATGAACCGCCCTTTGGAAACGTGTAGTTGACGCTTCCGATCAGTCGAACAGGCTGGAGACCGACTGTTCCGATGCCGTGCGCAGGATGGCCTCGCCGATTAGGTCGGCGATCGTCACAACGCGGATGTTGTGGGCAGCCACGACGGCTTCGCTCGGCTCGATGGAGTCGGTGATGACCAGCTCCTTGAGCTTCGATCCGGTGATGCGCTCTACGGCAGCACCCGAGAGAACACCATGCGTGATGTAGGCCGTCACGCTGGTCGCGCCATTGGCAAGCAGTGCCTCGGCCGCGTTGCAGAGCGTGCCACCGGAATCGACGATGTCGTCGACCAGAAGGCAGTCGCGGCCGCTGACGTCACCGATGATGTTCATGACCTCGGACTCACCCGGGCGGTCACGTCGCTTGTCGACGATGGCGAGCGGCGCATCAATGCGTTTTGCAAGTGAGCGGGCGCGAACCACGCCGCCAACGTCCGGCGAAACCACCATGACGTTTTCCTGCTTGTAGTTGACCCGCACGTCGCGGGCCATGACCGGAACCGCGAACAGGTTGTCCGTCGGAATGTCGAAGAAGCCCTGGATCTGGCCGGCGTGCAGATCAAGCGTGAGCACGCGGTCGGCGCCGGCCTGGGTGATCAGGTTGGCGACCAGCTTGGCCGAGATCGGCGTACGGCCGGAGGTGCGGCGGTCCTGGCGGGCATAGCCGAAGTAGGGCAGCACTGCCGTGATACGCCGTGCCGACGACCGGCGGAACGCGTCGATCATGATCAACAGTTCCATCAGGTGGTCATTGGCAGGGTAGGAGGTGGACTGCAGGATGAACACATCCTGCCCGCGCACGTTCTCCTGGATTTCGAAGAAGATCTCCTGGTCAGCAAACCGCTTGGCGACTGCTTTTCCGAGAGTGACGTTGAGATATCGGGCAACGGCTTCCGCAAGCACCCGGTTCGAATTGCCCGCAAAGAGCTTCATGGGAGATGTCCTTGGCAAATGCCTTCGTTGAACGCGCTTTTACCGCCATGGAAGGTTAATGCAAGCTTTGCGTTCCAAAAATCCCCTGCTGCATGCCTGCGCGTGTCCTCCAGGCCACTGTTAAAGCTGAGAATGCACACTTTGTCGCGGCGGTTCCATCACGGCTTCAAGCGCTCCACATCTCCTGCCTATGCGTTGCTGCGGGAAAGCCAGGCGGCCAGTTCATCGATCGTTCGCTGGCCGATCCGGCTGATCGTTGCCGCGTCGACGGCTTCCCAGCCGCCACTGGTGTTGCTGACCTTCTCCTGCCCCTGCAGGCGGTGCAGCCGGTTGCCGGACTTGTCGGACACGTCCCAGACATAGATGATGATCGTGCCGCGATCCTCGGCAACCGTGGAGAAGTAGCCGTTGACGACCAGAGTCGCCTTGTCGGCGGTTTCAATCGTCAGCCCGCGCTCCCGCGCACGCTGATTGAGGGCATCCTGCAAAGGCTGGAGCGCTTCCGCCGGTGTTCCAATCGCCGCCGCGAAATGAACGCGTGCGGCTGCCACTGCGGCTGCCGTGGCCTGCTGTTCCACCGGATTGCCAGCTGGAGTGGACGCCGCGCCCTGAGGAGCACCTGCTCCCTGACTCTCCTGGCCGAGATCGATTGCGTCCGAACCGGAACAGGCAGCAAGGGCGAGCCCGATCAGCATCAGGCACGCTGACTTTCTCAAATGCCTCATCTGTAATCTTCCCCGCTCAAATAGCTCATATGCCCATATGAAAGAGAGCCCCCACGGATGTCCTACCTGACGATCAGATCCAGTCCGTGCCGCGACAGGAGCCTGGGATCGCCCATGGTGGTAAGATAGGTTCGACCGAGCGTCATCGCGCATTCCTGCTCTGAATCCATGATGATCATGTGTGCGAAGAGCGTCATGTCCGGACCGATCGGTTCGGGATTGCCCGAATAGAACATCTGCGTTTCCATCCACGAGGGCGCAAACCGCGCGCCGACGGAGTAACCACAGGCGTTCAGCCGGTGCTTTGTCAGACCATGCGCTTCCATCACCTTGGCATGGGTGTCGAACACGTCGCCAAACGTAGAGCCCGGCGTCAACACCTTCTCGACAGCCTGCAGTGCCGCGCGCGCACCCTCGTATAGCTCCTGATGAAGCCGCGAGACCTTGCCGGTGAGCACCGTCTGCATCATCGGCGCATGGTAGTGATGGAACACGCCCGCCCATTCCAGCGTCAGCTGGTCGTTTCTGGTGAGCTTCCGGCGACCGGATTTGTAGCGGCAAAGCAGGGCATCAGGCCCGGAGCCGATGATGTACCCATTGGCCGGATAGTCGCCGCCGCCTGCAAGAACTGCACCCTGCATGGCTGCGAGAATGGCAGCTTCGTCCGCACCCTGCTTGATGATGCTGAGTCCGGCATCGAAGGCCTCATCGGCAAGGTTCGCCGCCTTCACCACCTTCTCGATCTCCGCCGGGCTCTTCACCAGCCGCAGACGCGGCACGATGTACGATGCATCCTCAACCTTGGCGAAGGTCTGCAGCTGCTCATCGAGCGCGCGCGCGTTCTTTCCGGTAAGGCCATGGGTATCGTATTCGACGCCGATCCGCATGCCCAGCAGGTCGAGGTCGTTCAGCAGATTGCGCAACTCAGCGGCCGGGTTTGCACCCTGTCTGTCGTTCCATACGACAATATTGTCGAGGATAGAGGTGTGCCGTGCCTGGCGCAGATCGGCTGAACGGGTCAGCAGCACCATCTCGCCGTTCGCCTTGACCACAAGGCACTGGAAGAAGCAGAAGCCGAACGTGTCGTAGCCAGTCAGCCAATACATGCTCTCCTGCGCGAAAAGCAGCATGGCATCGAGCTTGCGCTCAGCCATCTCGATCATAAGGCGGTCGCGGCGGGCGTCGAATTCGGATCGTTCAAAATGCAGGGCCATCACGCATCTCCCAGTACGATGGCTGAAACCTGCCGGCCGTAATCCTGTTCCTTCCGGTGCGTGGTGCGCCTATAGGAGAAGAACAGGTCTTCCTCCGCATAGGTGCAGCGCCCAAGGCAGGTCGCAGACACGCCAGCCCGTTCGAGACGGTCGATCGTGTAGCCATTCAGGTCGAAAAGCGCATGTCCTTCACGACCGGAAGGCTTAAAGTATGCAGTGTTGTCCGGAGTTTCCACGGTGAGACGCTCAACAAATTCCGGCCCCACCTCGTAGCTGGCCTGTGAAATTGATGGCCCAAGCACCGCGACGATGTTCTCCCGGCGTGCCCCAAGGCGCTCCATGGCAAGGATCGTGTTTTCAAGAATGCCAGAGATTGCACCTTTCCAGCCCGCATGGGCCGCGCCAATCACGCGCGCCTCTGGGTCGGCGAACAGCACAGGACCGCAGTCGGCGGTCAAAATGCCCAGTGCGAGCCCGGGCGTCGCCGTAACAAGCGCATCAACCTTGATTTCCTGGCCGTCGACTGGCGCGTCCACGGTAATCACGTTCGGGGAATGGCACTGGTAAACAGTGCACAGGTTTTCCGCCAGCACCCCCATGGCATTCGCCACGCGGCGGCGGTTTTCAAGCACGCTTTCCCGGGAATCGGAGGAACCGAGGCCGACATTCAGACTGTCGTAGATCCCGTCAGAGACACCACCACGCCGTGTGAAAAAGCCATGGCGGATCCCCTGAATTTCCAGCGTTGGCGACCGGAGTGGCTCCGGTTTCATCGCATTCTGCATTGACCGCTCCAGCTCTTCATCACAGGCGCGGGATCGTGGGGCAGGGGAGTCCGGCTGTCAATCCGGCATGTGGGACTGAGATGTGGGCAAACGGTCCGGGTGCTGTGCTGCCTGTTAAACTCTACCGACAGTGGCGCTGTTTCCCTAAACCGGACTGGAAACAATCAGCGGCGTTTGGCTGTCACGGTCAGAACCTTGAACAGAGTTCCCATCTGGTCGGGCGCGGCGAGGCGCTCCACTGCATCTCGGATGCTCTCCTGAACCTCGACGGGTTTTCCTGCCCCGAGCTGCCCGGCGCGCTCCAGCAGCCCCAGCTGAAGGAGGAATTCGCCCTGCGTGGTGAGCGTGTATGCCAGACCGTGGCGGCGCGAAATGCGGGCCAGCGCATCGAAATCGACGTGGGAGGTGATGTCCGCCTCTCCAGGATTGGCGAGCACATCGTCGTAGGCATGGCTTTTCATCGCCTGCAGGGTGTCGCCAACGGCAGTCTTGTCGAAGCCATAGTCGATAAACAGGCCGGCGCCGCCGTGCTGCTTCAACCGCACGGCGATATCGTCCATCAGCGCTTCGCGGGCGGGGGCAGTCTCGAAAATTGCGCCTTCTGGTGCCGTTGCAGCATCGGCCGGCAGAAGAGCTGCATCAAGCGAGGCCACGCCAGCGAAAAATGCGAGTTCCCCGTTCTGATCGAGGCCCACCATGTGCTCGCGCCAGCCACTCGGCGTCTTGACGAACTGGCGTATCGGCAGGGCGTCGAACAGCTCGTTGCCGACGATGAAAAGCGGAGCTTCAGGGAGATCCTCGAACCGGCTATACCATTCCGGCGAGGCTGATGAGTTTGCAAGCGTCGCTTTCTGTACCTCGACAAGCCTCGGACTTGCTTCCACCAAGGCAAAGCGAGTCTGCCGGACGAAGCCGGGGTCGAGCCGCGAAACAGCGCGCAGCAGATCTTTCATCAGCGTTCCGCGTCCGGGTCCGATTTCTGCCACGACTGGTTGAGCTGGCGAACCGGCAGCTTGCCAGGCCGTAAAGATCCACACGCCGATGAGCTCGCCGAACATCTGGCTCACTTCCGGAGCGGTGATGAAATCACCCTGTGTGCCGAATGGTTCACGTGTCGTGTAATAGCCGTACTCGGGGTCGAGCAGGCATTGTGCCATGTATTCGGCAACGCTGATCGGACCGGTGAGCGCGATTGCCCGCTTCAGCTTTTCCTTGAGACTGCTCACAATGCACCTATACCCGCGCTGCCGCCTGTTCGGCCGGGCGAGCGGTAAGCATGGCCCAGAGGCCTGCGAGGACCATCGGAAGACTGAGTACCATGCCCATCGTCAGCCAACCGCCAGCGAGATAGCCGATATGCGCGTCCGGCTGGCGGAAGAACTCGACGATGATGCGTGCCACGCCATAGCCGAAGATGAAGGCGCCGCCGACGAAGCGGGGCCGCTTCAGCATCAGCAGGCTGTGCGTCAGCAGGCGAAGCACCAGGAACAGCACCAGCCCTTCGAGCGCGGCTTCATAAAGCTGGCTCGGATGGCGGGGCAGGGGGCCGCCGTCCGGGAAGATCACGCCCCACGGCATGTCGGTCGGCCGGCCCCACAGCTCCGAATTGATGAAATTGGTGATGCGGACCAGCCCGAGACCCACGGGCGCGGTGGCGGCAATCACGTCGATCATGCTCCAAGGATTGATGCCACGGCTGCGCGCGAACAGCACCATGGCAAGGATGGTGCCGAGCATGCCGCCATGGAACGACATGCCGCCATTCCAGACAGCCACCAGCGACAGCGGATTGGCCACGAACTGAGCGAGATCGTAGAAGAGGACATAGCCGAGCCGTCCGCCGACAACCACGCCGAGCGCGGCCCAGACGACGAAGTCATCGATGTCTATGGGCTTCATCGGCGGCGTGTTGTTCTGCCAGAGATGTGGTGTGCTCACCATCCGCTTGGCATACCACCAGGCAAAAAGAATACCGACGATATAGCCGACACCGTACCACCGGATCGCAAGGGGGCCGATCTCGACGATGACCGGATCGATGTCTGGAAACGGCAAGGCCGCGAGTGGCAGCAGGAGGAAGTCGCTCAAGTCCGTGGCTCCGTATTCCGTTCACGATGGCTGTTTGCACCTGCGCAGCCTATGATCAACCCATGCGGCATGGTCAAGGCCGGGGCTGTTGCAGGAAACATGGATTTGCGGAAACGGAAGATTCCTGCTTGTCGTGCGACCTTGCAAACCATAGGGAACGGCCCTACTTCAATGTTTGTTCAGGAGACATGACGATGACGAACGGTCCAAACCGCATCCTCGATGAATTTGCCAAGATCATGACCGATGCGGCTGGCGCAGCCCAGGGTGTGCGCCGCGAGTTCGAGACCGTATTCCGCAGTCAGGCCGAGCGTCTCCTCAATTCCATGGACCTCGTGCAGCGCGAAGACTTCGAAGCCGTGCGCGAAATGGCGATCAAGGCACGCGAGGAAAACATCGCTCTGGCCGCCCGCGTCGCCGCCCTGGAAGAGAAACTGGCCCAGATGGCGGCCGAAAAGCCCTCCTCCAACGCCTGATCCGAAGAATATTTCGTTTTTCCTCAGGCCTGTGAACAGTCCGGAAAAAGCGTGACGCGAGAGTCGCTTAGGCTTTCGAACATATCCATTACGGTAGCCAATATCCACATGGATAAGTCCGCATAAGCAAAAAGGGACTGTTCACGGACTCTGGCATCAATACACTGAAAACACTGCATGATTCGAAAGAGCATCGGGTTGGGGCGGAGCCCGTGTGTATAGTGTTTCCCCTTCGCTCCGCTTCGTAAGCAGAGTTGGTATCGTGAGTTGAAGCTGCCGGTCAGATTGGCGGGGTGCGTTCGCGCGCGCTCCTGCAAAACAGGATAACGAAATATATGAGCCTTGTTGAATTTGACATCGCCAGAGATGCCCACCCGGTGGACGTTATCGAGCATGTTGCCAGCACCAACGACTGGAGCTTCGAGCGCAACGGGGATGACGAGATCTCGATCTCGGTAGCCGGCACCTGGACGGATTATCAGGTTTCGTTTTCCTGGATGGAAGAGTTCGAGGCGCTGCACATCGCCTGCGCATTCGACCTCAAGGTTCCCACTGGCCGCCAGCTTGAAGTCATGCGCCTCATTTCGCTGGTCAACGAGCAGATGCTGTTCGGTCACTTCGACCATTGGGAGAAGGAAGGCGTAATCATGTTCCGCCAGGCTCTCCTCCTCGCCGGTGGACTGGAGCCGACGGGCCAGCAGGTTGAGGTGATGCTGAACAGCGCGCTGGAAGCCTGCGAGTGCTACTATCAGGCATTCCAGTACGTTATCTGGTCAGGCACAACGGCGCAGGATGCTCTGAAGAGCGTACTGTTCGAGGTGTCGGGCACCGCCTGATCTTCGTCGATGTATCGTGCGTGTTCCGAGGCTCGGGGATACGTATGTGGGGCGACGGAAGCCGCCTCAGGACTGTGGGCCAGTACTTGTGGGGGAATAATGTCCGGGGCACGTGCGCCAGAAATCACCTTCGATGATTTTCTCAAGGTCGACATCCGTGTTGGAACGGTAATCGAAGCTGAGCCTTACCCTGAGGCTCGCAAGCCCGCCATCAAGATGCGCATCGATTTCGGTCCCGAAATCGGCATCAAGAAGTCTTCGGCTCAGATTACCGTGCACTATACGCCCGAGCAGCTCGTTGGCCGACAGGTGATGGCAGTGGTCAACTTTCCGCCGCGCCAGATCGGCAAATTCATCTCCGAGGTCCTGACCCTTGGCTTCCCGGATGAAAGTGGCGCTGTCGTGCTTGCCGCTGTCGACAAGCCTGTGCCGAACGGTTCGCGACTCCACTAGTCCGCCGAAGCCACAGCTGCATTAACCGTATAATCGGTGAGCCAGCGTACAATTACTGCAACCAATTCTGTCTCTCCACGTTAAATCTATACGGGGAAGCAAGGAGTTAGGCCGCAGCGATCGCTGTATTCCACCTATCTTGCTAAATATTTCACCTCGTGCCTGAATGGGCGTGTTCTAACTGGAGGGTAGAATAGTCATGGATGACGCAGGTGTAGGCTGGATTGCGGCCATCATCATTGGTGGCCTGGCAGGCTGGATCGCTTCGAATTTCATGAAGAGCGACACCGGCATTTTCATGAATATCATTCTCGGCATCGTTGGTGCCGCCGTCGCGAGCTTTCTGTTCGGATTGCTTGGCGTTTCATTCGGTGGCTGGATTGGCTACCTCATCGCGGGCTTTATCGGTGCCTGCATTCTGATAGGTGGCGCTCGCGCCTTGAGAGGCTGAACGTCATCACGTCAGAGCGGCCCCCGGAGCGTCTCACCGGGGGCCTTCTTGTATCTGTCAGTCACTTACCTTTAACTGTTCTCTATGCTAGCGCCTTGAATTACGGTACCGACCCGTAAGAGAGCATCTTCATCTTCCGGAGGATGCGGCCCGCCGAGGATCTGGAGCGTTCGCTGTGCGAGAACTATTTCTGATGCGCCATGCCGAGGCGTTGACCGAAAGCCCGACCGGGGACGATTTTGGCCGGCCACTGTCGCCACGAGGGCAGGACGCTGCGGGCCGTATCGGCAATACCATGGCACGCTTTAGCTGGCTCCCCCAGCGGGTGCTTGTATCTGCAGCGGCCAGAACGAGGCAGACCTGGGATATCCTGGCGCCTGCCATCGAGATAGGTAATCCTGAACATACGGTTGAGGAACGCCTCTACAGCGCAAGCGCTGGCAGGGTACTCGACATGATCCGCGAGACAGCGGACAGCAGCGATGCTCTGCTGATCATCGGTCATAATCCGTCCATGCACGAGCTGGCGCTGCGGCTGTCGAGTGAAGATTCGGATCCTGCGTCATTCAACCGTCTGCGTCCGAAATTTCCGCCGGCGGGTATTGTCCGGTTCGAGTTCGACGGGTTGTGGCAGACGCTCAACCCGTTCGAGGCAAGATTGACCCACTTCCTGCGTCCACAGGACATTGCCGAGTGAGACTTAACCCGTGAGCTAACAGGATTTCAGCCATGCAAAATTCCTGGATGAACTTGTCGCCTGTGCATTTCCTGTTCCTTGGTTCTCTTCTTGCCACCTGTGGCTTCGTCAGCGGTGCCGCAGCATGGCAGTTCGAAGACGGCATGGCCACCACCAAACCCGAGGTGTCCAACAGCAACATTGTCCAGCTGGAGCTGGGCTGCGGCGACCCGTATCATTTTGGCGTGTTCACTGAGCATGGTCCGGTCCTCACCAAGGACGGGCGCGGCGAGACTGACTATTTCTACGAGCCCGGCCGCATCCAGGCGGTGATCGACGGTGCCGAGTTCCCGCTTGTCGCGGCGGGCTCCGGCGATGCGGTTGTTCTGCTTCAGGAGGGCGCGAAGGAAGACAACTATCTCGCCGACATTGACGAAAGCTTCATCGAAACGATCCGCCAGGGCTCTGAACTGCTGCTGCGCTTCGACATCGTGCCGGAAAATGCTGCGGATGGTTCGCCGTTCGAAACCTATGCCATGTTCCGACTGCAGGACGAGCAGGATGCGATCGGGCAGGCGTTGAAGGAGTGCAGCCCCTGACAGCCTGCTGTCAGCAGCCCGTGGCGGGCGGGATGTGGACCCAGTCGCCCCCTTTCCATTTTGTCCACGAGTCTCCATATTCCCGCCATGGCTAAATCATCATCCCCCAAGAAAGCCGCTGGCTTTGCCGAACGGCCCCAACAGCCGCTGTCGGGCACGCCCCTGTCCGGATCGATCTCCGACTGGGCCGAGGAAATTGCGCGCGAAGCGGATGCGCAGCCGGTGCCCGGTCCCGCTGAGGTGAAGGCGAAGGCGGCAAAGGGCTCAGCCAAACCGGCGAAGAAGATTCCCGAGCGTTCCACGGCACCCGGCCGCTCCGGTCGGGGCACGTCCATGGGGGGAGCCGCTTCTGTCCGTGAGCGCGCCGCCGTTGGTCTCAACCCCATTCCGGGTCTGGATGTCTCACTTGAGGAGGCTGAGGCACTCGGCTCCAGCGGTGTGACAGCAACCGTCGCCGCTCTGTCCCGCCTGATCGAGGGTGGCGATCCGAACGTCACCTCTAACTGGGTGCCGCATCGTCCGGCCCGTCCCGTCAAGTCGGAAGGCGGCATTCCCTTCCGCATGGCGACGGACTTCCAGCCGGCCGGCGACCAGCCAACTGCTATTCGCGATCTGGTGGAGGGCATCGAAAACCACGAACGCACGCAGGTGCTACTCGGCGTCACCGGTTCCGGCAAGACCTTCACCATGGCGAAGGTGATCGAGGAAACGCAGCGGCCGGCGATCATTCTCGCGCCCAACAAGACGCTCGCGGCCCAGCTCTACGGCGAGTTCAAGTCCTTTTTCCCGGACAATGCCGTCGAGTATTTCGTATCGTATTATGACTACTACCAGCCGGAAGCCTATGTCCCGCGCTCGGATACGTATATCGAGAAGGAATCCTCGATCAACGAACAGATCGACCGTATGCGGCACTCGGCAACCCGCGCGCTGCTGGAACGAGATGATGTGATC
>Ga0182741_1003954_pt1 | contig 15109 bp, 2 predicted proteins | sample eDN5th37CBELigOP_FD_128874 | JGI IMG/M metagenome (GOLD analysis project Ga0182741, IMG submission 128874) | Enriched Organic Plus compost microbial communities from Emeryville, California, USA - eDNA 5th pass 37_C BE-Lig OP (version 2) (version 2) ...
GAGGTCCTGGTCCCGCCGCGACGGAAGGCTGAGGACAACGAGGACGACGACGTGACGCCGTCGGACCCCGTCGGTCTCGCCGCTCACATCGCGGCGGCACGGGAGGCGCGTCAGGGGGAGCGCCCCGAGCCGGATGCGGACGCCGTCGACCTGCTGACGTTGGTGGCGCTGCACGCACCGGGCACCATCGCCTGGCGCGCGCTCGGGCGGCAGCTCGAGAGGTCGGAGGTGAGCGATGCCGGCCACTTCCGCGCGGCTGCGGTGCTCGCCAACGGTCTGCGGTCCCTGTTCAACCGCCCGGACGTCACGAAGCTGATGGAGCGCGTGACGGAGCCCGGCCCGTACTGGCGGCGCGTCCTGCAGTACACGGGCCGCGGCAACCTGCAGGCGGTCCTCGACGAGTACATCCACCACCTGCGGGCAGATCAGTTCGCGGCACCGCTGACCGACGAGTCGCTGATGGAGCTGGCGAACACCGCGGCATCGGCAATCAGCCTCCGATCGTCGACGTACCGAGCCCTCGACCTCGCCGACGTGCACGGGCCAGGCCTGGCGTTCACGCCGCGGTTCGCGCTGCGCTACGGCGGCCGCAGGCAGGATGCCGAGGACGCCCGGCAGCCGGAGGTGCGGCGGTCGTTCAACAGCCCCTTCTGGCCGTTCGTGCTGGCCTCGACATCGGTGGGGCAGGAGGGCATCGACTTCCACTGGTGGTGCCACGCGGTGTTCCACTGGAACACCCCGGCGAACCCGGTCGACTTCGAGCAGCGCGAAGGGCGGGTGGACCGTTACCGAGGTCATGCCGTGCGTCGGAACGTGGCGCAGCGGCACGCGCGCGAGGTGCTCGCGAACCCCGGACGCGACCCCTGGCAGACGGCCTGGCACGTCGCCGAGAAGGACGAGGATGGCTTCAAGCCGTCCTGGGTCTACCCCGGCAGCGCGACGATCGAACGCCACATCGCCCCGCACCCGCTCTCCAGCGACCTCCCCCAGTACGAACGGGTGAAGGAGGACGTCGCCCTCTACCGCCTGACGTTCGGTCAGCCCCGGCAGGAGGACATGCTGGCGCTGCTCAAGGAGCGGGGGCTCGGTGAGGATCCCGTCTCGGTCGAGGAGGCGCGAGTGCGGCTGGTTCCGTGAGCAGTCAGCACACGCCGCAACGCCCGCCTATGGCCTCTCGCCACTCCGGCCTCGGGTCCGGTTACGCTCCGACTAGACGACAGATCTAGTAGCAGAGGCGTGTGGTGGCAGTCGATGCAGACACCGGCGTGGGAGGTGCGCCCGCGCCTGAGGCACCCGGGGCGTTCAACGCTGCTCCCGGGTCGACGGTGGTCATCCGGGACGAGGAGTGGCTCGTCACCGGCGTGGACCGCGCCACGGACGGTTGGTTCGTCCATGTCTACGGCCTGACCGGCATCGTCAAGGACACCACCGCCACGTTCTCCACCGCCATCGACACCGTCGTCGAGTCGGACCCACGGCTCACCAAGGTTCAAGCCGACGACTCGCCAGGCTTCCGCCGGTCCCGGATCTGGCTGGAGGCGATGCTGCGCAAGACGCCGGTGCCGATCGACCAGCGCGATCTCACCGTCGCGCACCGCGCTCTGGCCGACCCCCTGGAGTACCAGCTCAAGGCTGTCCGTCAGGCGCTTGACCCCGAGAACCTCCGGCCGCGCATCCTGCTCGCCGACGCCGTCGGCCTGGGCAAGACGCTCGAGATCGGCATGATCCTTGCCGAGCTGGTCCGCCGCGGGCGCGGCGACCGCATCCTCGTCGTCACCCCCAAGCACGTGCTCGAGCAGATGCAGTTCGAGCTCTGGACCCGGTTCGCGCTGCCGTTCGTGCGGCTCGACTCCGCGGGGATCCAGCGCATCCGGCAGATCCTGCCTGCGAACCGCAACCCGTTCACGTACTTCAAGCGCGTCATCATCTCGATCGACACGTTGAAGTCCGACGCCTACGTCAACCACCTGCGCCGTCACCAGTGGGACGCCGTCGTCATCGACGAGTCGCACAACGTCACCAACAGCGCCACGCTCAACAACCGGCTTGCCACCCTCCTCGCGCGCCAGACCGATGCACTGATCCTCGCCTCCGCGACCCCGCACAACGGGCGGAAGGAGTCGTTCGCCGAGCTCATCCGGATGCTCGAGCCGAGCGCCGTCACACCCGACGGCGATCTCGTCGAGAGCGAGGTGAAGCGGCTCGTCATCCGCCGGCACCGGCACTCACCGGACGTCGCGAGCGTCGTCGGCTCCGACTGGGCGGAGCGTCAGCCTCCCGACCTCCGCGACGTCCCCGCCTCGCCCGCGGAGGACGCGATCGCGCACGAGCTCGAGAGCACGTGGCTGTGGCCCACGGGGTCGAGCCCGTACTCCGGGTCGGCCTCCTCCCTGTTCCCGTGGCTGCTGGCCAAGGCGTTCCTGTCCTCGCCCGCGGCGCTGCGCGACACGGTCACCGAACGGCTGGCGCGCATCTCCCGCGAGACCAGCCCGGAGGCCGCTCGGGAGCGGGAAGCCCTGGAGCGGCTGTGCTCACTGACGGAGCAGGCGCTCGAGCAGCCCTCCGCCAAGTACCAAGAGCTGCTCCGCCACCTGAGGCAGATCGGCGTCGGCAAGAACAGCGAGACGCGCGCCGTGGTGTTCGCCGAACGCATCGCGACGCTCACCTGGCTGCAGCAGAACCTGCAGCGCGACCTCGGGCTCGCCGGTGACCAGGTACGGCTGCTGCACGGCGGGCTGTCCGACGTCGAGCAGCAGGACACGGTCGAGGACTTCAAGCTCGCGTCGTCACGCACCCGCGTGCTCGTCACCGGTGACATCGCGTCCGAGGGCGTCAACCTGCACACCCAGTGCCACCACCTCGTCCACTTCGACATCCCGTGGAGCCTCATCCGGATCGAGCAGCGCAACGGCCGCATCGACCGGTACGGGCAGCGCCACCGACCGGTCATCACCACGCTGCTGCTGTCCCCGAGCACCGAGCGCTTCGGCGGTGACTTCCGCGTGCTCGCACGCCTGGTCGAGCGCGAGCACGAGGCGCACACCGCGCTCGGCGACACCGCCTCGCTCATGGGCACCTACGACGTCAAGGCCGAGGAGGATGCGATCCGCGACGTCATCCGCGGGCGCACCACCTTCGAGGAGACCGTCCGCACGGTCGAGGAGGTCGCCGATTCTGACGGCCCCGACGGCTTCCTGGCCCGCCTGCTCAGCCTCGGCACCGGCGACGACGGCGCCGCCGCGGTTCCGGACGTGACGCCCGCCGACCGTCACGGATCGGGCCTGTTCGACGGCGAGGTCTCGTTCCTCGATGCCGCCCTGCACCAGGCGTTCCAGACACCCGGCCTGCCGCCCGACAACGGTGTGGGCTGGGCGGTCGAGGCCAACCACGCCGTCGCGACGCTGACGCCGCCGCGAGACCTGGCGCAGCGGCTCAAGGTGCTCCCACAGTCGTACCTGCGCGACCGCCACGTCACTGATCGGCTGCGACTGGCCACGACGACCGACCGCGGCAAGGCCGAGCTGGCGCAGGCGGTCGCGGCCGAGTCGACCTCGGCGTGGCCGGAGGCGCACTTCCTGGCGCCGCTGCACCCGGTGCTCGACTGGGCCGCCGACCGCGCCCTCGCCGAGCTCGGCCGCGGCAACGTCTTCGCGGTGCGGGGCGGCGTCGACGCGCCGACGGTGCTGCTGCAGGCCACCTTGACGAACGCGCGTGGTCAGGTCGTCGCCACCTCCTACCTGCACGCGATCTTCCCCACGCTCGAGCCGGGCGCTCGTCCCCTGGTGATGCCGTTCGCGTCCGCCACCGAGGCGGTCGAGGCTCTCGCACTGCTGCCGACGAACACCGGCCCGGTGCCTCGCTCCGCGGTGCTCGACGGCCTGATCCGGCCAGCGGTCGACGCCGCCGAGGTGCAGGTCGGCGACCTGGTCGAGGCGATCAAGCAGGAGACCGCAGGTCGCGTGCGCTCTTGGGTGGAGCGTTCCGAGCGGTGGCAGCGCGAGGCGGACGCGCTCATCCAGCGCGCCGCGCTCCGGCAGCGCACGCGCGAGGTCACGGAGGAGACGGAGATCGCCCGAGCGATGCTGCCGGAGCGGACGTTGCTGCGACCGCTGCTCGTGGTGGTCCCCGACGAACCTGAGTGGGCAGCAGGAGGTGCGGCCTGATGGCGGCGAGCGACGCGATCGTCGTCGGTGAGAGCTGGGTCAGCGAGCACTTCATGACGACGGACTCCCGCAAGGAGTCGTTCCTCGCCAGGGTGCTCGAACGTCGCAAGGAGTGGGACGAGGCCCGCACGGAGGGGCTGCCCGCCACGCGGCAGCGGTTCCTCGACGCTCGCCGCGATCTCGTCCGGACGTGGAGCACTCTCGGCGAGGAGAGCGGCGGCGACCACCTCGCAGCGCTGTACGCGCTGCTCCGCGAGGTTCTCGGCTACACCCGGGTGGGGCTGCACCACGAGCGCCGGGGACCGGTGGTGGCGGTGTCGGCCGCGGGCCTCACCGGCGCGGCACCTCTGGTGATCGTGGAGGCTGTCGCCGTCGACCAGGTGGACGATCTCCTCGCCAAGGACGCCGACACGCTGCTCACCTCCTACGAGGTCGACGAGAAGACGCAGATCCGCTCCGTCGCCCGGCTGCTGTCGCACCTGTTCGTCGACGACGACGCACCGGCCTTCGCGCTCGTCCTCGCCGGGGGTACGGCGATGGTCGCCGAACGCACGCGCTGGCCCGAGGGGCGCTATCTCGCGGTCGACCTCCAGCTCGTCGCCGAGCGTGCCGACGACGGCCGCGGCGGCGAGACCGATACCGCGCTCACGTGCCTCGACGCCGCGTCGCTGGCGCCGGACGCCGAGGGCGGCATCTGGTGGCAGGGCACGCTGGAGGAGTCGATCAAGCACACGGTCGGTGTGTCCAAGGACCTGCGCGAGGGTGTGCGGCTGTCGATCGAGATCATCGCCAACGAGGTGGTGCAGCGTCGCCGCGCGCAGGGCTTGGACCCGTTGCCCCAGGGGGAGGCGCAGCAGCTCGCACGCCAGTCGCTGCGGTTCCTCTACCGGATCTTGTTCCTGCTGTACGCGGAGGCATCGCCAGAGCTCGGGGTGCTGCCCTCCGGCGTCGAGGCGTACGAGGCCGGCTACAGCCTGGACCGGCTGCGTGACCTCGTGCAGGTCGAGCTCGCCACCCCGCGAGACGAGCACGGCACCCATCTCTACGACTCCCTCGCGGTGCTGTTCCGCCTGGTCGACCAGGGGCACGGCGGCGGCGGGACCGACGACGAGAAGGGTGCGACGCCAGGCCTCACCTTCGAGCCCCTGCGTGCCGACCTCTTCGACCCGCGTGCGACGGCCTACATCGACGAGGTGAAGCTCGGCAACGCGAAGCTCCAGCGTGTGCTCGAGCACCTGCTACTGAGCAAGGCCTCCAAGGGCAAGGACCGGGGCTTCATCTCCTACGCCGAGCTCGGCATCAACCAGCTCGGTGCCGTGTACGAGGGCCTCATGAGCTACACCGGCTTCTTCGCCGAGGAGGACCTCTTCGAGGTCGCCAAGGGCGGGGACCCGGAGAAGGGCTCGTGGGTGGTGCCCGTGCACCGCGCGGACTCGATCGACGACAAGGACTTCGTCCGCACCGAGGACCCGGTGACGGGCGAGAAGACGCGGGTGCTGCACAAGCGCGGCACGTTCGTGTTCCGACTCTCCGGTCGCGAACGCCAGCAGTCTGCGTCCTACTACACACCGGAGGTGCTCACCCGGTTCACGGTGGACCAGGCACTGGTCGAGCTCATCGGACCCGACCACGTGAAGGAGGGCTCGATCGAGTGGGAGGGCCGCGAGGTCCCGCGCACGATGTCGGCCCGCGAGATCCTCGACCTCACGGTGTGCGAGCCGGCGCTCGGCTCGGGCGCGTTCGCGATCGAAGCCGTTCGCCAGCTCGCTCAGGCCTACCTACGCCGCCGGCAGGAAGAGCTGGGCGAGCGGATCGACCCCGATGACTACCCCCGCGAGCTCCAGAAGGTGAAGGCCTACCTGGCGCTGCACAACGTCTACGGAGTCGACCTCAACGCCACGGCGGTGGAGCTCGCGGAGATCTCGTTGTGGCTGGACACCATGGGTGAGGGCCTCAAGGCGCCGTGGTTCGGCCTGCACCTCAAGCGTGGCAACTCCCTCATCGGCTGCCGGCGGGCGACGTTCCGCCGCGATCAGGTGGCCGACAAGTCCTGGTTGAAGGCGATCCCCGCCGATCAGCCCCTGAGCGGCGACTCCTTCTCTGGCATCCACCACTTCCTCCTGCCCGCGGAAGGATGGGGCTCGGCGATCAACGCCAAGGAGGCCAAGGAGCTCGCACCGGAGGCGCTCGCTCGGTTGAAGACGTGGCGCAAGACCGTGCTGCGCAAGCCGACCAAGAAGGAGGTGGACCAGCTCGCCGAGCTGGCGCAGCGGGTCGAACGGCTGTGGGACTTCGCGCTGCGCCGGCTGACGATCGCCGAGCAGCAGATACGGCGTCCGATCGAGGTGTGGGGGACCGACGACCTACCGGTGGGCGGAGCCGTCAGCCGCGAGGAGATCGAGGAGGCGCTCGCCGACGCCCGCGGCGCCTACCGGCGGCTCCGCACCGTCATGGACGCCTGGAACGCCTTGTGGTTCTGGCCGCTCACCGACGAGCTCACCACCCGCACCGTGACCACCGACGCGGGTGAGAGAGTCGAGCGCATCGATCCGCCGACGCTCGAGGACTGGATTGACGCGCTGCGCGGTCTGCTGGGCTGGCGCTCGGACGCCGCGTCGACTGGCACCGGGCGGAAGTGGCGAGGTGGTGACGACACCCTGGCGTCCGGCGCGGACTGGGCCGAACTGGGTGTGGCCGAGGAGACCGACCTCGCCTTCTCGGGTGCCCGCAACCCCGAGAAGGTCCGCGAGCAGCACCCGTGGTTGGACGTGTGTGCCGCGATCGCGCAACGACAGGGGTTCTTCCACTGGGAGCTCGACTTCGCACCGGTCTTCGCGCAGCGTGGCGGGTTCGATCTGCAGGTCGGGAACCCGCCGTGGGTGCGACCTGACGAGGATGTCAACGCTCTGCTGGCCGAGGGCGACCCGTGGTGGCAGCTCACCAGCAAGCCGTCCAACGCCGAAGTCGCAGCACACCGCAAGTCGACGTTGGCCTCGCCGCGGATCCGGAATCTGGTGCTCGATGGATCGTCCGACGTCGTGGCAGTCAGGGAGTCTGTCAGTTCCATCCAGGAGTTTCCACACCTTGCGGGACTGCGGCCCGACCTGTACCGGTGCTTCATGGAGCAGACGTGGCGCCACAACTCTCATGTCGGCATCACAGCGCTCATTCACCTCGAATCACACTTCACCGACGAAAAGGCCGGACCGTTGCGCGCCGCCACCTACGGGCGTCTTCGACGGCACTGGCAGTTCGTCAATGAACTGCAGCTGTTCGAGATTCAGGACCAGAAGCGCTATGGAATCAACATTTACGGGCCTGAGCACACACCCAATTTCATCCAGGCAGTCTCGCTGTATCACCCTGATACCGTCCTCCGATCTCTCGAGCATGACGACAGCGGCCCCGAGCCTGGCCTGAAAGATTCCGCCGGAAACTGGGATCTTCGCCCGCACGCGGCACGCATCGTCCGAGTAGATGACTCTGTTCTCCGCAGCTGGCATGACGTTCTTGAAAGCGCGGACGCTCCGGTCCACCAGACTCGCATGATCTATGCGGTTAATCGCGCCACTGCAACCGTCCTCAACAAGGTGGCACGCCGGCATCGCGTCGTCGATCTAGCGCTTCTCTTCTCTCAGGGATGGAACGAGACGACCGATTTCAACCGTGGCTTTTTCGCGCGGGAGTGGGGCCAGCCAGACTCCTGGCGAGATGTCATACTTCAGGGCCCGCATCTGCACGTCGCCACGCCGCTCTACAAGCAGCCCAACGAGTCGATGCTGCACCACCAGGACTGGACGCAGACGGATTTTGAGGAGCTTGACAGCGACGCGATCCCGATCACGTCGTACAAGCCGCGGGGTGATCGCGCGCGGTATGACGCGGCGTATACGCACTGGACTCGGACGGTCGAGGTTCCCGACCCCGACGCCCCGGGCGGCGTCCGGTACGAGGAGCAGACCGTCCCCGCGCGCGACTTCTACCGCGTCGCGTGGCGCCGCATGGCCGCGAACACGGGCGAGCGAACTCTCATCTCGGCCCTGATACCTCCCGGCCCTGCGGAGATTCAGACCGTTTACACGATGGGATCGCCAACAACCCTTCGCTCCACCGCGCTGGCCTCCGCCTACCTTCAATCGATCATCAGCGATTTCGCAGTTCGGGTCTCGCCAAAGTCCGACATCCTCTTCTCCACCGTTCAACGCCTACCGTTTGGGGGCGACGGAGCGCTCGCTGATGAGCTGGTGCTACGCACGCTGCGTCTGAACTGCGTGACCGATGCCTACGCCGACCTCTGGTCCGATTGCTTTAGGGCGTCTTTCACCTCCGACGAGTGGACATGCCTCCCCGAGCGCTCGGGCTGGGCTGACCTCGGAGACATCGGCCCGGAGTGGACACCAGACACCCCGCTCCGCGTAGCCGAGGACAGGCGCCAAGCGCTGCTGGAGATCGATGCCCTCGTCGCTCTGTCGCTCGGACTCACTGCCGACGAGCTGTGCACGATCTACCGCACCCAGTTCCCCGTGCTGTACGGCTACGACCGCAACACGTACTTCTACGACGAGAACGGCCGGCTCGTGCCGAACAGCGTGCTCTCGGTGTGGCGGAAGAAGGGTGACGCGATCACCGAGGAGGAGCGCACCGCCGTCCATCCTGGCAGCGGCATCGCCTACACCTACGAGCTCCCCTTCGTGACCCTGGACCGCGAGGCGGACATGCGCCGCGCCTATGCCGAGTTCGAGCGCCGCGTGGCGCAGCGGCAGGGCGAGGCGTCGTGAGCGAGCTCATCCCCGTCGCGCAGGCCGAGGCGCATCGGCGCAGCCTGCTCGAGTATCTGGGCACGACCTTCTCGCTCGATGACCCCGGCACCCGGGTGGCGCTCACGGAGTTCCTCGACAGCCCCACCACCGGCATGTTCCGCGGCCCCTACGTGCGGCTGCGCCTGCCGTTCGCCAGCGCCGAGGACGGCTGGCGCGACCACCTCGAGTGGTACGAGGGCTTCCCGCCCTACGGGCACCAGGCGGCAGCGTTCGCACGGCTGTCGAGCCTCACCCATCCCAGGCCGCTGCCCACGCTCGTCACGACCGGCACCGGGTCGGGCAAGACCGAGTCCTTCCTGATGCCGATCCTGGACCACGTGCGGCGCGCGAAGCGGCAGGGGATCACCGGCACCAAGGCGATCATCCTCTACCCGATGAACGCCCTGGCCAACGACCAGGCCGGGCGGCTCACCGCACTGCTCACGCAGCACGCGGACCTCGCCGGCATCACGGCCGCCCTCTACACCGGGCAGGCGGGAGCAGAACGCTCGAAGGTCACCACGGACGGCCTCATCACGAGCCGTGAGGTCATCCGCGACACCCCGCCGGACATCCTGCTCACCAACTACAAGATGCTCGACCAGCTCCTGCTCCGAGAGAAGGACGCGAAGCTCTGGCGGGAGTCGGCCACCAGCCTCACCTACCTCGTCATCGACGAGTTCCACACCTACGACGGCGCCCAGGGCACCGACGTCTCGATGCTGCTGCGGCGGCTCGGGCTCGCGCTCAAGTCGTACTGGCGCGACGACGACCCCACGCTCACAGACGAGGACTGGCAGCGCCCGCTCGGCCGCATCACCCCCGTCGCCACCTCCGCGACGCTCGGCGGTCACGACGACGGCGACGGCACCCAGGCACTGCTCGAGTTCGCGACCACCGTCACGGGCGAGGTCTTCGGACCGGACGCCGTCATCACCGAGTCCCGCATTTCCGTCGGCGACTGGATCGGGGACGCGCCGCGTTGGGCGCTCGCCCACCGATGGCTGCCCCTTGACGTCGCCGACGCGGCTGCCGACCTCGTCGCCCTGGAAACGAGCGCACACCCAGCGAACGAGCTCACGCGACGCGTCCTCGCGGCCATGTTCCGGGTCGCACCGGCCGACGTCGACCTCGCCCCCGGGCCCGGCGCGACGCTGCCGCTCGCGGTGCCCGAGTGGCAGCGCCCGGACCTCACCGATCTCGACGAGCGCGACCTCCTCGAGCTCGCCAAGGCACACCCGCTGATCATCGACCTCGCGAGGACCGCGAGCCAGGCGGTCGCCCTCGCCGACCTGGCCCCCGCCGTCCTGCCACGCCTCGGCGAGCACGACCCGGTCGCCGTCATCAGCCCGATCCTCACCGCGCTCTCGCACCTGCGCGCCCGCGTCGGGCGCGACGCGCTCTCCGTCGATGTCCACCTGTGGGTCCGTGAGCTCACCCGCGTCGACCGCGTCGCTAGCGCCTCGCCCCGGTTCCGCTGGAGCGATGACGGAGTCGTCGTGTCGTCGGCGGACGATGCCGACGACGGCCCCGCCTTCCCCGCGATCTACTGCCGCCACTGCGGCCGGTCCGGCTGGGGCGTCGTGCTCGCGCCCACGGGTACCGACCTCGACACCTCCAGCGCCGACATCCGCGGCCGGCACCTGCGCCAAGACCCGCGGTTCCGCCCCCTCATCCACGCGCCCGGCGAGGCCCGCACCGTCGGTGACGCACCACCGAGCGACGAGGAGCACAAGAGCTTCATCTGGTTCCACACGGCCGAGCGCCGTCTGGTGCTCCGGCGCGACCACACCGCCGAGGACCGCGGCGAGCTGCTCCCCGTCCTCACCCACCGCGGCGAGCAGGCCGGCAAGCTCTCGACCGACGACGTCTGCCCCTCGTGCGAGGAGCCCGACTCCATCCGGTTCCTCGGCTCCGCGATCGCCACCCTTCTCTCGGTGGCACTCAGCGGGCTGTTCGGCACCCCAGACCTCGACGCTGGCGAGAAGAAGACGCTGGTCTTCACCGACAGCGTCCAGGATGCCGCACACCGGGCCGGCTTCGTGCAGGCCCGCTCCCACGCCCTGACCCTGCGTGGTGCCATGCACCAGGCGATGGGTGAAGGACCCGTCGACCTCGACCGGCTCGTCGAGGCGATGGTGCGCAACGCCACCGAGCCCCACCAGCGCTACCTGCTGCTGCCGCCCGACCTCGCCGACCGCCCCGCCTTCCGGCCGTTCTGGGAGAAGACCTCGGGACGCATCCCCACACGGGTGGAGCGCAACGTCCGCCGGCGGCTCTCGCTCGACGTCCAGCTCGAGTTTGGCCTCCGCTCCACCGTCGGCCGCACCCTGGAGACCACCGGCACGGCTGTCGCCGACGTCGACGTCGACGACGCCGTCCTGCTCGCCGCCGCGCGGGACGCGTTGGCGGACAGCAACGCCGCCGACCTGCTCGACGGCCTGGGGCCCGACGACCGGGCGCTCCTGCGCTGGGTCCGTGGGGTGCTGCACCGCATGCGCTCCCGCGGCGCCGTGCAGCACCACTGGTTCGACACCTACCGGTCCGAGGACGGGCGACGGTGGTCGATCTGGGGCGGCCGGCCTCGCCACGAGGGGATGCCCGCCTTCCCGCGGGGCGCCAGCGCTCCCGGGTACCCGCGGCTGGGCGGCAGCGGGGCGGAGTCCGACCTCGAGCCGGCGGCCAGCCCACGGTCCTGGTACGCGGGCTGGACCCGAAAGACCCTCGGCGTCGACACGACCGGCGGCGCGCACCTGATGCGGAGCCTCCTCACCCAGCTCACGAAGCGGTCCGTCCTCGGCAGCCGGCAGTCGAGCACCGGCGCCACGACGTTCGACCTCTCACCCGAGTCGATCACCGTGCAGCGGACAGACCTCGAGGCCCTCCGCCGTGGCGACCTGGCACTGGTGTGCACCACCTGCGGCGAGCGCATCCACGCGCCCGCCCCACGGATCGCCCTGCTGGAGGGCGGCCCGTGCGTCGTCGCCCGCTGCCCCGGCACGCTCGCGCGCCTCCCGCTCGAGGACAACTTCTACCGGCGCATGTACGCCGCGCCGGACGTGCGCCGCGTCGTCGCCCGCGAGCACACGAGCCTGCTACCCGACGACGTCCGGCTCGAGTACGAGACCCAGTTCAAGGCGAGCGACCCCGCTCCCGACGCACCCAACGTGCTCGTGGCAACGCCCACGCTCGAGATGGGCATCGACATCGGCGACCTCTCCGCCGTCATGCTGTCGTCGCTGCCTCGGTCGGTGGCCTCGTACCTGCAGCGGGTCGGCCGCGCAGGTCGCCTGACGGGTAACGCGCTCACGCTGGCGTTCGTCACCGGCCGGGGGGACCAGCTGCCGCGGTTCACCGCCCCGCTGCAGACGATCAACGGCGAGGTCCGCCCTCCGGCCACCTACCTGGCCGCCGAGGAGATCTTGCAGCGGCAGTACATCGCCTCGATCGCCGATGCGCTCGCACGCCGGGCGGACGCGCCGCACCCCGCCAGCAGCACGGAAGCCATCGGCTCGGTCGATCCCGGCAGCTACCTGAGGGCGCTCATCGACGAGGCCGAAGAGCACGCCGAGGAGCACCTCGACTCCTTCCTCGGCGCGTTCCGTGACCTCCCCACGACCACCGCGGACGGGCTCCGCGCGTGGGCCAGCCGTCCCGAGGACGGCGGCGCAGGATCCTCCGGGCTCGCGCTGCGTTGTCTCGAGGCCTGCCAGGCGTGGCGGGCCCGTGTCGAGGAGCTCGAGCTGCGACGCACCGAGATCGAGAAGGCGATCCCCGAGCTCCAGCAGCTGGCGGAGAGCCCGGCGGCGTCGTCGGAGGACAAGGACAACTACCGGACGGCGAAGGCGGCGTACGGCCTGGCCGGCAAACAGCTCGGTGAGCTGCGCGGCGAGTACTGGGTGTCCACCCTCGAGGCGTTCGGGCTGCTCCCCAACTACACGCTGCTCGACGACTCGGTCATGCTCGAGGTCTCCCTGTCCTGGATCGACCCCGAGACGCAGGAGTACCGCGACGAACCGTTCACCGTCGCGCGTGGTTCGGCGCACGCGCTGCGTGACTTCGCGCCCGGTGCCACCTTCTACACGCGTGGGTACGCGATCGAGATCGACGCCGTCGACCTCGGTCCGGAGGACGTGCGCACCTGGGTGTGCTGCCCCGCGTGCGGGTACGTCCACGAGGACGCTGACCACCCGCCGACGCGCTGCCCCCGCTGCGACACGACCGGCATCGCCGACGTCGCGCAACGGCTGCCGGTCGTGGAGATGAAAAGAGTCTCCTCGGCGATGCGACGCGAGGAAGCCGTCATCGACGGCGAGCGAGACGAGCGCCTCCGCGAGCCGTTCCAGCTCGCCACCCTGGCCGACGTCGACCCCGAGAAGGTCGTGCGCCGCTGGTTCGTGGAGTCCTACGACTTCGGCGCCACCTACCTGCGCGACATGACGGTGCGCTGGGTCAACCTCGGCCGGGGCAGCGCCCAGGGCACCTCACGCACGCTCGCCGGTGAGGAGACCTCGACGCCGCTGTTCCGGCTCTGCGCCGCGTGCGGCAAGCTCGACAAGGCCACGGGCGCGAACCGCCCGAGCGAGCACCGTCCCTGGTGCCGGCTGCGCCGCGCCGCCGAGGAGCAGACCACGACGATCGCACTGACAAGGTCGCTGCGCACCGAGGGCCTCGTGCTCCGGCTGCCGTCGTCGGTGACGCTGGGTGACCGGTTCGCGGTGCCGAGCCTGTCGGCCGCGGTGCTCCTCGCACTGCGGGAACGACACGGAGGCGCACCCGATCACCTGGACATCACCCCGATCGCCGACCCGTCACGACGCGACGACGTCAACCCCGACGCGTTGCTCCTGCACGACGTCGTCCCCGGCGGCACCGGCTATCTCGCTGAGCTTGCCGACCCTCAGGCGGTGTGGGCGATGCTGCGGCAGGCGTGGCAGGTGCTGCGGGAGTGCCCGTGCCGCTTCGAGGGACGGCTGGCGTGCGAGCGCTGCCTGCTCCCGTTCGTCCACGGCTCGATGGTGGAGCGCACCTCGCGCGCCGTGGCCGAGCGGGCGTTGCGCGCGCTGCTGTTCTCCGGCTCACCGCCCCAGGACGACGTGGGAGACGTGCCCGAGGCCATGTCGTGGAACGTCACCACGGAGGAGCCCGAGCGGGCGGACAAGGAGTCCGAGCTCGAGCAGCTGTTCCGGGTGGTGCTGCGGCGGCGCCTCGAGGCCATGGGTGCGACGATCACCGAGCAACCGACCGTAAGCGGTACGGCGTGGCAGATCGTGCTCAACGGCGGGATGCGCTGGCGGCTGCAGCCGCAGCAGATCATCAGCGGGTCCAAGCCCGACTTCGTGCTCAGCACCGACCGACCCGGCATTCCCGCCACCGCGATCTTCACCGACGGCTGGCGGTTCCACGCCTCGCCCGAGCACAACGACGTCGCCGAAGACGCCGAGAAGCGCGCGAACCTCCGGCTCGCCGGTTATCAGGTGCTTGCGTTCACCTGGGACGACCTGGAGAGCGCGGCGACGCCGTCGGCGAGTGCTGTGGAGGTGCCGTGGCTCACCCCCGGCGCGAAGCAGCTCGTACTGTCGCAGGCGACCGACGGCCTGTCGCCGGCCACCCTCGACCTCGTCACCCGCCCACCGTTCGAGCTGCTCATGGACTGGCTCACCAACCCCACGAGGGAACGGCGGACGGCGCTGGCCCGGTGGCTGCCGCTGCTCGTGCTGCCGAAGGCGGGCGGTGGGATCGCCGCGGACGGGAGCCTGCACGAGGCGTGCGTCACCGTGCTCGACGGCGCAGTCCCGGCGGGCGACGCGATCGGCGGTGTGTGGCGCCACGACACCCTCGCCGTGGCGGTCCGGCTCCGCGACCGCACGACCTACGCCTGCGACATCGCGGTCGTGCTCGACGACCGGGACGACGCCGTCGGGCTCGAGCACCGGGAGGCCTGGCGGGAGTGGCTGCGGCTGTCCAACCTGCTCTCCCTCAACCTCGGGAGCGTCACGATCGCCGCGGCGTCGGCGGTGACGGGCGACGCTGCCCGCGCGGTGCACAACGAGGCTCAGCCCGTGGTCGCGTCCCCGGGTGAGGAACGAGCGATGTCCGCGGCCTGGGCGGTCGTGGTCGAGGACGCCCTGCCGGAAGAGCAGGAGC
>Ga0182741_1003956_pt1 | contig 15103 bp, 13 predicted proteins | sample eDN5th37CBELigOP_FD_128874 | JGI IMG/M metagenome (GOLD analysis project Ga0182741, IMG submission 128874) | Enriched Organic Plus compost microbial communities from Emeryville, California, USA - eDNA 5th pass 37_C BE-Lig OP (version 2) (version 2) ...
AGCTCGGCGAGCGGGATCGAGTGTGGCTGCTCCAGCGACAAGGTAAGACGTTCGTTGTCGACCGACGCCAGCGCCATGTCTGCGGCACTGAGGCTGCCAACCAAGGTTGGCAGCCAGACGATCCGGTGCGCTGGCGATGTTCACTTTGTCGTTTGCGGACAAGCGGCGCTCGGTCCCGTTACCACTACAGACGGCAAATGCCGGCATGAGCGTTGCGGCTAGTAGGAACTGGTTGGTGCTGGGGCTATGGTTCCTGGTCATGCTTCTGCCTCGGTCATGCGCGGCGCTCGCCGGCGCTACGAGACCAGTAGTGGCAGGATGAACCGGTGGCGGATCTGAAAGGCCGCATTGCTTTTCCAATGCCCTGGGTACGATCCGCGCACCTCATCTCACGAACTTCTCCCACCATGTACACCTGCGACCGCCGCAGCGGTGGTGGTCAGGGTGGCTGTCCATGAGCCACTGCAGATGGTTGGCCACGAAGGGGTGGTTGCCGCGTACCCGGACCGCACGAAAGGCGTGAATGGACTCCGGGTAGTGCGGCGGAGGCGTGAAGTTGTCGATGTGCGGCCCGAAGCCGACGGTCATGCCCCCGGCGTACAGGAAGATGTTGCTGCGCGCCTGAACCCGTACCTCTTCCCCGTTATCGCCGATCAACACCACCTCAGGCTTCACCACTACGCCATCGGTTCGGTGCAGGTTGGCTTGGTTCGGCATGTCTTCCAGATCGTAGTTGCTGTTCGCGTCGTACAGATTGCTATCGACGGCGAAGTGCAGTCCTTGGAAGCCTTCCCGGTTGATCACCAGCGGACGGTCGAAGTGGATGGTTTGCCATTCGGTTGTGATCTGGAATGGACCCTCAATGCGTTGATCTTCCGGAAAGCCAGGCTCACCGGTGCAGTTTGCCAGCAGTAGCAACGCGACCAGCGGCCAAAGTCGTTTCGCTACGATTCGAATCATGCAAGATCGCCCAACCGCACCAATGCCGCAGTATGTTCGAAGGTACCGGGCCCAGTAAGGTGTGCGGGCTTCGAAACAATCGGCGCCCCGACTACCTCGAAAGCGCGAACGATCAGTTCGCTGCAGAAGAAGCTCTCATCATGTTCTTCCTGCGACAGTGCTGCTCGCCCTTCGTGGACGATCACCACTAAGCCCCCAGGGTTTGTGAACTGGAACGGCCTTGTGCGTGCACCCGTCTGCAGTCCTACCCGCGCAGCACCAACAGTGTCGTATGGTTTCCCGGCTTGTCGCATCGCCCACACGGCAGCCTGCTCGCACTGACTGCGTGTGGCGGGTTCGGTGCCGAAAAACGGTCGATATGTTCGAGCCGGATAGCTTGAGCGTGAGCGGTTCGACCGTCACGCCTCTTCCGGGCATCGCATCCACGGCTTGGCCGCCGCCTCGATACAAGATTGCATGGCTGTAGGGGCTGTTGGTTGCCCACTGGATTGCGCGGGAGTTTTCGCTGGGGGAAGCCGTCGCAATGATATCGCCGGGACGTAATTGAGAAAAGTCTATTTTTGGAGACAGTTGAGGCTGGTGTTGTAGGGCGGATGCCGTCCGTGTGCTCATTGCTGTCGTCCTTGGTGTTGGTTTCCTCGGGTTCGCGGTGGTGGTGTAATTTGGTAATTATTGGATAATTTATAAAAATCTAATTGGGTGTCAGTGCCTTGGGGAAATGGATGAAATTGGATTTGTAGAAAGATAGGCAAGGTTGAGCAGTGAGGCAATACGTGCAACTGAAGCTGCTCGACCATTTCCGCCGAGTAATGGCTTTCGATTCGCTCTACACCATTTGACGCTGGGTGGCCTACGTGGAGGGGATACCCACAGGCGTCACGCTCCGCTCGATGCCGATCCGCTCGAGAAAATGCTTGTCGTGCGAGATCACCAGCAGGGCGCCGCGCCAGCCGCGCAGGGTGGCCTCCAGGGCGGTGGTGGATTCCAGGTCGAGGTGGTTGGTCGGTTCGTCCAGCAGGAGCAGCTGCGGCGTGGGGCTGCGGTGGAGGGCGCACAGCAGCGCCGCCTTTAGCCGCTCGCCGCCGCTGAGCGCGCGCAGCGGAAGGAGGGCGCGGTCGGCGTCCAGTCGCAACAGGGCGAGGCGGGTTCTGGCCGTCGCTTCGTCCAGCTCCGGCGCGGCCCGCTGCAGATGCGCTAGCGGCGACAGGTCCGGATCGAGTCCGCTGGTGTGTTGATCGAGGTAGGCCCAGGGGACGTGAACGCGGGCGCTGCCTGCGTCCGGCTGTAGTTCCCCGGTGAGGATTTTCAGCAGGCTGCTCTTGCCGCAGCCGTTCGGTCCGACCAGGGCGACACGGGCAGGGCCAATCAGTGTTGCGTTGAAGTCGTCGATCCGCGCGCTGCCTCGGTGCAGCCGGACGGCCTCGAAGCGGGCGACCTCGCGGCCGGCCGGTACCGCTGCCGCGGGCGGTATCAGTGCCACCGGGTCGGTGTCGTCGACCCGTTCGGCGGCGGCGCGTTTGCGGGCCAGGGCGGCTTCGTGCTGCTGGGCGAGTTCGCGGCGTAGGCGGGCGGCGGTGTGATCGCTGCGCTCCGCCGCCGCATCCAGCAGCAGCTTCGATTGATTGGCGTTGCCACGCCCGCGGCGGCCGGCGGCGGCGCGGCGTTCCTGGCGGAGCTGAGCTTCCCGCATTTGTTGGCGCTGGCGTTGCAGCGCGGCGCGCATATGCGCGAGCTCCCGTCGCGCGGCGGCGTCTTCCGCGGCTTGCTGTTGGGCATATGTGGTGTAGTTGCCGCCGTAGCAGCGCAGGCCGCCGGGCGTCAGCTCCCAGATTTGCGAAGCGCACTCCAGCAGGGTGCGGTCGTGGCTTATCACCAAGGTGCTGCCGCGGCGCCGCCGCAGTTGGGCAAGCAGTAGTGACCGGCCCGCGCTGTCGAGGTGGTTGGTGGGCTCGTCGAGTAGCAACAGATCCGGATCGAGCAGTTCGGCGCCGGCAAGTGCCGCGCGGGTCAGTTCTCCGCCGCTGAGCCGCGCCGTGGGCGTGTCGGCCGTGATGCCGTCCAACCCGTAGGCTGTCAACGCGCGTCGCAGGTCCTGGCGCAGCGTCCAGCGCTCGGCTACCAGGTCGAAATCGACCGGATCGACGCTGCCGGTTTCGATGCGCGCCAGCGCCCGCAAGGCTGTGCCGAGTCCGCAAACATCGCCCACGGTCGCGTCGCCGGTGGGCCGCAGGTCTTGGGGAACGTAGCGCACGCTGCCGTGGCGCACGATCTGGCCGTCGCTGGCCGTCAGTTCGCCGGCGATCAGCTGGGCCAGGACCGATTTGCCCACACCGTTGCGGCCCACCAGGCCGGTGATACCCGGAGGCAGGTCGGCGCTGAGCCCGTCGAACAGCGTCCGGCCGTTGGGCAGGCAATAGGAAACGCGGTGGAGCGACAGTAGGGACGAGACATCGGGTTGCATGAGCACACTCGCAGCGTGGTCCAGCGAAGCCGTATCGGCCGGCGGTACGATCGGGGACGCGTCGGGCTAAGCCGACGCCTGCTTAGTGGCGCATTGGCAACCAGACTCCTTCAGGTGAGTGGCGGTAAGCCTATCACTGAATGAGGTGGAATCGTGTATCTCGGTCGATAAACCTGGGGACTGCGCGATAGCGTTCCGGCGGAGGAGTGGCTTCGGTGGCATCCATGTACTAGCTTTGCCATTGCCCTGCGGCTCGGCCGTATCTGAGCTGGGTTTCATGGAAGAAAGTTAATAACAAAGGATGTTTCGATGGCTGCACAATCTCCATTAGATTTTGTTTTGAGCCGCAATAAGACGTTAGAGCATGATGCGCTCCTCGCTCGGCTTCGGCGAGAGATTGATATCGCCAAGATTTTTGCCGCGGTCGATCTGGATCCGGATCTCGTTGGTGCCGGAGTGGTTTATGTTGATCGAGAGATGCGTGTGGTGGAGTTGCGGCCATTCGTTCCACTCTGTCGATCGACGCCAGTCAAGGTCGTCCTGCGGGAAGCGCCGGATGAACGCCCCGCGGCGGAGTTTGCAAGTCGACTGCAAAGCAACCCGCGCGAATCGCGCCTCGTGGCCGAAACAATCAGCGCTGGGTTGGCCTGCACCGGTGCAGTTCTTGGCTGGACCGTCGTGTTTGGAAGTGCCGCCGCTATTCCTTTTAGCGCCGGGGCTAGCACGGTGGTAACCGCTATCGGAACGACAGCAGCGTTTGCCTCGACAATACAGTGCTTCAATGGCCTTGCGCGAACCTACAACGAGTGGGCCGATCCGAGCAGGAATGACTATTTCGATGACCAAGCGTGGTACACGAACACCTCAATGGCGCTAGACGCGTTATCACTCGCTGGAGCCGGCGCGTCGGGACTTACGACCGTTCGGATGGTGTTGATGGCCAAGAAGACGACGGGTAAGAGCACGCTTTCTATCGTGCGGGGGCTAAACCGTACCGAGCGAACCCGTCTGACGAGAGAACTCCAGAGCGTCCAGAATCCGCACCTGTCGAACGCGATGCTCAAAGCGATGCGAGCTTCTGGTGAGCTGCCGAAGCGTCTCAGCCGAGTGCAGTTGAAGGACGCCACGGTCACTCAGATTCGTGACGCGATTTCCGCGACGCTAGCACTTGCTGGCAGTGCATCGGCGGGTGTGGTGAAGAGTATGGCAATCGGTGTGTTCGAGGGTTATTAAGTGAGAGATTACCTTAAGTGGCGAAGCATAATGCTTCGCTACTTTCCAATATTTATCGCCGTTTTCTTCTTGGCGCTCATCAGCTGTGTGATGGCAAGTCAGGCGGTCGTCCACGGTGTGCTGCGCGATATGGAGCCAGCTGAAACGGCGGCGCCAGCGTATTTCGCCAACCTGGTCATGGCCGTTCTCCTCGTCCTGACGAACCTGATGGTCATCAAAGGGTTCCCGCTAGGAGCGATTTTCTTGCGTGCGCTAATGGGCGCTGCATTTGCTGTTGCTTTTGCCTCGTGGTTCGCGCAGGCACCGTTTGAGCTCGTCACCTTGGGCGTAGCCGCAGCAGTATCTGGTTTGGTGCTCACGATGACACAACGGTATACGGAGATGGTGGAGCACTTTCTTCATATCCGGCAGAACTACTAGTACCGCCGGATCGCTGGTAATGGCGAGAGACGGTCCTGAAAAAACGGACGCTGAACCGCTCCGGCTTTCTCGGAGGCTCGTTGGTGTGAGTCACGCTGCTGTGGCGGACTCGTCAAGTTGCCAATAATAAGCCGCCTCGGCTGCGGCCGGCGGTACATTGCCGATCGGCCCCAGCAGGCGCCGGTGGTTGAACCAGTTCACCCACGTCAGCGTTGCCAGTTCCACCGCCTCACGGCTCTTCCACGACTGGCGGTGGATGACGTCAGCCTTGTACAGGCCGTTGATGGTTTCCGCCAACGCGTTGTCGTAAGAGTCGCCCACGCTGCCCACCGAGGGCTCGATACCCGGATTTGCTGGAGCGTGACGTGCCTGATCTGGGCAATTGAAAGACGCTTGGGGACGACTCCGGTGCGTTGCATTTGCTTGATCAACCGGTTGGAAGTAGCCGGATAGTTGATCCGTACCAGTTACCTAGTTAAGCGCGCGCGGTCGGCTCTGTTCAGCCCTTCCGGTACCTCCAGGGTGCGCTTTTCCCGTAGTGGTCTTCAGCGTCTTCACCATTCGGACGGTACTAAAGCCCGCGGTCGCCGATCCTCCTAGGGATATCAGGTCCAAGGCCTGGGCAGTGTGCTGATACCAGTCTTTGCTGTCGAGCCAGTCATTTTTCTGAGGCGCTGCTACTTCGTTGTACGTTCGGTACAAGCCCAGTCCGCACTGAGCGGAGCTCGCTGTGGCAGCCGCGAGCCCAACGACAGTTACAGGCGCCAAGCGCTTCTCCCACCAGGCGACTTTCGCGAGGGCTAGTCGCTAGCTCACGCGCGAACTCGTTCGTCGGAACGCCGCGGGGCGCCTCACGAATAACGAGCACTACTGGCTTAGCGCTGCAAATTGGTCGAAACGCGAAGCGTTGTTACGTGCAAGTCGCTACCGATATAGACGACCCCGGCGCCGACAAAGGCGGGGTCAGCATCAATGGCTGCGAATAGCTTCGCTTGGTCAATATCGGAAGCAAATGATCGGATTGGAGTGTTGGGTATGGGTCGCAGTATAGCGTTCAAATGACACCTCCTGTGTCTAACAATAGGTATCGCAGATTTAGGAAGGCTGCGCCAGCCCAGTTCGCCAGCACCCGCTAGAGGTTTCCACTCGTATGGGCACCAACGTCAGAGCTATGCTCATTCATCGTCGATAGGATTCTCGGGCTCGACGATGCTCAACCTCGGATTTTGGCGACAGTCTGATAACGGTTTCGCTGCTGCTGCTTCAATGCGCTTTACCTTGCGATTCGTTTCGCAAATATCCATGCGCAAACATGCGCAGCCATACCCGTAGCTCCCAAGGCCAGTTCTTACAAATTCAACTTCCGAGAAGTTGGGCCATGCGCCGATGGCTTCATGCTCGCCCTGTCGAGAAATTATCCACTCTGTATTGCCATCGTGAAGTGTCGCGTTGTTCGGGCTTGGATTGTCGAACCAACCACAGTAGTTCGGAAGGGGGTGTCCGGCAGAAGCCCCAGCGGCGAGGGGGGATGCCGCTAGAGCAAGAGCAAAGAAAAAAAACTGGGAGCGAAATGTTTCAATCATCGCCAGGCTGCTCTCGACTGGATCCGAAAGCCGTCCTAGACTTCATGAGGATGGCTTCAAACTGTTCCGCTATCTTGGCTATGTCTACAGCGTGGTCCTTACCGTTGACCATGGCTCTGGCGCCCACATAGTTGGTCTCGTTGGGGCCAAAATAGTCACTAAGGCGGCGGCCATTGGCGAATCCAGAGCCGGTGATCATTCCATGGGACATGATCGCGTAGGCAATCTCCGGGTCTCTTACGAGTTCAGGATCTAGAAGCAAGTCCAGGCCTTTTCCGATCCCTACTCCGCTCGTCGCATAGTTGGACCACCACGTCAGTTGTACGTAGCCGCGACCATAGTAAGCCTGTTCTGTACCATCATCGTTCTGGTACTCATTGGAAACTTCTCCACCAGACTTGCTACCCATGGTGGCGCCCTTCCTTAGCGGCCTTATGCTACCGGCGGCGTCGACGAGGAACTGATCCCCGTCTTGTTCGGTAATGCGGACCGTGCCATCCGTAAGTCGCTTGACCTTGACCGGTTCGTGGTAGTCGCGCCCTTTGCCGCGTCCAACTTCAACCACAGGATCCATGGTGAATTGCCACTTCTTGACGCTGAGCATGATTTGTTTTCCCTGCTTGTCTAGAAGTGGCTCGCCCTTCTTGTTGCGCGCTGGCCGCAACGATTTCTTGAGCGACGTTGTCTCCCAGGTGACCGTTGCGAGCATGTACGCTGCCCAGCGAATGTCAGTGATGCGGCTGTCTCGTTCTATTAGGCCTAAGAGCGTGAGTAGGGAGGGGATAGCATCCTTGCTGTAGTGTGGGTTAGAGGAGAATCTCTCAATGTATTCACGAAGGAATGTGGTTCTTTCGAATGGGCCAGAGTATGAATAGTTGGTGTTGCTATGTGGGGCGGTCATGGCAACATTTCCACCCTTGGCTGTTCTATAATGCCGGTTTCTATTATTTCGGCGGTCGGCGGTGTCGGAACCCGATGTGAGTATTGTTATAGTGGCATGTCTAAGTGTGGATCGAGGCAGTGATGGAAAAGGATATGGTGGCTGATCCCTTACGGCAATAGGGCTGATCTTGATTGTTATGAGTAAATTGCTTTGTTTCTAATCTTGTTCTGTGTTGATTGAAGGGCTGCTTGGTTGCTTTCGCGCTTAGTAATGGTCGGCTTGGTAATCCATAAATATGTTACCAAGTTCTCGATCAATTCGTCGCAAGGGGGCGGGTGAACTTGGTAGTTGTAGACAGGCGCTAGATTCGGTGTGCCGAAATAGGTGTTTGCGGCAGTACAGACCTGGATGGATGGGCATATAGGTCGCGGCCCGCACGGCGTCGTACGGGCGACGGTTGAGCGGCTCACTTGCTGCTCAACCTGATCACGCGGGTGCTGAAGATTTCGGGGATGTCCGCCACGAACTCCCAAATCGGGTTCTTCGGCTTGTAGTCGATCAGGGCTTCGCAGCGCCTGCGGACCGATTCGTGGAAGCACTCCGCGCCGAACAGGGTGCGGCCGATGTCGCGGAAGTGGCGGTTGGCGAACTGGCTGTAGACGCCGCCGAGGAAGAGGCGGAACGAGTCGTGCAGCGGTGCGAGGTAGTGACGATCCTCGACCGCCGGTATGCGCTGGAGATCCAGCGCCAAACCGCAGGCGGCAGCTTTTCCCATCATCCACTGCAGCGTGATGTCGGCGAGTTCCCGTTCGGGATAGCCGCCGCCGACGTCGGCGTGCGCGCCGGGGAACCAGACTTGCTCCATTACCTGGTTCGGTTTCGCCTTCGGGTCCCAAAGCGTTGCCACGTACGGCTCGCGGTGCTCGTCGATGGCGATGGCGTGATAGGCGTGGCGCACGATGCCGCTCAACTCGGTGTCGTGGAATTCGTAGAACGAGCGGTTGAACCACTCGAACGAGCCGACCGGGATGCCCAGCGCGCCCACCGTGTCCCAGACGCCGAGAAATTCGATGTCGATGAGGCGGGAGTAGCGCTCGCGGAAGTAGCGGGCGTTTTCGCTGTCGGCGCCGTCGCCGCGGGTGCGATACAGGGCATAGGCGTCACGCACCATGTTCTTGTGGCGCGGGTAGAGCAGGCCGCAGTTGCGGATCAGTCCCACCAGGCTGCGCGCGATGTAGGCGCCGCGGCTGAAGCCGAACAGGAATACCTGGTCGCCGTCCTCGTAGTGTTTGATGAGGTACTCGTAGCCTTCGCGGATGTTCGCCGACAGTCCGCAGCCGAATAGGCCGCCGCGGATCCGGTTGTACCACTTGTGGCCGATGCCGGGCTGGTACCAGGCTTGCTGCGGTATGCCGCCGTCGTCTTGGGCGAGAACCGCCTCGTACATCTTGCGGTCGTTGGTGTTGTGATCGCCGCCGATGTCGCCGTCATGATCCGGAGTGTTCCAGGTTCCGTCGAAGCAGAGGACGAGTTTCTTGGCCATGTCAGCTCCTTGACTGGCAATCTGGTGATTGGTGGTTGTGACGAAGCCGGGTGGCGGTGAGCGGCCAGCGGCTCGCGGTGGCGTTTCCGCGCTGAAACGAGGAGAAATGCCATCGGATCTCGCCCGCTGTCCGGGAATGGGCGAGTTGCCATTAATGAATATGATTGCGGTTTTCGATAGTGCCAGTTAGGAACGATGGCGAGCGAATTCAGAATGCCGGCAGATATCGTTATGTGCTGAATGGCTTGGGGTTCGCCCGCGCGGGACTGATGGCTGAGTCAGGGCTTGGCGTACTCGCCCAGGGGGATGAGAAGAGGGGAGTAACTGCGTTCGCCGCGGGCTGGTGGTATTTTGCGCGCGGCGCGCCTGGTGCGACAGCGGGCGCGGCGCCATGTAATCGTTGAAGGCCCGGTCGTTACGGCAAGGAGTTCTCGATGCGCAGTTTCCTCATCGCCTTATTGATTTTCCTCGGGTGCGGCCAGGCGTGGGCGGCCGACATCGCCCCGGAGCAAGCCTTCGCCCGGGCCAGCGCCGGTGAGCTGTTGATCGTCGATGTGCGTCAGCCCGAGGAGTGGCGGGAAACCGGGATGGCGCCCGGGGCGGTAGGGGTGCCGTTGCGTCACCCGGCCGGCGAGGCGGGCCTGGTGGCCGATATCGACGCGATCGTCGGCGGCGACCGCGATCGTCCGCTAGCCTTGGTCTGCCGCAGCGGCCGGCGTTCGGCGCAGGCGGCGGAGATTCTGCGGGCGAATGGCTTTACCCAGGTCTACAACGTCAGCGGCGGCATGCTGGGGGGCGGCGGTCAGGCGGGTTGGGTCGAGAAACGCTTGCCGGTGGAGCCGTGCCGGGAATGTTGAGGCGCGTGGTGGCTCGACGGGGTGTCGGGCTGGACGGAAGCGGCTTCAGGTAGGGAGGTGCCGCGCGCACCATGCTTTTGGTCTTTTCTTGGTGCTTCGCGGTCTTGTTGTACCCCTCTTCCTAGCCCTCTCCCGCAAGGGGAGAGGGGATGGGAGATAGGCGCGCTATGGCCGCGGTTGTGTCAATGGCGTGGCGCCTCGGAACGCGAGCCGGACTTCGGAAATTGCGCTATCGCATAAGGCCGGCGCCCCGGGTCTCGGGCGCCGGCCTGGTCGGACCTCAGATCCGCTTGGCGCCCGCGGCGCGCACGTCGGCGATGGTCGGGTAGCCGTTCACCGCCATGAGCAGGTCGGCTTCGGCGAGGATGGAGCGCAGTACGTGGGCGGCGCCGTCGGCGCCGTCGAGCGCCAGGCCGTAGGTGTAGGGGCGGCCGATACCGACGGCGGTGGCGCCCAGCGCCAGGGCTTTCACCACGTCGGTGCCGGAGCGCACGCCGGAGTCGAACAGCACGGGCACGTCGCCGGCGGCCTTGACCACGTCGGGCAGCATGTCGATCGCGGCGATGCCGCCGTTGGCCTGGCGGCCGCCGTGGTTGGAGCAGTAGATGGCGTCGGCGCCGAGGTCGATGGCGCGGCGCACGTCATCGGGGTGGCAGATGCCCTTCAGCACCAGCGGCAGCTTGGTCATGCCGCGCAGCCAGGACATGTGCTCCCAGGTCAGCACCTGGCCGAACACGGCGGCCCAGGCGCGCACCGCGGCGGCCGGATCTTCCTCCGGCGGCTTGGGCAGGCTGGCGCGGAACACCGGATCGGTGAAGTAGTTCATCAGCACCGCGCCGCGCAGCTGCGGGAAGTTGGCGGTGTTGAGGTCGCGCGGGCGCCAGCCGGTGACCCAGGTATCGAGCGTCACGACGATGGCCTTGTAGCCGGCGGCTTCGGCGCGGCGCACCAGGCTCTCGGCCAGTTCCTTGTTGCGCGGGGTGTAGAGCTGGAAGAAGGCCGGCGTCTCGCCCGCCGCTTCCGCCACCTTCTCCAGCGGGTCGTTCGCCAGGGTGGAGGCGCAGAACGGCACGCCGGTGATGGCCGAGGCGCGCGCCGCCGCCAGGTCGCCGTGGTTGTCCTGGGTGCAGATGCCGTTGACGCCGATCGGCGCCATGAACACCGGGCTCGGCAGTTTGAGTCCGAACAGCTCGATCGACAGGTCGCGCTTGGTGCAGTTCACCATCATGCGCGGCACCATGCCCCAGTGCCGGAACGCGGTGACGTTGCTGTCCTGGGTCCACTCGTCGCCGCAGCCGCCTTGCACGTAGCTGAGGACGTGCGGCGGCAGCGCGGCGGCGGCGCGCTTCTCGAGCGTGGCGAAGTCGACCGGAAGCCGCGGGATGATTCCCTTCAGGCCCGCACCGTAGATTTCGTTCTGATAGTCGCCGTAGTGCATGGTCTGCTCTCTCCTCCAGTGGTTATCGTGAAAAAAGGTAGCAGGCTATCGGACGCCGTGTTGTTGTTTCAATGCGGTGGCGTCCGACCGTCGTGAATCTCAACCTCGGCGCGAACATGGCCGATGCGAGAACACGCTAGCAGGATTGCAGGCGCGGGGGGAGGCGTGCGCTGTGCAGCCGGTGATCGCACGTCAGGGCGAGTATCGGATCGACGGCGACGCTAGATAGACGTATTTAGGATATTCAAAGACGATGATTTTCTGGTAAAACTCCGCCGCCAGCGGCTCAGCGGGGGTGGGCCGGCGCGCGTGGCCGGAATGACCGGGCGGGCGTGTCGCCGCCTTGAGGCGTCGCTTGGCGGGATGCCGCCCGTCATGGGCACTCGCATGGGGTCGCGAGGCAGGACGTCGAAGGACTTCCAACGACAACTACACCCAACGCCCTTAGCCGGGAGCCTTCGATATGTCTCAGTTCGTTCACGCTGCGCGCGGCGCGCTCGCCGCCGCCGTTCTAGCCGGTATCGCCTTCTCCACCCCCGCGCTCGCGGAGGAGCAAGCCGAATTCAGCTTCCGCGGCCAGGTCGCGTTCACCACCGACTACGTCTGGCGCGGTCTGTCCCAGACCGACGGTCGCCCCGCCGTGCAGGGCGAGCTGACGCTCGAGCACCGCAGCGGTCTGTACGTCGGCATTTGGGGTTCGAACGTGGACTTCGACGTCGACGGCGCCGACACCAACGCCCATCTCGAGCTCGACTACTACGTGGGCTTCGCCAATCAGTTCGCCGGCATCGACTACGACTTCGGCTACATCGCCTACCGTTATCCCGGCGAGAGCGATATGAGCAGCTGGGAGCTGTACGGCGAGCTGAGCAAGGACTTCGGCGTGCTCGCCATCAAGGGCGGCGGCCATTGGACCAATGACTACGCCGGTGAAGGCCTGAAGCAGTACCACCTGTTCGGCGGCACTTCCGTGCCGGTGGGGCCGGTGACGCTGCACGCGCTGGCCGGCTACACCGACACCGAGGACGACCAGGATTGGACGTACTGGCAGCTGGGCGTGTCGACCTCGCTGCTCGGCGTCGACTTCGACCTGAGCTACCACGATACCGACGAGGACGAAGTCGACTCGCGCGTGGTGCTCACCGCGAGCAAGTCGTTCTAAGACTGCTAGCGCCTGTTCGGAGCCGTCCCGCCCAGCCTGGGCGGGTATCCGGACAGGCACTTCCGCACGAGCGGTTCACGGCCTGGGCCGTTCGTGTGGCAATATGCGCGCTTCCACGCCGATCTCCCGGATTCCCACCGCGCCAGGCCTATCATGGAGCTGCTCTTCCTCACCCTGTTGGCGTTCCTGGCCGGCTTCATCGATGCCGTGGTCGGCGGCGGCGGGCTGATCCAGATTCCGGCCTTGTTCAGCGTGCTGCCGCAGGCGGCGCCCGCCACGCTGTTCGGCACCAATAAGCTCGCCGCGGTGTGCGGCACCGCCATCGCCGCGGTGCGCTACGCGCGTCTGGTGCGGGTGCGCTGGAGCGCGGCGCTGCCGGCGGCGCTGAGCGCGTTCGTGTTCTCCTTCGTCGGCGCGGCGGCGGTCAGCCATCTGCCGGCGGCGGTGATCCGGCCGATCGTGCTGCTCCTGCTGATCCTGGTGGCCGTCTACACCTTCATGCGCAAGGATTTCGGCCGGCTGCACGCGCCCAAGCACGAGGGCGGCCGCGAGCAGGCCTACGGCGCGCTGCTGGGCATGGTACTGGGGTTCTACGACGGCTTCTTCGGCCCCGGCACCGGCAGCTTCCTTATTTTCCTGTTCGTGCGCTTCTTCGGCTTCGATTTTCTCGCCGCCTCGGCCGCGTCCAAGGTGGTCAACGTCGCCACCAACGTGGCGGCGCTGAGCTTCTTCGCCGCCACCGACAACATCCTGTTCCACTACGCCGTGCCGATGGCGCTGGCCAACATGCTCGGCTCGGTGGTGGGAACCCGCACCGCCGTGCGGCGCGGCGTGGGCTTTGTCCGCGTCTTGTTCCTGATCGTGCTGGCGGTGCTGATCGTCCGCTTCGTTTGGGATACCTGGGTGATGCTGGGGCGGCCGTCGTAAGCCTTGCCGGCGCGTCCACCGGACTTCGGTAGACAGTTTGTTTCTGTTCCTCTTCCCTTGCGGAAGAGGAGGGCTGGGTAAGCGCGAAGCACCCAATAACGATGGACGCGGTGCTACGCCGGCTTGCGCGTATGGCGAGGCCCCACCCCTTTGCGCGGCGCCCGCCCGCCCGCATTCCCAATGCATGCTGTACATCTTCGAAGTCCATATCCGCGACGGGCACAGCGCCGAGGAGTACGCCGACGCGTGGGTGCGAGCCAGCCGCTTGATCCAGCAGGCGCCGGGCGCGCTGGGCACGCGGCTGCACCGTAAGATCGGCGACGACCGTACGCTCATCGCCATTGCCCGCTGGAGTTCCAAGACCGAGCGCGATGCCATGGAGGCGAGTCCCGATGCGCGGGTGAAGGAGATCATCCGCGCGGTCGCGCCCTGTTGCGACATCCGGGTGCTGGGCGAATTCGAGGAGCCGGAGTGGGTGGTCGAGCCGCCGCAGCTCGGCACTCACGCCGATTGGGGCCACGCCGACCGGCCGGGCGCGGCGCCGAGCGGGGAGTGGTTGGGCCCATCGGTGTGAGCGCGTAACCGGCGGGGCGCAACGTGCATTGGCGTGCCGTGGAGCCCAACGCAGCCGCGCGATTTGAACGGGGCTTCCCCCGCCTGTCGGACGCCCAGATCCTGCGCGACCCGTCCGATCTACGGAAATAGGCTCTAAGCCCCGGGGTGGCTCCGGTCGCGTCCGTGCTGACATTACCTCTTGGGTAATGGAGAGATGCCCGGGGCGCTGCTAGCTTTCAACACCATGGATACCATCCAAACCCAGTCGTTCGGTCATATGCTGCGCGAGTGGCGGCAGCGTCGCCGGCTCAGTCAGTTGGATCTGGCCTGCGACGCCGAGATCTCCACCAAGCATCTAAGCTTCGTCGAAACCGGCCGCGCGCAGCCCAGCCGCGAGATGGTGCTGCGTCTGGCCGAGCGGCTGAACATTCCCCTGCGCGAGCGCAATCTGCTGCTGGTCGCGGCCGGCTTCGCGCCGAGCTATCCGGAGCGGTCGCTCACCGACCCGGAAATGGCGGCGGCGCGCCGGACGGTCGACCTGGTGCTGGCGGGGCACGAGCCCTATCCGGCGCTGGCCGTCGACCGGCACTGGAACCTGGTGGCGGCCAATAGAGCGGTGGCGCCGCTGCTGGCGGGCGTTGATCCGTCGCTGCTGCAGCCGCCGCTGAACGTGCTGCGCCTGAGCCTGCATCCGGACGGGCTGGCGCCGCGGATCGTGAACTACGCGCAGTGGCGCGCGCATCTGTTCGAGCGTTTGCGCCGCGACATCGACGCTACCGCCGATCCGTCGCTGCTGGCGCTGGCGGAGGAGCTGCGCGGCTACCGCCGCCCCCTCTCAGCCGCGGCACGGCCACCGGCCGATACAGCGTCCTACGCCGGTTTGGCGGTGCCGCTGCGGCTGTCGACCGATGCCGGCGTGCTGTCCTTCTTCAGCACCACCACTGTGTTCGGCACAGCGGTGGACGTTACGCTCTCGGAACTGGCGCTGGAATCGTTCTTCCCGGCCGACGCCGCCACGGCGGAGGCGCTGCGCGCGCTGGTCTCGGGGCAGCCGGTTTGAGTGTGCTGTGGGTTGATTCAT
>Ga0182741_1003957_pt1 | contig 15102 bp, 6 predicted proteins | sample eDN5th37CBELigOP_FD_128874 | JGI IMG/M metagenome (GOLD analysis project Ga0182741, IMG submission 128874) | Enriched Organic Plus compost microbial communities from Emeryville, California, USA - eDNA 5th pass 37_C BE-Lig OP (version 2) (version 2) ...
CTGCTGAGACACTCTCCCCTGCTGAGGTCCCTGCGAATCCTTTGATCCGGGTAGGATCCGTGTTCATCGTTCCACTACTGGACTTCACCAATGTAGAGGTCGCTCCATCGCCCTCCGCTCCAGCTTGTCGGGAATCCTCGAGTGAAGCTGCGTTGGGCTTCTGGTCGGAGGCGTTCTCCGCATTATCATGAGTTGCCTGAGTGCTAGGAGGCTGGCAAGTGGCTGGGGTACAATCGGAATCGAGCGTATTTTCTTCGCTTGACCATGTCTGGGCCGGCTTGGCTTGGGCGGAATCGACCGAACTCATGTAACCAGCTATAGAATAACGGAGAGTAGTCTAGGATGCGGGCTACGTCGCAATGAACAACACTTACTTTTCACTAGTTGACATGCACCTGACAGGATCGGGACGTCAAAAGAAGTGTGTTTTGCCTACATTCGAGGTGAGATAGCGAGAAGAAACCGATATAAATCAGTCTATAATATCAGAATATCTTCAGATTACCCGTTTTCTCCCAACTCTATCGACCAACACGTCCCAACGCGCGGCCCTGAATCGAGGTGTACACATTTTTACTGAACGGTTCCGAAATTTGAAAACTGTCCTGAGTACGCCCTGTTTTGCCAGTTGAATCGGTCAGGGAGTGGGGGATCGAGGGTTAAGAAAGCACTCCCCAGTGTATGCAATCTATGCAAGCAACTCTACAGCATTTATTCGCAAATTGACCCACCCTACCCCCCAAACATATCCCTCTCTCACCTCCCAAACCCCAAGCCGAATCCAAAGTCCGAGGAGGGTTGTCGGATTTACCAGAGCCCGGGGTGCTGAAATAGTCGAACTCCAAGTTCAAACGGAAATTGATAAACTAGCTGTATCTCACGTTACGGCCAGTCAAGCCCGACGCTTGCCTTACCAAACAAACCCCACCACTAAGTAGTATACGATGGTACGTTCTCTCCCAGCTACTCGTTCAAGTAGGGCCGTAAAAGACCCGCCTTGGTCACTGATTGGATTTGTGGCTGAGACATCTTTGAAGGCTAGAATTGAGATGCGATACCCGCCCCGGGCCTCGTCCTGGCCCCGAGCTGCATGCACTCACCACATGAGGCCTCTGTGATACACTCGTTGCCCAACATACACAGGTGTCCCGACTGGTCGATCTGGCCAGATCGATGAAGCAGGCCGTGAAAGGCCTCCCGCCTTGTGGCAAACTATATGCCAACAAGCTGCAGTTCTGGCACGACACCGGTCGATATATCCGCGATATATCGTGGAATCAACTTAATCGGCCCAACTTCCGTCTCACCAGCCTTGAGTCTGAGTTGCATGATGACGAACATGACCCCATTACGCGTCAGCTCCAGACGCTTGTCAGGAAGACCCGGATCGGATATTCGGGTCGGCACGTCAGACCTCGCGTTTCGGAGCTGCTCAAGCGTTTCCTCAGTCCAAGCGAGCTCACGAAGTACGAAGAGACGCTGCAAAGAGACAATGATAGTCGCCATGTTGGCCAAAATGCGCCCGGTTCGATGCCGAGGCTGACCAGACTGGAAGCGAAGCAATTGATCGATAGTAGGTCCACTCCCAAGGTTGCTTCAAGTTTCGTTCGCGTCGCTTTGCAGCAGGCGCGTGCTGCTCAAGTCACTGCGCACGACTTGATAGAGTGGGCTATCTCACTTCCCAAGTCACAGCAGTGCACAAAGGATGCAGTCTTCAATCGAGCGTTACAAATGGTCGAACGAGAAGAGATGCTCGAGAAGGCTCAGCGACAGCGCGCTAGAGAGCTTGCACAGCTGAGGATTCAAGGCCAGGTCGAGTACGGCGCGTTGCAGAGGAATGATTGCGCCGAAGCCTGGCCATTACCACATGAAGACATCTCAGTGGTGGTCCACGGCAAGTCGGCGGCGAGCGAAGCGTTGAGTACATTCACCGCACGATGTATGCTGTCCTATCCTGATCGTGCAGCGAATATCTTCCAACAGGCTCGAAAGGCCTCTGCTCTTATTGCTGCGGGGGTCCGAACCGAACTCGCTGCTTCGCCTCTAATGCGCCACCGCTTCGGCCCGGTCCCAGTTCGAACCTTCACATCCTCCTCTGCGAGTCGCACTGTAGGCGAAGCTGAACAACAGGAGGCGACCGGCAACACTCAGCAGCGCGAGAATGACAACCCGGAAAATATGGGGGAAGACAAACAAGATAACGAGCAGTCTGAATCCGTCTTCGTTTCGCTCATGGACTTCCTCAAATTCCTGGTCTTGGGTGCAGCCATTGGCTTGGCTTCCGAGCAAGCGTATCGACTTGCTACCTCCGATCCAGTTAGTCGCAAGTATGCGCTTGCGTCGGCCCGGCGTGACGAAGAACATAAGAAGCTTGTCGACAACGCGGTTGCCGAGACGGGTATTTATGAACGTATCTATGCCTTGACCAGCGATGCGTCAAATAAGTCTGCTGCTCATGCCGCTGACTTCGCGCCTACGGATTCTGTAAGTCCACCAGAGCTGAAGCGCAGTGAGTCCATGGATAGTCTAAGTTCAGACCTGGATGAGCCTATTACGTTGCAATCTCCGTCCACTCCGAACACCCCACATCCCACTGAGGAGCTCAAGCGGCTTCGAGAATACCGTCGTACACTCTTTGCCTCCGTCGGTGCTCCAGCACTCCTCAAGTATATTCGCGAGCTTCGCAATAGCACCTCGGGTCTTCGAAGCGCGCTTGCCGTTTCTGTGGCGCATATTCACAAGCTCCAAGAGGATGGAACGAACGAGTCCTTAGCCACTGCACAGATGATGTGGCCATTCATTCGCACGCTCTGGATCGATTGTCAGGTTGAGCTAGAGCGACTTGAGGATGCCCAGAACGCGCTTCTTGCGCACCTGCAAAGTCTCAAGGCCTCCGTCGACTCCATCGTGGACAATGGATCGAAGCTGGCTGAAACGATTCCAGGGGTCCCAGAAGTCGCGTTGATGAACTACGAACTCAAATCATACCAGAGTGACAACAAAGCCGATCTTGATGCCAAATGGAAGGATTTCATTGACGTCTACGAGAAGCAGGAGCAGGGCTCCCAAAATAAGCAGAAGCAGGGCGACTCTCAGGGTTCGTTCTCATCCGAGTCGTATATTGCCGACCTAATTCAAGTCTCGGCGAGTCGTGGCGCATTCCCCCAAAGCTTGCTTTCTACCCCCAGGGCTCAGTCACCAAAATCATTTGCATCCTCAGCTGGTTCATTGTCTTCGGCTTCCCTCGACAGCTTGCAATTGAGTCTGGGGTCTAATCTCTCTCAGGAGAGCCGAAGGTCAAGAGCCCCGAACTCTACAATCTTGAGCTCTGGATTTGATCTGGACGTTTTGTTAGATGACAGTGCGGTCTCGCGCCGCGTTGCTAAGTCAACCGTTTTGGAGCAATCCCTTGCCGATCCCAGATTGTTCGAGCAGACAGGAAACCACATGTACGCGCACCATGAGTTCTCGTATTCCAAGCCACCCACTAAACAAGGATGGATTAGCTGGGGCCTTAGCAAGATTGGTTTAGGCACTCCCACGTCACCGAACTCACCTAACTCACCTCAGTCACCAGTCCTCCCCAACACGGTGGCGCTCTCGCGACTCCTTCTTGCGGAGCAACACAAGATGTACCAGGCAGACGAAGTGCTCCTCAAAGAACTCCATGAAGTAGCGAAGCTTCTCGCTGCGCATCCAGAGCGTCTCCCTCAAAAGACTTGGTACAGGGTCAAGCCCGAAGTGGAGTATGGCGCTCTTGCTAACGAATCCCTTCACGTAGCTGCGAAGGTAAGCCAGGCTAAGGAGCGACTTCTTGAGGCGATTGCTGCGGGCCACCAAGTCACATCTCAGGCGTAAGCCTAATCGATTCCGGGTCAGATGAACTGTATATCCCGGGATACGAATTCCTTTGCTACACTATTTGTTTTCATATTTGTTTATATCACAAACTAGCTCCGTTTAAGTCAAATCACTCCTCACTCAGTAATACGGTCGCTGTCTGACCGCGCGGGTGTGGATGAAATCATTTTTCGGAGCGAATGTCCGAAAATTCCAACTAGTGCAAAACTGTGGGCTTAGAGGATCCATTGCGGAAATAAATAGATCAACCCACGAGGCATCGCTAGCAATATGTTCCGAAACATTCTCAAGTTGTCAGTCCCCAAGCTCGCCAAGAAAACCGCTGCCCTTCGAATACCCAGCTTTCACTCACGGGCGTTGAGCACAATCAAGGTCACCTACGTTGAGCCCGACGGTAATGAAGTCACCTTGACAGCGGATCCCAACGCAGATGACAAGCCTACCCTCATGACACTCGCAGTGAAGAACAAAGTCGACATGGAGGGCGCATGCGAAGGCCAAATCGCCTGCTCCACATGCCATGTCATCCTTCCCAAAGAGGTCTACGACCAACTCGCCAAGACGAATCCGATCTCTGACGAGGAGCTGGATATGCTAGTACGTATTTTCTTTGCTTTGTGCATTGTTAACTTGCTTCGCGCATTGTGTATGGCCAAGTGATCACGGGATCACAATGCTCTTTCACCCTCGATCGAATTCCTGTGCACTCTACACCCGCGCTTGATAGATGCGACTTCCCTAACACATGTGCTTACGCGTCGTTCCTAATATTACCCATATTTGCCTCTAGGACACGGCCTTTGGTCTCACCCCTACGTCCAGACTCGGCTGCCAAATTCCACTCTCGGCGCTCCCACCGGAGATCAAAGTCAAGATTCCTTCGTACGGAAGGTAGTCAGACTAGAATACACACTAAACTAGAATACACACGAATCACCGAAACACGATTGAAGTCGCTAACAATCTTCGCATAGCATCGTAAGGCAAAGGTCCTAAAACTTGGTACGGTCAGATCGCTAGCCAACCTGTTCAAGTTTGTTTTATGCCCAAAGGGGTGATGGTATATGTACATGAATGAAATGCGGTGACATCGGGCTCATAGCGACGAGGTTGAGGAAGATTTCTGCATCTTGGGCGCAGAAGGATTGTCCTTCAAGACGACTTGGACCGAGACTTCGTCTTCCCAATCCTTGTCATCGAAGATCAGGGGTGATGCTGCAGGCGTTGGACCTGCCGTCGATTCACTTTGATCAGCATCTTCTGCGGCCTTCTCTTGGGTATCAAACAGGTCTTTCATCGTAAGCCATTGATTTGACCTGTCGACTTCGGGCCTGCTCTGGTCCCTGGCTGTGAAATCCTGTGGAAGAAGCTGCCTCACCAATGCATGGTTGTTGCGCACAAGGATGTCTTTGCGTGGGAATGGGCATGATTTGGCGCCATGATCTCTTGCTCCACAGTTGTAACATGCAGTCAGGGCTGAAACTATGTTCTCCTTGGATGCAAGCCACTGTGCTGATAAGGGTAGTGGCAGCGCATTGAGAGCAGTTTCATACAAAGGCCCAATCGTAGCGGCCTGCCCGGAGGTCGAAATTTCAATACTGCATGAATTCGCTGTAGCACTGGACCCTTGCGTCGCTGCAGCGCCAAGCTGAGTTGCCCCAGTCATACCTGAGAGGTGAAGGTTCCTTAGCGGGACACCTCGTCGATCGATCATATAGCCATTCTTGCTCACAATCACGTTTCGCGGCATACGAACTCTGGATTCAAACTGCAAGGCCGCTTCGAGCTCAGCCTTGGCTGCCTCCTCTATCCTTCGTCGTAAGCTGACGAACTGATCTACGGTGTCCGCCTCGGAGCTATCGGTGGCCTGCTCTCCAGCCGTACGTTGTAGCTGGAACCTCGAATACTGTACAGTACCATCAAACAGCATCTCCATATCGGGCTTTACGCGCTCATCGTCTTGTTGACTAGGCTTGCCTGCCTTGCTGCTTGATCCCGCTTTCGCTCCACCAGCCAGATCAAGTACAGCGCCAATAAACTCTTTCAGCTCTGCAGTTGCACTGGATTCATCATTGAGACCCTCACGCAGTGCCGCGAGTTGCGCATCAGTCAAACACACGTCAAAAGGAATCAACGTTCCGAGATCGATGATGGCCTCTTTTGTGGGTAAAAACTCTGTGCCACGGCGAGCCGGCTTGAGGTTCGTTAGTAGTGTGACTGTTTCATCCAACACCGTGGGAGATGGTCCTGGCACCCCTGACATTCCGTGACCTCTGCTGAAGGCCCTGCACGCCTCAAGAATCTTGCTCGCGAGGCCCACATTGGTGAATGTTGTTTCCAGTCTGTGAGCCAATGTCTCGCTGACATTCTGGTGTGGGATACTGAACTCTGCAAGAACGTGCGGTGCTGCACTTTCAGCCTGCACCCTCTTCGTCTTCTGGGTCTCTGACTGCTCGAGAACGCTTCGAAGCCTTTTCTGGAAGAAGTGCTCTTGTTTCCTGTTCTCGGTCTCGGCCTCAGTATTTCCGCCTCCGGGCCCGTGTGCGCCCATAGACTTGCTAGACGAGCTCTGCGCCTTTGCCGGGGGAGTTTCTGTCCTTGGGGCGGTCACGCTTGCCATACTTCCTGTCGTCGTTGCCGTCTTGGCCGAGTTGTGCACTTTGTTCGAGCTTGTTGGTGATGGATCGGGGAATATCCCGTCTTCCATGTCAAACAATAATGCAAACTCAGACATTTTGGCGAGCGTGTGTATCCGATTATGTGATTTCCCTCCGCTCTACTCGCGCGTACTCCCGGATTTCGGCTCTCGCGTAAAAGAGAAATCACGTATTGAATTTTGTCCTCAGAGTACCCATTATCTAGGGTGAGTCCAGTTCGACAGATCCAGCTCGTGCGAAGGGTGGGGTGACGCTCTATGGCGACGAACGGCGATATTGCCAACATTCCCGTCTTATCATGTCCCTGATGTTAGCATACTTAGTGTACTGTATTCGGATGGAACTTCGACCAAGGGTCAGGTACTCTCTCAAAAAAGCACTGAAGGGAGTTGACCGATGCTGAAGTCCTCCTTCGTAGGAGCTGGCTGTGATGACTCTCGGGAGCTTTGGGACAGATCTAATGCGTGGGCGAGACTAGGCTAAGCCGAATGTGCAAATCCCTGTTGCACCAAATTTGAGAAGGATCACAGCGAACTCCCAACCAGGTCGAAGGAATAGTCAACGTAAACTCAAGAAGAAGAAACAGAATATTGCTGGGGTAGTAGTCTACACACCGCAGTCATGCATAGCGCGACTGTTGGAATAGCGCCAACACCGACGTGACAAACCACGACCTCCTAGCCTTTTACAAATAGGAACATTAATGTCAGATGCAGCCACAATGATAATCGCCGTGCTTCGAACAACAATGAACACAGCTTACACTAGTGATGACAATCCGAGTTGTTGAATCAAGTGGAACATACCCAAATCGCTCGTTTGCGGAGACGACATGGTCGGTTGATTATCCTAAGGGAACAATGACACCAACTTACTCCTGGTAAACCTCATCAGCAATGTCGAGCGCACGATCGATAACCTCGAAAGTTTCCTCGAGCTGCTTCTTGTTGATGCAAAGAGGAGGATTGGTCAGGAGGAGGTGGCCAGCGAGGTGGACGTAGATGCCGTTGTCTCGGAAGTAGTTGGCAATCTTGCCGGCGACGGGTGCAGAGCCACCAAATGGAACAAGAGGCTCCTTGGTCTTGCGGTTCTTGACGAGCTCAATAGCACCGAAGAGGCCAATGCTGCGGACGTCGCCGACAGACTTGTGCTTGGCCTTCATCTGCTGGTGGAGATCCTTCATGACCTTGCCCATCTCACGAGCGTTCTCCACCAACTTCTCATCCTCCATGACACGGATCGTCTCGTTGGCGCAGGCGAGTGAGAGTGGGTGACCACTGTAAGTAAGACCACCAGAGTAGACACGATCATCGAAGGTTGCAGCGATCTTCTTGGACACAGCGACGACACCGAGAGGAACGTAAGCAGAGGTGATACCCTTTGCCATGGTGATGATGTCCGGAACGACGTTCCAGTGATCGACAGCAAACCAAGCGCCAGTGCGACCAAGGCCGCACATGACCTCGTCGCAGACGAGGAGGATGCCGTACTTGTCGAGAAGCTTGCGGAGGCCTGGGAGGTAGCCTGCGGGGGGAGGAATGATACCGTTGGTACCAGTCACAGTCTCGATGAACATGGCAGCAATGTTCTGAGGGCCTTCATACATGATGGTCTCTTCAAGCTGTTGCAAACACTTGGCAGAGAACTCCTCCTCAGGCATGCCTTCCTGGTAGAGGTGAGAGCGATACATGTAAGGGTCGAAGGCGCGGATGACACCACCCATACCAGGCTCATTGGGCCAGCGACGGGGATCACCCGTAAGTTGGATGGCACCATGAGTAGCACCGTGGTACGAGCGGTAGCGAGCAATGATCTTGTTGCGACCGGTGTGGAAACGAGCCATCTTGATAGCGTTCTCATTGGCCTCTGCACCACCGAGAGTGAAGAAGAACTTCTTCAGGTCACCAGGGGTGTACTTGGAAAGGAGAGGGCCGAACTCGGCACGTACCTTGGTTGCCATGGAAGGGCCTGCATAGCAAAGCTCAGCTGCCTGATCCTGGATTGCCTTGATCACACGCTTGTTACCGTGGCCGATGTTCACACACATCAACTGGGAGTTGAAGTCGGTGTAGCGCTTGTTATCAGCATCCCAGAAATAGATACCCTAGACGAGCGTTGCAAGAGAAATTGAGTTCAAGGTGGCGATGAGCATGAATCCGAAGTCAGAGTTGAACGTGCTTTAGCAGAGCGAACGATAGATGACGGTAGCGCCATCTGAGCATTATTCACGCTATGAAGCGACGCGGCCTCCCGGTGCATATCACTTCCTAGCGCGTAGGCGGAGACCATAGCGTTCGTCTCGCCCGGAATACTGAGTCTCTGATCAAAGGTATCGGACAAACAAACACGCAGCCCGCATGAACATGAGGGGAATGTGAGGTGGGGGCCAGATCAAGGTCACACACGGGTCGGCACGAGCACTGAGACCGCGTCAGATGCGATGAGCAGAAATATCTTTTTTAGTAACGACAGCTGAAAAGAACTTTTTGGCGACGATATTGAGGGTGACATACCTCAGCACGGGTCATGGGAATGGGGTTAACGGCCTTCTGTGCGGACCAGGACCAGATAGTGTACTCCTTGCAGAGATCAACCATCTCCTGGTTGCTCATCTGGGCGCCAGATGACATGCAGCGGACGCTGCGAGTGGCGAGCGCGGAGGATTTGCTCAAATTGCGCACGGACGAGGCGAGCTTGCCGAACATTGTTTGCTATATAGTGTTGTAGCGGGGTATAGCAAGACGAATGAATTCATCAGCGTTGCAAATGCATGCGGAATATACCCATTTTTGGATCCCGAAAGTGGGACTAGTCCGACTTAAAAATGGTCTTCACCAGAGTTCAAATTGATCCAAATCGCCAACGGCCAGATTGCAGTCAGGACGATCACTGCGCTGACTGGCTTGTCTCACTGGCTTCAGACCGTCAGGCTTTGCGGTAGCAATAAGACACGATGTGCATCACATGCCATACAAGAAGATTGTGTTGTTTGATGCCTAGACTACTTGTATTGTGTAACTACTGTACATGTAAGAAAACTGGTTCTTGTGGTCCATCACATGAAGGAAGGTCTTGGTATGCTGCGAGAGCTGCCTGATTTGACTTTGCTGGGTAGCCGTGAAGATCATCTGCTTAGGCCATGCTCTTCTTGGTAATAACACTGTACTGGTTTGAGTCCTTGGAAACTTCGTAATAGTAGTCGCAATGCGCCTTTCCGCCAATCATCTTGACAAACTCGTAGTCATGCGTAATCAGAATCAACTGGAAATTCGAAGAACGACGACGGTGCGCAATGATGGTGGAAAGGGCCTCAGCGAATGCCCGCGAGTTATAACTATCCAGGTTCGTAGTGGGCTCGTCTAAAGCCAGCATACCGCAGCGGACAGAGAAGGCTTCCGCTAGAGCCAGTCGAATCAGCAGCGACGCCAATACCTTCTGTCCCATCGAACATCTGCCCTTCATATCAATCTCGCGTCCATTCTTTTTCATCACGACGCGGTAGTTGAAAGAACGGCGAGTTGGTTTGATATCACCTAGACTCAGTAAGTTGTTGTCATCCGAGTTCGCGAGCACTGTGGATGCACTGTTGTCCGTTTCAGATTTGATGAAGATTTCATCAATGTCCGTACCCTGATAGGTTTCACGCCAACTGTCTCGCAAAATCTCGTTGACATCTTCCAGTTTCATGCTATGGAATCGCATTAGCGCCGCGTCAAGTGCCTTGCTGTACTTGTGCAAATCCATCGCCATGAGGTTTAATGCTCCTAGCGTCGTTTTTGCCTGACGATAACGAAGCTCTGCGTCAGAGTAGTGAACCTCCAGCTCCATCTGATCGCGACTCATTTGGTCGATCAGTTGTTCCAGTGCCCCAGATGCACGGGCATATTCTTCGCGGGCCCTCTGGGCTTCAAGCTCCAAGTTGGTATCCACCTCAGTTGCACCCAACGTACGTAGCTGTGCCTGGATTTTGGACTGCTCATCCAGAGTCGCAGCGTACCGCCCTTCATCCTCACGGATTTTCAATGCTTGTCGTGCAATACTAATCTTCTCTTTTGCGAGCTCGAGTGCCCGAGCCGCGGACTTTGCACGGGTCATGGCGATTTCATAATCCTGCTGGGCCAAGGAGAAGCTTGATTGAGCGGCTTTCAATTCTGCATTAGCCGCATCCCACGACACTGACATCTTCCTCTCACGCTCCAAGAGGCGTTCGCAGAACTCGACAAAGCGATCAAAGTCGCGCTGAACCTTGCTCGCCACGTCTCTAAGATAGGTGCGATTTTCGTCGATTTCCATGCGAAGCTCAAGAAGCTTATTCGAAGCAATCTGACAGGCATCTTCAGCTGATTGCAAGGCAGTAGTAGCCTCAGTGTTGGCACGCTGGGCTTCAGACAACATCTTGCGAACTTCGGGTAGGATGTCCGTCTGATACTGCCGAAGCTTGTTCCAATCCTCTTGTCTCTTGCTTTCTGTTTGCTGATGTCGGTTCAGTTCATCAGTCAACATCACGACCGCACGATCGAGATTATTGCACTGGTTTCTGGTATCTGATAGCGCTGTGGAAGTCTTTTCAATCTCCGCCTCCACTTCCGCGCACGCCGCGGCCAGCTCCACAAACTGAGCTGCCCCAGTCCATGACCGTACCTCCTCCTGAGTAAGACCAACAAATGATGACTCATCCATCGGCAGTCCTGTCTCCAGAGCTCGCTGGATGGTGCGCTCAAAACTCTCTGCGAGTGCTTTGAAGCGAGTCACATCAAACGCGAAGTCTTTGCTTTCATTTACCAGACCAGGAACCATTGAGCTCAGCCGCATTAGATGTTGCTCCATCTGCACTAGCTGATTGACGACTGGTGACTTAGGGTTAGTCTCAATTGCTTGCACCTCACTCTCCAGTCCAGAAAGTCGTTCAGCTAGCGTCTTTTCTTCTTCCTGCAACTCTGCTGATTCTTTTGAACACTCTTTGATAAGCTCCACCAGCTGGAGACACTCTTGAATCTGAATGAGTTGTTGGGTATACTTTTCTTCCAGATCTGACATATGTGGATTCTCCTTGTCCACACCATCTGATGCTCCAGCATTCACGGAAATCAGGCTTTGTGTATAAGCATCCAAGGTTGCAATGAACTTCTTAAGCTCGTCGTCAGCGGAGTTGAATCCACGATCACACAGAGGGCATGTCTCGGTATGTTTTGCCTTGTTTGCGTAATCTCGATACAAGTCAATGATCGCCTCACGCTGAAGTCGATTCTGCTTCACCTTAGCCTGAGATCCAAGGGTTTCCTCTTGGTGAGAAGTGAGCTTATTCCTTATGAGGTCAAGATCTTCAAGTTTCTGAACCCTTGGGTCAGAGTCAAAGAGATTTGGCAACGCGTTTCGGAGCTGATCTGTGTAGGAGCTCATTTCCTCTGAGGACTTCTGAAGAGCTGAGGACAGCTCGTCAAGGCGACGCTTGACGGTGGCGATCTCGCCATGCAGTTGAGCAGCGCGGGAACGTTCATGCAGCTCGGCTGCTAACAAACCTTCGCGTAGCTTGGAGAGATCTGTCTGCAATCTTTCAACTTCAGGCACGATCCTATTAAGGAGAGAGTTGATACTGTCAATCGAGCAGCGTGATGCGATCTCCTTCCACAGTTGGAAGTCGGTCTCAACTGAGCTTGTCGTTGATGACGTTACATCAGACGAGAGTACTGCATTCAGCTGCTCGTTAAGTGCTGTTGCCTCATTTAAGAAAGTCAAAAACACGGACTCGACGAGTGTCCGAACGCTGTCCGAGATCCTGCTTCCTTCTGCAACCGCTTCCAACACCTTGTTGAGATCTGAAAATGACTGAAGGTATAAGCGGAGCTTACCAGAACGAAGTCGGATGAATTCGTTAAGACCTTCCATCTCAGCAGAACGTTCGCGCACCAGCTTACGGACTTGGACTAAACCTTGGAATCTGGTACTATGGACCGCGGCGTCCTCTTCTCGCTTTTGACGCTCTTCTCGGCAGGTGTTGAGCCGAGTTTGGAGTTCAGCAATAACTGGATTAGCCAACAGCTCAAAAGGTTTCGAGGCAACATCCTCCAACGCTTGCTCAGCCTCAGAAGGTGCCGAAGGTACCTGAGTGATGAAAGTGGCAAGGAGAGAGCGGATTTTCGAATAGCACTCGTTGAGTCGGCGTTGAGATTCATCCAAGCCGACAGCGCTCTGTTCGACAAGCGCTTGCTTGGTTGCGACCAATGTCGTTGCCGTCGTCTGTTCTGCCTGCAGCGCTTCTTCCTTTGCTTTCAGGTCCTCGAGAACCTTGAGCTCGGTTTCTCGGCAGCCCGTTAATAGTTTGTTGAGAGCCTCGCGAACAGCGTTGCGCTGGACTGGGTCACAGGGATCGAATGCCTTGTTATAAGATCGAACTACGTCAAGCCCATGTCTCTGCTGAAGCTCGGCAACGAACTCTTTCAACTTGCTCGCATCCACGCGATACAGCTCTCTAACCTCATTCTCAACGGCAACACGATTCTCAGCATTCCCCAAATCTTGCTGTGCGACAGTGTAGCGTTCTTCAGCGGATTTCTCGTTGCGTTGCATCTCCTTCACATCGGCCTCGAGATCAATCAGAGATGCTTCAAGGCTTGAGATTCGATGGTGAAGAGACGCCTCGTCGAGCTGCAAAAGGGCCGATACATCGAACGCTTGAGTCTCGGCCGAACCTGTCTGCTGGTTCGCATGCACAGAGTTGAAGCGAACACAATCTAGTTCGAGCTGTTTGCGTGCTTCTGCAAGATCCCTTTGCTGGTGCTCGACCGAGCCCTGCAGTTTTTCATACCGCTCTCGAAGCGCCTGAACCTGAGAGAGGTGCGCTCGAACGGCATCTGCCTGGGCAATTGCTCTGTCAGCCTTAGCCTTGAGTTCAGCCAGCTCCACTTGGCGTTGATTGACCTGCTGCTTCTGATGATTTAATGCAGCCAACTTCCTGTGGCCCTGTCTTCGGTGCTCGTCGGCAGCACTGTAGGCCATTTCTGCTTCTTTGACCCGGAGGCGAAGTTCTTTGCACTGTTTAATGACTTCATCAAGGGCTTTCGCGTACTGTGTGCTCGCAAAGATAGCATCGAAACGCTCTTTGAGGGCCTTTCCATCACTCATTGGCCAGGTTGAGTCCTCTTGGTGGCAGAATGTGACGCTTTCCAGAATAGCGGGACTGACGCCAAGCATCTGAGGGAGCTCGTTTTCAAGATCCTCCTTGCGTGTTGTGCGTTGCAGCCCAGCTAGAACTAGTCGGCTCTCGTATGTCTTGTACTTCACATCGGTCTTAGTTTGAGACACACCGCACTGCTTCTCGACAGTAAATTGCTCGCCCTCTGCTGTTTGAAAGTTGGCCACGATTGTTGCGCGTACATCGCTGGTACCTCGAATCTACAAATAAATAGTAATGTGGGGAGTGAGGGACGAATGAGATCAATAATCCTTCGCTGAGTGGTCTGGCACATAACGTAAAGACAGGCCTGAGGACCTCAGTTCACATCCGTTCTACGTCGATCTCAGAAGGACTCAGAAGCAACATGAAAAGAACCCAACTGATGGTACATACCTTGAGATCGTGCACAAAGCTCTTGCCATTGTTAGAGTTGGGCGGATGACTGCCGGTGCAGATGAACTTGATCGCCTCAATCACGGTCTAGAGTTGGATTGGGTTGAGATCGCAACGAAAAGTGCGGAAGGAGCTGGCTGTTAGGCGAAATATGCCCTGTAAAGCGGGATCCAGACTGCACACCATTTAATGGAAACTTGAAATGAACTAGGAGCAACGTACTGTCTTGCCTGTACCATTCTTACCGAGGATGATCGTCAGCGGTTGGAAGAACTCGATCGTCTGTGGCTGGTCAGGCGAGTAACTTCGGACTCCCTGGATGGCGAGGCTGGTCAGAATGGACATGGTCGCGTGTCAAGTGCGGTGTTTCCCGGTATTCTTGAGTGTGTCTTGATGAGTTAAGGATGAAAGTTCGGTTTAACTCTCGGCTACTCCTCTCGATCGTCCGGTTCTCAACTCGCGACAATGTACAATTGGATTCGAATTTTTCCCGCCAAGCCTGCTGATATTACTGGACGGTTACTGGCTGCACCAAGCTGCAGCACGATATTGGGCCGTCACAGGGGCGCTGAGATGCAGATAGCGGAGTAGAAATCGTATTCGGGGACGCATTTATTGTGTTGTGTAGCGGAGACGTATTCGTATGACATAAAACCAAACATTCATGAACTTGAAAAAGTTCCTGTATACTGCAAATTCAACACATCTGCAATGAAAGGCATGCTCCGATCGCCGCGTTCCACTGACCGGAAAGCGGCTAGTCGGCGATAGACCGCGTACAATAACACATGACCGCCTAATCTTTCTTCTTGAACGAGGAAGGAGTTCAGACAGTGAGGGAGCTGGCTGTAATGTCGAGTCATCGGAGACGCGACTGCATGTTCTCGTCTGTATGACGTAAACGGAAAAGAAATATCACAGTTGTAGTACTATGGCTAGCGAACTAACTAACGTACAAAGTAGCTAGCGAGCTAGGTAATGTTGGATGCATACGATAGTGTGACGTGAATCGGGGAA
>Ga0182741_1003963_pt1 | contig 15091 bp, 5 predicted proteins | sample eDN5th37CBELigOP_FD_128874 | JGI IMG/M metagenome (GOLD analysis project Ga0182741, IMG submission 128874) | Enriched Organic Plus compost microbial communities from Emeryville, California, USA - eDNA 5th pass 37_C BE-Lig OP (version 2) (version 2) ...
ACTCAGCCTTTGCTAAAGCCGCCAGCCGTGCAGCATGGGTCCCTACGCAACGTAGCCCCGGTAGCAGCGTCTTCATCATCGCTTGTACAACCGCACGGCCGCCCTGTCAACCCTGTGGAAGATCCTGATGGTACAACTCGTGACCAAGCTACGCTACAGTCTGATAAAACCGCCACGCCCGGAACTGTGATCTCTACGGTCCCGGAATCCACAACGAGACAAGAGACCAGCGAAGCACCCCAGATATCAGAGGCGGCAGCAACCCATGAACGCTCATCACCCTCCACCAATGTCTCGCAAACCCAGCCGCAACGGCAGGTTCGACACATCCACTTCCTCCTTAACCCGCCAAAAGTTGAAGATGACCTTGATATCGTCTCCACGCTGGTGCCCCAGACGCCCACGCCAGGTGAAGGACCTCGACAATGGGAGGCCCAGCAGACCAACGGAGCCGCGGTCGACCGTGGTGCTGGTACAAGGGAGCTTCTAGCAAATCCCTATAGGTATGAATATGAACCCATCAACGCAACTTGGCGAGGCTGGCTCAACTTGGATTTTAACCCATCGAACACTCGGCGTGACGGCAATCAGCCCAAACGATGGCATCGAGGATGTGCATTACCACACCCTCATAGCTACTCTGGTCGGGTTTTCTTGCCAAAAGCTGATCTTGCCGATTTGTTTGGTGCGTCGCTAGACCAAGTGGAAGATGATTGGGATAATGGCAATTATACAGAAGGGGATGACGACGCAGAGGTTTTGGAGAAACTCAGATTAAGGCAAGCAGGTTCGGGCAATGATCAGCCGTCTGGACCAGCGCACGCTCGGGACAAATCCACATCCGGAGAGTACCGTCGTTGGACTGCCGAGACCAATGTTGACGCTGTTAGTGCTATTCGTGAGCTATGCTTGCAGCACTTGGCATCCTCAAGAGCTCGCAGTGGTTCCAGACCACTAGACAATGGGCGCAGCCAACATGGACCCGAGAATTCGCTACAACCAGGTCGGATGCCAGCGGGAAGTGCCATATATGCACTAGCTGCACGGTCTCCTGCTGAGATAGCCGACGCAGTTGAACGCATGCCCCCGGTGTATGGAGAAGATGGCTCTCTTCTTGAGAAGTCACTTGCCATGGCTATTGTCGAACTAGTTACGAATCCCATTCTTGTGAGTTTGCTTCAGCTGCTCACAGAGGAAGTAGGAATCAGCCTCACAGACGTGCTACGACGACACGCGCCGCATTCATCTCTTCTTCCGGACCGAAGTGAGCTTGACGAATCGGGACCTAGCCCACAGGGAGCGGAGGCAAGGCAGATGAATGCGGAGAAGCCGTTCACAACGAAACGATACATTAGGTGGGGTGAACAGGGGTGGTATTGGATGCCATTAGAGATTAATCTTAATAGTCTTTATCACTGTGTGGCACAACTTGGGTGGCGATTGGGATTGGGCTCAACATTCGACACGAGCCCACAGCAAATATACGCCAAATTTGTCGCGCAACCCTTATCCTGGCTTCCAACTATGCCCGAAGGATTGGATACTGATGGTAGCGTGCGCCCATCGCACACAGCGCTAACAGCGGACGACCAGATTCCAATTGTCGCATACTTGCTGATCCAAGCTAACCCAAGCAAGCTGGCGACGCGCCTCGCACTAGCTGAGCATCTTTCTCCACCTCCATCTTTGCTTCCATCCAGATGCTCTGGATTCTGGAATACTCTCACGCACTTCCGAGCTGCCATCGAATTTTTGCTGACAAACCCGTGCAAGCTCTTCCCCCCCGGACAGCGCAACAACCCCGCGAACCAATCTCCTCAATCGCCACAAGCAAACTCTGCCAGGAGCGCTGCGACTGCACTCCAAAGCTTGCTTGTCCCGACGCAAAGCACGTCATTCTTGGACTGGGGTGACGAAGCCAGACGTGCGGTCTCACAAAACTTTGGTTTTACTATGGAGGACATGGAGGCACCCCTGCAACAAGCCTCAGTATCGTCGACCCAAACATCCGACGGTCTTGAGGTCACGCGTCTGCAGGGTGCCGCAGTTGAGACAGATAGTGAGCCCACGCGAGTCGAAAAGAAGCGAAAGGATGCGATGAAGACAGCCCAGCTAAGCTTGGGTCTCATTGACGAAAGCCGCAAAGAAGACGACCTGTTTGGTAGCACAGATGATTCTATTTTTTGTTCTGGTGAGGTGGTGATTCCAAGACAATCTGTCAAGCCCGACATCGAACTCTCTAGTGATAAGCACAGCGCGCTTGATCATGCGGTCGGCAAGTTGAGTGCGAGTCATCTTCAACGTTCAATCTCAGTCTCATCAAATGTGGAATCGGAATCGCCCGCAGGCACACCTCTGTCTGCCAGCTCGGCATCATCAGGCCCACCAAGGGGTCGGACCCGACGCCCACATCCCATCGACTCGTTCCTGCCAACGCTTACACCTTCGCACATGTCAGAGCAAGCTTCTGGAAGCCTTGCTAATCAGAGTCGCACAACGAGCTCAAACACACATCCAGATGATACAAAAACGAAGGGCCATCATTCAAATCAAAAATCAATAAGCGTACGTGCGGGAGACGATCCATTGCTTGCGATGCTCGCGTCAAGTCGCAAGCCAATGCAGATCCCATCTGACGACGAGGACTAGAGCGGCAATTATTGAAACATTTGGTCACTATTTTATGGTCATTTGTGATATGCGTACAATAGCCGTGCTCTTTCAACCCGACTGATGTTATACATTGCCATAAACACTTTCATCCAACCCATGGAACTTGACCTGTCCTGGCTCGACCAAAACGGAAGCCTCCATGCCTGACCGCTGTTGGCCCAAGCGTTCTGCCGCATCAAATGCACCTTCTCCTGCTGCAGCTGTGGAGAGTCGATTGGCACCAGAGAGAACCGAAAACCGCGAGCTCAGAGAAGCCACGCTCCGAAGCCTGCGTGCTGGAGCCATGATAGCGATTCCCTCTTCGATGAACGAGCTGGATTGTGACTCATTTTCGTCCTCATCGCCAACCAGCTCTTTGAATACATCCAAGAGGCTTGCATTGTTGAGGTGAGACCCATCGTCTTGGTCAATTCCAGCCTGCGTATCGTTACCAGATCTAGATTGAAGCTCGCCGCGACATTCAGCCGTTTCCTCAGGAAGGTCAATCATCGCTTCGAGCTCCTTTGTACGAGTGGATCCCGGGGAGGTGCAAAATGCCTGAGATGCCGCAGTTCGTCGACGAACTTTATCATCAGCCTTCCGGGCCGATTGTGGTTTGACGAGACTGGTGCGAACTGAGCGCACTGGCTGTGGGCTGCACATATCTCCATACCCAAAGCTTGCACTGTTTTCCGTGAATGAGGTGTCCGCGTTATTTTCCTCTCCAAACTCGTACATCTCGGCAAGCAGATCGCGATCCTCGACGCTTGTGTTGACTGACTCACGTTCACCTCTGAGCTGCTGAAGCGCCTGCCTCTTGGCCCGAGGAGTAAATTGATGATCAGTATTCAGCATTGCACTTTCGACCTTCGCTTCGGGCTGATGGCGCTCAAGCATAGCCTCAACGGTGGCCAATGCTTTCGCATGCTCCTCTCGATCCACCTCAATGCCGTTCCGACGGAGGATTGCCGACATGGTGGTCATGGCAGCCTCGGATTGACCACAAATGGATCGATGCCAGATGTGAGAACGTGCATCATCATCATCATCACCATCATACTCCGAGGCATATTGGGCACCTACTTTGAAGTGCATGCTAATATCGTCGTCAGCGCCCTCAGCCTCCAACTCTTCTTGAAGAGCGGCGTCATGGTTGGCGATATCAGGGGCATTTCGGACTAACTCACTCTGCTCGACCAGTCCTTGAACAAAGGAGGAGTCGAGTTCGACGTCCGGTTCATCATAAGCCATAAGATCATCCACAGCACCAAGGTTCATGGGGACATTCTCAGCTAATGATGCGTCTTGCCGGCGCTGGCTGCGTCGTCGTGAGATATGGCTGAAGGATGCGGCGTCATCATCACCAGTCGTCTCGGTAGCGTCATTGGTAGTAGGGGCGATTGAGACGTTTTTCGCATCGGGCGCAACAGTCTCTGCAGCAGGATCAGCATCTGCCTGGGGTTCGGGCTCCTGAACCGCCTGTTCTTCAGTCGTAGCCACAGGCTCAACATCAGGCTTGACTTCAGCCTCGTCGTCTGCCTCAGCTAATCCGCTATCCCTTGACTCCACCTGAGGTGCTGGGTCATTTGCCACCGTAGACGATTCGATCGACGTATCATGCGCGAAAGAGGTCATATTCTTTGGATTCTTGGTATAATTATGCATCTGTAGGGGATCTGGGTCGGGCACAGAGCTAGACGTGGCCTTGGCCCCTGGGGACTCGCTCTTCTTTCGAGAGCCTGCTTGGGGCACTGCCCTGACTTCATTCAGCACCGATAGGGGCAAGAAGAAATTGGGATCAGGGATGGGCTCGGGTGGCTGGATCTTGCAAGGCAGCGGCTCAACAGGACCCAGATGCGAAAGAGCCGCGTCAAGCGGCGAAGACGCACTCGAGGCAGAAACCACATGTCGATAGGTGGGAACGTGACCATTCTCATCCGATTCGATTTTGCCCAAACCAGGAGTCCAAGTGCGGCCGCTGGTCGTGGTCTGACCACGTGTGGCATTCGACTGAGCCTGCTCGGGGTTGGGGGAGGCCGACTTTTGAGAGTGAACCTTGCTCCCTTGATGGTTGTTCTTGTTCTGCTTCCGCTTGATAGGCTGTGGGCTGTTCTGCTCGCGGCTCGAAGAGCTGGCCGGCTGGACGGGAGGCTGGGATTCAACAGGGGGACAGTCTGTGATAGACTCACTCGCGATGAGGTCGCATTGTCTACCCTGTTGAGAAGGCTTGATAGGACTTGCAGGAGCACCGGAATGCTCAACATTCTTCTTGAGCAAGGGCCGACTCTCCGCCTTCGTCACAGGTTCGTCTTCATCATCCGCAGCGATGAGATCAACGAGGCGCTTGGCCCCAGTGACTGCAGCCACTGCTTCTACGGCAGCATAGTCCATAGTGTGGTTCTCATTCGATCGATCAAGTGCTGTGGCAGCTGTGGCGACCTCGACGGTTTCGTCTTCCTCGGCTTGTGCAGTCTATATTCAGTATACGTGAGTCGTGTAAGGAGGATCTCAGCAGATAAGAATCAGCATTATGATCAAAAGCGAATACATCACTGATCACATGCGAGCTTGTCCACGTACCCTCTCAACGCGTGAAGCACCCTTGGCTTGCTTGTGATGTTTCTGCTGGCTCTTGCTGGCTTTGGGCGAGTCTATACAGCGTGGTGCAGTGTGTACCGCGACGATCATTTGGGATAAGCAAGATCTCCTACTAGACAATTGAACGCAGCAATATGGCTACAATGCACAAACAGGGCGCAGAGAATGGCACGTACTCTTCCTCTTAACGACTAGGTGTTGTTGTTGGTGTGAACCGGTCTCCTTGGTGGTGTTACCGCGTGCCAGTGCCGTGCGCTGGCTTCCGCAGCAACCAATAGCAGTATAGACCGCCGAAGCAATGTACGACGTTGTGTTACCCATCGCGACTCAAAGGATCTAGGCGTGGATCTCAGCGAAACGGCCAGTGAGATCACTCACTCAACGCTCATATTTCTCGCCTCCCTCAGCCGGGTGGATGAGGTTGCTTCTAACGGCTCGCTGGTCGAGTTGCCTGGCAATTCTGTCACCCCTGGGTTCGTCAGCCCTCCGCAGCACTGGAATTGGCTCAACGCTACGCAGCACACAGACGGATAGTAACCCAGATTACGCGAATTATATAGCTCCAGGGAGGAATCTCCCTGCACGTGCTGTGTATTTTGATGGCTTGCGTAGGGAATCAAGACAACTTGTTATGGCAGCACATCATGGAGGTCCACTAGGGAGCTCTCGTACATTGCATGTATGACTAGCAAGTGATGGTGAAAGGGCACATTCGGTCGCTGAGCATTGATTTGACGGAGAGGGCGCATGTCGTGTGTGGATAAGAACCTGAATGTTGGTAAGACAGCTTACTCGAGAGATTATGGCCAGCACACTCACCTGCACCCGAGGTCTCCCATCTCTTCAATCCGTTCTAACACTTCCGAGCATTCTTGCAGGCTAACAGGCGCGTCAACTGGCTTGCCAGTGAAGTTATGATTGTCGAAAGGATTCCTCTCTGAAGCCACCCCTACGTATCTCAATCTTCCTCGGCCCTCCCTCACAGCCAGAGTTCTCAGCTTACCGGTTGAGCTAGTTGTCGGTAACCCAACTCCAACAATGATGACCATAAAACGCCAATGTTACTCTTGCTGTAACCGACTAGATTCGCCTGTCTGACGGGCTCTGAACCTTGATTTGACTTGAAGCCAGTGCTACCGCGCACTCGAGTACACATGTGCACGCCTGGGAAAGTCAAACAGAACCACTACGGTTCTCTCGAAATAGAGCTCATCTGATAGTCCTAGCTGTGCATCAGATACTTCGGCGCAGTGGGGCTTGGAGGAATATGGAAACTGCCCCGCTTGCTTTATTTAGACTACCTTTTGTGCTGCGCCAAAGTCCGAAGAGCAATTGGAAAGTCAGGGGGTGGATGGATTTACTCAATTCTTGTTTGGAGCAGATCTCCGACATTTGAATATCTCAGCAAAGTGCAAGTGTAGCTGAGAGATAACCACTGTGCCTCATTTTATCCGCTGGAGTACACACGGAAAGAGGGGGTACCATTGCCAGAGTAAGGGGAGCCCCGTGTTCTGAGGCCTGAAACATTACTATGTTCAGACTGTCTCAGTTAGTGAGCCGGACAGGAGCCGGGGCGCGGCTCGCTCGGGCAGCCCGATTTGCTGGGTGCATTACTGCTGGGCTGGATTCAGGGGCATACTTCCTGCGCACCGGGTATCCAACGCAAATTCATGGCCAAAGGCTCCCATCGGTGCAACTGCGGGCATTTGCTGCGCGTCGAACGAAGTCTGCAGGTGCTAATAGGAACGCTGGTACAGCACCAGCAGTGAATCAAACAAATATACCAGCAAGTGATGCCGCCATCTCGATGAATGTGGATCCCTCATCGGCTTCGCGCACCAGGACAAGACCCGGACGAACACAAAGTACCAAACTCGAAGCTGTTCCAGATCTTGAAGCAACGTTGTTAAGTGAGGATGCGCGTGAAGGGCTACAGTACGAAAAATTAAGCCAACGCGAGCACGTTCTCGCACGGCCTGAGCCGTATGTCGGAGCGCTTGTCCCTCAACGTGAAATTCAGTGGGTGCTCAAGGGTTCAGTGGAGGAACGTGGCTCAAGCACCGCTCCGAATCCAGGCAGCCTGTATGCACGAGATGCGGTAAATGATCCCGCCTTTTTGCAAGGACCGATGAGCATTGTTGAGGCGGATATTGAGGTAAGCCCCGCCTTCTATAAGATCTTCGATGAGATCTTGGTGAATGCTGCTGACAATGCTCAACGTGAGAGTACAAAACCCATGACGTACATCAGAGTTTACATTGACAAGAACACACATACGATTCGAGTTGAGAATGACGGCTCTGCAATTCCTATTGTGGAACACCCAAAAGAAAAGGTGTTTGTTCCGGAGTTGATTTTTGGCCACCTCCTTACATCATCAAACTTTGATGATAGCAAGCAAAGATACGTAGGTGGTCGTCACGGCTTTGGTGCTAAAATGACCAACATTTTGTCATCGAGGTTTACTGTTAATATTGTGGACGAAAAGAGAAAACTCCAGTATATACAAACCTGGAGGAACAATATGGCAGAGACCAGCCCTGCTCAGGTGACACCAGTGTCGAGAGCAAAGAGCAATATGACAAGTATTGAATTTGTGCCGGATATGCAGCGCTTCAATATGAGGACTTTTGATAACAGCATTCTATCGTTGCTACATCGACGCGTGGTAGACGTCGCAGCCTCATTAGGTAGCAAGGGTATCAGTGTATACCTCAACGACAAGCGCGTCGGTGTCACCAGTTGGAAGGAGTATTTAGAGATAGTTCCAGCGTTGACAGCAGCCGATCCAGCGCATCAGGAGGATGCGAACGATGACGAAGCTAAGGATGAGGATGAGGACGACGACTCAGCAGAAGCAGACGAAAGAGAAGAACCAAGCAAAGGGGCAAGACGTTCTAGTAGGTCTCCGAAGCGTCAGGCTCGCATGGTAATTCAAGAAGTGGCGCGTGGGTGGACAGTCGGTGTGGGTGCCAAGCTTGAAGATGACTTCCCAGTGGCTATCGGTCAGTCCGCTGATGGCAGTACTCCGCAACTCCATGGTGTGGGTACGAGGCAGCTCAGCTTTGTCAACGGCATTGCAACAAGCAAAGGAGGTACACATGTTACGGTGGTTACCGACCAGGTTGCCAAATTTGTTCAGAAGTATCTAGCCGACGCGCGGCGACGGAAACGTCTGGGCATTCCAGCCGATGCTGAGATTCCTCTTGGCTTGATTCGCTCACGACTCACAGTCTTTGTTTCGGCGCTTGTTCCGAATCCTGTATTCGACTCGCAAACAAAAGATGCCCTCGTCACTCCGCTTTCCTCTGCAGCACCGCCAAACTCAGCGGGTTTGTCCCCTAGCGAGATATCTGGTGATCATGGAGTCCACTTGAGTGAGCAAGTGCTCAACAAGATTGTGAAGAACACCGGCATCGTTCAGCAGGTCTCAGCGATTCTACAGGTGCGAGCCGAACGTGAAACTCAAAAGCAGCTGGCGCTGCACAACAAGAAAATTCGAGCTACCGGTCGCCGCCAGCACCTCGCCATCGACAAGCTCGACGATGCCAACCTCGCTGGTACTAGCCGGTCCCATGAATGCACATTGATTCTCACTGAAGGCGACTCCGCGAAGGCCTTGGCTATTGCAGGCTTAGCTGTTGTTGGCCGCGAACGATTTGGTGTGTACCCACTTAGAGGAAAAATGCTCAACGTGCGCGATGCGTCTTTAGCTCAGATTCAGGCCAACAAGGAGCTTAACGAGATCGCTGAGATTCTAGGACTGCGGTTTGGTGTAGATTACGCCGACCCAGAGGCTCGAAAGACCTTACGATATGGATCAGTCATGATCATGGCCGATCAAGACCACGATGGCTCGCACATCAAAGGTCTATTCCTCAATATTATTGCAACTTTTTGGCCAGGACTCCTGCGCTCGAATGAATTCGTTCAGGAGTTCATCACGCCCATCGTTAAGGCATTCCCTGTCACAGCAACTGGCGGAGACCGTAAGGGTAAGGCAGCCAACGTCATTTCCTTCTTCACTCTTCCAGAGTACCTGCAGTGGAAGAACTCTCTAACACCGGAGGAAAAGAAGCAGTGGCGCATCAAGTACTACAAAGGTCTGGGTACTTCAACAGCCGCCGAAGGCCGTGAGTACTTCGGGAATCTTGGACTTCACGTCATCCGATTCAAACACCAGGGGCAAGAGGACGACGCTGCTCTCGAACTTGCGTTCAGCAAAGCGCTCGCCGACCAGCGCAAAGAGTGGTTGCTCGCGCTTGATCAGCAACGTGTGGCAGTAGCGCAAAATGGTTGGCTTCAAGTTAGCGAGTTCGTGCACCATGAACTCGCACACTTCTCCATGGCGGATACCATTCGTTCGATTCCCTCACTGATTGACGGCCTCAAGCCTTCTCAGCGCAAAGTCTTGTTCGGCTGCTTCAAACGCAACTTGACCCGAGAGATTAAAGTGGCACAACTTTCGGGCTACGTATCAGAACACACAGGCTATCATCATGGCGAGGTTTCCTTGCAAGGTACGATAATTAATATGACGCATAGCTTCCCAGGATCTAACAATGTGCCACTCCTGGAAGGTATTGGTCAGTTCGGTACTCGCCACATGGGAGGCAAAGATGCTGCATCCGCGAGGTACATCTATACGAAGCTAGACCCTATCACGCGGAAAATTTTCATTGAAGACGATGACTACGTCTTAAAGTACCGTGATGATGATGGAATTCCAGTCGAACCATATTTCTATGCTCCCTCGCTTCCAATGGCTCTTATAAACGGAGCGGAGGGTATCGGTACAGGATTTTCGACCTCAATTCCAACTTTTCATCCGCTTGAGGTAATCAACAACGTCAGGCGAGCATTGGCGCGGATGCCCCTCTTGCCCATGAAACCGTGGACCTGGGGTTTCAAAGGGCAAGTCATTGAGGACTCCACAAATGGTCGCTGGATCACACGTGGTATTATCCAGAAGATCTCGCCAACAACGCTTGAGATAGGCGAGCTCCCATGGGGAGTTTGGACGAGCAACTACAAGGCTATGCTCACCCAATTACTTGATGATACGCCGACAACAAAGGCCTCCAGTCGAGGAAAATCGGGCAAGACAACGGCCAAAACGCTCGCTGAGCAGAAGCAAGAGAAGCAGCTCCGGAAGCTTGCGAATCGCCCGTTCACCATCCAGCATTTCAGTGAATACCACAGTGAGAGGACGGTGTGCTTCAGGATCGAGTTGACAAAGGAAAATATGCAGATTGTCGAAGCTATGGGTCTGTACGAGGCGTTTAAGCTCCAGAGCTACATTTCTGCGAATAACTTACATTTGTTTGACGAGAACCAAAAAATTCGCGCATATGATGATCCTCGGCAGATCATTGACCGCTATGTTCCAGTCCGACTGGATGTGGTTCAAGCTCGTAAAGAATACTTGCTTGGAAAGCTACGTCTGAACAAGCTACGTGTAGAGAATCGCCTTCGCTTCATTGATGAAGTCATAGCTGGCAAACTCTTGCTTGCCAAGAGGAAGAAGGCCGACCTTGTCGAAGAGTTGAAACGAAGAGGCTATTCTCCCTTTAATCCGATTCAAGCACTCACCACAGGGCCTACTCTCTCCGATACTCCCAGCTCCGGGAATCGCCGATCAGCAGTGCAAGGAGATGTGGAATCCGCAGAGATTTTCACATTCGAGGAGGCAGTAGGTGGGGCAGATAAAGACGTACCAGCGACAGAGGGCACGTCAGCTAAATCCACTGAAGATCCCACAGGCTATGACTATCTTCTCAATATGCCCTTCTCATCTCTCACAGAAGAGCGTATGGTAGCGCTTCAAGGGGACCAAAAGGATCTTGCAACCCAGATCTCCACGCTCGAGGCTCTGACCGCTAGCGACATCTGGCTCAGAGAACTCGAAGTGATTGAAAGTCATCTACGCCATAAGATGCACATCCCGCTGCCGACGCAAGAAAATATCATCGATGTACCGTCCTTCCCTGCCACACCATTATGTGACCTCCCACCACCGCCGCGCAAGCAGGCGGCTGCCAAAGGAAAAGCCACACGAAAGACCAGCCAAAAGTCAGCCAAAGGTGCTGACGGCTAAGACACAGCTGGAGACACTTTGAAGGCTCGCAGGCACGAACATATCGAGGCTACGTAAACAAAAGGATTCATATGGTTTATGCTCTGTCAATAAACACGACAGAATACTGCTTTTGCGTAATATACTACGATCCACCTGACATTTTCATACATTGAACATCTCTGCAAAGAATGAAGTTGCAATTCCAGAGACGCATAATGGGGTGCGCAACAGGATGATGAAGCTGGTCGTACGCTTCATCAAAACGATTGAGTAGGCTGCCAACGCATTAGATGAAGCATTGCTAATGAACTTGACATCACCGGATTTTTTATATAAGAGGACAGACACGAGGGAAAGAGCTTCCCGTCTCTGTTTAAGCTATCATCTGCATGTGCGCTCGTATATATTTCTACGCCGTACACATGCCCACAACAAGCTGCTTACTGATTGGTCTTCTCAGGCGCTGCCTCTGCCGTCTCGGTCTTAGCAGCCTCACCCTCAGGGTTCTCGCTGGAGGCCTCCTGCTCGGGGCGCATAGCAGGGAAGAGCAAGACCTCCTTGATGTTATCTGAGTCGGTCAAGAACATGGTCATGCGGTCAATACCCATACCCCAACCTGCGGTAGGAGGGAGACCGTACTCGAGTGCGGTGACGAAACCTTCGTCAATGTCAGGAACCTCGTCATCGCCAGCAGCCTTTTGCTTCATCTGCTCGATGAAGCGCTCACGCTGAACGAATGGCGAGTTCAACTCAGTGTAGGCGTTGCAGACCTCCTTCTCCAAAACGAATAGTTCGAAGCGCTCAGTCATGCCGGGAAGTGATCGGTGGGTCTTGGCAAGAGGTGACATAATCTCGGGGTGATCCATGATGAAGGTGGGGTTGACGCACTGAGGCTCGAGGAACTCGCCGACAAGCTTGTCAAGAAGACGGGCAGTAGTGCGTGGCGCACCGCACTTCACATTCAATTTCTCGCAGAGCTGATCAAGGAACTTGTTAGCCTCATCACTCTCAAGAGGACGAGGGATCTTAACACCAAGGTGCTCCTCGAGACCAGAAACCATGGAAATGCGGCGGAATGGAGGAGTGAAGTCAACCTCACGTGTGGGGCCACCCTGAGGAGTGTACTTGATCTTGTAAGTGCCGTGAATTGCATAGACCATACCAGAGACGAGCTTCTCAGTCTCCTCGATGAGATCGTGGAAGTCCTTGTAAGCCCAGTAGAACTCGCAGGTAGTGAACTCAGGGTTGTGTGTCAAGTCGATACCCTCGTTACGGAACTGGCGACCAATCTCGTAGACACGGTCGAAACCACCCACAATCAACTTCTTAAGGTAGAGCTCAGGAGAAATACGCATGAACATGTCCTGGTTGAGATCGTTGTGGTGCGTCTTGAAAGGACGTGCAGTTGCACCACCGACTTCGAGAGCCATCATAGGAGTCTCAACTTCCAAGAAGCCGCGCTCATCCAAGTAGCGTCGGATGTAGTTGATGATCTTAGCACGAGTGGCGAAGATCTGACGACCCTTGGGGTTAAGGATGAGATCCAAGTAGCGCTGGCGGAAGCGCATTTCCTTGTCACGAAGACCGAGGTGCTTTGCAGGGAGCATGTGGAGGCAGGGTGAGAGAAGCTGGACCTCGTCGGGATAGATGGAAAGCTCACCGGTCTTGGAGCGAGCGGGAACACCGCGAGCACCAATGATATCACCACGACGAAGAATAGGAATCAAGTTCCAGTTGCCCTTGTATCGGGACATGTCGCAGAGGACTTGAAGGTGAGCACCATCGGCCTGGATCTGGAAGAAGAAGAGCTTCTTGCCCGAAGCACGGTCAAGCATGATACGACCTGCAACGGCGACCTCATCCTTGGCCTCGGTCTGGGACTCGAGGTAGCTGTATCGCTCAATAAACTCGGGAATCGAGATGGTTGCGTTGAACTTCCATGGGTACATGACACCACCGGCCTCCTTCAAGTAGTTGTTAATGAAGGTGATACGGTTCTCAGTGTAGGCTCGAGGGTCCAGCTCTGCCTCGTCCGTCTTGGCCTCACCGCCCTTCTTGGCGTTCTTCTTGCCACTAAAATTAGGGTGGAGGGAGTCGCGAAACAATAAGAGACTCGATCTGACAGAATGCGCGTCGAAGATATATCCCAGAGATGACGAACCCACTACAGTCTGGCCGCATGAGACGTGTTGGCAGGGCATCGGATGTCTCAGATGCGGAAACAATCCCATAGGCCTCAGACTGGAAGTACTAGTCATAAGATCAAAAGAACGTACCCTTGTGCGTTGGGCGCATTGGTAGTGGCGGTCTCGGGCGCGACTGCGGCCTCGGTAGCAGCAGCAGCGGCAGTCTGTACTTCCTGGTCCTGGGACGACATTCCAGATATGTTCGGAACGAAAGCGCGAGGGCTGGAGGGGCGGGAAGTTCACGAGGCGGGGCAGGCATGTGTGTGAGACACAGACAAGTGGTAGGATAACGAAATACACCGCGTCCAACTGGGACGGCATATCTAAAGCGACGAGATCCATCCCTAAACCCGCACGGAGCGAGTATATCCGGAGAGACGTCAGGTCTCGGGTGCGCTTGCGGAGCGATTGTGTCGCTATCTCTCGATATGGAGCCTGTTCCACGTGTGGATAATGCGTGAGTGGACAGGGTACGGGGTGGCCTATCGAATACCATGCGCCACAGAGTTGAGCACTCGTTCGCAGGCCCGATTCGCACTCGAAAATGGCATACTCTGCGAGTTGTGTCTTGTGGGGTTTTCTGGGGTATTTCCTCACCCCCGAGGCCGGACTGAGGGGTGTCGCTACCTTTTGTTGTGACCGGTGTGACCCGCAAGTTTTTGCGAGTTGACCCTCCCCACCCGGTGGAACTAGCAAAATGCTGCGAGTCTGGGCCGACAGTTTGAAAAACCGTTTCTTGAGTGTTTGAAAAATGAGGGAAAAGTGAGGTTGCGACGCAACTTTTGAAGCGGAGTTTGATCGGTTCAGTGACCTGATCACGAATCGATTTACGTTTACGACATGAGCACACAGGTCAACGAACGTAAAGACTCGCAAAAGACTGCCGGTCCTGCAGCTAATCCTGGTCAAAAACGCGAAGAAGTACCGCCCACTTCAAATATCGACCAGGTCCTCAAGATCATTCGTGATCGAACCGAGCTCATTCTCGATAAGGTACGTCAATATGTTCACTAGCATGTGATCGTCCCTCCCCACCTTGCTTCCTAGCTGATGCGAGCCTGGGCAGATCCTCCGATGCGACCGCTATAAACGCGTGCAAACGCGGTCCAGTCGTTTTAAACGGTTTTTCAAAGACAGGTCAAGAGCGTGACCACGGTTGGTTTCTGGGTGGTGTTGCGGGTGTGTCAGTTCGTGTTGGCATGTGGCTTGTGTATATTTGGATTGTTTACAACCCGATGTGCCTTCCTACTCTCCCACTCGTTTCTACGCATACGTGTATAGAAAGCAGAGAAGCTCGCGAAGTACTTTGAGGATAAGGAAGGACCTGTTCAGGACTTCATTGAGGAGGAGAATGAGCGCATCTTGTTCATCTACCTCAACGCCGCGGGCGACCCAGTGGTCGACAAGCTCCCTCCTACGAATATCCGCAGGAAGGGTATCTACTTCTTGAAGACGAAGCCCTATCTCGAGGTGACCCCCCAGGCGTTCACGGAGTCCGTTCTCATTAATGAGTTCAGTGAAGACACGCTGGCGAGCTTGGCGTTGCTCACGAAGGAGGTGTACTACCCCATCCTTG
>Ga0182741_1003966_pt1 | contig 15069 bp, 13 predicted proteins | sample eDN5th37CBELigOP_FD_128874 | JGI IMG/M metagenome (GOLD analysis project Ga0182741, IMG submission 128874) | Enriched Organic Plus compost microbial communities from Emeryville, California, USA - eDNA 5th pass 37_C BE-Lig OP (version 2) (version 2) ...
CCCGGCTGACCCGACGCCTGTGGCAATCGAGGGAGGATTATGGGAGCGAACACTATTGGGCCAGCGCACTTGGCCGCGCGGCGCCGCGGGGGTCGGTCCCCCTGTGGTCCTGGATTGCCGGATGAACGGCCGGGTCCGGTCCGCGTCGCGCCGAACGACATCGCACGCGACCTGATCGATGGGTGATCCCACCCCTCCAACCGTATCCGACCTCGGGGCGCTCCTTGCCGGTTTCCGGCGCAGTTCGACGGCGGCAATCAGCGACAATCTGGGCAGGTTGCCGGGCGCGATCGGCATCCGGCCGGTCCATCCGGTCAACGAGGTCATGGTCGGCCGCGCGCTGACGGTGCGCGTGCCCGCCGGAGACAATCGGGCGATCCACCAGGCGCTGGAGCTGGTGAAGCCGGGCGACGTTATCGTCGTGGACGGCGAGGGCGACCTCGGCCGCGCTTTGGTCGGTGAGATCATCATGGCGATCGCGCAAGCGCGCGGCGCGGCCGGATTCGTCGTCGACGGGGCGATCCGCGACTCGAAGGCGTTCGCCGCGGCCGGATTTCCCTGTTTCGCGCGCGGCGTAATTCATCGCGGTCCGTTCAAGAACGAACCCGGCCAGATCAACGTCAAGGTCTCGGTCGGCGGTCTCGTGGTAGCGCCCGGCGATATCGTCGTGGGCGACCAGGACGGGGTCGTGGCATTTCCGCAGTCGGTCGCCGCCGGCCTGCTGGCGGCGGTCCGGGAACAGGAGACGCGCGAGGAGGAAATCCTCCGCAGCATTCGCGCCGGGACCAATCTCGGCGCCTACAGCGCGTACAGCGTGCGACCGTGAGTTGCTCCGGTCAGTCGTGCCGGTACGGCGGATCTTCCCACCAGGGGAAATAATCGGGCATGTCGCGGCTGACCCGATCGGGGAAATTGGCCGCGCGCTTCTCGAAAAAGGCCGCGACGCCCTCGGCCGCATCGGCGCTCGTGCTACGCGAGAAGACGCCCCAGCTTTCGATGCGGTGGGCTTCCATCGGATGGCTCATGCCAAGGCCGCGCCACAGCATCTGTCGGGTAAGCGCCACCGATACGGGCGCAGTATTGTCGGCGATTTCGCGCGCCAGCGCGCGGGCGGTGGCCATCAACTGGTCTGGCTGCACCACCCGTGAGACCAGCCCCCCGGCCAGCGCCTCCCGCGCATCGACCATCCGGCCGGACAGGCACCATTCGAGCGCCTGCGCGATGCCGACGATCCTCGGCAGGAAGAAGGATGACGCCCCTTCCGGCACCACGCCGCGCCGCGTGAAGACGAAGCCGAAGCGTGCCTCCTCGCTCGCCAGCCTGATGTCCATCGGCAGCAGCATCGTCGCGCCGATCCCCACGGCCGCCCCGTGGACCGCGCCGATGATCGGCTTCTTCAGCTCGAAGATGCGCAGCGTCAGCCGGCCGCCGCCGTCGCGCACCGCCTCGTCGCCATAGTCGATCCGTCCGTCGGGCAGGACGGCCGAGCCGGAGCCGACCCTGAACCCATCCGCGCCGTCCGCAATGTCCGCGCCGGAGCAGAAGGCCTTGCCCTCCCCGGTGACGATCGCGGCGCGCACGTCGTCGTCGCCGTCGATCGCCTCAAGCGCGTCGAGCAGCTCGCCCATCATCTCCGCGTTATAGGCGTTGCGCTTTTCAGCGCGCGCGAGGGAGATCGTCGCGATCCCCTCCTCCACTTCGTACCGGATGGTGTTGTACCCCATCGTCGCCGCCTCCCCGCTCCCTCAGCCACGGGCCTTCAGCTTCAGCCCGCCGGCGCCGGCTTTCCGGCGCCAACACCAGCCGCGACCGCCTGCTCCGCAGCGTGGCCATAGCGGCGCGCCAGCACGGCGCAGACGATCAGCTGGATCTGGTGAAACAGCATCAGCGGCAGCAGGATCAGGCTGAGCTGCGGCCCCGGGAAGAGCAGGCTCGCGATCGGAAGGCCGCTCGCCAGCGATTTCTTCGATCCGCAAAATTGCAGGACGACGACATCCTCGATCGGGAAAGCGAGCAGGCGGCGCCCGACGATCCAGGTCGAGACCAGCACGAGCGCGAGCAGGAGGCCCAAAACGAAAGACAGGACCAGCAGGTCCGCGATGCTTACCGCGCGCCAGACATTCTCGGCCACGCCCTTGGAGAAGGCGACATAGATGATCAGCAGAATCGAGCCGCGATCCGCATAGCCGAGGACCTGCTTGTGGCGGGCGACCCAGCCCCCCAGCCAGGGCCGGGTGAGCTGGCCGACGATGAACGGCACCAGCAACTGCACGACGATGTCGCGGAAGGTGCCGAACGACAGCGGAACGCCGCTTTTCTGGAAAAACCACCCGACCAGCAGCGGGCTGAGAAAGACGCCGAGGATGTTCGAGAGCGACGCGGCGCAGAGCGCGGCCGGGACATTGCCGTGGGCGATCGAGGTGAAAGCGATCGAGGACTGCACCGTCGATGGCATCAGGCAGAGCACGACCAGCCCCGCCGTCAGCGCCGGTGGCAAAAGGTTCGGCGCGACCTGACCGAACCCGAATCCAAGCGCCGGATAGAGCGCGAAGGTGCACAGCAGGACGGCGATCTGCAGTCGCCACTGGACGAAGCCCGCAAGCGCCGCCTGCGGCGAAAGCCGGCTGCCGTAAAGAAAGAAGAGGAAGGCAATCGCGACGTCCGTCGCGACATTCGCGATTTCGGCGCCCGCGCCCCGGACCGGGACGATGAAGGCGAGCAGAACCATCGCCAGCATCAGGGCGATGTAGGGATCGGCCAGTTTCATCAGTCGCTGCATCGACGCCGGACTGGCGCGACCGGAAATAATTGTAAAGCTCGATTACCACGGTTACTGTGATCGCAGATTGGAATAGCAGGATGCTGGACCCCACCTGGTTGCGGAGCTTCGTCGCCGTCGCGCGCACGCTGAGCTTCACGCTCGCCGGCGCGAGCCTCGGCCTTCGTCAATCAACGGTCAGCGAACATGTCCGCAAGCTGGAGGCCGCCGTCGGGGCGAGTCTGTTCGTGCGCGACACCCATTCGGTGCGGCTGACCGCCGACGGGGAGGCGATGCTCGGCTTCGCGCGCGCTATCCTCGAGATCAACGAGCGCGCCGCCCGTCACTTCGCCGATGCCAAAGTGTCCGGCACCGTCCGCTTCGGCGTCACCGAGGACGTGGTCCTTGCCGGCCTGCCCGAAGTGCTGCGGCGCTTCACCGCCGAACATCTCAGGGTCGGCATCGAGCTCACCGTCGGGCTCAGCGAAACCGTCCGGGAAAAGCTCGAACTGGGCCAGCTCGACCTCGCCTTCATCAAGCGCGGGCCGGGCGGGCCGCAGGGCGAGCTGGTCTGGCGGGAACCGATGATCTGGATCGGCGCGACCGATTTCGTTCTCGATCCCACCCGCCCGATACCGCTCATCCTGCTCGCGCCGCCAGCGATCACGCGCTCGGCGGCGCTGCGCGCGCTCGAAGGAGTCGGCATCGCCTGGAACATCGTCTGCACGAGCGGCACCCAGAGCGGCATCCACGCGGCGGTCGCCGCCGGGCTCGGCGTCGCGCCCCACGCGCGCTCGCTGGTGCCGCCGGGGCTGGTCGAGATCGCCTCCGCGGAGCTGCCCAAGCTCGAAGACGTCGAATTCGCGCTGCTCTTCGGACGCAGCGGAAACCGGCATCCGGCGCGCGCGCTGGGCGAGGCGATCATTCAGAACGCCATGCTGCTGCGGCGGCCATGGGCCCGGAGCTGACGTGGGGCCGCCTCGCGCGCCCCGCCCGCGCCCGGACGCAGCCGGCATGGCTGACGTCCGCACGAGATACCGCTTCGTCGGCGAACCGCCCTTCGCCAGCGCGCGCGAACGACGGGAGCTGATCGAGCTGCTCGATCTCGCGCTGGGCGATACGCCCGGCGCGATCCGGCTCGAGCGCCTGAATGGCGGGCGCAGCGGCGCCTGGCTGCTCAAGGTCACGGCTGGCGATGCCGAAGGCGACGCGGACCGGGCGGCTGCCAAGGTGCTGAAGATCGCCCCGCGCGAAGCGGGATCGCGCGAAAAGTCCAATTACGAGCGCTTCGTGCGCCCGTTCCTGCCCGAAGGCTGCCGGCCCGACTTGCTCGGCTTCGGCGCCGCCCATGGCCGCGCCGCGCTCTGCCTCTCCCTGCTTGGCCGGGAGGCGAAGCCGCAAACCCTGACCGACCACCTCGCCGGCGGAGATATCGGCGCGATCGACCTGGTCGTGCCGATGCTGTTCGAGACCCTTCATCGGGCCTGGCGCGGCCTTGCCGGACAAGCCGGCGGCCGCGACCTGTCGCGCTATTATCTCGACCGCTATTTCGGAAGCCCCGAGATGGCGAGCGCGGCGGAGGCGGCGCTGCTCGCTCACGCCGCGCGGCACTTCGAGCGGTATCGGTTCCCGTCGGTCTGCGGCGCGCTGTTCGGCGCTGGGGCCCCGCGCGCCTATGCGAGCGGAATCCTGCACGGCGACCTCAATTCCGACAATGTCATTGTCGATCGGGCGACCGGCGGCGTCAGGCTGGTCGATTTCCAGCGCACCGGGCCGGGCCATGTGCTCCAGGATTTCGTCACGCTTGAGGCGAGCCTGCGCATCAACCTTCCGGCGGAAATTCCGAGCGGCGACCTTTTCGAGATCGAGCGCCTGATCGCGATGGACGATCCGCGGGTCCAGACGGACCCCTATGCCGCCGCCATCCTGAGCGTTCGCGCCGCCGCCCGCGCCCTGTGCGGAGCCGGGGAGCGAGGAACGAACTATCCGTTCGCCCTCGCCGCGGTCAGCCTCCGGCTGATGCGCGCGACCGATCTGCCCGCTTTCGCGATCCCAAGGATTGCCGCGAGCGCCTTCTGGGCGTCGCAGCGCATCGCCGGCGGCTGAGGGATTCCCCCGGCGACCGCGCGACGTCGATCCGGTCGTCCGCGCGCCTGTCTCCCGCCGCCCGGTGGCGGCGAGGGAACAGGCGAGCGCGCACCGCTCAGAAACTGAACCCGAACTTGACGCCCCACAGCCGGGGCTCGCCGATCTGCGTGATGAAGGCGCCGGCGGCTGCGTTCGTGTCGGTGATGGCGTTGAAGTAGAGCTTGTTGAAGGCGTTGGTGACGAAGGCCTGGAGATTGTACCGGCCGTCGTTCGACTCCCACATCACCCGGAAGTTGACGAGCCCGTAGGACGGGACATCGGCCAGCGGGTCGTTCGAAAGCCCGAAATTCCACCGCGACTGCGCCCGTCCTTCCGCCTGCAACGTGAAGGTGCCCACGGAGGTCGGGATATGGTGGACAAGCGTTGCGTTGAGGTTCCATTTCGGGGTCTGGGGCAACGGCCGGCCTTCCAGCGGCACCAGACCGAGGCGCGGCCCGCTGAACGTGACCGGCGAATCGGTGATCTCGCTGTGCACGGTGCCGCCGCTGAGGGAGAATTCCCAGCGCCGGTTCGGCCGATAGTTGAGCTCGATCTCGCCGCCGTAGAGCTCGACCGTGCCGACGTTGATGAAGCGGGTGGAAACGACGATCGCCGGACCGCTCGTGTCCGCGACGGCCAGCAGATCCTGCTTGCCCTGGAAATGATAGTAGAAGGCGGCCAGGTTGAGCGACAGCGTCCTGTTCAGGAAGCGGTTCCGGCTGCCGATCTCGAACGCGTCGAGATGCTCCTGCCCGACCGGGCCGGTCTGCGCCGCGTTGGAGGCGGCCGTGCCGCCAGTATAGAAGACGCTGAAGCCGACGCTCTTCGCCCCGCGCGAGTAGCTGGCATAGAGCGTATTGTCGTCGGTTGGCTCGTAGGTGAGGCTGAGGCGGCCGGTCACGTCGTGCGTGACCGGGTCGGTCTCCGGAACCGCGGCGCGAATGTCGATCAGCGGCCCGGTCCCGGCGGCGGTGACGATCGGACCCAGCGTCGCCCGCAGCAGCTCCCGGTTCTCAATCGTGTAGCGCGCGCCGGCGGTGAGCGTCAGCCGGTCGGCGAACCGCCAGTCGATCTGGCCGAAGACGGCGCCGGACCAGGTATCGACGCGCGCGGAAGCCGGCGCCTGCTGAAGCACGGCATTGGCATTGTTGCGGACGATGAGCGTGTTCCCCGCGTCCTTGCGATCCTGATAGTAGAACAGGCCCGCCACCCAGTTCACCGTGCCGGTTTCGCCCTGCAGCCGCAATTCCTCGCTGAACTGCTCGGTCCTGTTGCGCAGCTGCACCAAGACCCGCTGGACAAGGGTGCTGGGCGTCGTGCTCCCGTCGCCGTCGACGCCGATGCGGGACCGGAAGTGGCTGTAATTGGCGATGTTGATCAGGGTGCCGAAGCCCAGATCGGTCTCGAACCGGGCGGTGGCCGAGGTCAGCCGCTGCCGGATCGCCAGCTCGTCATGGGTAAGCTCGGTGATGGCATAGCCGGGCCGGGGCCGCACCTGCGGCGGCTGCCCCGAACGCACGATATTGTCATAGCACTGCGCGGCGAAAATCTGGGCGCGCGTACAATAGGCGTTCGGCGTGCCGGGCGGTGGCGGGGTCGGGCTCTGAAAGATTCCGAGGCCGAAATTCGGGGTGGACTCGGAATCGGTTTCCGAGTGCGTCACCTGGATCCGCAGCCGGGACGCGCTGCCGATGTCGAAATCGGTCGTGCTACGAAGGCTCCACACCCGCTTGCCGCCCAGGTGGCGCACCGCCCCCGGCAGAGTCGCCTGATTGGTGTAGTGGCCGTCATGGGTCTCAAACTGGCCGGCGAGGCGGGTACGGATATGGTCGCCGAGCGGGCCGCTGATCGCGCCATTGAGCGCGACCCAGTCGTCCGACCCGTAGAGAATGCTGCCGCGGGCCGAGAATTCGGGGGTCGGCGAGGCGGACACAAACTGAACGAGACCACCCGTCGTGTTGCGGCCGAAGAGCGTCCCCTGGGGCCCGCGCAGGACCTCGACGCGCTCGATGTCGAACATCTGGCCCGCGAGCGCATTTTCGTCGCCGAGATAGACGTCGTCCACATAGACCGCGACCGAGCTCTCGTTGACGCGCGCGGTCGATCCGTCGCCGCGAATGCCGCGAATGCTAAGGTTGGGCGCCGCATTGCCGCCGCGAACAAAGTTGACGGCGAAGTTCGGAGTCTGCTGGGCGATCGAGGTGAAGGTCGAAAGATTGCGGTCCTCGACCGCCTGCGCATCGAGCACGCTGACCGAGATCGGCACGTCGATGAGCGCCTGCTCGCGCCGCTGCGCGGTGACGACGATTTCGCTCTCGTCCCGCTCCCGGTTGCCCGAGGCCCGGCTGTCCTCGTCGAAGGCGAGCGCCTGGGCGCTCCCGACGATGGCGGGGACGACAATGGCGGATCGCAGCAGCAGACTCCTGAGAGCCTTGGGCGACCTCCCCTTCTTCACGGCTGCAAAACGACCCATCACTGTCCCTCCCTGTTATCCAGTCATCGTCCCCTGGCGATGCTTTTTCCTATTTGGATAGTATTACGCGACCCTGATCACCAATTCGGTCCTGCTCGGCGGCCTTGATGATCCCGCCGACCTGCTCGACCTTCATCTTTCTGTTGTTCTCGTTGGGGTACACGCCGAAATAGGCGGCGAGCTCCAGCCTCAGCTTTCCCCATTTCGACTTGTTGCGGACGTACCAGCGCCCGTCGATCTTCACGTCGTCGTCATATTGATCCTGGAGGGCGACGATTTCGCCCCAGAAATCGACCTCTTCCTGGGACGGCGTGAAGACCTCGTTGACCAGCGCGATATATTTGGGCTCGGGCGTGCAGAGCGACCCGAAATAGCCGAAACTCCGGTTCTGTTCGAGAAAGCGCCGCAGCCCCTCCAGGTCGCTCAGGTCATTCCAGTTGGAGCAGATCGGCCACTGCATTCCGGCCGACCTGGTGTCGAGCACGAGCTTCTGCCGGATGTACAGTGTCTCGGTACATTCGCGGGTCCAATGGTAGCCGATCGAGCGCGCGGGATCGCCGTTCGTATTGGTCGCCGACAGCATATATTCGACGCGCTCACTGGCCTTTACGATGTCGTAGGCGTTGCGATGCCCGCTCGCGGACTCGGGCAGGGGCAGGATGCAGATCTTGCCGGGTTCGACCCCGGCCCGCGCCTCGAACAGCGACAGGAGGTAATCGACCTTCTGGACGTCGGCGGCGCTTTCCACCTTCGGCAGCATGACGCCGCACAGGTTCGGGCAGACGATCGCCTCAAGATCGGCGAGGATGCGCGGATCGTTGGCGGTGCTGGTGCGGACGAAAGTGGGCTTTTCCGCCCCCCGCGCGTCGATGACGTCGCGAATATTCCTGCGCGCCACCGCCTTGAGCCGGTCGGGACAATGATCCTCTAGCTCGTGGGTGACCGCGTCGGCCGCGCATTCATAGGCGGTCAGCAGCTCTTCGACGCTGTCCCCTTCCTTGAGGTTCAGGCAGACGGACCGGAGCGGGCGCCGATTGCGTGCCACGCGATCAGCCCCGACAGCCCGGAAGGAAACCGTAGCGGTCGCGCAGGCGCGGCCAGCGGCTCGCACGATGCCCGGAAGGAATGTCGAAATCTTGGCGTCCTGCGACCACGCTGCTCCCCCTGCTTCCCTTCACCGCTGGATATCCATCCAGTCCGAAGCCACGTTAACATCGCCGCGATTAGGCTGCGATACGGAGGCGCGGGAAATTACATATGTAATGTGGGCGCTAATTCAGTCAGAGCGTGCTGAAATCGTATCACGCAAGGGAAGTCATCGCCCCGGCGCCACCGGGGACGCAACATCGGTATAAATCTAAATACACGCAACCAACTGAATTGTATACTCGGAGACCGAGCTATATTCGTGTCCAATATTCGAAGGCATCCCCATTGAAGTCAGGGTCCCCCGCCAAATAATAGGCATCCCATGCCGGCCCGTTGCACAGTTCCCAGTGCTCGACCGCAATGCCATCTTCGAACCGCCAGGCGCCCATACCCGTTCGCTCCCAAACGTGCCCCCCCCGAGCCGTCCGGGCGTGGAAATGCAGGATGCCGAACGTGTCGTCGGCAAGGACCTGGTTGAGCTTCACGATCGAAACGTCGCCGCCGTCGCTCAGCGAGGCGCGGCGGCGCGCATAGATTCGCATGAAGGCCATGTCGGCGGTGACGGCGAGCTGCACCCCGCCCGTGTGGATGATGAGGTTGGGCGACATCCGCGACATATATTCGGCGATCAGCTCGGCCTGACGGCGATGTCGTTCCTCTGCCGTCATGTGCGCGCACTCGTCGTCGAGCCGCTGATGCAGGCTGTACATTTCGGCCAGCCAGATCGCGTTCGGATGATCAGCGGTCAGCATAATAATCCTTGATCCTGAGGCCGTTGTGGATCGCGCGCCTTTGCTCGGCGGCCGCCGTCGGAAGGCCGTTCGCGCGCAGCCGCTCGTTGCGCCGCCGCTCGCTCTCCGCATCGGCCGGGATGAACTGCCAGCCATTGCCGGCGATATCCTGGTTCGCCTCGGCGAACGGGCGGAACTCCCGTTCGTAGGCGGCGAAGGCGGCGGCCGGATCGTCCGCGTGCAGGGCCAGCTCGCCGGCAAGGACATAGGCCCCCGACAGCGCCAGGCTGGACCCCTGCCCGGTCACGAAGGACGGCGCATAGGCCGCGTCGCCGACCAGCGCGATGCGTCCTTTCGACCAGGCCGGCATGCGAATCTGGCTGACCGAGTCGAAATAGGGATCCTCGGCGCGATCAAGCTCTTCGAGCAGGCGCGGCACGTGCCAGCCATCCTCGGCGAAAAGCGCCTTGAAGCGCTCCCGCTGAACCTCGGGCGCGCGCTCGGCCTCCGTGGGCATCCGATCGAGCGCAACGGTCAGCAGCGCGGTGACGCGCTCGCGGCCCTGCACGCTGCTGAGCCCGGCCATCCGCCCCGCGGTCGAATAGACCTGCTGCTCGCGATCGAGGTCGAAGATGTTCGGAAGAGTGAAGCCGACGAAGAAAAAGCCGAGATGGCGGATGAAGGGCTCCTCCGCCCCGAACGCGAAGGCCCGCGTCTTTGAATGAAGGCCGTCCGCGCCGATCACATAATCGTAGCGCCCGCTGTCGCCGCTCGCGAATTCGACCGCGACGGAATCGCCCTCATCCTCGATCGCGACCGCGCAATCGTTGAAGCGGTAGCGGCAGCGCTCGCGCGTCCGGCCGTAGAGCAGCCGGGCTAGGTCGCCGCGCGGAACCTCCACGTCATGGCCGCGAGTCCCCCCGCTGAAATGTTCGGGATAGACGGACAGGATCGGCTCGACCTCGCGATCGATCAGGGTCATCTTGCTGATGTCGAGATGCGCTTGGCGCAGGGCGTCCGCCATCCCCATGCGCTCCGCCACGTCCATGGCCGAACCGCGCAGATCGATGGGATAGCCGCCGCCGCGCACCTGCGACGCGCGTTCCACGATCTCGACCTCGAAGCCATATTCCGCCAGCCAATAGCCGAGCGTCGGCCCGGCGATGCTGGCGCCACAGATCAGGACCCTGAAGCCACGCGCAGACGCCAAGTTCAGTCACCCTCAATCCCGCGCGGCCGCGTCGATCCGACGACATATGCCCACGATCGGCCGCCAATCCCTGTGGTCTTCCGGCAAAGCTTGCTCTTCGTTCCGGAAGGGCTACGCTTGTCGATAAGAGATGCTAGTGCATCTTATTTTTTCGGTCAACTAGGATGCGATGGTGGATCTTAAAGTCGCGAAACAGGCGGAGCCGCCCAAGGTGAAGACCCGTCGCCGCGGCGAGAGGCTCGAAAACGCGCTTCTCGACGCGGCGTGGGCCGAGCTGCTCGAAGGCGGCTATTCCTCGTTCACGTTCGAGGGCGTGGCGCTGCGCGCCCGGACCAGCCGCCCCGTCATCGCGCGGCGCTGGCGCACGCGCGGCGAACTCGCCCTCGCCGCCTTCAGGCATCACCTGGAACGCCATCCTCTGACCGTTCCGGAGGAAAGCGACATTCGCAGCGAGCTGATCGAATATATCGTGCGGCTCTACGAACGCGACTTTCCGGTCGTGATGATGATGTGGACCCAGATGGCCGAATATTATCGCGAGGAGCATTCCTCGCCCGCGCAGTTTCGCGACACCCTGCTCGGCGGGCGCGTCTCGGCGGTCCGGTTCCTGCTCGAACGCGCCGCCGCGCGCGGCGAGGTGGATGCCAGCAAGCTCACCCCGATGATCGTCTCGATCCCGCTCGCCTTTCTCGCCTATGTCAGCGCGATCCAGGCGAATATCGACATCCGCGCCGCGGTTGAGGAGATGATCGACACCATCCTGCTCCCGCTGGTCGCGACCGAGTCCTATCTTCGCGCCTTGCGGAAATGAATCCGGCGGCAGGAGCGCGCGGCGCGCCGCGCGTCGCCCGCCAACTCATCACATATGTGCGGAATCGGGCGCGATCCGCCGGCTCGTCGCTGCGCCGCCCTTCGGAACGGCCTATCCATCCGCCCGTGCGCGCAAGCGCGACGCCTTGACGATAAGATTCGCAACAGTATCTTATTTGACGTCCGAACAGGCTGGAGAAGAGTCGTGTCGTCGCTTCGACTGGATCATGTGACCATCCTGACCGATCGCATCGACGAGACGGTCGCATTCTACGGCGACGTCCTGAACCTCCAGCCGGGCTATCGCCCAAAGCTGATGCGGGACGGGGTCGAATCTCCCGGCGTGTGGCTCTACGCGGCCGGCGGCGACTATCCGATCCTGCATATCATTGACCGTCCCCCCGAGGGCCGGCCGACCGGCGCCTTCGACCATTTCGCCTTCCGCAGCGAGCGGCTCCTGCCCTTCCTCGACCATCTGCGCAGCCGGGGGCTGCAATTCCGGGCGGTGCCGGTGGCCGACACGGCCGACACCCAGGTCCATTTCCACGACCCCAATGGCGTGAAGATCGAGGTGATTTTCGCCGAGCGTGTCGATCCCGCCGCGCTGAGCTGAGCCGGCCATGGCGGAGACAGCGAACCTGCCGCCGATCGATTTCGCCCTGCCCTATCCTTCACGACGGACGCCGGCCATGGGCCGCGCGGCCGTCGCCACCTCCCATCATCTCGCCTCGATGGCCGGCATGGACATGCTGGCTAGGGGCGGCAATGCCGTCGATGCCACCATCGCCGCCGCCATGACGCTCACCGTCGTCGAGCCGACCGGCTGCGGCATCGGCGGTGACGGCTTCGCGATCGTCTGGGACGGCACGGAACTGCACGGGCTGAACGGGTCGGGCCGGTCTCCCGCGGCCTGGACGCCGGACTATTTCGCCGGGCTCAAGGCGATTCCGGAGCGCGGCTGGGGCTCGGTCACCGTTCCCGGCGTGGTGTCGAGCTGGATCGCGCTGTGGGAGCGGTTCGGTTCGCTCCCGCTCGAGACGATCGCCGAACCGGCCATCCGCTACGCGCGCGAGGGATTTCACGTCACGCCCACGATCGCGGGCCTGTGGGCGCGGGGCGGCGAGGCGCTGAAGGAGCAGCCCGGCTTCGCCGACTGTTTCCTGCCCGGCGGCCGCGCCCCCCGGCCGGGCGAGCTGTTTCGGTCCGAGGCGCATGCGACAACCCTGGAGGCGATCGCGGCGACGAAGGGCGAGTCCTTCTATCGCGGCGCGCTCGCCGAACGGATCGCGGCGCACGCGCGGGCCCATGGCGGCGCGCTCGCCCTGTCCGATCTCGCCGAGCATCGCGCCGAATGGGTCGGCACGATCTCCCGACCCTTCGACAAATCCGTGGTTCACGAGCTGCCGCCGGCCAACCAGGGCCTCGCGACCCTGATCGGCCTCGGCATTCTCGAGGCGGCCGGCTGGGAACCCTCCTCGCCCGACGACCCGGCGCAGCTGCACCTCGCGATCGAGGCGACCAAGCTGGCGCTCACCGACGTCTACCGGCATCTCGCCGACATCGACCATATGGCCTTCCCCCCGGAGGCCTTGCTCGACCCGGCCTATGTGCGGGCGCGCGCGCGGCTGATCGATCCCGACCGAGCGGGCGACCCCGGCCATGGCGAGCCGCGGCCGGGCGGAACGGTCTATCTCGCCGCGGCCGACGAGCGCGGCATGATGGTTTCCTTCATCCAGTCCAACTACAAGGGCTTCGGATCGGGCGTGGTGGTCCCCGGCACCGGCATCGCGCTGCAGAATCGCGGCACCGGCTTCACGCTCAAACCCGGGCACCCGAACCAGGTCGGGCCGCGCAAGCGCCCCTTCCACACGATCATTCCGGGCTTCGCGACGGACCGGGGCGGGCGGCCGCTGATGGCGTTCGGCGTCATGGGCGGCCCGATCCAGGCCCAGGGTCATTTGCAGGTCGCGCTGCGCGTCCTCGGCTACGGCCAGAACCCGCAGGCGGCGGTCGATGCGCCGCGCTGGCGGATCGACCGGGGCCGGCGGGTCGGCATCGAGCCGGGAACCGATCCCCGGCTGATCCGGTATCTGCGCGAGCGGGGGCACGAGGTCGTCTCGGATGAGCTGGACCCGACCTTCTCGTTCGGCGGCGCGCAGATCATCCTCAGGACCGCCGATGGCTACATCGCCGGCTCGGACCCGCGCAAGGACGGCCAGGCCCTTGTCCGCTGAGACCGGCCTTTCATCCACCGCAACCTTGCCAGCCGAAGGAACCCCGTGCGCGTGAACACATCTCCCACCACCCCCCGCCATGGCCGGCTCTACGGATGGTACGTCGTCGTGGTGCTGATGCTCTGCCAGATGCTCGCGGCGATGGATTCGAAGATTCCCTTCATCCTGGCCGAGACGCTGAAGCGGGACCTCTCGCTGAGCGACTCCCAGCTCGGGCTGATCACCGGGCCCGCCTTCTCGCTGACCTATGCCATCGCCGCGTTGCCGATCTCGAAACTCTCGGACCGGGGCGTGCGGGTCCACGTGATCGGCGGCGCCATCGCCTTCTGGAGCATGCTGACCGCGCTCGGCGGCGCCGCCGTCGGCATGAAGACGATGCTGCTCAGCCGGATTGGCGTGGCCGTCGGCGAGGCGGCGCTGACCCCGGCCGCCCATTCGATCATCGCCGATTACAAGAACACGGCGGCCCGGCCCCGCGCGATCGCCATCTATTCGCTCGGCCTCGCGATCGGCACCGCCCTCGCGCTGTCGCTCGGCGGCTATCTCAACGACCGCTTCGGCTGGCGCGCGACATTGTTCATCGTCGGCGCGTCCGGGGCGGCGATCTGCCTGCTGGTGCTCGCGACGGTGCGCGAACCCGCGCGCGAGCAGGTGACGGCGACGCGCGAACTGCCCAAGGGCAACCTGCGGAGCCTGCTCGGGAACGCCCCCGTGCGCAACCTGATGCTCGGGGGCGCAATTCTCGGTATCAGCGCGGGCGCGCTGTCGAGCTGGGCGCCGGCTTACATCATGCGAACGTTCGGGCTGAGCGCGACGCAGACCGGCGCGGCCTTCGGCCCAGTCGCCGGCGGCGTCGCGATCCTCGGCATGCTGAGCGGCGGGTTCGTTGGCGGGTGGCTGGCGAAGCGCGGGCCGCGCCGCGCCTTCAACGTGCTCGCGGCCGCCTTCGTCCTCGCCATGGTCGCGCAGATCGCCTCGCTGGCGACCAGCAGTTTCTCGCTGTTCATCGTCCTCACGGCGATCAACATCTTCCTGGTCGCCTTCTACCTTGCCCCGACCTACTCGATGATCCAATCAGCGGTCGGGCCGGACGCACGCAGCTTCGCCGCCGCCGCCACCCTGTTCTTCATCAACGGCGTCGGCATGGCCTCGGGCGCTTTCGTCTGCGGCGTCTTCAGCGATGTGCTGACGCCCTATTACGGCGACCAGTCACTCAAATATGCGCTGCTCGTTCTTTCGCTGTTCAAGCTGTGGGGCGCGGTGCACTACGTCCTCGTCGGCCGCGCCTTGGTCGGTGAGAATGCGGCGATCGCCGAGGCCGAAAGGCGGGCCGCTGGCTGAACGGCATTGGTCGCCGAGGGCGCCCGGCCGCCCGGTCAGCGCGCGGCCAGGCCCCGCACGCAATAGTCGGAAAGGGCGGTGGCGATTTCGTCGATCGTTCCCAGCGCGCCCTCGGTGTCGCCCTCATACCAGTTGGCGAGATAGTTGAGCGCGCCGAGCAGCGGCTTGGTGGCGAAGCGCGGATCGATGGGGCGGAACGCCCCGGTCTCCACCCCTTCGGCGATCGTCGCGACGAA
>Ga0182741_1003970_pt1 | contig 15065 bp, 13 predicted proteins | sample eDN5th37CBELigOP_FD_128874 | JGI IMG/M metagenome (GOLD analysis project Ga0182741, IMG submission 128874) | Enriched Organic Plus compost microbial communities from Emeryville, California, USA - eDNA 5th pass 37_C BE-Lig OP (version 2) (version 2) ...
GAACCCGGCACCCCCACCCGTACCGAGACCGACTCGATGGGCCCCATCGAGGTCCCTGCCGACGCGTACTGGGGCGCGCAGACCCAGCGCAGCCTGCACCACTTCACCGTGGGTAACGACAAGATGCCCTTGTCGGTCGTGCGCGGTCAGGCCACCCTCAAGAAGGCCGCGGCTCTGGTCAACAACGAGCTCGGCAAGCTGAGCGACGAGAAGACCGCGCTCATCGTGCAAGCGGCCGACGAAGTGCTCGCCGGTGAACTCGACGCGCAGTTCCCGCTCTACGTCTGGCAGACCGGGTCCGGCACCCAGACCAACATGAACGTCAACGAGGTGATCGCGGGGCGCGCCAACGAGATCGCGACCGGTGTGCGCGGTGGGAAGGAGCCGGTGCACCCCAACGACGACGTCAACATGAGTCAGTCGTCCAACGACACGTACCCGACTGCGATGCACATCGCCGCGGTCATCGAGGTGCAGGATCGGCTGCTGCCGTCGCTGCGTCGCCTGCGCGACGCGATCGAGGTGAAGGCCAAGGAGTACGACGACATCGTCAAGATCGGCCGCACGCACCTCCAGGACGCCGTTCCGATGACGCTCGGCCAGGAGTTCGGTGCGTACGTGTCGCAGCTCAACGCCGACATCGATCGCATCGAACTGGCAACCACCGAGCTCTACCAACTCGCGATTGGTGGCACCGCGGTGGGCACCGGCCTCAACACGCATCCCGAGTTCGCGAAGCGCACCGCCGCCAAGATCGCCGAACTCACGGGTCGGCCGTTCTCGAGCGCGCCCGACAAGTTCGCCGCGCTCGCGTCGCATGGTGAGCTGGTGAACGCGAGCGGCACGCTCCGCACCACCGCGACCGACCTGATGAAGATCGCCAACGACCTTCGGTGGTTGGGGAGTGGACCTCGCGCCGGTCTCGGCGAGCTGTCATTGCCCGAGAACGAGCCGGGGAGCTCGATCATGCCGGGCAAGGTGAACCCCACACAGTCGGAAGCCATGACGATGGTGTGTGTGCAGGTGATCGCCAACGACACCGCCGTGGCGATGGCCGGCTCCATGGGCAACTTCGAGCTGAATGTCTTCAAGCCGGTGATGATCTTCAACTTCTTGCACAGCGTGGAGTTGCTCACCGACACGTGCGACAACTTCCGCCGCTTCGCGATCGAAGGCCTCGAGCCCAACCGGGAACGCATCGACGAGTTGGTGAACCGTTCGCTCATGCTCGTGACTGCGTTGAACCCGGTCATCGGGTACGACAAGGCCGCCGCGATCGCGAAGAAGGCACACAAGGAAGGCACCACGCTCAAGGAAGCTGCGCTCGCACTCGATTACCTGACCGAAGCTGAGTTCGACGAGGCACTGAACCCGGCCAAGATGGCCAAGCCCCACGATTAGTTCATCGCCTTCGCGTTCGAGTCAGCATTCCGGGCGCCTGAGGATCAGCCCAGGGAGAGGCCGTCGTTCCGGGTGACCGACGGCGCGTCGGCTGCTCGACCGATCTGTCGTTTCGAGGGGAACAACTCGCGCAGGTGTTTGGGCAATCGCGTCGCAGCAATACGGCGATCGAACCGAGCGTCTCTCAACTCTTCGGCCCATCGGCCCACTTGGAACGTCGTGTCGCCGTCGACCAACGTGTCGCGTGGAGTGGGGAGGCGGTGGTACAGGGTGCGATAGCGGTCGTACATCTTGCTCCCGCAATCGATCCAGACGTCGATCGGATCGATGCCGTCGTGGCTGCGCAGCCCGGCGTCCCGGAGCGTACGGAGCTCGATGAAGTCGATGGAACCGGTCAGGACCCGCTGCCACTGGCGCCTGGCCGCCGCTTGGGCCTCTCTCGGGTGAGCGTCGCGATCGCGGATGGCGGCCAAGTCCGCCTCGAATGGCTTCGGACCAGGAAACTTCCTCGGCCCCCTCCTCGGCGCGTCATCGACGTTGTCATCTGACCATGTCCGCGATCCAAGGCGCGTGGGCTCGGGCTCGAACGGGTAGTCGGGGAAGCGATCGAGCACGACGTCGGGAAGGTCGACCTCCGGGGCGAAGTAGAGCAACTCGAATTCGCGAGCGAGGGTGCCGAGCGGCACGATTGTGGGTGTTCCTTCGATCTCGACGGGCTCGAGGTGGCCATCGGGGACGACATCGTCGCCCTGCCCCGAGAACTGTTGGTACGCCGCTTCGAACGCCGTCCACTTCCGACCGAGGATTCGATCCGCTTCGGTTCCGGCCGGGGATGCATCCGGCTCGACGGCGGCGCCGAGGTCCTGGCGCGGTAACCACTCCTCGAGCAGCGCTCGAACCCTGGCGTCTCGAGCCCGGGCGCGAATGCTCGATCGACGTTCCTGTCGCTCGCGCTTGACCTGTTCCTTCGGGGAGTGCTCGCGATGAGGTGCCACGGGATCGATGATGGTGGCGGCTCGCGCTCGTTGTCATATCTGTCGCGTTCGACGGGGTGTGGCCGAGCCACATCACGAAGGTTGTGGGGCGTAGCCTCGAGTTCTTATGGCAGACGACGTCAACAAGAAGCGGTTCATCGTCACGATGCGCGACCTCCAGCGGTTCTACCCGCCGGATCGCCAAGTGCTCGCAGGCGTGTCGATCTCGATGTATCCCGGGGCCAAGATCGGCGTGATCGGTTCCAACGGTTCGGGAAAGTCGAGCCTGTTGAAGATCATGGCCGGGCTCGACGACGGCTACTCGGGCGAGTGTCGCGTCACTCCCGGCTTCACCGTGGGCTACCTCGCCCAGGAGCCCGAGCTCGACGAGACCAAAGACGTGAAGGGCAACGTCACCGATGGGCTCGGCCAGGTCGCCGCCGATCTCGAGCGCTTCAATGAAGTGTGCGCGGCCATGGGCGATCCCGACGCCGACTTCGACAAGCTGCTGGCCGAGCAGGCCGAGCTTCAGGACCGCATCGATTCGGCCAATGGGTGGGACCTCGACCGCACCATCGAGATCGCGTCCGACGCGCTCCGCCTTCCGCCCGACGACGCCGACGTGACCACGCTTTCCGGTGGTGAGCGACGCCGAGTCGCGCTCGCCCGCTTGTTGTTGAGCCGCCCCGACTTGTTGTTGCTCGACGAGCCCACCAACCACCTCGACGCCGAATCGGTGGCGTGGTTGGAGCGGCACCTCCAGGAGTATCCGGGCACCGTGGTCGCGATCACGCACGACCGGTACTTCCTCGACAACGTCGCGAAGTGGATTCTCGAACTCGATCGCGGCCGCGGGTACCCGTGGGAGGGCAACTACACGGGATGGCTCGAGCAGAAGCAGGCTCGCCTTGCCCAAGAAGAGAAGTCCGACGTTGCCCGCCAACGCACACTCGCTCGCGAGCTGGAGTGGATCAAGATGGCGCCGCGTGCCCGGCAAGCCAAGGGCAAGGCGCGCATCAGTGCGTTCGAGCAGTTGGTGTCGGAGGCCGAGTCGGCGGAAGGTCGTGCCGAGAAGCTCGTGATCGACATTCCGCCCGGCCCGCGGCTCGGCGACGTCGTGGTCGAGTTCGACGGCGTCCGCAAGGCGTACGGCGACCGCCTGCTCATCGACGACCTCACCTTCTCGCTGCCCCGTGGTGGCATCGTGGGCGTCATCGGCCCGAACGGTGCCGGAAAGACCACGTTGTTCCGCATGATCGCCGACCATGAGCAGCCCGACGCGGGGGCGGTCAAGGTCGGGGAGACGGTTCAGTTGGCCTACGTGGACCAGAGCCGGGCCACCCTCGACGACTCCAAGACCGTGTTCGAGGAGATCACGGGCGGTGTCGATCACATGAAGGTCGGAAACCGGGAGATCCACGGACGCGCGTATTGCAGCTCGTTCGGGTTCAAGGGTTCCGACCAACAGAAGCTGGTCTCGGTCCTTTCGGGTGGTGAACGCAACCGTGTGCACCTCGCCAAGACGCTGGCGAGTGGCGGCAATGTGCTCCTGCTCGACGAACCCACCAACGACCTCGACGTCGACACCCTGCGCGCCCTCGAAGACGCCATCGTCGAGTTCCCGGGCTGCGTCGTGGTGATCAGCCACGACCGGTGGTTCCTCGACCGCGTGGCGACGCACGTGCTCGCGTTCGAGGGTGATTCCGAGGTCCGGTGGTTCGAGGGGAACTTCTCGGATTACGAGGTCGATCGCCGCAAGCGCCTGGGGGCCGACGCAGACCAGCCGCACCGAATCAAGTACAAGCCGCTGGCCCGCTGATCCGTACGCTGCCTACAGAACGGGCGCCGCGTGCCGAACACATGACGGTCGCGGCGCACGGTTAGCATGACCGCCGCCCCAAGTCGAAGGAACATCGCCATGAAGAAGCTGCTGAAGGTCCTGATCGTTGTCGGCATCGTGGGCGGTGTGGCGTACGCGGTGAAGCGCAAGCTCGACGCCGACCGCGAGTGGGCTGAAGCCATCGACCGTGAACTCGCGGCCACCGACCTTCCCTCCTCCAACGGCTCGTCGGAGTCCGAAGGCGCGGTCTGGTCGGCCACCCCGTCGGAGTCCTGAGCCTCCCCGAACACGCTGCGCTCCCGTGATGCGGAGCGCTCTCATATGTCCACCGTCGAACTTCAGATCGAACGTGTCGTCGCGGGCGGCGACGGCATGGGGCGCGGAGCCGACGGGCGAGTGGTGTTCGTTCCCGGTGCGCTTCCTGGCGAGCGCGTGCGGGTCCGGGTCGTCGACGATCGTCGGCAGTTCACCCGCGCCGAACTCGTCGAAGTCCGCGACGCGTCGCCGTTGCGGGTGACACCGCCGTGTCCTCACCACGCACGCGGTTGTGGGGGATGTCCGTGGCAGCACGTCGCGCCCGCCGCGCAGCGTGACCTCAAACGCGACATCGTGCTCGACGCCCTGCGTCGAATCGCGCACAACGACGACATCGACGTTGCTCCCACCACGGAGCTACCCGCCGCGGGCTACCGCACCACCGTGCGCGGGCTCGTGGTCGACGGACAGTTCGCGTTTCGCAAGGGGTACGCGCATGATCCGATCGAAGTCGACTCGTGCCTCGTTGCCCATCCGCTGATCGCCGAAGTCATCCGTGTCGGCCGTTTCGGATCCGCAACCGAGGTGGAGATCCGCTGTGGTGTGCACACCGGCGAACGGCTCGTGCTGATCGAGCCCAATGCGGCGGGTGTCGACGTCCCCGACGATGTGATCACGGTCGGACTCAATCAAATCGCGAACGGCGACGTGCCGTACTACCACGAGCGCATCGCGGGACGAACGTGGCGGATTTCCGCGCCATCGTTCTTTCAAGTGCGCGCCGATGGCGCAGAGGTGTTGGTCGACCTCGTACGCGATGCCGTGGGTCACGCGGGTCGCATTGTCGACCTCTACTCCGGCGTCGGACTCTTCGCCGGTGCGCTCGCGCAGGCCGGCCGCAAGATCACGGCGGTCGAAGGCGATCAGTTCGCGGCGGCCGATGCGAAGCACAACCTCGCGGACACTGGGGCGAAGGTCGTGCACTCCGAAGTGGCCAAGTGGGAGCCCCGTCCGGCCGAGGTGGTGGTGGCCGACCCGAGTCGTTCTGGCCTGGGCCGCCCGGGCGTCGGTGCGGTGACTGCATGCGATCCTGAGCGCGTCGTGCTCGTGAGCTGCGATCCCGCATCGATGGCCCGCGACGTCGCCCTGCTCTGCGCCGAGGGCTACAAGGTCGAGCGCATCACGCCGGTCGACCTCTTTGCGCACACCACCCACGTGGAAACGGTGACGGTGCTCAGTCTCTGACGCCGCCTTCCGGCCGCAATCCTCACCTTTTGACCGATTCGCCGCTACTGTGCGAACGTTCGGTAACGGGGGAGTGACGTTCGTCTGACGAGCGCACGCCGAATGGGGGGTTGGCATGAGCGTTGTCGAGGATCGACGCGGTTCGGTCGCGGCCGAGGTGGAAGCGTTCGCGGCGCGGGCCCACCGCGTTGCGGAGGGAGCCAACGCGGTGCGCGCGGAGTTCGCCCGTCATCAAGGGCACCGAGCCGACCTCGTCGACGCACTCAGCGCGCTCGACACCTCACTCGAGGCACTCGGTGTGCCTCGCGGTGCTGAGTTCATCCACGCTCGCGGATTGCACGGTCGAGCGACCCGGGCGATGCGTACTGCACGGTTCGTGCTGGCGCGCGTCGACATGACCATTGCGGAGAGCGACCCCGCGTGGTTCACGTTCGTGGACAACCGCAACAAGGGTCGAGCCGGGCGCCTGGCGCCGGCGATGCCTTCGCCCGGTGTCGACGTCGCCATCGAGTCCGTTGTCACCGCGCAGATGCTGGGCGCGCAGGCAACGGTTGCCCTGCGGCCCGTTCGGCAAGCCTGGCGCAGAGCCTTCGATGTGTTCGGCCAGCAGGCAGAAGGTCCCGAGGTGTCGCGGCATCGCGGACACCGGACTTCGTTCGAGGCGACCGATCGGCGCGCCCGCGTGATCACCGAGTCGTTCTTGCCGAGCTGCAATCAGGCGCTGGAAGAGAAGATCCGGGCGTTCATGCAAGCACTCGGGCCCGACGCGGCCCGGACCTACCAGACGTTGGCGGCAACCATTCCCGACACGCGCCTCACTGCGACGATCGCGCACCGCAACGGATCCGTAGGACTGCCGGTCCGCCCAGTCGGCGAGGCGCTTCCTCCGCTCGGACCGGTCCTCACGCGCTGACCGCTCACGAGTCGGCAGTCCGGCCGAAGCGCGGACTCAACGACCGAGTGAGGTCGTCGTCGACGTCGTGGGTGACGGCGTCAGATTCTTTTCGGCCGCCCAGGTTCCCCGTTCGAGCTGGAGCAGCGTCAACGGCTGTTGTCCCGCCGACTGTCGAACCGCGTTGAGTTCACCGAGCGCCCACGCGACGATCTCGCCGTCATCACCGGTCACCGGGAAGCGTGCACCGGCACCGGACACGAGTTCGGTCACGGTGGACACCCCGGCGCGCGAACACAACCATGCCAACGCGGTCACGCCGCGATTCCACTCGTCGCTCCCGGCCGCCACGGACTCGCCCAACACGAGTGCAAGCGCTGGGTCGCTGGTCTCGGACCAGGCGGCGCGAATGTGATCGATCGTGTCTGCCGCACGATCCGGGCAGACCGTGATCGGGACCTCCACCTTGATGGATCCGTAGTCTCCCTGCTCGATTTCCACGTTCGTGAACGTGGTGGAACACGAACCGATGGGATCGGCCGACTGGAGGTCGGCGAGGGCCCACGCCGTCAGCGGATGGTCCTCCGCCAACGGATCCACGACCGGCGGCATTTCGCCGCACGCGACCGCGCTGGCAACGACCGCGGCGGGCGCGAACCATCGACGGATCTGGCGTGACATCGACATGCGTCGAGTGTCCCATATGGTGGAGATATAGGGGCAAAGGCGGCGCGGACCGCGTCCTCGTCGGAAGACGTCAGTAGTCGAACGGGTCCATCCGCGTGCCCGCGGCCACGTGGAGTTCGCGGCACGTGCCGTCGCGGTCGAAGGTGAACGACACGTCTTCGCCTTCGTCGCCGTGGGCGATGCCACCGTGGATGCGGAAACGATCGCCGCCGAGCGGCTCGAGCCGCGCCGGTTCTTCGAACGGCAGGAGACTGTCGAGTGCCAGCATCACGAGCTGACGGTTGCAGCGGGTGATCGCCACGTCGCTCCACTCGTTGCGGAACGTGCCCACGTAATGCGTGAGCGGTCTCCGCGGCTTGCGTGCGGGCGTGCCGTACTCGTCCCACGTCGCGGCGAGTCGACGGGCCGTGTGCTGGAGGCCGGAGGTGATGTCGGAAGTAGGTGCGTCGATCGCGTTCACGAACACCGACGCGCCGAATCGAGTGTCGGGGTCGAACATGGTGCGCGTGATGTGACCTGGGAACCCACCTCCGTGTCCGTAGACCCAACCATCGGCGATGTTCGTGCTCATCATGCCGAGGCCGTACCGCAGCCCGGGCCGGTACTCGCCGCCGATCGGCGATCGCAGTTCCCGATGGGCGCGCGCGGTGAGCAGCCGCGGGTCCTCGGTCACCAGGGCCCGCATCACTGTGCACATGTCGTCGATCGACATCGCGAAACCGGTGGCCGGCGCGTAGGCGCGCGTGTCGATCGCGGGGAACGGTTCGCGGGGTTCGCCGGGCCAATCGCGGGTGTACCCCGTGGCCAGCCGCGGCGCGATCGCATCGGTGAGATCGGGCTCGGTGTCGCGCAGGCGGAGCGGCCTGATCAGCTCGTCGCGCATCACCTGGGCGTACGTCTGGTTGGTCGCGCGCTCGATGACCTCGCCGAGGACGGCGAACGAGAGGTTGGAGTACTTGAAACGGTCGAGCGGCGGGAACACGTCGACGCCGCCGCGCGACTCGGCGCGCGCCTGAGCTCGAGTGGGAAAACGGAAGGTCTGCCACGCGCCGTTTTCGGGATCGCGCTGGAGGCCACCCTGGTGGCTGAGGACGTCGCGCACCGTCACGTCACCGAGTTCCCGAGCACTCGGAACCCAGTCGGCAATTCGGTCCTCGAGACTCAGGAGGCCAGCTTCACGGAGGCGAAGCACCGCGATCGCAGTGAGCATCTTCGAGTGCGACGCGATGCGATACGGCGTGCGCGCGGTGGCTTCACGTCCCGACTCCACATCGGCGTGGCCGTACGCGGCCTGCAACACCGTTCGCTTGTCGACGATCAGTCCCGCAACGAGGCTCGGAAACCGCCGGGCGACGTACTGGTATCGAAGCCATGGCTCGGCGAACGCGGTGAGGTCTCGGATCTGGTTCTCGTTGAGCACGACGGCAACGTATGAGTGCGGGCGGAGCATCCGCAATTCTGCAAAGGGAAGTGCGGCCGGGCCTCTAGCGTGGTCGGGTGCTCTCTGCGATCGGTGTCTCCAAGAGCTACGACGGCAACGATGCGCTGCACGACGTCTCGGTGTCGATCGGACCCGGCGCGCGCGTGGGATTCGTCGGTCGGAACGGTGCGGGGAAGTCCACGCTGTTGAAGCTGCTCGCCGGCGTGATCGAACCCGACGCGGGTCGCATCGAGCGGGCGCCCAAGAGCCTTGCGGTGGGATATCTGCCACAGGAGCCGGATGCGCAGCCGGGAGAAACGCTGCGCGCCTATCTTGCGCGGCGGACGGGTGTCGCCGAAGCGTCAGCGCGTCTCGACGACACGACTGCGGCGATGAGCGACGATCCCGTTTCGATCGAGGCGTACACCGACGCGCTCGAACGCTTCCTTGCGCTGGGTGCCGACGACTTCGAGGGTCGCCTCGGCGCGGTGCTCGGTGAGGTCGGGCTTCCGACTGACCGACTGGATGTGGAGGTGGCGGCGCTCTCGGGTGGTCAGGCGGCGCGCGCCGCGCTCGCCGCAATTCTGCTGTCGAAGGTGGATGTGCTGTTGCTCGACGAGCCCACCAACAACCTCGACTTCGACGGCCTCGAGCTGCTCGAGTCGTTTCTCGTTGGTCGATCGGGTGGCCTTGCAGTGGTGTCGCACGATCGAGCGTTCCTCGACCACACGTGTACCCGCATTCTCGAACTGCACGAGGAGTTCCACACTGCAACGGAGTATGGGGGCGGGTGGAGTGCGTACGTGGAAGCGCAGGCGATCGCGACCCGTCAGCAGTACGCGGCGCACGCCAAGTGGAGTGCGGAACGGCAACGCATCCAGTCACGCACGCAGACGCAGAAGGAATGGGCGGCACAGGGGCTTAAGAAGGTCAAGAAGAGCGGCGAGCGCGACAAGTTCATCCGTCACCACAACAAGGCGCAGACCGAGAAGCTGGTGGGGAAGGTGCGCATCAGCGAGAAGGCATTGGAACGCCTGGATCGCGAGCGAGTCGACAAACCGTGGGAGGGCTGGGAGCTCAAACTCGATCTCTCCGCGCACTCGCGCTCGGGTGAAGTTGTTGCGCGACTGCACGCGGTCACCGTGACGCGCGGTGCGTTCACCCTCGGCCCCGTCGACCTTCAGATCGACGCGGGCGAGCGCGTCGCGATTCTCGGACCGAACGGTGGAGGGAAGTCCACGCTCATCGGCGCGCTCACGGGCGAGTATGCGATCTCATCGGGGACCCGTTGGGTCGGCCCGGGCGTCGTCTTCGGCGCCATGGACCAATCGCGCCTTGCGCTCGCGATCGACACGCCGTTGGTGAACGCGTTCGTGGCCGAGACCGGCATGCTCACCGGCGACGCGCGCACTTTGCTCGCCAAGTTCTCACTCGGGGCCGACCATGTGCAGCGGCCGGTCGGCGCGCTCTCCCCTGGTGAGCGCAGCCGAGCAATCCTCGCGGCCCTCATGGCGCGCGGAGTGAACACGCTGATTCTCGACGAACCCACGAATCATCTCGACCTCGAGGCCATCGAGCAGTTGGAACAGGCGCTCGACGCCTTCGACGGCACGCTGATCCTGGTGACCCACGACCGGGCGTTTCTCGAAGCGGTTCGCACCGATCGCATCGTGGAGGTCGACGCGGGATCGGTGTCGGTCGATGCGTTGCCTTCCTCCGTCGACGGCGGGATCGACCGAGAATGAAAAGGGGGGGTTACGCCGTGCGGGCCGGTCCGGGCGCCACACCCTCCGGGGTGGCGGATCGCTCGGCGCCGAAGACCTGCACGTTGTTGCGGCCGCCACGCTTGGCCACGTAGAGCGCCTCGTCGGCCATGCGCATCGTCTCGCTCGACTCCACACTGGCGTGATGCACGGCCATCCCGATCGACAGAGTGGTTCCGTTCGCCCGGGCCGCCCACCCCGCGCGCAATCGTTCGAGCACTGTCGCCGCGGTGTCCGACGCTCGACGCAAGACGATCAAGAACTCGTCACCACCGATACGGGCCACCTCGTCGGGCATGCGTACCTGATCACGGAGGTACTCGCCGAGCGCCGCGAGGATCTGGTCGCCCATCGCATGGCCGTAGGTGTCGTTGGTCTGCTTGAGACCATCCACGTCGACGACGGCGATCACGTCACTGGCCACCACGCCGTCGAGGACTTCGACGCCGTGGCGACGGTTGCCGAGGCCGGTGAGTTCGTCGCGTAGGGCGACGTCGGTCAGTTCCGCCACGCGGCGCCGGTCACGTTCGGCCGCCCGGGCGTTCTCCAGGGCACGACCGGCCTGGTCGGCGAAGAGTTCCAACGCTTCGAGATCGGTGTGATCCACCACGTGGCCCGGAAGACCACGCACGACCAACGCCGCGCGCACGTCGGCACCCAGCCATACCGGTACACCGGCGATCGGTCCCGACCGCCGGCCCGATTCTTCGATGGGCGGGAACGCCACCGGGCGGGCGCGCAGCTTCACCGACTCCACGAGGTCGTCGAGATGCGGGATCTGGTCGCCGAGCTCGATCGGGCGAGCGTGATCGAACGACACGAGCGCGACGCCCGGGAAGCCCATGCGGCGAACGCCTTCGAGCAAGCCCTCGACCACACCGCCGAAGTCGCGTCGGTGCAGACGGCGTGAGGCGTCGGCCACGGCAGAGAGCATGTCGGCGCGCCGTTGGGCTCGCAGTCGTGCGGTTCGACTCGGTGTGAGTCCGTACGCCACGAGTTCGCCGAGGATCGCGCCGCTCGCGATCACCGCGACGGCCACCACCACGGCGTGGCCGCCCATTTCGTCGCGCATGCCGATGAACGACGCGAGCCCTGCCGCGACTGCGGTCCCGGTGGCCCAACCGCGCGGGCAGAGCAGGCCCGTGTACACGCACGGCGCCACGCACGAGAGGCTGAGCACCGCCGCCGAGGCGGCCGACGGGTCGGGACTCAGGACCGCGCTGGCGCCCGCGGCGAGCAGTGCGAGCGCCGGCATCCACGCGCGGGCCATCCAGCTCGAGCGTCCCCACGGGATCCAGGCGGCACCGGCCGCCGCCGCGAAGACGAGAAGGGAGAGGAGGTATCCCGCCGGTGGTCCTCCCGCGATCGCCGTGCGGGCGAACACGCCGAGCCCCGCGAGCAGCAGCAGGAGGCTGCCAGCCTTACCCGTCGTCGCCGGGCTGGTCTCAGGAGTGGCACGTCGCACGTTGAGGAGAGTCAGCCGCTTGATCCGCTCACGCCGTCGCGCTGCGGGAAATCCCGGCGCAGCACTGGGCTGTGGGGTGTGGCGCGCATGCCGAGCGCGCCCATGGGGGAGGGCGGGCAGCCCTCCCCCCGGGAGCGGGTTCCCACGAGTCGCGAGTGGTTGTCCGAGCCATTGGGAGCGGGCGCTCGGGCCACCTCGTGGGGTGCCGGTATCGCAGGCGACGTCCATGTCGACTCGACGCCGTTGTTACTGACGAGTAATGGATCGGCGGAGGAGCACCCGAACTGAAGTGTTCGGCAAGAAATTTCCGCAAGAACCCCTCGCCGAGGAATCCCGGGTGGAACGAATGGGACAGACCTAGGCTCGCGACGATGTCCCTGAATCCGTTCGACGCGGCGGTGCACCTGCCCTTCTTCGGCGCGGGCGACGACACGCTCGCAGAGATCGATCACGCGCATCCCGCCGGTGTCGTCTACGCGACCGACGACGGCCCGATGGTGGCGCCGCACGTGGTCAGCGCCGCGCGTGGCCGGTTGTGGTTCCCACTCAACCGCTGGGCCGACGAACGCGACTGGTTGCGTCGCAATCCCGAAGTGTCGGTCCTGATGGGGGCACGCGACGGCGGGCACGTCTCGGTCGCGGGAGACGTGCGGGTGCTCGACCCGCTGCGACCAGCCGACGGATTCAACGCGATCCCGGAGGTGGTGCTCTCGGGCATGGCCACGCTGCGGTACGTCACCGATCACGCCGATGGAGCGCTCTCGGGGCTGCGCGGTTCACGTTCGATCATCAACTCGTTGCCGCCGGGCACGTTGGTCGCGATTCGCCCGCGGCGCATGTTGCGTCTCAACCGTCACGGCGATGTCGTTCGTCGACGAGGCCGATGGTCGACGCTCATGCCGCGACCGGAGTTTCCGTCGATCGAGCACACGGTGTCGCTGCGCGGGCAGCCCGAGGCCGCGCTCGCGCTCGTTGCGGGGAGTAGCCCGGCGGTGGTCGGATGGGCGGGCGACGACGGACTCGTCGCGCTGCCCGGCGAGTGGTATGGGCAGAAGAGTGAACTCCACGTGCCCACGTCGATCATCGACCTCTTGGCCACACCGAGCACCGCCCCCATCGCCGTCGGACTCGCGAACCACGAGGGGACGGAGCGCATCGTGCTCCAGGGAACCGCCACGGTCACCGAGATCAGCCCCGACCACACCCGCGTCGCCGTAGCGATCGATCGCCTGCTCCCCGGCTGAGTGGTTGACCGACTCGGCAGCGCGCGCGTTGGTGCGGAGCCGAGGCAACTGGAGTGTTGAAGCACCCGGTATCCGGGCGATTGAGCACACCAGTTCGCTGGTGTTCGCGGGCGCGTCTTGGGTGGTGTGCGGTCGCGCTGGTGGGAGAGTGTTCGGCAGTGCGACGAGTTGGTAGCGCTGGCGCGTGGGTGCTGCGTGTCGGCCAGGACGCGCCCGCGGGCGCGTCTTGGGTGACGCCGTGAGGTGCGTTGCCCGCAGCGCTTAACCGACTCGGCTGAGCGTTCGCAGTGCGTGTGAGAGCCGACGAGGTGACCCGGCAACTGGTGTGTTGAAGCACTCGGTATCCGGGCGATTGAGCACACCAGTTCGCTGGTTCTGAGCGAGGCCGGGACGCGCCCGCGGGCGCGTGTTCGCGTATGACGCGCCCGCGGGCGCGTCTTGGGTGACGCCGTGGGGCGCGAGGCGGGAGAGCGCTCGGCAGTGCGACGCGTTGGTAGCGCGGGCGCGCGGGTGCTGCGTGTCGGCGTGTTCGCGTATGACGCGCCCGCGGGCGCGTCTTGGGTGACACCGTGGGGTGCGATGCCCGCAGCGGTTGATTGACCCGGCTGAGCGTTCGCCGTGGGTGAGAGCCGAGGAGGCGATGAGTCGAGGCAACTGGTGTGTTGAAGTACCCGGTATCCGGGTGATTGAGCACACCAGTTCGATGGTCGGGGCGAGCCGGACGTCCTGATTGCCGGCGTCGGTGATGACGCGCCCGCGGGCGCGTGCTCGCGTAAGACGCGCCCGCGGGCGCGTGTTCGCCTGGGACGCGCCCGCGGGCGCGTCTTGGGTGACGTCGGTCGCGCGGGTGGGGGAGGTCGGCCGCTCAGAACGCATGGAGCGGCGCGGCTCTCGTAGGGTGCGACCCATGCGCATCGAGATCAAGGTCCTCGACCCCGACCTGCCGCACCCGACCGCCCAGAACGCGGGCGACGCCGGGTACGACCTCTACGCCCGTGAGGACGCGATCCTCGAACCCGGTGGCGGACGGGCGCTGATACCGGTTGGGTTCGCGCTCGCGATTCCCGAGGGCTACGCCGGCTTCGTCCAGCCGCGCAGTGGTCTCGCGCTCAAACACGGCATCACCTGCCTGAACACGCCGGGGCTGATCGACGCCGGGTACCGCGACGAGCTGAAGGTGATCCTCGCCAACCTCGATCCGGTGGAGAAGTACGAGGTCCACCGCGGGGACCGCATTGCGCAGCTCGTGATTCAGCGGGTGGAAGCGGTGGAGTGGTTCGAGGTCGACGAGCTCACTGCGAGCGAGCGGGCCACCGGCGGCTTCGGCAGCACCGGCCGCTGAAGCAGGCGAACTAGCGTCACGGGTCATGGACCTGTCCGATCTCCGCGCCCGAATCGACGCCATCGATTCCGGCTTACTCGACGCGTTGGCGCGCCGTTTCGCCGTGGGCGACGAGGTCGGCCGGTTCAAGGCTGAGCACGGCCTCCCGGCCCGTGACCCCGACCGCGAGGCCGAGATGACGGCGCGCTACCGCGCCGAAGCCGAGCGCCGCGGCCTCGATCCCGATGTGGTGGAGGGGATCTTTCGCCTCATCCTCGACACCACCGTGGCCCGGCACGAACAGGTGCCTCGCCAGCCGGCAGCAGCTCCTCCCCACGTCGCGCGCACGGAGTTCGATCAGTCCCGCTGACCGAGGGGCGTCGATACGCTGCGTTCGACGTCGCAGTAGGGGGGAACCGTGCACGAGTGGTCCGAAGAGCACCGCATGCTGCGCGATGCGATGCGCCAGTTCGTGGAGAGCGAGGTGCGCCCGCGCCGCGAGGAGCTCGAGTTCGGCGACACGCCGCCGTACGACGTGATCCGCAAGCTGTACGCGGC
>Ga0182741_1003973_pt1 | contig 15056 bp, 8 predicted proteins | sample eDN5th37CBELigOP_FD_128874 | JGI IMG/M metagenome (GOLD analysis project Ga0182741, IMG submission 128874) | Enriched Organic Plus compost microbial communities from Emeryville, California, USA - eDNA 5th pass 37_C BE-Lig OP (version 2) (version 2) ...
CGCGGTCGACTTTCTTAACCTCAATCGCCCATACAATGAATTCGTTGTACTTCGCAGAAAAGTCAGACTCCTTGATGATACCATACTTTCCGTATTGGTCGTTCAGGTTTGAAGAGCTATTTGCTGAGTTCCCTTGGGCCAGCCCAGTGAGCTTCAAGTAGGCATCAAGTTGCTCTTTACGGCGCTCAATACGTTTATCCTTCTTATCTCCTTTGTCGCGCTTGTCCGATTTACGGTCTTTCTTGTCACGATGACTTCGTTGTCGACTTCGGTCACGGCTTCTGCTTCTGCTGCGGCTGGAGGATTCACTACGGTCTCGATAACGACGGTCACGGCCACGGCGTGATTCACGGTCTCGGCTCCGACTTCGGCTTCGGCTCCTACTGCTACTCGAACTTCGACTTCGTCGACGATGCTTGCGATCTCGTTTGTGGCGATGATGGCGGTCGCGAGATCGGCTTCGAGTACTGCTCCGGCTGCGACTTCGGCTGCGACGTCGAGACTTGTGTCTCCGTCTCGAGTGACGACCTCGGCTGCGGCTGCGCTCGTGATCCTTCTTACCTGTTGACTTGTGTGAAGACTCATGACTGGGGTCCTCTGTTGTCTTGTCTGCTTCCCGGCGATTGCGGCGTCGATCGCTGCTGCGCCGTCTGCTGGAACGCGAACGAGAATGTGAGCGGCTTCGCGAGCGCGATGACTCTGACTCCGACTCTGAATCGTCTTGCTGCTTCCGAGAGGTTCTTCTGGAGCCCGACTTCGATCTTGAGCGGGATCGGGATCGAGATTCGGCTCGACCGCGTCGGTCATGACCTCGGTCACTCGCGTGACGCATGCTTCCACTTTCCGAAGTGGACTTGTCCACGGGCTTGTCTTGTACAGCCTCTGAGGACTCCATGTCTCGAGAATCTGGGTGAGCTCGGTCCTGCATTGCGTTTTCTGGCATATTCATGCCAGCGGCCTGCCCAATGGAGGCATTATCCATCGAAGACATGCGTTGCTAAGCGACCTGACGGGTTTGTTCCGCTCCACACTATGCAGATCCTAGAGTTTCAGCGCCCTAGGAAATGTGTGAACCGGTCTGATTTCGAACCGTCTCGGAGTTGGTTACCTAGACCTGGATGGCCATCGTGTATTGATGAAGGGATACCCAAACCAAGATATGTCATAGCAGGCCGTCTTGAGATTAATCGCTTTACAATATCATGAACTCTCAATGTCAATGCCATTCGTTATAGGTTTGTTTGTTTGTTTGTTTGTTGGGTTGCTGAGTTGTTTGGTGTGTTGGAACGCAACAACCGCTCGTTTATGAAACGGAAGCCTGACCGAACGCTCTTGGTCTTTCACAAAAACAATTCATCGCTCATGCTCACCTAGATATGCAGTCTTCCTGATTACTCGCAAGCATGATATGCGTTGACAGGGGAAATCTCTCCGGCACCTGAAGTGTACGAGCTGTTTACCAAGTAGTGTGATGGACCCTGGACAGGATCCGCCGTCGAATCGTAACCATTGGCTCGACTTTGAGCCGACGGGCCATGGTGCTCTAATAGAGATTGCTCAGAAGATCGAGCTTGCTGGTTAGCTTGCTGACGCGAAAGACCTTCTTGAGCCTCGACTCCACCCTTGTCATCGGACGCGGAGGAAGGCCGTGGTGCCAGTCTATCTGCGTCCGGGTTGAACGCTGATGAGTATTGTTTGTAGGAACTATTGACCAATGCTTGGTGTGCGTGTGAGAGCAGTTTGCTGACAATGAAATCCGTGGTTGCGCCACTTGATGATGGACCGGGAGGGCCATACACCACGCCATTCCTCGTCACTGGATTAGTTTGCAGGAACTGCACAAACGATTCGATCGATGTGAATGCTTGCATCTGAACTTGGCTGACCTGCGTTGGTGGAGGCAACAGATGCGCAACATCCGCTTCACGGACGAATCCCTGTTGCTTTCGTAGCGCCGCAAGTCTGGCCTGGTATTCTGCAGAAGGCTTTGAGTACGCGAAGACAATCAGATTCGGACTCGAATTCGAAAGTCGGAAAAGGTATCCATCCGGTCGGTTTCTGAAATGGTTCACAGTCTGCTCGAAGCTCAGGAAACCATAGAATACTTGAACTGGCAGAGCCCATACAGATGATATCGTTGCAATTGTCTTCTCTACAGCGATCCAATGTTTCCAGAAATTTTGGGGCTTGGCTGGATACGGCAGTTTCTGCGCCTTCGTCAATACCGGCTGAGGAGACGGCTGTGAAGGTGGAATTCGACGATGTGCACAGACGCACTGTGACTCGTTATGACACAGGCATGGCGGAATCAGCGCCTCGGCTGGGAAAGTAAGTTGGGCAGATTGCGAGAGCTGGGCAAAGTGGACTGAAAAGCTTTCTTGTGCCTTGCCACCTCCCAAGCTCGCGAGCGCCACTTGGACAAGATCAGGGGATGTAATGCCAGGTTTTACCTGTTCGGCAGGAACTTGGTGCTGCAGAGGTGCGGTTGGCGTGGGCGTGGTAGATGGATTCGGCAACAATAGGAAGGTAAATGGGTGGGATGCAGCACCGCTGCAGCATGCACAGCTCGATATGTTGCACATCAACGGATTTCGCTCATCGCCGTGGACATTGCAATAAATCTGCTCTGATAAAGACCCATTCGACTCGACCTTCGATTCAGATCCCTTGCTTGCCGTCGAACTTCCTTTGCCTTGTTCAGCAAAGGGTACTGCGTCGCTCGCCCAGAGGGCCCTTAAGATACTGAGGCTTTGCGACGAAGCCACGCTTTGGCGTTTCTCATCTGATGGGTTGGAAGAGCCTGACAAAGTCCAGGAAGGCTGCAGGACAGGCAGCTGTGACGGGATTGATGAAGCTTGGTTCATCTGTGACTCGTCCTCAGGTGCTCCCGTTGCCGCCATGCTTGCCACGTCCGCTAGCTTTGCAATCTCTTCGGCGTGTGCGCATGGGCGACATCCGATTTTCAGGAGGCTTCGATCTCGCATGGTGCCTATGTCTTCGCTATTATGAGCGATGTCCCCTTCAAACTCATCTGGATTTTCTTCAACATTGAGAGCTGACTCACTGTCATCCAAACCGTAATCGTATTCCGAGGCAGCATAGGAACCGTACGCGGCCGCCATGGACTGACTCTTCTTTTTCTTCGCCTGCTGGACAAGAACTTTCTGTGTCGCGGCAGCATGCCATTGGACTGCGTTGTATACCATTTGAGGCGATATGGTGTCGTAGTCTACGTTTAAGTCATACAAGCCTTTAAGCCAGCACACAACTTGTAAATCGCTCTCAGACAACGCTCGTGTCGCTTGTTGGGAATGGTATAAATAATGATTGGTGAGGAAAAATGCCAAGAAGGTCGTATACAAGCGCCGAGCGACAATGGGAGCATCTGATAGATCCGCAACCGCTGCCTCGCACTGGGAACGGACATAGCAGTCAAATAGATGCAAGATGTGTGGATTTTTCGAGCGCACTGCATTGATGTAATCCGAGTGAGTGATTCCTGCGATACCAAAAAACTTCCGTAGTTCCCCAGGAACCTTCCTACTCGACGATTCTGTGGTTGACACCCCCGACCCTGAGCCATCCGAGTCCGCTCGCACGTGCGGACTATCTTGCGCGACAGTTGTACTATGAGATGTAACCGATGGCCCAAGTGGCACATTTGATGCAGATGAAAGGCTAACGGTTTGAGGAGCTTCATCGTAGCCGTAGCTACCGTGAGAATGCCCTGGCTGTAACGAGAGGTCGGCTGCATTGCCTGCGCGAAATTGTGCTGGTGCTGACGCCGATGATGCTGTGCCAATGAACTTTGGTGGTTGGGTTCCGTGATAACTTAGATGAGGGTGACGTAACTCTTCAGCCAATGGATCGGAATTAGGCAGTGACAAACTTGCGGGAGCCAGCTGATTTGCCCCAGAAGATGTCGCTCCGAGCGAATTGAATGGGAACGACCACACGGGGGCGTTCCGTGGAGCCGCGCCCTGTCCGCTTGGTTGTACCGCAGTCGCCGGCGACAATACGGAAAGTTGCTGCTGTGGTGAATGCTGTGGTTGCACCTGTTGTTGTTGAAATCTAAGCAACTGCGGTTGTCGCTGCTGTTGCTGCTGCTTAGATTTTGACTCAAGTTTCACCATTTGAACTGTCACAGGCTCATATGCAAATGGAAGCCTGGCATTCGGGTCTGGAACAAAAACAATCCGCTGCAGCGCTGGAGCGTATACTGGTTTTAACGATAATATTTGTCCATCAATGCACGCAGTCAGGAGCTGGCTGTCTGAAAAGGTCGAGAGGGTCTGAACTGACGGATCGACTGCAGCACAATCATTCGATCCAGATGCCGTTGTTGCGGCCTTTGGGCTTGGAGGCAACGTTGAGGCATCTCTTGTCCCCATGCCTGGGAAGCTTGACTTCGCAATGCCATCGCCTCGCAAAGCATGAGGTGGCGTTTGCGCGGTGGGAGCAACTTGATCCATTGCGTTTTCCAAGTCGTCCTAGTTTAAGAGGTTCGAAGGCTCTTGACTCCTCGAACGGGTGTCTTGGGTGTGGATAATCCCGACAGGAATGATGGAGAACTTAAGGACGCTGAGTAGAGAGGAAGTGGAAAGGATCCACTTTGACGCATGAAGTGGTTTTTACCGATCGGGAGAGTTGATCGCAATGTGTGAGGTAGCGATTGGAGCTGTGGACCACAGCCGATCAAACGCTAGATTAAAGTCTAGAAGGAAGAGTTAGAGCTCGAGCCCACAAATAACGTGTACTTCGAGTCCTAAGACACAATGCGGGATTCAAAGAGAGGTTCTCTGATGAGAACAGCGAACGAATCGACGGCTTCAATCAAGTTAATCAGCACAATCCAGGGTGACACATCCGCTACAATGAATGCTTCGTCCAGGAACCCTGCTAGATGATGTCACAGACCAGGTCAGCACCACAGGCTCACCACTAACACCCACATCAGCACCACACGCAGGGGTCGGAGTTTCAACCATCGTCTGGATTAGGACCTCCGTCTGTCGCAGACTGGGTGGCGTAGAACCGGTAGCTTGCCTGGTGCCATGAGTATGCCTAAAGGTTTCCCATCAATTGCCGTCCCCGGACAGTCTCCCCTGCTGCTCACCCGTGCTCAACGCGACGCTGGACCCTCATGATGTGTGTCTGCTGCCAAGTCCACGTCGAGGAATTTGGCTGGGTTCAGAGCAATCCCACGGAAGTCCAGTCGTCCAACAGGTTCCTAACAAGCCGTAACACTCTTTCACGGTGAGTTCTGGCGGGGCCGCGTGGTGTGCCATGCAGAAAGCGAGCTACAGAGTCCACCACAAATCGAAACAAGTGGCAGCAAAGTTTGGCATAGGTTTTTGTCCCGAACAGGTATCTAATCTGGGATGCATATGAGTGAAGTGACTCCGATCAACATAGTACATGCATTCCACAGTCATGAATCTTTGCCCCAATTCCATATACCTCGGTTTGCAACCCTAGCATGACTATTCAAAAGTACACCTGAAACGTCTATTTTAACACCCCCGGTTCTGGAACGCCCTGAACATCTTTCCTGGCCGCCCTCCACACTACATCACGCAGGGGGCGGTTGCACCTCACAGTTTGGCTACTGCACTTTCGTTAGATGTCAGACGCGTCTCCTAAGTTTCATAATTTTCGCGCGGGACCAGCTACCCTGCGCGACGCGTATTCCTCTCGCTCAGTGAAAAAGTCAGAGAGAAAGATCTGAGTGAGAGCGAAGATTCGGAAGGGTGAATATCACTGAGGGATGCTCTGATGCACTCGGGGATTGGACATGTGCATAGATCATACTTGGATCTAGGTCTTGCCGATGCGAGATTCTGAGCCACCACGCTTGATCCTCCAATATGTCCCCATTTCACTCTGGAGGCTCGTCTCGCCTTGAAATGTGGCTGGCCTTCAGATACGGTCTGTTTTTGCCATTTTGCTCGACTGCTGCGCTCGGCATCCGCCCAAGGCCACAGGCATTCGATGCCACTTGGCGACATACATGCGCCTGATTGGGCGCTGGTCACGTGCACGAACGTGCCATTGCGCAACAAGCTGCGAAAGGCTTGGGAGCAAGAGGTTTCGAAAGAATCTTGGACAACACGTTGCGACGTGGCAGCCTTATGGCACGTATAGCAGTCCAGAACCTTACCAAAGGCGCCCATGCGTTGCTTTGTACTACAAACCACTGAGACTATCGCTCCATTCCTACTTCTTCCCTGCTGTAGATGTCTTTGGAGTGCATTGTCAAGTTCACCCAGAACGACAAGGCGGTCACCCTAAGCGGCTTGGACGCATCCACACCGTATGTACTACTTGCCTATGGGCTTTGCTGCTTGTCTTGCTCATTCTGAGCCTGTGGCTGGTGCGCATGATGTAGCTCAGCCGCAGCCTTGAAACCAGAGTCTGTGTGTCCTTGCTAGGCATGTATCGACTTCCATACCTCACATCTCGTTGCATTTCCTGTCCCACCTTGACTAATCTTTATCCAGAGTCCAAGATGTACTCGCCTTGGCGCTCCAGCAAGCCGGTGGAGATCCAAAGGCGGTCCAGTCCATGCAAAGCGTCTCGATCATGGCGCCTGGCAAGTTCCCATTGTTAGTCCCAGTGGCACGCTTCGAGGAAGGTCTGGGTAATGTATGTGGTGTAAACGAAGCCATGTCAAGCTCTTCGACACTAGGCTCCTGCACTGTTTTCGTTTCTGGTCAGATTGCACAGCCCGACAAAGAGGCTGCAAAGAAGGATTGCACAGTGGTTATCAAGGGCTACTCCGAGAAAGCCTTCTCTGTGGCCACGCTGGCGCAAAACACTGACTTGATTGCGCTGAAGGGAGGCGTTTCCACGCGCGATCCTGCGCTCAGGCAGCTCGTCCAGTCACGAGTCTTCAATACTGAATCATCCGTAACAAAGTATGGTTTGGGCTCGGCCGGAGCACGAGTAAGTCCAACCGACTTCCGCCCGCGATCCCAACTATGGGACGATCTGCGTCAGGGACGTCTTACACTTGCTCAGGCAACGAAGCTGGGTGGTCCAGTCGAGGTTGCTCAGGCTCAAAATAATCTACAAGACATTAAAGCAGCATTCGAAGCATATGCAGGTGTCATGATGCGTCGCAGCGAATGGCTTGCGCGTAACCCATCCGAAATCGAGTTCTTTGCCTCACTTGATCGACTCAACGTGGATGAGACGGTTTTATTGTATTCACTCATTGACTGGGCTCGCATGCGCTGCCTAGCGCCTCTGGATTCACTTCCACAGGAGAATGATGTACCTCTTGTCCTCCCTAGTGGATACACTTTTCCGAACTTCGACTCCAAGGCACTGTGGGCACCCGAGTTGCTCGGCCCAGTTGAAAAGTATGTGCGATGGACGGAAATAACAGACCCTGAGGTCCTCGAAAAGGTTCTATCCGCGCTGCCCAACATTGGTGGAAAAGGCGCAGTCCTAGAAGCCTTGCGAAAGGTGCTCGTATCAATTGCACGACTCCGCAAACTCCTTGGTAATCTTACTTCAGCAACTGGACTTTTGCCGCGTGGCACAAAAACCAAGGAACCATCAACTGGCCTTGGTTGTATGGCTGAGCTTGAGGAGTCTCTGACGAAGTTGGGGTCAAGTACGCTGGGCTTAGACGGCAGTGCAGAGGGCATCAAGCGAGCGGCATCATACCTGGAATTGAAGGGTCGTAACAAGCACAAGCGCCCCACTGCTCGCCAGCGCCGCCAACTTCGTGCGAACTTCCTTGCACACCGGCAAGCGGTTCAGCGCAAGCTGCTCGCCCGTATCCACGAACAGGAAAGCAAATCTGATGCTGATTCGACTGCTGTCAAGAGTACAGAGGAGAAATCGGTCGCCCACCCACCGAGTCCCACGAACTACAGGGAACTGAGGGATCACCGTATTGCGGAGCAGGTGGCAACGAGTGCGGTAAGCGAGAAGCTGAGTGAATATGCGAAGTCGCGCAGTGTCCCCTTCCTTGTTGAATGTAAGTCTAACTTTGAGGGCGATGCTGTCCCGATCTCGCCTATCACTGTACTTGATGAGCTCCTAAAACTCGCATATAGCGAGTTCGGCAAGAGTCATCTCCTGAAGGTTGTTAATTCAGGTGCAGAGGCTATCGTTGAGGCTGAGAAGGCCGTTGAGCAACTCAAGTCGGCTCTAACTGCAAACGAAGATGACATCTATCTAAGCAAGTCCCTTCCCTTCCCACTCCTGTCTCCTCGACGTGCACGATACCTCAGCGACATTTTCGATGACACTTGCTATATTAGCTTCTATGAATCGTTCGCCTACTCTGACTTGGAGACAAAGGCGCCGCCATTCTACTTGCATGACGCCAAGGGTCAGTTGACACTTGATGTACCAATCGGACCCTGTGCAACCACATGGGGTTTTGAGATTCTGGCGGCAGATGAGGGCAAGTCAGAAATCAGTGTGGGCATTACATGGGTACGTAAGTTCAAGCGAGAGAATGATACGATGGTTCCCGTCCGTCAGGTAGACGCAAAGGCATCGACAGACGGCGCCCGCTTCGAAGCCAGACTACACAATGGTGCAAAGTTGCCAATTCGATCAACAATATGGTGCCGCGCAGAGCCAATTGAGAACACATATCAAATCGCAACTGATATGTTTCCCTATTGGGTTGATGTGTTTGATGATCTCAAAAGGTTCTCTGGACCAGAAGCAGCCGTCTCGAAACGCTACATTGCTTCTGGCTATGGCATTCTAGTGCGAGACATTCCAGACTGGGCCAGCAACAGCACAGTTGCTCGAGGCCAATCAATCGCGAGCCGCCTTGAAGCAGAGAATGAACACTTGGCTGCAAGCCTGGTCGCCCATCCTCACCTCGTGGGAGCGCCAAACTTCCCACGCGATGCAATGCCCACTGTGTTGGTCGATGGAGCCTTTGTCCGTGGTGTTCGTCCAATGAACTACGAATGAACTTGAATGGAACGTTTGCAGTTTGTCTTCATGACAACTGAAAGGCATAAAACATCCTATTACAGTATCTTTCAGTGTATTCGAGACAGTGTACATCGGGTGAGCATCCTTAGCATATGCACTTACACACAAAGAAATAGACGGTGGTGATATGGTTAAGCCAACAAGTCAAGGCGCGTCACAACGCACATGATTACATATCATAGCCGTATATGATATCCATTACGGCTGGCCCGGCAGCCAAGAGCTCACGCTGAATTATCCCGCGTGTCTCTTCACTCATCATGATCGGAGGTGCTGGCCGAAGCTCGAACAAGTTGAACATAGCAGTTCCACTGCTGCTGGCGGTGCTTGAGATCAGACTCATACCAACGGCTGGAGCGGTCGTGCTGGTGAGTTTCACACTGCTGTCAGAAACCCAACCAAGTTGGTTCGCAGGTGTGGTAGACGTAGCCTGAATGTGTCTATCTGACTTGGGAAAGCTAGTCAACGGGGACTGAGTTATTGAGCTATCAGGGTGGTATGATCCTTCAGATGGTATTTTGGGGTTATTCGGGGAAGTATGCCAAATTTGTAGTGAAGTGGGCATCGAAGCAATTCGACTAATATTGCCCGGGGATGAGGAATGTACGACTGTTGTTGAATCATGGCTTGAAGTTGAATAATCCTGTGGATGATTCTGATTATGGTCATCGTGCACATTCACAGAGCTGTTGAGTTGTATCGGCTCAGTCAAGTCTTCGTGTTGATGTAGGAGACTTGGAACGTCGAGACTTCTACTTAATCTTCCAACAGAGCCGATAGCTGGTTTTACTTCAATGGCTGGATCAGGACGAAGATTCGAAGCTGTTGCTGTTTGCAACTGCAGTGGTGTGGCTGTCGAGGCTGGGAGAGGTCTTGCTGCATCAAAGCTTCCCCCTGTCAACGCGTCTCCCGCTTCTCCTAATACACCAGTGCCCGATTGATGTCTGCTATGAGCCGTGGCATTAGAGACCAGATCGTTTAATGTACGCAGTACCGGATGTGATGTTTGAGGAGCGGCGACGTATTCGCCAAGAAGATTCGGACCCGCCCCCGTATTTGTTGGCAAGAGCATGGCGCTTCCTGTAATAGAAGCTTGGAGGGGATATGAGACAGCTTGCGGCAAATCGGGATAGATCTGAGTCGGAACCGAAATCGTGGATTCTAAACACTGCGGCGCATTTTGGACACAGTCAAACAAAGATACGGTTGTCGGGGCGGCGTAGCGCATGTTATCCTGAGAAGCCGTTGGACCACTGACCAGCGTTTCGGTTTCTTGGGCTGCAGTTGAGAAACTTGCGGGCTCAACGTTCGGAGGGGCGCTGAAATCCAGCCATGGCTTCTCAATGTAGGACGACGACGTGAGGCTTGCCCGACCTTCGCTTGACTGGGCCGGCGAGAACAGTGTCGCATGCTCAATAGCTTGAGAGCCCACCGACGAACTCGCAACAACAACTGGTGCAGCAGGAACAGCTGGGCTAGATGCCTCTGGTAGCGGCGATGTCGCTGTGAAGGCCACTGGATGTGGTGTTGTAATGGGACTCATATCTGATCCCCGCGATGATTGAGCAGAGGAGACAACTGCCTGTGGAATTGAGGAGTTGTCAGTGAGCGGACTTGGTTGCAAGTACTCACCCGAGTGCGGCATTTGAAGCCCTAATTGATCGTGTGCCTGTGCCTGCAGGTGTGCAATCCATTCGATGGACTCATTATTAGCGGCGATAAGGTGATCCGTGCTCTCTACAAACCTAAGTGCTTCATTGGTGAGAGCAATTGCGTTGAGATCTGGTCCCATCACACTTTCGTCGTTATCAGAAACAAAGGATGGCACGGATTCGAGCTGAGTTCCCCAGTGAACTTGCAGGCGCTCACACCTTTCTCGCAACTCTTCGACGGATTCTGAAAAGTGCTCGGCCATGGGTCCGACGGCTTCGCATGTTCGTGCGATGTACTGACGAAGTGAAACCCATGCCTCGAGGCGCTGAAACTCGACTTCAAACTCGTCGACCCAGTATGAAAGATCCGCTGGACCCAACAAGGCCCTGGGAGCCTTTGAAGCCTCCGCTTCGGCCCGCATCGAGGCGTGGATGACCTCGCGCGAAGCACGAGTTGCATTCTCGCGTGCCTCGACGAGCCGTTGTCGCAACTCCTGTTGGGACATGTTGCGGAGTATCAGGGGCAGCTGTTGTGGATCGATCGCGCTACTCGACACAGAGCTTGGGTTCCCACTACTGATATCAGCGCTCTGTGCCACGACACACTCCAGCGTATTCAATTCCAACTCTGCCTGTGATGCGGCCGCAGCCTTTACGTTCGCTTGAACGACTGCTGCGTGCAGTGCCTCGAGCCGCGGTGGCAGAGCTGGCCGAATTCTTAAATCTGAATCCTGTGTGCAATACGGAGCCCCCCGATAGGATCGTCGCTTAGTCTTTAGCGGCGGCAGGTCGCGTGACCAGAAGAGCTCAAGGGTGTCGTTCGCTGATGAAGCACCTCCTTCGGAAGGCTCATGCTCGGTCGAGCTGAGGCCGCTTGCTGAGGACGCTTTTTCGGCTCCGCTCCTCGTTGTAACCTGACCCACTCCTTGTACTTCCTGTGGGACGGACTCAGAGAGATCTTCATCGCCATAAAGCGCGCTATAATCTACCAGGTGACGAAAATTGCACCATTCGTATGAGTGCGATGTAGGAAGCGGGATATAAGGGATAACTCTTGGTCGCTTGCGCTTCTTCTTTCGAATTGGTTGTGGGGGTGGTGATGAGGAGTCTGACAGATAGGCTCCGATACTTGAGGCTACTGTTGATGCAGCAGCTGAGGTCGTGCTGATTGGATTGCGTTCCTCACCCGCAGAGTCGCTTTCGGAGGTCCCGAGCTGAATCGTCAAAGGTGATGACATACCAGAAGGTGCGATCGATTTCGTCTCCACAGGGTCTAACGGTGCACCGCTAGTGGTCATAGTGAGATTGTTAGTGGATGTTGATGAGCATTGATTGCCATCAGACAACTCAGATACGCTCTTCTGGACCGGCGGCACGTCGTGTGCGAGACCTAGGCCAATCAGCAGCCGAGCAAAGTTGCCTGCCTGGATTGCAGTCAGTCGTAGGCTCAGGAAATGGAAGTCGCGAATGAGTAGTTTAAACGATTCTGTTTCGATGACAAACGCAGCGCAGTCTTTCCGCCTGGCGGCCAACCGTAGTCTATCGAGTAGCTCGCGTCGACGGTTAATCAAAAGGTCGCGGAGGACGTCCATACACCGGTTCTCATCATGGTCAACGGCTTGCAGAAACGCCAGCTCATCGACGACGGGCAGTCTGGGGGGCGACGTAGCATTCGGATTCTCTTTCAGTAGCTTCTCTTCCAGTCGCTCATACTCACGCTCAAGCACAAACTCCTCCCGCATGATCATCTCGTGTTGTCGGGCATAGATCAAGACGTCGTTCGTCAGTGAGATTGAATCCATCAGAGCCTCCTGAATCAATCCCGACACGAGCCCCCCGCCCGCAATCGCTGTCGACGAAATACGGGGGCGCCGCACTCGATCGATTTCCGACTGAGGAGCGGGAGTGCACAACACGCGCGAGTTCTGTGGAGGTGTTACCAGTGCGAAGTCGGCTGGAATGACGAGGTCGCGAGTGTTCTGGGGCCCCGCAATGCCGCCATCCTGCTCGGTCAGGGGCACCGCAAGCATCGTAGGCTCGCGCAGCGTTACGCTAGGTGGAACGGGCGTATCCATTGCGTCACAGTCCGACGGTACCCCCACAGTCGTGGGGTAACCTCACTAGTTACAACAGTTGTGCCTGACGTGCGTCGCCGGCTTTTTTGCGTTTTTAGCGTGGTTACAGAGGGAGCTGCATGGTGGATCCGCCGATGGCGGGTGTATCTCGGTTTTCTCTACCGCGTGACGTGTAGCTTGTCTGGCTAGCAGTTCCAGAACTTGTGTAAACTGCGAAAAACAAGATGAGGACAGCGTGGACAACTGAGGAGATCGGTATAAAGTGAGTAAAATGGAGGGGTATGTGATAGCTTGCGTCGATTACACTGGTGATAACGCTTTTACCCGATGTCCTGGACCGTGGTGCGTGGTCTTCGGGGAACAGGTTCGCGCGATGGCGTGAAATCGAGCGCCTTAAAGAATCGGAAAAGAGTTGATTTTCCACATTGGAATAGGTAGTGGAATAGGATATTCGGGCGGATGTCGTCTAAATCTAATTTCACGGACAGGTACGTATTACAACACTGGAAGGATATAATTCGTTTTTATCTCAAAGATGGCTGCGGAACCTCATGAAAGTGCCTAACAACCTGTCCCACATCTAGCTACAAATCATTGGTAGCACAAGGATATGACATCCTGAACTCGTTCCTGGGCGAATACCGGTCGAAAACGACGCGGCGTGTTCAGATGCTGGATGTCTTTATCATTTTCGCCTTCGTGACGTCACTCTTGCAGTACTTCTACATGGCCAGAATCTCCGACTACCCTTACAACTCGTATCTCTCATCGGTGCTTGCCTCGCTTGGGTTCGGTGTGCTCACCGTAGCGCTTCGTTTGCAGCTCACCAACCCTCGTGAGTTCGGAAATCTATCCCCTGAGGCCGCGTTCGCATCGTATATCTTCAGTAACCTCGTACTGTTCTTCGCCGTTGTGACCTTTATGGGATGACCACGTGGTGGATATGTCGTGTCTGTAGAGTGGTGGTGGTATGATTAACTATATTGCCAGAATACCATCTCTACTGTCGCATCACACGGCTCTGAAGTGGTCCTCCGCGTTTCAGAACGAATGTGAATGCGAATACGAATGCATTACCCGCACAGATCCGACCAGTGATCTGAACGAAGTTGCAAAGATCTTGTCGGGTATGCATCCCAGCGACGAGCAACGTCTCTTCTTCTTGTTGTTGTTGCTGTTGTTCTTCGTCATCTCCTCCTCCTCCACCACCACCACCACTACCATACCTATCAAACCGTCAAACCGTATTCGCTTAAGCTTCAACAGCACCGCTTCGTATGTGAGTTCCCGCTAGCAACCGCTAGAAACTCAAGTCGAGTCGAGTCAAGTCGAGTCGAGTCGTGATACGATGCGATGCGACGCGACTCGATTCGGCTCAATTGAACTAGACTGCACTGGCCCTCCTCGCACCTCGCATCTCGCACCTCGCATCTCGCATCTCGCATCACTGCTGAATCACCACTGTAGAGTGTAAGCAGACGAAGAGGGAGGGAAGGAGGGAGGGAGGGCTACGCTTAGTTATTGTCTCTTCACTTCCCATGTGCATAGAGTGTTTCCTTTCCGTTCATACACACCCAGGCATTGTAAACCGACTCTTCGCTTCGAGCACACACGATCATCAACAGACTTAACGATAAGCTTAACGACAAAGCGTGCCAACTCACCGTACTCTCGTTTACAGAACATGAAGGGACAGTTCATTGTGATAAGATGATTGTATTGTCATGGTAATATACATAGACATTGAATGCAGCTCAGCGCTGCGACTCAATATATACATACATGAGGTGATACAAGTAAAAAAGTACAGTAGAAAAAAGCAGTGTGGTGTGTCATCCGCACACTAACTTTTCTCGCTGTGACGTAAGGGTGATTGCGCCTACGTCTACTAGCGATCACGTAAGTTTCAGACTCGGGTCGCCCACATTCGTCGCCTGCGAGAATATGGTAATGGTGTTTTTACCTTGACCCCACTACTCTTTCTCTCCCTTAGACAATTCAGTGTGTAAGGAGACTTAGAGTTTCCTCGTGAAGCCAACCAAAAACGCATTCTACCCATCCACAGGAGCGCGCGAACGCGATGCGAACGCTCGAGGGATAGTGATAGAAAGGCCACTCGTCCGCAGCAGCAACTGAGCGGAAGGAGACAATGTAAATTAGACAATTAACCCAATTTACATCTCCTCACCCTCAGCGTGACCCTCCTGATCCTCGAACTCCTCATCATCAGCGGTAGCCTCCTGGTACTGCTGGTACTCAGAGACGAGATCGTTCATGTTGGACTCAGCCTCAGTGAACTCCATCTCATCCATACCCTCACCAGTGTACCAGTGAAGGAAGGCCTTACGACGGAACA
>Ga0182741_1003974_pt1 | contig 15052 bp, 10 predicted proteins | sample eDN5th37CBELigOP_FD_128874 | JGI IMG/M metagenome (GOLD analysis project Ga0182741, IMG submission 128874) | Enriched Organic Plus compost microbial communities from Emeryville, California, USA - eDNA 5th pass 37_C BE-Lig OP (version 2) (version 2) ...
ATCGATCGCCGACGTTCTCACGTTGACAGCTTCCTTCGCCATTCGTCGTCCGCGATGGAGCCGATGCTCTCGACCCGCCCGGACGTCATCATTGCCATGACCATCGTCTTGCGGTGGCGATGGTCGTCCCCGTCCTGCAGCTGGACACTGCCCTTGTCCTGCAGGAGTCGCAGGGTGGTCGGCGGCATCGCGCCGATCCGGGTGAACCGGTCGGGGTGGGAGAACATCTCCGCCGCCGAGGCACCGCGCACGCTGATGGCGGGCCGGAGCATCAGGCGGGTCCGGAAGATGTCCGACTCCAGCGCGTCGCAGCGACGGGCGATGCAGGTGTAGCTCTCCCGCAGGAGGGCCAGCGAGGTGTCCAGTCCGGATGTGTGCGGTATCGATGCCAGGATGTCGCCTCCGGTGGTGGTGATCAGCCCGTGTCGCTGGGCTCCGCGAGGGTCAGCAGCCCTCCGCGATCGACGAGGTCGATTGCCAGCGTCTTGTAGCCAACCGAGTCGAATCGGACGGTGATGGTCTCCTCCTCGTTCTGCATCACCTTGCCCTCGCCCCACTCCACATGCATGACCGTTGCGTTGTCGGGGAAGCGCTGGTCGACGATCTGGGCCCTTTCGGTGCTTCCCGAAGCGCAGTTGTCGCAATATCCGCACCAGTCGTCCGCGTTCTGGTCGAAGTAGCGCAGCAGGAACGCCCGCCGGCACGTCTCCAGATCGGCGTACTGCCGGATCATCTCCACGCGAGACTGCTCGTACTGGCGAAGCACGCCGTGTGCCTCGACCGCCGCCTGCGCGATCTCCTCGGGATCCGCATCGGTATCCTGCGCGTCGACCATGCCGTCCGCGTCCATCGAGATCGCGTCGACATCCTCGAGGCGATCCAGGATGCGGGTGAGTGCCGTGTCCGAGAGGTCGGCCCGCGCCTTCGCCTGAAGCGTGCTCGGATCCACGGGCCCCTCGGCCGTCGCGATCTCCTCGACCACCTGGACGACCTCGTCCTGGACGATCTGCCCGGCGCCGGACTGGAAGCGGCGCAGCTTGAGGTCCTCCGGCAGGTAGAAGAGCACCGCGTCGGCCGGCTCCCCGTCGCGGCCGGACCGCCCGATCTCCTGATAGTAGGCGTCGATGGAGTCGCTGATGTCGAAGTGGAAGACGAAGCGCACGTTGGGCTTGTCGATGCCCATGCCGAAGGCGATCGTCGCGACGATGACGTCGAGGTCATTGCGCATGAACGCATCCTGGATCGCGTCGCGATCGGAGCTCTTCAGTCCGGCATGGTAGGCGCTGGCGCGGATGCCCCGCTCGCCAAGCGCCTTGGCGATCGCGTCCGTGTCCCGGCGCCGGGCCGCGTAGACGATGCCCGGCAGCTCGTGCCCGGCGACGGCATCGAGCAGCGCCTCCAGCTTCGCTGGCTCGTCGTGGAAGCGGCGGACGGTGAGGTGGATGTTGGGTCGGTCGAAATCGTGCACGAAGATCTTCGGGTCCCGCATGCCGAGTCGTTCGACGATCTCTTCCTGCACTCGAGGCGCGGCCGTGGCCGTCAGCGCGAGGACGGTCGGCTGGCCCAGGTCGGCGATCCTGGGGGCCAGGTGCAGGTAGTCGGGACGGAAATCATGCCCCCAGTCGGTGACGCAGTGGGCTTCGTCGACAACGACCAGCGACGGCCGGGCCGCTTGCAGCACACCGAAGGTCTCCTCGTTGTCGAGCTGCTCGGGCGCGAGGAAGAGGAAGGTGACCGCCCCCTCGCGCACCCTCCGGAGCGTTTCCTCGCGTTGTGAAGCGGACAGCGACGAGTTGAGCTCGACCGCCCACCCCTCGTCGATCTGGCGCAGCGTCTCGACCTGGTCTCGCTGGAGGGCGATCAGGGGGGAGATCACCAGGGTGAGGTCACGCCGCATCCCGCCCGCGATCTGATAGATTGCGGACTTGCCGGAGCCGGTCGGCATGATGGCGAGCGTGTCACGTCCGCCAAGGACGGAGAGAATCGCTTCCTCCTGCCCTGGCCTCAGCTCGGCGAGCCCGAGATGCTCCCTCGCGAACTTCCGCACGGACCTCGTTGTCGGCTTTGTCATCGTTGTGGGTCCACCTGTCGTAGGGGCGGTCGCGAATCGGCCCGGCGGGAACTGGCTTCGCGGCATGACAGTCCGAGCCCCGATCAGACTCAACCGGAGGCTCGGGATTCGCTCGGTTCGTGGTCTCGTGTCGCTAGGCGATCGGTGCGCCGCCGGTGACGCCGATCACCTGACCGGTGATGAAGCTCGAGTCGCGCGAGGCGAGGAAGACGTAGCTCGGCGCCAGCTCCGCCGGTTGTGCGGGGCGGCCCATCTGGTTGTCCTGCCCGAACGTCCTCACCGATTCCTCCGGCATCGTGGCCGGGATGAGCGGGGTCCACACGGGACCCGGCGCCACGGCATTGACGCGCACGCTCTGCTTGATCGCGGCCTCGGAGAGCGCCTTCGTGAAGGTCGTGATCGCTCCCTTGGTGCTCGCGTAGTGAATGAGCTGTGGGCTCGGCTGAAACGACTGGATCGACGTCGTGTTGATGATCGCCCCACCCGGCGGCAGGTGCTTCAGCGCCTCGCGGCTCAGATGGAACATCGCGTGGACGTTGGTCTTGAAGGCTCGATCCCAGTCGTCCGACGGCAGGTCCTGGATGTCCTCGTAGCTCGACTGGAAGGCGGCGTTGTTGACGAGGATGTCGAGCCTGCCGAACTCCGCGATGGTGCGGGCGATGAGGTCGAGGCAGTGCTGTTCCTCGCCGATGTCGCCTGGGATCGCCAGCGCCCGGCGACCCGATTCCTCGACCACGCGTACGGTCTCGCGTGCGTCTGAGTTCTCGTTGAGGTAGGAGATCACGACGTCGGCCCCCTCCCGGGCGAAGGCGAGCGCGACGGCCCGGCCGATCCCGCTGTCGCCACCGGTGATCAGTGCCACCTTGTCGGTGAGCTTGCCGCAGCCCCGGTACGAGTCCTCGCCGTAGTCCGGGCGTGGGGTCATGTCGGATTCGAGACCGGGGTACTCGAGCGGTTCCTGCGGGAACGGCGGAGTGTCTCCGAACGTCTTCGGGTCATCCTGGCTGCGCTGGGTCATGAGGCACTCCTGCTGGTATGCGTGGCAGTGGTTGCTGCGGTGTGGGACGCCAGTGGGCGCCGCAGGCGGTGCTACGCACGTCGGGTGCCAGCCTGCCCGACTCGACGGCAGTGCCTTGGAGGTGCGGGATCGCCGTCTGGCACCAGCGCGAGGGGGAGGGCACTGGCCCTCCCCCTCGCGTGCTTCCCAAGCCTCGGGGTGACAGCGCCCTGCCAGGGATCAGACGCCCTTCCAGACCCAGTCGCGGATGTGTGGCGGGTCCTCGAAGTGCTCGAAGGCGTACGCCGTCGCCTTCTCGATCTCGTACTGGAGTCGCTCCTGCAGATGCTCCGTGCGGACCGTCGACTTCATGCCGCGCCGGATCGCCTGGGAGGCGAGGTGATAGCGGCTGATCTCGTTCAGCACCACCATGTTGAACGGCGTGGTCGTGGTGCCCTGCTCCTGGAAGCCGTGCACGTGGAACCGGCTGCTGTTCGGGCGACCGTGGATGATCTCGTGGATCGCCTTCTGGTAGCCATGGAATGCGAACACGACCGGTTTCTCCCAGGTGAAGATCTCCTCGAACCGGATGTTGTCGATCCCGTGCGGGTGGCGCTTCCTGACGATCAGCGTCATCAGGTCGACGACGTTGACGAACCGGACCTTCAGCTCCGGGACGTGTTCCCGCAGCCACTCCGTCGCCGCGAGGGCCTCCATGGTCGGCACGTCGCCGGCGCAGGCCATCACCACGTCGGGCTCCTCGCCCGGCCCGACGTTGCTCGCCCACGACCACTCGCCCAGTCCGGCCGTGGCGTGCTCGATCGCGGCGTCCATCGGCAGGTACTGCAGGTGAGGCTGCTTGTCGATCACGATCAGATTGACGTAGTTGCGGCTGCGCATGCAGTGGTCCGCCACCGACAGGAGGCTGTTGGCATCGGGCGGCAGGTAGACGCGGGCCACCGTGCCCCGCTTGGAGAGCAGCACGTCGATCAGCCCCGGACCCTGATGGCTGAAGCCGTTGTGGTCGTTGCGCCACGCGGTCGATGTCAGGAGGATGTTGAGCGAGGGGATCGCCTTGCGCCACGGGAGCTCGACCGCCTCCTGCAGCCACTTGGTGTGCTGGACGAGCATCGAGGCGGAGACCATCGCGAAGGCCTCGTAGGTGACGAACATGCCGTGGCGACCGGTCAGGGTGTACCCCTCCAGCCAGCCCTGGCAGAGATGCTCGCTCAGGACCTCCATCACTCGCCCTTCGGGCGAGACCGACGCGTCGATGTCGATGATCGGTCCCACGAAGCAGCGATTCTCGACCTCGAGCACGTCCTGCAGCCGGTTGGAGGCGAGCTCGTCGGGGCAGAAGAGTCGCAGGTTCTTCTTCTCCGCGTTCGCCTTGAATGCATCGCGGTAGAGCGCGCCGAGCGGACGGGTGTTCTCGACGTAGGTCGTGGCGGGCGTGTCGACCGGTACCGCGTAGGCCCGGAAATCGGGGAGCTCCAGCTCCAGGCCGGGCCCACCGCCATTGGCGTGCGGGCTCGCCCCCATCCTCAGGTCGCCCTCCGGCGCCAGCTCGGCCAGCTCCGGTGCGAGGCGCCCATGCTCGTCGAACTGCTCGTCCGGTTCGTAGCTGCGCATCCATTCCTCGAGCTGGCGCAGGTGATCGGGGTTGGATCGCACGCCGCTGAGCGGCACCTGGTGCGAGCGGAAGGTGCCCTCGATCGGGACGTCGTCGACGACCTTCGGGCCGGTCCACCCCTTCGGCGTGCGCAGCACGATCGCGGGCCAGCGGGGACGGCCATGCACGCCGTTGTCGCGAGCATCCTGCTGGATGTCGCGTATCCGCTGATGGCAGATGTCGAGGGTGGCGGCGAACTCCTGGTGCATCCGGAAGGGATCGTCGCCCGAGACGAAGTAGGGCTCGTAGCCGTGCCCGCTCAGGAAGGCATGGATATCGGCGTCCGAGCTGCGCCCGAGCACGGTCGGGTTGGCGATCTTGTAGCCGTTGAGGTGGAGGATCGGCAGGACGGCACCGTCACGGGCCGGGTTGAGGAAGCTGATCGACTGCCAGGCGCCGGCGAGCGGACCGGTCTCCGCCTCGCCATCGCCGACCACCGCAGCGACGATCAGGTCAGGGTTGTCGAAGGCGGCCCCGAACGCGTGCGAGAGCACGTAGCCGAGCTCGCCGCCCTCGTGGATGGAGCCCGGCGTCGGCACGCTGACGTGGCTGGGCACACCGCCCGGCGTGGAGAACTGCCGGAAAAGCTGCCGCATCCCCGCGGCGTCCTGCGGGATATGCGGGTAGATCTCGGAATAGGTGCCTTCCAGGTAGACGTTGGCGACGAGTGCGGGTCCGCCATGTCCGGGTCCGGCCAGATAGATCATCGGTGTCTGGTGCTGCCTGATGATCCGGTTGAGGTGGACGTAGATGAAGTTCAGTCCGGGCGAGGTGCCCCAGTGACCGAGCAGCCGGGGCTTGATGTGCTCCGGCTTCAGTGGCTCTCGCAGCAGCGGGTTCTCCTGCAGGTAGATCTGGCCCACCGTCAGGTAATTCGCTGCCTGCCAGTAGCGATGCATGCGGTTGAGCGTCTGCTCGTCCAGCGGTGCCGTGGCGAGGGGCGGCTGCTCCTCGATCGTCGGCGTGTCGTCCCTCACCGCGCTGGAGATCGATGGATCGAATCGATAGGTGACCATGACGTTCCTCTCGTGTTGCCCGGCCGGGCAGGAGATTCGACGGTCAGCGACCCTTCACTCGCAATTGTCCCACCGAGAGCGCGATCGACGCGATCACTCGCGAGACGGCCGTCGATCGCCCGCAACATCTTCCTGTGCTATTTCACTCGATGCTAGACTGCGATTGATTTCACATCGTCATCGTCGTCTGCGCCGAATATCGCGTTCCGGAGGGCGCGAAACGGAAGCGTAACCGCCAGCGTGCCGTCGTTGCGTTGACGCCACGCTGGCTCGCACGGGCACCTGGGACCCCACATGTCACCGTATCCATCGAGGAGAGCCAGGACGTGGTTAGGAAGCCCCCGCTGTCGAGAATGGTCGTGTACATCGCCGTCATCGCAGCGATGGCACTGACTGCGGCGCCGGGCACCATCGCGCAGGACACGTCATCCGGGGACGGAGATTGTCCGGACCTGACGCGTGAGGAGAAGATCGCCTACGCGCGCAACTGGACCGAGGTAGCGCTCAATGAAAACAGACTCGACGAGTTCGATGCCTATGTGGCCGAGAACGTTATCTACGATGCAGGGCTCTATCCGGGATTGACGAGCCGTGATGAGCTGAAGGCTGTGTTCGAGCATCTCCTTGCCACGTTCCCCGGCATACGGTTCAGCGTTGAGCAGGTGGTGGCCGAAGGCGACTACGTCGCCGTGCGCTGGCTCGGCGTGGGGCCGCATGAAGGCGCGTTTCTCGGCGTCGCTCCGACGGGCAGGACGGTGTCCTTCACCGGCATCAACATGTACCGCTTCTCATGCGGGCAGATCGTCGAGGGCTGGTCGGAGTCGGATGGGCTCGAGCTCAGGATGCAGCTGGAATCGGATGTCTCCGAGCTGCCCCCTGATGCGCCGGGTGACGCCGCTTCGGCCAGCCCCGAGTCGAGCTGCGAGACCGGGGCAAGGAGTGACAATGTCGGCCTTGCGCTCCGATGGTTGAGTGTCTGGAGCACGAAGGACGTCAGCACATTTGATGAGGTAGCCCATCCCGATATCGTGCATCACTGGGCACAGCACGATGACACCACGGGCCTGGATCAGCTGAAGGAGGGGGTACAGGTGTTCTTCACCGGGTTCCCTGACTTCGTGCTGGTCCCGCAGTTCACGATCGTCGATGGCGACTGGGTCGTGATCCACTTTACCGTCACCGGCACCCAGACCGGGCCGTTCCTCGAGCTTGAGCCGAGCGGCGCACGGGCCACCTGGACAGGAACCAACCTGTTCCGGATCGAATGCGGCCAGATCGTCGAAAGCTGGTCCGAAGTCGACTCGCTCGGCTTGCGTTCCCAGCTTGCGGCACCGCAGGACACCGCTACGCCCGCAGCCTGGGAGCGGTGAAGCGCAACAGGGCCATCGACGGGGTGTGAACGCCCGATTGGTGGCCCTGACCCACGCACGGTGATGGAATCCCCTCCAGCTGCTGGATGTGTTCAGCGCCGCCTGGGCCATCATGGTCGACGTAGTGCCATCCCTGAAGCATGCAATCGGCCATCGGGCATGCTGGTCTCTCAGGCGGGAGCTGTGTCCGGGGCCGGTCCGGCGACCGGTGCATCGGCCGTCGGCGCGGGACTGGTTCGGGCTCGGTACCGGATGTAGGCCTGGGTCAGTCCAATCACCGAGATCGGCACGGTCACCGCGAAGAGAACGCTGCTGAGGACATTGGCGAAGCTGACGGCCGCCCTCCCCATGAGCATCAGCAGCATGCCGACCAGCGGCCCGGGAATGAGCGAGAAGAGCTGGAAGACGATCGCGTCGCCGAGCGCATGCCACCATCGCCCGGAAACGGCACTGGCGCTGCGCCGGATCGCCGTCGGCGCGGAGTCGATCCCCTCCAGGAGGGTCGCCTGGCCGAAGAACTGCCAGCGCACCGACAGCCAGATCGCGATCGGGATTCCGATGAGCACCACGGCGAGCAGCGAGACCGATGCGACCACGATGACGAGGGCGAGCGCGAGCACGCCGAGATGCCGGTAGGCGGCGCGGAAGCTGCCGAGGATCTCCGGCTTGCGGCCCGCCTCGAGCTCGCGCATCACCACGATAATGGGCGGCGCGATGAGCAGGATCATCGCCACCTGTTGCGCGCCGCCTACCGCCGCGGCCGACGTGAGCCGGGCACCGCCCGTGTCATTGAGCCACTTGAGCGCCCAGTCGAACGGTGGCACCTCACGCAACAGGAGCGCGAACCCGTTGAAGACGATGCCGATCGGGATGGTGAACGCACCGATCGCCAGGAATGGGCGCAGGTGTCGTCGGTAGAGTCCGAGCGCCTGGGCCAGCTCCTGCCGCTTGACGAAGAACAGCCCGCCGATGAGGGCAACGGTCCCCAGCACGACGCCTGCCAGGGCGGCTGGATTGTTCCACAGCCGGGTGACCAGCATCGACCCGCCGCCCGAGATCGTGCAGAAGAGATCCGTGGCGGTGGGCCCGATCGCGTTGGAGCCCGGGACACTGAGGCTGGTGTCCCGCCAGTTCTCCATCGAGGCAATCGGCTCGCTCCACTTGCTGCCGGTATTCGGGCCGTACGGGCCGTTGTACTCCCAGGACTTCAGCTCGCCCCACCGGCCCTCGTAGAGGAGCCAGCCGAACTCACTATCCGGGTCGGGATCGTTCGGCAGGAGCACCACCTGGAGCGGCTCGATGCGCGTCGGGGTGGTTGTGTTGTCGCAGCCGAAACCCGTGCCGTGCTCGCCCCAGCCGATGTAGAGCGCGTTGCCGTAGTAGGTGCCATGGGATCCGGCCGCCGGATAGACGATGATGCGGTCGCCATCGCGATCGAGCTTGTCGTCGTCCTAGTCCGCCAGCTCGCCGCCGCCGTGCTGGGCGTATCCCACCACGCTCGGTTCCAGGCCCAGGGCCTCGTCGGCCGAGGAGGCGTCGAAGACGAGCTGGACCATTTCCCAGTCGGACTCGTGGGTGTTGTTCCAGTCGTTGAAATAGAACCAGAACCAGTACTGCAGCACGACCTTGCCGCGCAAGCGGTCGGTGGTGACGCGCGCGTAGGTGGTCGGCTCGGCGCCGGACGTCTCGGCGTACTGCTTGAAGGAGGTCTCGTAGGTGCAGCCCGGCCGGTTGGGGTCGCCGGGAAAGTCGAGGTAGTAGGTCTCGTCCAGCCCCGCCAGGTCCTGGGCCGTCGGTCCCTGCATCACGACCGCGTCGCTGCCATCCAGATCCTGCTTGAGGGTGATGTCCGGGTTGCCGAGCACGAGCTCGACCGGCGCCGGGACGTAGCCCTCGCCGTCGCGGTCGCACGACTCATCCTGCTCGCGCAGCGCGGCGATCGGCGCGTACTTCTCCGCCAGCTGCTGCTCGGGCGAGGCCTCCTGCAGGGTGGCTGCGGCCAGACCGCGTGACGACGGGCCCGACGCGGCGAGGGACAAGAGCAGCGCGGCGAGACCGAATGCCAGGAATACGCGCGTCATCATGGGGCACCTCATGCCGGAGAATGCTGCATCCACCGAACACCTCAGCATGGCCCCGAGAGGAGAAGTGAGTGGATCGTCCGTCCGCATGTGCTCGCTGTCAATGACCGAAAGGTGTAGTTATGACAATCTCATTGGGGTCTGGGGTAGGCACCTGAGTGCTACGTCGCGAGAGCTGCGCAGGCGATTTGGCGTCACCACTTGCTATAATGCGATTCCTTGCTGCATGTATCCGCTTTCAACGAAGTGGGTCACTGATCTCCCTTCCGATACGAGGCGCACGCGGACGTTGCGGTCGATAAGCGCGATGGTTCGCCTGCGAGTTCGGGTTGCTCCGACTCCGTGGAGCCTGGTCCAGGACGGAGGGGGCGATGTCCGCCCAGCAGTCGATACGGGTGCGCCGGGGCAAGCTCCTGAAGCCCCAGCTCGGGAGTGGCGTTGTTCCTCGCCCACGTCTCCATGCTCGCCTTGATGAGGGGATTGGCAAGCCACTCACGCTTGTGTCCGGTCCGGCCGGCTCCGGGAAGACGACGCTGCTCTGCGAGTGGCTCGCCTCGGTGTCTGTCCCGGTGGCCTGGCTCTCCCTCGACGAAGGTGACACCGATCTAGCGTCATTCGTGGATCACGTGGTCGCGGCCCTGCAGGTGGTGGTGCACGGGTTCGGCCGCTCCACGCTGGGGTTGTTGCGCATGGCGGGCGCGCCATCGCCCGTCGATGTCGCCATCGAGCTTGGTGATGAGCTGCTGGAGCTGTCGAGCGACATCGTCCTCGTGCTCGACGAGTATCATGCCGTCGATAGCTCGCACGTCGACGAGTTTCTCTCCACGTTGCTCCAGTACCCTCCGCCACGCCTCCGGATCGTGCTCGTCTCTCGCGTCGATCCCTTCCTGCCGCTGGTCCGGCTCCGTGCGCACGGTCAGCTTGCCGAAGTGCGCTCCTCCGACCTGCGGTTCACGGACGACGAGACGCGCTCCCTGTTGTGGGATGCAACCGACCGGGAGCCGGATCAGGACACCGTCGGCCTGCTGCAGGAGCGCACCGAGGGCTGGGCCGCTGGGTTGCGGCTGGCAGTCATCGCCTTGCAGCAACGGCCCGGGCCCGTGGCGCTGGCGGGCACCGAGTCATCGATGGCGGCGTTCCTGGCCGACGAGATGGTGACCGGGCAGCCCGAGGACGTGCAACGGTTCCTGCTGCGGACAGCGGTGCCCGAGCGTCTGTGTGCCGGCCTGTGCGATGTGTTGCTGGAGTCCGTGCAGGTCGAGGTGGCCAGCAAGGCGATGCTGGAACGCATCGAACGCGCCGGCCTGTTCCTGATCCCCCTGGGCGAGGATCGGCACTGGTACCGCTATCACCACCTGTTTCGCTCCCTGCTCCTGAGGCGATTGGCCGAGCTCGAGGGTGAGGACGAGGTTCGGTACCTGCATGCCCGTGCCAGCGCCTGGCTGGCGGACCACGCCCTGGTCGATGAGGCCATCCCGCACGCGCTGGCATCGCGGGTGCCGGACCTGGCCGCCGAGCTCGTCGAGCGGCACGTCCAGCATGCGCTCGCTGAGCGGAGGTGGGTGTCGATCGAGCGCTGGCTGGGGCTGTTGCCGCCCGAACAGGTGCAAGGCAGACCGGCCCTGCTGCTGGCCCAGGCCTGGGTGCAACGACTCCGTGGGCAGGATGTCGCGTTCGCGTTGACGGTCGATCGCCTCGACGCGTTGCTGGCGGGTCCGGCAGGGAAGAGTGACCCGGTTGCCACCGAGCGGTGGCGAGCGGAGGCGACCTTCCTGCGCCGCACGTTCCTGGCGACGTATGACCTTGAGGCGCAGGCCACCCTGGACGCCGCTACACGCGCGGCCGAGACGATCCCGTGGGAGACCCATGCCACCGCGTCGACGGCGCTCGTCTACCTCGGTGCCGCCCTCCAGATGATCGGGGACGAGGCTGCCGCGATCCGCGTGCTGACCCGCGCGCTGGCGGAGTGCGCCGGGCGTTCCGATCCCTTCGCGCTGCACCGCGTGCGGTGCGCCAGTCTCGGCCTCATCGGCGTCCGATTCAATGCCGGCAACCTGGACCGCTGCCGTGCCACGGCGAGCGAGCTGCTCGACCTGACGACCGTGCACAACCTGGGGTGGGGCGCCGTCATGGCGCGCGCCTACCTGGGAACGGTCGCCTACGAGCAGAACCAGCTCGACGCGACGATCGGTCACTTCACCGCTGCCGCCGAGGAAGCCGAAGCGAGCAGCCTCATCCTGAGTCGCGTGTTCTTCGGGCTGGCGCTGGCACACGAGATGGCCGGGCACAGATTCGAGGCCGACGCCACGGTGAACCACTATCTCGACCGGCTCATCGCCACCGACGCGACATCGGCTATCCCGGCGGTGCGGTCCTTCCAGGCGCGCCTGGCAGTCACGCGTGGAGAGATCGGCGCCGCCATGCACTGGCTGGGCATGAGCCGTGTCGCGGGTCCCGGCGGGTCTGCGCATGCGTTTGAGGTGCCGCTCCTGACGCGCGCCAGCGTGCTGCTTGCCGAGGGCTCCGAAGCCTCACTCGTCGAGGCGAGCGCGGCCCTGGATGACCTGCTCGTCTACGCCGTGGCGGTCCATGCGATGCCGCTCAGGATCGCGTCGCTCGCCACCCAGGCGCTGGTCCGGCACGCTCAGGGTCGGTTGGATGCCGCCCTGGCGACCCTGGGAGAGGCCCTCTCGCTTGCCGAGCCACACGGGTTCTGCCGCACCTTCCTCGATCTCGGTGAGCGGATGGCGACGCTGCTCGCGCTGTACGCGGCGCAGGTTGGAGTATCGCCCCTGGTAGCCCGGCTCTTCGAGGCGCTCGAGGAGCGACCGGCGGCGGGAGCGGTCGTGGCGGCGCCCCCGGTGGCAGTCCGGGTATCGAGTCCGGCCGCGGCGCCGCTCGTGGAGCCACTTACCGAGCGGGAGATGGAGGTGCTCGATGGGCTGGTCAGGCGCCTGTCGAACAAGGAGATCGCCGAGGTGCTCGCCATCTCGCCCCATACGATCAAGCGGCACACCGCGAGCATCTACGGCAAGCTGGGCGTGTCCAGCCGCCGCCAGGCCGTCCTCCGGGCGATGGAGGCCGGGCTCGTGGCCGAGCGCTGGAAAAGCGAACCTCCCTATCCGAACTGATACCAATTGATACCGATCGGGTGATCCCCGTACCAACCAGGGCGCGCATCATCGACGTACCGGCACCGCACGCGACGGCACGTTGACGGCAATCGCCTGCTCGACACCGCAGCAGGACATCCGCAGTCCGTGAGCTTCCACCCGAAGGCTTCGATGTCGGCGATCGCCGACGCCGCCCCGGAGGCAGGGAGATGTCGAGCAACCAGCACGAGCAGCAGACGTGGTACGGGCCCGGGACCTATCGCATTCGGGTGCGCGGCTCGCTCCGTACCACCTGGTCCGACCGGCTGGCCGGCATGCGGATCAGGCCGGACGAGAGCGACCCCGATTGCACCGTCCTGGAGGGACCCCTTCCGGACCAGGCTGCGCTGCTTGGGGTGCTCAAGGGGCTCTACGACCTCGGCAGGCCGCTCCTGCTCGTCGAATGCGTCCAGGGCGAGGGATGGTGTCCCACCGATGTGCATGGTTGACAACCGTGTCGTTGGCGACCCGACAGGTATCGAGGGGCCGGTGTGGCCCGAGTGAAGGGAGAACGGGCGTGTCGGGACAGGACCTTCTGTGGGGCATCGCCCTGGTCGGTGCCGGTGTATTCGTCGCGGTGTACGGCACGTCGCTGTTCCAGTTCGCGCTGGGCGCGATGGGCTTCGGGATCGGGTTTCTCCTCGCCATGCAGATCCTCGAGGGGCAATCCGAATCAGTCCGCATCCTCGTGGCGTTCATCGCGGGGTTCGTCGTCGCCTTTGCCTGCTACGCGCTGGTCAGCTTCTCGCTGTGGATCGCGGGTGGCATTCTCGGGCTGGTCACGGGCGTTGCGGCGCTGGGCATCATCGAGATCCTCGGTCCCCGGCCCAACGGCATTCTTTCGCTCATCATCGCGATCGCCGGGGCTGGGCTCGGCGCCTTCCTTGGCCGCCGGCTCGGCAACAACCTGCTCGTGCTGGCGATGACCGCGGCCGGCGCATTCATGATTCTCAGCGGCACACAGGTGCTCTTCGAGTCCAGCTTCGACGTCGACTCCACCGATCCGTCCACGAGCCTGTACCAGCGGCTGTCGCTCTTCCTCTTCATCGTCCTGTTCGTGGTCAGCGCGCTGGCGCAGGTGAACGAGCGTCGGCTCCGCGAGTCCATGAGGAGGTAGGGCAGGGACACCCCGTCGGGTCGCTTGACGGGCATTTCGACCGCCGTGTCGGTGCCGGTAGCTTCCGAATGATCGGCGTCCCGGATAAGGAGGGCATAGTGGGTGAGCAACATCCGGTCCGGCGCATCGCCGCGATGGTGGCGGCGCTGGGGGTCGGCTTCCTCCTGGAGAGATTCGCGCGCCGGTCACCACCCGTCGCGCCGGAGCAGGCAACCGCGAGAAGGACGCCAGTCAGGGCCAGCGGTGACACCTCCATGGCAACGGGCGAGTCCGCGAGCGACCCCATGCGGCGCGCTGGTGATCCGCTGCGCAAGATGACGATCGGAGACAACGTCATGAACACCCTGGAAACCACGTCGTCAACCGCCGTTGACCGTCGCTTCCCGGACGGGTTCAGGTGGGGTGTGGCCACCTCCGCCTACCAGATCGAAGGCGCCTGGGACGAGGACGGCAAGGGGGTCTCGATCTGGGACACCTTCGCCCACACGCCGGGCAAGATCAGGAATGGTGACACCGGTGATGTCGCCAATGACCACTACCACCGGTATCAGGAAGACGTCGCGCTGATGCGGGACATGGGGGTCAACGCCTACCGGTTCTCTATTTCCTGGCCGCAGATCTTCCCCGAGGGCACCGGGCAGCCGAACCCGAAGGGCCTCGATTTCTACACCCGCCTCGTCGATGAGCTGCTCGCGGCCGGGATCGAGCCGTTCGCCACCCTCTACCACTGGGACCTGCCGCAGGTGCTCCAGGACAAGTACGGTGGATGGCAGTCGAAGGAAACGGCGAAGGCGTTCGCCGACTACGCGGGTTACGTGGCTGAGCAGCTCGGCGACCGCGTGAAGCAGTACTTCACGATCAACGAGTTCGCCTCCTTCGTGGAAATGGGCTACCAGGGCGTCGAGGCCCAGGTTGGCGGCGGCAAGACCGTGCATCTTGGCATGCCTCCCGGTCTGGTGCTGTCCGACGCCGAGCTGAAGCAGGTTCGGCACCACGCTGTGCTGGGACATGGCCTGGCCGTCCAGGCCATTCGTGCCTCCGGCCCCGCGGGCACGAAGATCGGGTTCGCGGAGAACATCCGCGTCGCCGTCCCGGTCATAGATGCGCCCGAGTACGTCAAGGCGGCGGAGGCGGCCACCCGCGAGCTGAACGCCGGATTCATGACCGTGATGCTCGAGGGTCGGTACACGGACGCGTACCTCGCCGACGCGGGTGACCAGGTCCTGACCTGCACGGACGACGAGCTGAAGACGATCGCCTCTCCCCTCGACTTCGTCGGGATCAACGTCTACCGGCCGAACATCTACGTCGAGCCGGCCGAGGAGCCGTCCGGCTACCGGGTCGTTCCCATCAATGCCTCGCACCCGAAGATGCAGTCCGAGTGGCACGTCGTCGATCCCGAGGTCATGTACTGGGCGCCGCGTCACATGCAGTCGATCTGGGGCGCCACATCGATCTACATCACCGAGAACGGGTGCGCGGCATCGGACGTGGTCGCCGACGACGGCCGGATCTACGACTCGGACCGCGTCATGTTCATGCGGCCCATGATGGGCCAGCTCCAGCGCGCCACCAC
>Ga0182741_1003975_pt1 | contig 15049 bp, 10 predicted proteins | sample eDN5th37CBELigOP_FD_128874 | JGI IMG/M metagenome (GOLD analysis project Ga0182741, IMG submission 128874) | Enriched Organic Plus compost microbial communities from Emeryville, California, USA - eDNA 5th pass 37_C BE-Lig OP (version 2) (version 2) ...
CTTGCGGAAGGTGCAGTAGAGCGGCGGCCGCTCGGTCCAGCCGGGATCGGCCGCCTCGCGGCGGCGGAACTCGAGGCAGGGCACGCCGAGGCGGCGCTGCAGGTCGCGCGCATGCGCCTCGAGCGCCGCGGCGGCCTCCTGCGTCGCGGCGACCGCGCCGCCGTAGACGCAGAAGGGGGTGGAGGCGAGGCTGTCGCCGAAGAGGTGCGTGCGCATGCGCGCGAGCGGCAGCACGCCGACGATGGCGCCGTCCTGGGTGGCGTAGGCGTAGTAGGTCCGGTGGCCGAAGCTGCGCCGGATCACCGTGGCCCAGGGCGTGAGGTGGAAGAAGCTCGCTGCCGGGGTTGCCTGCACGAAGGCGTCCCAGGCGGGGGCCGCGGCGTCGTCCAGCGCGTGGATCCTGACTGCCATGGCCGCGCCCCTAGGCTGCTGCCCGCCGTGGCGCGGCGTGGTCCGCCGGCGCGGCGGCCGCGATCTCCACGGCGAAGACCTGGTCCAGGCGGCCCCAGGCGAAGTGGCGGAGCAGCCGGCCCAGGCGCGGGGCCATATGGGCCAGGCCGGTGTAGTGGCGGAGCCGCGCCAGGCGGGGCGCCCCGGCCACCCGCGGCTGGCCGGGATCCAGCTCCCAGGGATGGAAGTAGAAGATGCCGCGGCGCCCCAGGGCGTTGACCCGGCGCAGCCCGGCGCGGAAGGCCGGATAGGGGGTCATGCGGAACCAGCCGCCGCCGGAGAGCGGCAGGGTGCGCAGCGGGCTGTGCAGCACCGTCATGGGCAGTTCCAGCACGCCCTCGGCCTGCCAGGCCTCGGGCATGGCCCCGTCCTCGTGGCGTGCGGCGTGCCGGCCGGGAAAGACCGAGGAGCTGTAGCGGTGGCCCTCCTCGGCCAGGATGCGGTGCGCCCAGGGCGTGGCCGTCCGGCTGATCGAGAAGGTGGGGGCGCGGTAGCCCGCCACCTCGACGCCCCCGATCTCCTGCAGGACCTGCCTGGCGCGGCGGATGTCCTGGCGGAAGCTCTCGGGGTCCATGCCGGAGACGGGGGCGTGCCCGTAGCCATGGCTCGCCAGCTCGTGCCCCTCGGCGAGGATGCGGCGGATGAGGGCGGGATGGCGCTCGGCCACCCAGCCCAGGGTGAAGAAGGTGGCCTTGACCCCGGCCTCGGCGAACAGCGCGAGCACCCGCTCGGTGTTCGCCACCACGCGCCGTTCCTGCGTCTCCCAGGCGGCGCGGGGGATGACACCGGCGAAGGCCTGGACCTGGAACCAGTCCTCGACGTCCACGGTCATGGCGTTGCGCGGGATCATCGCCGCCGGCCCGTCTCGCCGAGGAGGTCCATGAGCCGGCTGAACATGCGCTCGCGCCGCGCCACGGTCCGCTCGAGCCTGTCGAGGCGGTCTGCGAGATCGTCGAGCGCCGCCTCCCACGCGTCCTCCCGCTGTGCCTGGCGCGCCTCGTATCCCGGCGGGTGGCGCGCGGCCTGGTGCGGCAGGAGGTCGGGCCCGCCCAGATCCTCCTCCAGCTCGAGCGCCGTCGCCTCGACCATGGGCGCGGTCAGCGCCGCGCTCCGCTCCAGCGCGCCGCCGAGCAGCACGCGCGCGCAGAGGCGGTTGATGCGGCGCGGGATGCCGGCGCTGTAGTGGTGCACCAGCTCGAGCGCCCGCTCCTCCCAGGAAGGCGTGCCCTGCCAGCCCACGGCGCGCATGCGGTGCTCGACATAGGCGCGCGTCTCCTCGCGCGACAGGCCGGAGAGATGGAAGGAGGCGAGCACGCGCTGGCGCAGCTGGTCGAGATCCGGGCTGGCCATGACCTGGCGGAGCTGCGGCTGGCCCATCAGGATGGTCTGCAGCAGCGCCCGGCTGCCGTCGGTGACGTTGGAGAGCATGCGCAGCTCCTCGAGCGCCGGCGGCGAGAGGGCCTGGGCCTCGTCGACGATGAGCAGGTGGCGCCGCTCGGCGGCCCTGAGGCGCGCGATGACGCCGCGCAGCAGGGTGGCCTTGTCGCCCTCCGCCGGCGCGCCGAAGGCGTCGGCGACGAGCCGCAGCAGGTCGTCGCCGGAGACCTGGGTGGTGACGATGCGCGCGACGGCGAAGCCGTCCGGGTCGAGCTCGGCGCAGAGGCGCTCGATCAGGGTGGTCTTGCCGGCCCCGACCTCGCCGGTGACGACGACGAAGCCCTCGCGCTGCGCCAGGCCGTACATCAGGTGGGCATAGGCCCTGGCATGGACCGTGCTGGCGTAGAACAGCCGCGCGTCGGGCGTCATCTGGAAGGGGGGCTCGCGGAAGCCGTAGTGGTCGATCTGCATGGCGTCCGTCCTAGAAGACCTGGCGCAGCCCGAGGATGACGATGTTCTGGACGGCGTCGCCGGCGACGAAGCCGCCCTCGCTGTACCGGAAGATGTACTGCAGGCTGCCGAACAGGCCGGGGGCCAGCTCCTGCGCCAGGGCGAGGTTGGCCGTGTAGACGTCGCCATCCTCCGTGACGGCGGCCTGGGTGTGGCCGTACTGCAGGCTGGCCAGGCCGCTGAGATCCGGCGTCAGCATCCGCGCCCAGCTCAGGCCGAGGGAGTAGCCCTCCTGCGCGAAGCCGACCGTGCCGGGCGCGGAGGTGACGGGCCGGCGGTCGTCGTAGAAGGCCGTGAGCGTCAGGGTGTCGCGCGGCCAGATCTGGCTGATGCCGAGGCTGGCGCGCTTGAGCCGGAACAGGCTGCTCTGGGTGGCGAGGAGGGGGTCGCCGAAGGGGGCGAGCAGCGGCGCGCCGGAGGTGCTGTCCACCAGGTTGCCGAGCGCGTCCACCCGGGCGGTGGACAGCAGGTCCGTTGCCTGCAGCTCCGCCGTCTCGATCTGGTCCGCATAGGTGGCGAAGACGCGGGTGCGGCCGCCGAGGCGGAAGCTGGCGTTGAGATAGGCGGACTCGTAGCCGTTGCGCCGGCCGTACTTGGCGATGATCACGCTGTCCGGGTCGGGGGTGAGGCGCAGGCCCACCGACCAGATCGGCCCCTGGATCGAGAGCGGCTGGGTGCCGCCGTAGTGCTGGTCCTCGTAGCCGCCCTCGACCAGCACGGCGATGGCGCGCGTCAGGGCGTAGCGCGCCTGCAGGGTGGTGGTGAGGCGGTGCGCGCCGGCGAGGACGCCGTCGCTCTCGTAGACGGTGCCGACCGTGCGCGACTCGAAGGCGAGCCGGCCGAAATCCTCGCCGGTGCGGATGACGGCGTAGCCCTGGTGGCTGCTGGCCTCCTGGCTGGTGAAGAAGGGCTGGGTGCTGCCCGGCAGGAAGGCCGCGTCGCCCTCCGTGCTGAAGTACTGGTAGCTGTAGCCGATCTGTGCCGTGGCCAGGCCGCCGAAGCGGTGCACCAGATAGGGCGAGGCCTGCAGGCTGGCCGTCTGCACCTGGTTGCTGCGGTCGGGGATGGGGGTGTTCCCGGAGACGAAGCCGCCGCGGGTCGCCTGCAGGGCGCCGTAGCCGCGCAGGTCGAGGAACAGCCTGTCCTCCAGCAGGGTGGCCAGGGCCTGCCCGCTGAACTGGTGGTCGAGGCCGTTCTGGCCGCGCGTCTCGGCATAGATGCGGGCGACGGGCGCGTAGAAGAGGCGTCCGGTCAGCCGGGCCGTGTTGGCCTCGGCCGCCAGGCTCGGCATGATCCGGGTGATGAGGTCGGCCTGGCGGTCGGTGGCGGTGTTGTTGACGTTGTCGGTGCCGAGCAGCTCGAGGCCGAGGCTCGGCGTGAGGCTCCAGGGCCGCGGCGGCCCCGCCGCCGTGGCGGCGGGCACGGCGCCGAAGGGATAGCCGAGGCCGCCGGGGGCGGCGTGGCCGGGCGGGAGCGGGGTGGCGCGGGCGCCGTCGAGGCGCCCCTCGAGGAAGGGTGCCTCCGGGCCGGGCAGGGGCGGCTGCGCCCGGGCCGGGAGGCTCAGGGCCAGCGCGGCGGCGAGCCCGAGCCAGGCGCCGCGGGCGCCGTGGCGGGGGGCCGGCCGGGCCGGGTCAGCCGCTGGCTTGGGGGCCATGGGCGCCATAGACGTCGTAGGCCCCATAGGCGCCGAAGCTGTCGTTGCTGGTCAGCTGCGTCCGGTTGAGGAGCAGCTGCAGGACCGGACAGGCATCGACCATGTCGAGTGCGGCCTCGACCTCGTCCCGCTGGGTCTTCTCCGCCTGCACGACCATGAGCACCTGGCCGACCACGGCGGCGAGGCTGCTGGGATCGCTGGTGGCGAGGCAGGGCGGGCTGTCGAGGATGAGGACATGGTCCGGCAGCATCGCGGCCAGGCGCAGGATGGCCGCCGCGACCTGGGCGCCGGGCGGCACCGGCGAGGCGCCCGCGACCGGGGCGCCGTAGGGCAGGAAGGACAGGCGGGGCTGTGCCGTCGCCAGGACCAGGGCGGCGGGGTGCGGCGCCTGCCGGGCCGCGAGCAGCCGGAGCCCGGGGGCCTGGGCGGTGCCGAGCAGCTCGCTCAGCGAGCCGCGCTTGCCGTCCGCGTCCACCAGGAGGACCGGCATGGCGCTGCTGGCGGCGATGCTGGCGGCGAGGTTGAGGGAGGTGAAGCTCTTGCCCTCGCCGGGCCGGGCGCTGGTGACGAGGATGGCCCGGGTGCAGCGGCCCTCGGCGGGCTCCGCCGCCCGGAGGCTGCGCAGCAGCTGCTGCTGGATCAGGCTGATCTCCTCGGAGAGGCGGCTGCGCACCGTGCCGGCCTGGCCGACGAGCAGCCCGGCCTGCTGGAGGGCCTGGAGGCCGATCGGGGCGGGAGCCGCGGGCGGGGGCGGGGCCGGCGGCGGCGCGGCCGCCGGGTCCGGGACCGGCGCGGCCTGCGGCGTGCGGCCGAGGGCATGGGCCTGGCCGAGGGCCTCGACGGCGCGCTCGACCAGGTGGGGGCGGGGGGCCGGCACGTAGGTCACGCGATCATCCTCGCCACCAGTTGGGGCAGTTTGGCCGCCAGCTGCGGGCCCTGCGTCAGCACGGCGCCATAGGTGGCCAGCAGCAGGCCGAGGCCGCCGGCGAAGGCGGCAAGGGCGGCGCCGTTCCGCGGCATCGGGTGCGCGACGGAGAGGCCGCCCAGCACCGGCAGGCCGAGCCGGCGCAGGTCGTGCAGCGTGTAGAAGCCGGCATCGAGCTTCACGAGCAGCAGGGCGAGCCCGGCGCCTGCCCCGAGCCCGGCCAGCAGCACGCCGGAGGCCAGCAGCATGCGCTTGGGTCCGGCGGGCACCAGGGGCAGCGTGGGGGGGTCCACCACCTCGAGCCGCACCCGATCGGCGCCGGTCCGCGCCGCGCCGGCGATCTGCAGGGATTCGCGCCGCTCCAGCAGCTCCTCGTAGTTCTTGCGCAGCACGGTGTAGTCGCGGTCGAGATTGATGAACTGCGCCTGCAGATGCGGCGCGTTGCGGGCGATGGTCTCGAGCCGCTCGACCGTGGCCTCCTCCTCGCCGATCTGCCGCTCGAGCGAGGCGATCGCCGCATCGGCATCCACCAGGCGCAGCCTGAGCTGCTCGTGCAGCGGGTTGGTGCGCGCGGCGGGGCGGGCGCCGGCGGCCGGGGCGCGCGCGCCGTCGCCGCTGCTGCGCAGCTCCGCGACCAGGTTGCGCGCGGCGATGACGTCGGGATGCTGGTCGGTGTAGCGCAGGCGCAGCTCGCGGAGCGTCCGCTCGGCGGCGGCGAGGCGGCTTTCGCCGCCGGGGCCGGCCGCCTCCGCGGCGGACAGGACGGCCGGCGTCGCCTCGAGCTGCTGGCGGGTGAGCGCGTGGCGCTGTTGCGCGTCCACGAGCTGGCCGCGCAGCTGCTGCAGCTTGGCGCGGGCCTGTTCCAGGCCGGTGATGCCCGAGGGGCCCTCGGGCAGGAGTTCCAGGTAGCGCGCCCGGAAATCCGCGCGGCGCTGCTCGGCCTCGCGCAGCTGGGCCTCGTAGCCGGCGATCTGCTGGTTCAGGAAGGCCCGCGCGCTCTCCATCTGCTGCAGGTCGCTGTTGTTCGCCTGCTCGATGAAGAGGTCGAGCACGGTCTGCACCACGTCGCGCGCGAGCTTGGGGTCGGGGGCGGTGTAGCTGATGGTGAACAGGTTGCGGGTCTGTCCCCAGATGCGGATCTCCCGCTCCAGGCGGCGCAGCAGCGCCTCGCGGGCGGCGATGCTGTCGACCTGCTGGTCGAGATCGGTCCGCGCGATCACGCGCTCGAGGTTGGGGCGGCTCAGCAGCGTCCGCTGCAGGAGCTCGACCTGTCGCGCGGGGCTGCTGTCGACGGCGATGCCGCTCAGCAGCTGGCCGAGAATGATGTCGGCATCGGCGTAGAGCCGGGCGTTCGCCTCGAACTGGTTGGGCATCAGATAGACGCCGGTCCAGCCGGCGGCGCAGATCAGCCAGGCCAGGGCCAGGGACTTCCAGCGGTGCCGCCAGCCTGCCCGGGCGTAGCGCCGCAGCATGGTCGGGAACGGCATGGGTCAGAACCAGCCCTGCGGGATGATGAGCGTGTCGCCCGGCTGCATCTGCATGTCCTGGGAGATGTCGCCGTCGCGCAGCAGGTCGGAGAGATGCACGCGCAGGGTCTGCGGCGGCGCCCCGTCCTGCGTGCGGCGGATGATCTCGGCGCGGTTGCCGGCGGCGTAGCGGGTCAGGCCGCCGACCTCGATCATGACGTCGAGCACGGTCATGCCCTCGCGGTAGGGGATGGCCTTGGGCTGCGCCGCCTCGCCGATGACGCGGATCTGCCGGGTGGTGGGGCCGACGAAGGAGCGGACCATGACGGTCACGTTCGGCTCCAGGACGTACTGTTTCAGCCGCTCCTCGATGGCGCGCGCGAGTTGCGTGGGCGTGCGGCCGGCCGCCTCGATGTCGGGCACGAGCGGCAGGGAGAGCCGGCCGTCCGGGCGCACCGGCAGGTCGGCGCTGAGTTCCGGGGCGCGGTAGACGAAGACGCTGAGCGCGTCGCCCGGGCCGATGACGTAGTCGGCCGCCTGGGCGGACTGCGGTTCGGACACTGGGGGAGGCGGCTGCGGTGGCGCGGCGCAGGAGGCGCCCAGCAGAGCGAGACACACAACCAGACAGCGTTGCGTCACCATGAACAACTCTCCTGCGGCGCGCAACTGCGGTGCGGTCGCACCTCGAAGCGTCGTACCGCACCAGCCCGTAAAGACTACGCTAACGTAAGGCCAGCGTCGCGGTAGCGCAATAGGTTATTTTGGCGTAAAAGTACTATTAATGAGACGATCCCGGCCCGGGCGCCGGCCGGGAAGGGCGCGCGCGTCGCGTCCCGGTGCGGCGGAGAATGGCCGATTTCCCTGTACTATGCAGGGGATCCGGATCGGCGCGCGATCCCCTCGCGGCAAGTTGAAGGCGGCGCTCCGGGGCGCCCTCCCGTACTGTGCGGGGTCTGGGAGACGACCTCTGGGCGCGGCAGGATGTATCAATTTATAGAATTTTAACATCAAAGTATGGACGCCGCGCCGGTTCTGTAGCAGAATGTTTACGCTTCCGGCAGCGAACCCCCCGCCCGCCCTTGGCGCCGCCCGGAGGCGCCGAAGGAGTCTGCTTCGATGACGACCTTGTTTGGCCACAGCATCCGCTCCGAACTGCTCCTTCTCTATCTGGCGGAAACCCTCGCCTGCTTCGTCGTGCTCTACCTCCTGCTCTCCTGGGGCATCACCCAGGGCGCGCCGGCGGACAGCAGCGACGTCACCGCCCTCGCCGCCTGCCTCGCCCTCTGCGCCGGCGCCATCTCGGGCGCCAGCGGCCTCTACCAGCCCGAGGCCTGGTCGCGCACCAGCCAGCTCCTGCTCGGCACCGCCATCGCCAGCCTGCTGCTGACGCTGCTGGCCTGGCCGGCCGTCACCCTGCTCCATCCCGCCCCCGCAGAGGAGGCGGGCAGCCGCCTGGCCGAGCTCCTGCTCGCCTTTACCGTCATCGTCGGCTCCACCCGCCTGGGCTTCATCGCCGCCGCGCGCCACGGCCTCCTGCGCCGCCGCTTGGCGGTGGTGTGCGGCCCCGGGCACGCCCCCCTCGGCGAGGAGGCGGCCGGCGAGGCCCGCCCCGCGGCCTTCGAGGTCGCGCTCACCCTCCGGGAGGGCGAGGCCATCGCCCCGGAGCGCCTGCGCGCGCAGCGGATCTGGGCCGTGCTGGTCGCCGATGCCGCCCGCCTGCCCGCCGCCACCCGCCGGCGCTGCGAGGCGGCCGGCCTGCGGGTGTTCAGCCAGGCCGAGTTCCGCGAGCGGCAGTTGAGCCGCGTCGACCTCGCCAGCCTGTCCGAGGACTGGCTGGCCAGCGCGCGCAGCCTGCGCGAGCGGCCCTTCGAGGCGGCCATCCGCCGCGCCTTCGACATCGCCGTCAGCCTCGCCCTGCTGCTGCTGACCCTGCCGCTGCTGCTGCTGACCGCGCTGGCCATCAAGCTCGACAGCCGCGGGCCGGTGTTCTACCGGCAGGAGCGCGTCGGCCTCGGCGGGCGCGTGTTCACGCTGTTCAAGTTCCGCTCCATGGTGGTGGATGCCGAGGCCGGCGGCACGCCGCAATGGGCCAGCCGGCAGGATCCGCGCGTCACCCGCGTCGGCCGCTTCATCCGCCTCACCCGCATCGACGAGATCCCGCAGGTGCTCAACGTCCTGCGCGGCGACATGGCCGTCGTCGGGCCGCGGCCCGAGCGCCCGGCCTTCGTCGCGCAGCTCAGCCGCCTCATCCCGCACTACGGGGACCGCGCCTGCGTCAAGCCCGGCATCACCGGCTGGGCCCAGGTGAACTACCCCTACGGCGCCTCGGTCGAGGATGCGCGCATGAAGCTCGCCTACGACCTCTACTATGTCCGCCGCCGCAGCCTGTTCCTCGACCTGCTGATCCTGATCGCCACCGTCCGCGTCGTGCTCTTCCAGGAGGGCGCGCGCTGATGCCCGCCCACCGCCCGCACCCCGCCAGGCCATGACCGTCTCCCCCCTGCTCCAGGGCGGCGCCGCCACGGTCTGCCTCGCCTGGACCGCCCTCGTCCTCGCCGCCGCCCGCGGCCGCGCCGCCAGACTGCCCGCCGCCGCCTGCGCCGCCGCCGCCCTCTGGGCCGCCGCCGCCGCCCTCTCACCCCTCACCCCACTCCACGGCTTGCCAGCCGCTGCAGAGACGCCGGAGAGACGTGCATGAGCAAGCCGAAGCTGCTGATCGTCGAGGACGATCCGGGACTGTGCGCGCAGTACCGCTGGGCCTTCCCCGCCTGCCGTGTGCTCATTGCCGGGGACCGGCGCCAGGCCGAGGCGCTGCTGCGCAAGGAGCAGCCGGCCGTGGCGCTGCTGGACCTCGGCCTGCCGCCCGATCCGGAGGGAGCGGGCGAGGGCTTCGCCACGCTCGCGGCGCTGCGCGCCGCTTGCCCTGCCCTGCCGGTGGTGGTGGCAACCGGGCAGGGCCAGCGCGAGAACGCGCTGCGGGCCATCAGCCTCGGCGCCTACGACTTCTGCGTGAAGCCGGTGGATCTCGCGCTGCTGCGCATCGTCATCGACCGCGCGCTGCGGCTGCGCGCGCTGGAGGAGGAAAACCTGCGACTGGCGGCTGCGCCCAAGGCCTCGCCGATCCAGGGCATCCTCACCGCTGATGCGGGCATGCTGAAAGTCTGCCGCACGGTCGAGCGGCTCGGCTCCGTCTCCATCCCCGTGCTGCTGCTGGGTGAGAGCGGCACGGGCAAGGAGGCGCTGGCCCGTGCCCTGCACGAGATGGGCCCGCGCGCGGGCAAGCCCTTCGTCGCCATCAACTGCGCCGCCATTCCCGAGGCGCTGCTGGAATCCGAGCTCTTCGGCCACGAGAAGGGCGCCTTCACCGGCGCGCTGCGGCAGGTGGCCGGCAAGGTCGAGATGGCGCATGGCGGCACGCTGTTCCTCGACGAGATCGGCGAGATGCCAACACCGCTTCAGGCCAAGCTGCTGCGCTTCCTGCAGGACCAGGTGATCGAGCGGATCGGCGGGCGGACCCCCATCCGGGTGGATGTGCGCGTCGTCTCCGCCACCAACCAGCCGCTCGAGGAGCAGGTCGAGACCGGGCGCTTCCGCGGCGACCTGCTCTACCGCCTCAACTCCGTCACCGTGCGCATCCCACCGCTGCGGGCACGCGGCGGCGACGCACTGCTGCTGGCACGCTGGTTCCTGGCGCGCCATGCGCAGGCCTTCGGCCGCCGGCTGCGTGGCTTCGACCCTGCGGCAACCGAGGCCATTGCCGCGCATCCCTGGCCGGGCAACGTGCGCGAACTGGAGAACCGGGTCCGCCGCGCTGCCCTCATGGCCGACGGGCCGCTGGTCACCGCCGCCGATCTCGAGCTCGCCGCCCTGCCCGGCGCGACTTCGGCGGAGGCCGGCTTCGACCTGCGCGCCGCGCGCACGCGGGCCGAGCGCGAGGCGATCCTGCGGGCGCTGGCGCATAGCGGCAGCAGCCTCTCGGCCGCGGCGCGCCTTCTCGGCATCAGCCGCCCGACCCTGTACGGGCTGCTGAACGCGCACGGCATTGCCGTGCCCCGCGCGACGCCGACCCCTCTCGACCAAGAAGCCGTATAGCGAGGCCCTTTCCATGGCATTCCATCCCGCCGCCCGCGCCCCGCTGCTGGCCCTCGCGGCCCTGCTGCTCGCCACCAGCCCGGCGGCTGCCTCGCTGGAGCGCGCCCAGGCGGCGCAGGCGCGCGGCGATCTCAGGGCCGCTCAGATCGAGCTGCGCAACGCCGTGCGTGCCGCTCCGCAGGACGCTGCCCTCCATGCGGCGCTGGCGGCGGCGAGCCTCGATCTCGGCGATGGCGACACCGCTGAGAAGGCAGCGCGTGCCGCGCTCGAGTACGGCTACGACCCGGTGGCCGGCACTGTGCTGCTGCTGCGTGCCTATCTCGTACAGGGCCGCGCGCGTGATCTGCTGCGCGACTTCCCGGTGCCGTCCGAGCCGTCGCGCGCGGCGCTTGCTGGCAGGGTGGCGGCGCTGCGCGCGCGGGCGCAGCTCTCGCTTGAGGACCGCGCCGCGGCGCAGGCCTCCGTCGCCACGGCGCTACGGCTGGCACCTGACGCCGTCGAGCCGCAGCTTGCCGCCTCCCTGCTCGCCCAGGCCGAAGGCGACCGCGCCGCGGCGGAGGCGGCGGTGGACAAGGCGCTGGAGGCCGACCCGGACCATGCCGAGGCGCTGCTGCGCAAGGCCGGCCTGGTCCTCGGGCGCGGCGATCCGGCCGTCGCGGCGGAGATCCTCGGCCGGCTGCTCGCACGGGCTCCGGGCCATGTGGCGGCGCGGGTGTTGCGGGCGGAGGCCTATCTCCGCCTCCCCGGCCAGGAGGCCGCGGCGCGCCAGGATGTCGATGCGGCGCTGCGGGCGATGCCGAACAACGCGACGGCCGCCTACCTGCGCGCCGTGCTGCTCGCGCGTGCGCAGGACTGGCGCGGCGCAGACGAGATCTTCCAGCGCCTCGGTCCGGTGCTCGGCCATTTCCCCGACGGCTTTCTGATGGCCGCTGCGACCAAGCGAGCCCTCGGCCAGGCGGCGCAGGCCGAGGATCTGGCGCGCCGCCATTTTGCCCGCCATCCCGAGGATCCGCGCGGCGCCAAGCTGCTGGCCAGGATGGAGCTGGAGGGCCACCGCCCCGACGCGGCGGCGGGTACCCTCGCGCGCCTGGCTGATCACGGGGCCGCGGATGCCGAGGCCCTCGACCTGCTGGGTCGTGCCCATCTCCTCGCCGGCCGGCCGCGCGAGGCGGCGGCGGCGCTGCAGCAGGCCGCGACGCTCGCGCCGGAGGATGCCGACATCCTGGCGCGCCTCGCCGCGGCGCGGCTGCGCAGCGGCGACCTCGCCGGCACGGCGGCGGCGGCGCAGGACGCCCTGCAGCACGCGCCGGACCAGTCCACGGCGCGGGAGATGCTGGCCGCCACGGCGCTGGCGCGCGGAGACCTCGCAGCAGCGGAGGCGGAGCTCGCCCGGCTGGATCCGACCGCCCGCCGCGGCGAGACGGCCGGTGTGCTGGAAGGCACCCTCCGCCTTGGCCGTCTCGACCTGCCCGGTGCACGGACGGCCTTCGAGACGGTGCTGCGCACCCACCCGGACAGCATCAGCGCTCGGCTCGGGCTGGCCCGCGTGCTGAGCACGCAGGGCGACGGCGCCGCGGCCGGGCGGCTGCTGGAGGAGGTGCTGCAGCGCCAGCCCGGCAATGCCGAGGCGCTGCGACGGCTGGTCGCGCTCGGTCGCGCCGGCGGCCCGCAGGGCGCCGGGGCGCGCGCGCTGCTGGAGCGGGCCCAGGCCGCGGCGCCGGACGAGCCGGCGCTCGCCCTCGCGCTCGCCGATGTGCTGGCCGGCAACGGTGAGCTCGCCCGCGCGGCCGCGGTGCTGGAGGGCGAGCCGCTGCGCGGCCCGGGGAAGGGGCCGGCCCTGCCGCTCGCCCGCGCGCAGGCCTATGCCGCGCTCGAGCGCTGGGCCGAGGCGGAGGCGGAGGCCCGTGCCGCGCTGGCCGAGCAGCCGGAGAACGCCCGTGCGCGGCGCCAGCTCGCCCTGCTGCTGGCCCGTGCCGGCAATGTCCAGGGCGCGGAGGCGCTGGTGCGCGAGGGCCTGCGGCTGCGGCCGGCGGACATGCTGCTGCAGCAGACCCTGGTCGGGCTGGCGCAGCAGGCGCAGGGCCTCGATGCGGCGCTCGCGCGCGCCGAGGCGCTGGCGCACCAGCCCGCGGGGCAGCCAGCCGCGCGGCTGCTGCCCGGCGACCTTCTGCTGGCGGCCCAGCGGCCGGCGGAGGCGGCCCGCGCCTTCGCTGCGGCCTATGCCGAAGCCCCTTCGGCCACGCTGGCGCTGCGCCAGGCCACGGCCTGGCAGGCGGCTGGGCAGCCGGAGCAGGCGGCGGCCGCGCTCGAGGCCTGGCTGGCCCGCGCGCCCGACAGCCCGGAGGCGCTGGACATGCTCGCCCGGTTCGACATCGAGGCAGGGCGGTTGGCCGAGGCGGAGCGGCGGCTGCGGGTGGTGGTGGAGCGCGCCCCGGAGAATGCGGCGGCGCTGAACAACCTCGCCTGGGTCCTCGCCGCGCGCGGCGGGCCCTCGCCGCAGGCGCGCACGCTGGCCGAGCGGGCCTATTTCCTGCGGCCCAATGCCGAGACGGCTGACACCCTGGGCTGGATCCTGGCCCGCGACGGGGAGGCCGGGCGGGCCGTGCCGCTGCTGCGCGCGGCTGCGGCGGCGAGCCGGGCGACGCGAGCGCCGAATCACGGCATCCTCTACCGCCTGGCCTATGCCCTGCGCGCTGCCGGCCAGCCGGAGGAGGCGGTGCAGGTGTTGGAAGCGTCCCTGACCGGCGACGCGGCCTTCCCGGAGCGGACCGCGGCCGAGCGGTTGCTGTCCGAGCTCCGTGCTGGCGGCTGAGCTACAGGCGAGGGGGGCGCGGCCTTGCGCGACATTGTCTTCACGGCGGTGATGATCGGCCTGCTGCCGCTCGCGGTGGCGCGGCCTTTCATCGGCGTACTGCTGTGGTCCTGGATCTCCTTCATGAACCCGCACCGGGAGATCTGGGGGCCGGCCTCGCACCTGCCCTGGGCGGCCATCGTGTTCGGCGCGACCGCGCTCGGCTGCCTGGTGGCGCGCGAGCCGCGGCGCTTCGAGTCCAATGCGGTCACGCTGCTGCTGCTGCTGCTGATGGCCTGCTTCACCCTTACCTCGGCGACCGCGCTGGGATCGCCTGCCCTGGTCTGGAGCAAGTGGGACGGCGTCTTCAAGGCGCTGCTCATGCTGCTGCTCACCGCCGCCCTGCTCACCGACCGGCAGCGCATCCACGCCATGGTCTGGATGATGGCGATCGCAATCGGTTTCTACGGGGTGAAGGGCGGGCTGTTCACGGTCCTGAACGGCGGCAGCAACCGCGTGTACGGCCCGCCCGAGAGCATGATCTTCGACAACAACCACATGGCGACGGCGATGCTGGTCTCGCTGCCGCTCATGAACTACCTGCGCCTGCAGTCCCGCCATCGTCTGGTGCGTTGGGGGCTGGTGGCAGCGATGGTGCTGACGCTGTTTGCCACCGTGGGCAGCTACTCGCGCGGCGCCCTGCTGGGCTGCGCCGCCGTCGCGCTCGTGCTGTGGTGGCGAAGCCGGCACAAGCTCATCGGCGGGGCGGTGATCGCCGCCGCGCTTGTCTCCGCCATCACCTTCATGCCGCAGCAATGGGTCGACCGCATGAACACGCTGTCGACCTATGAGGAGGACGCCTCCGCCATGACGCGGCTGGAGCTCTGGGAGACATCCCTGAAGCTCGCGCTCAGCCGGCCGCTGCTCGGCACCGGCTTCACCGGGCCATACCAGCGCGCGGTGGTGGACCGCGTGGACCCCAGCGCTCCGGCGCGGGCGGTGCACAGCATCTGGTTCGAGCTGCTGGCCGAGCACGGCTTTCCCACCTTCTTTGCCTGGGTTGGGCTCACCCTGGCCGGGCTGGCCTATGCGCTGCGCCTGCCGCGCCTGGTCCGCGGCCGGCCGGAGCTTGCCTGGGCGGGCGATCTGGGCAGCATGGTGCAGGTCTGCATCGTCGCCTATGCGGTCGGCGGCAGTTTCCTGTCGCTCAGCTACTGGGACTACTACTGGACCATCCTCGCCGTGGTGGCCGCGGCCCATGCCGTCGTGCTGCGCAGCCTGCGGCAGGAGGCGCCGGCCAGCGCGCCGGCCTGGCGCCCGTCGGCGGGCCTCGCCGCGCCGGTGCCCGTGGGGAGCGGCGCCCGCCGCGCCTCCGTCGCATGATCGCGGATCGGAAGAAGGAAGGCGCGGATGCAGGGGCTTTACTACCTCGCCATGCTCTTCGGGGTGATCTGGCTCTGCGCCTGGACCCTCCTGCCGCCGCAGGCGGCGCGCCGATACTGGTGGCCCTTCGAGATGAAGACCGAGGAGGAGGACGGCGATGCCCGGCGCCATGACAGCGGACCCGCCAGCCATGTCCGGCTGCCGCCCGGCGCCGCGCCACACTCCTGGCGCGCACGCGCGGCGACCCGTCAGGCTGCTCACCTTCAGCACGCTCTACCCGAACGCCGCGCACCCCACGCTCGGCGTCTTCGTGGAGAACCGGCTGCGCCATCTCGTCGCCAGCGGCGAGGCTGAGAGCACCGTCCTTGCCCCCGTGCCCTGGTTCCCCTCGCGCCGGCCGC
>Ga0182741_1003977_pt1 | contig 15035 bp, 14 predicted proteins | sample eDN5th37CBELigOP_FD_128874 | JGI IMG/M metagenome (GOLD analysis project Ga0182741, IMG submission 128874) | Enriched Organic Plus compost microbial communities from Emeryville, California, USA - eDNA 5th pass 37_C BE-Lig OP (version 2) (version 2) ...
AGCCGTCCCCGCCGCCGCACGCCGGCGCCGGCGCAGACGCCCCGAACGACAGCCCGGCGTACGCCAGCGACACCCGCTCCTCGAGCATGCGCCGCCGCGACGCCGTCCGCGACAGCGCGCCGAGTCGCTCCTCCTGCATCCGTACCCGCAGAGCGAGCGTGGCCACCCGCTCGCGCGCGCGCGGCAGGTCCACCCGGGCGGTCACCCGCTGCTTGTCCAGCGCCTCGACCGTCTCCAGTGCCCGCAGCGCTTCTGCGTGGTCCGCCCGCAGCTGGGCCAGCGTCTCCTCGAGTCCCAGTCGCTGCGTCTCCAGCGAGGCGTCGAGCGCGCCGGCGGCGAGGCGGTACGACTGCGTCGTCACCCCGTCGAGCGCCAGGGAGAGGACGCGCACTCCCGCCGAATCGACCTCCAGCCGCGCCGGAGTCGGTCGCCCGTCGCGTCGCTGGAGCTGCTCCGAGCGTCCGTCGGGCGAGCGCACCAGCTGCAGCACCCCGCCCGTCCGCGCGCCGCTGCCGTCGCGCGCCGACTCGAGCACGAAGCTGTCGGCGAACACCGTGTCCACCGCCCCGCAGCTCGAGCCGAGGAGGAGCCGCACCGGAGGGGTGAGCGTCGAATCGAGGGCGGCCTGCACCGGCGGTCCGGCGAGCGCGAGGGCGAGCAGGGGGGCGAGTACGGTCGGCATGGCCGAAATCTGCCATCGCGCCACTGCGGGGTGAAGCGGCGTGCGCTATCGTTGCCCGGCCGTCTCCGATCCCGTTCCGCCGACGATCTCCGGAGGCTCCCCATGCGCGCGCCGTCACGATCGCTGCTCCCCCTCGCGCTCCTCGCACTTGCCCCCACCGTCCTCCCCGCGCAGGGGCGCACCCTCGCCGAACGGCTGGGCTACCCCGCGAACGCGAAGCTGCTGATCCTCCACGCCGACGATCTCGGCGTCGCGCATTCCGTCGATGCGGCGAGCCTCGACGCGCTGAGCAAGGGGATCGTCTCCTCCGCCAGCGTCATGATGCCGACGCCCTGGGTCACCGAGGTCGCCGCATACGCGAAGGCGAATCCCGACGCCGACCTCGGGCTGCACCTCACCCTCACCAGCGAGTGGCAGAGCTACCGCTGGGGGAGCGTCGCCTCGCGCGACCAGGTGCCGAGCCTCCTCGATCCCGACGGCACCTTCCCGCGCGACGCCGCCACCGTGGTCGCGCGCGCGCGACCCGCGGAGGTCGAGCGCGAGCTGCGCGCCCAGCTGGAGCGGGCGCTCGCGATGGGGATCCGCCCCACGCATCTCGACAGCCACATGGGGGCGCTCTTCGCGACGCCGGAGCTGCTCGCGGCGTACGTGCGCGTCGCCCGCGACTACCAGCTCCCCTTCCTCGGCATGCGCGCCTTACCGGGCGTGACCGCGGGGCTCTTCCTCGACTCGGACGTGCTCGTGGACGCCGTCGTGATCGCGCACCCGCAGGTGCCGGCGGAGGGATGGCAGGCCTTCTACGTCGACGCCGTGAAGACGCTGAAGCCGGGGCTCACCGAACTGATCGTCCACCTCGGCCACGACGACGCCGAGCTGCAGGCGGTGATGGTGAACCACCCCGACTACGGCGCCGCCTGGCGCCAGCGCGACCTCGACGCCCTGGCGAGCCCCGAGTTCCGCCAGGCGCTGAAGGACCACGACGTGAAGGTCGTGACCTGGCGGCAGATCAGGGAAGCGATGACGCGATAGCGACCTGCGTCCTGAAGACGGCTGCGTCCTGCGTGAGGGGCGTCCCGAGGGGGTGAAGACGCAGGACGCAGGACGCAGCTGTTCGCAGCTCGCAGCAGCTCGCAGCCGTTCTCCCCCTACTCCACCGTCACCGACTTCGCCAGGTTCCGCGGCTGGTCCACGTTCGACCCGCGCTTGACCGCGATGTAGTAGGCCAGCAGCTGCAGCGGGATCGACGCGAGCACGGGCGTCAGCATGTCGATCGTCTCGGGGATGCGGAACTCGTAGTCCACCTTCCCCTTGAGGCTGTCTTCCTCGCGCGAGGTGATCGCGATGACCGTCCCCTTGCGCGCCTTCACCTCCTGCACGTTCGACGCGAGCTTGTCGAACACGGAGTCGTGCGGCGCCACGAACACCACCGGCATCATCTCGTCGATCAGCGCGATCGGCCCGTGCTTCATCTCCGCCGCCGGATACCCTTCGGCGTGGATGTAGCTGATCTCCTTGAGCTTGAGCGCGCCCTCGAGCGCGGTCGGGAAGTTGTAGCCGCGTCCGAGGTACAGGAAGTTCGGGGCGCGCTTGAACTCCTCCGCCATCTCCTCGACCTCCGTCGCCCGGTCGAGGATCTGCTGGATCTGCGAGGGCAGCCGCTGCAGCGCCTGCGCGATCTCGCGTCCGCGCACCGTGGACAGCCCGCGCATGCGGCCGAGCTTGAGCGCGAACAGCGCCAGCGCCACCACCTGGCTCGTGAACGCCTTGGTGGACGCCACCCCGATCTCGGGGCCGGCGTGCGTGTACATCCCGCAGTCCGTCTCGCGCGCGATCGTCGAGCCGACGACGTTGACGATGCCGATCCCCTTCGCCCCGCGCCGCTTCGCCTCGCGCAGCGCGGCGAGCGTGTCCGCCGTCTCCCCCGACTGCGAGATGACGATGCACAGCGTCCGCGGCGTGACCACCGAGTTCTTGTAGCGGAACTCCGACGCGTACTCGACCTCGACCGGGATCTGCGCCAGCTCCTCGATCATCTGCTCGCCGATCAGCCCCGCGTGCCAGCTCGTGCCGCACGCGGTGATGATGATGTTGTCGACGTTGAGCAGCACCTCGGTCGGCAGGTTGATCCCGCCCAGCCGTGCGTTCCCCTCCTCGAGCTGCAGCCGGCCGCGCATCGTGTTCTCGATCGTGCTCGGCTGCTCGAAGATCTCCTTGAGCATGAAGTGCGGGAAGCCGCCCTTCTCGATCTCGTCGAGATCCCAGTCGATCTTCGTCACCGGTTTCTGGAGCTGGCGCATGTTGAGATCGACGCTGTGATAGCCGTCGCGCGTCAGCACCGCCATCTCGCCGTCGTCGAGGTACACCACCTGCCGCGTGTGCTGGAGGATCGCCGCCGCGTCGCTCGCGATGTAGTACTCGCCGTCGCCGACGCCGACGAGGAGCGGGCTCCCCTTGCGCGCCGCCACGATCTTGTCCGGGTCGCGCGACGAGAGCACGGCGATGCCGTACGTCCCCTCGACCTGGCGCAGCGCGTCCGCGACCGCCTCCTCGAGGGTGTCCTCCCACTCCGCCTCGATGAGATGCGCGAGCACTTCCGTGTCCGTGTCCGACCGGAACGTGTGCCCGCGCGCCTCGAGCTGGGACTTGAGGACGTTCGCGTTCTCGATGATCCCGTTGTGCACGACGGCGATCGTGTCCGTGCAGTCGTGATGCGGGTGGGCGTTGCACTCGTTCGGCGGCCCGTGGGTCGCCCAGCGCGTGTGCGCGATCCCCACCGACCCGTGCGTCGGCTTGGCGCTCACGACCGCCTCGAGCTTGGAGATCTTCCCCGCGGCCTTGCGGGTCTCCAGCCCGTTCCCGTTCATCAACGAGACGCCCGCCGAGTCGTAGCCCCGGTACTCGAGCCGCTTCAGCCCCTCGATCAGCAGCGGCGTGGCCGCCTTCGGCCCCACGTATCCCACGATTCCGCACATGGCTCGTTCCCAGTCTCTCTCTCGGGTCTCCGGATCGCCGGCGGGCGATCCTGCGGTCAGCTTCGGAGGGCGTCCAGCGGCACGCGCGACCGGCGCACCAGCTCCGAGGCCGCCTCGGCCGTCGGTGCCTCGGCGATCACTCGCACGATCGGTTCCGTCCCCGACGGCCGAACGTGCACCCAGCGGTCCGCCCAGGCCAGCCGGAGCCCGTCCTGCGTGTCCAAGGTCGCGTCCGGAAAGGCGTTACGGAGTGCCTGATACACGCTGTCGAGGCTCGCGTCCGGCCGGTCGAGCTTGTCCTTGACGATCACGTACCGGGGGCGCTCGGCCACCAGCTGCGAGAGCGGACGTCCCTCCTCCAACAGCAATTGCAGCATCAGCGCCACACCGATCGGGGCGTCGCGCCCGAGGTGGACCTCCGGCAGGATCACCCCGCCGTTCCCCTCCCCGCCGATCGGCGCCCCCGCCTCCCGCATCTTCACCGCCACGTTCACCTCGCCCACCGGCGCCCGCAGCATCTCGACCCCCGCCTCCGCCGCCGCGTCCTCCACCACCCGGCTCGTCGACAGGTTCGTGACCACGGGGCCGCGCCGGTGCCGCAGCACCAGCCGCGCGGCCAGCGCGAGCGTGTAGTCCTCCCCGATCGCCTTCCCCTCGTCCGACACCAGCGCCAGCCGGTCCACGTCGGGGTCCACCGCGAAGCCGATGTCCGCGTGCGTGTTCTTCACGAGCCGCTCGAGCTCGCCCAGGTTCCCCGCCACCGGCTCCGGCTCGCGCGGGAACCGACCGTCGGGCTCCATGTTGATCTCGGTGACGTCGCAGCCGAGCTGCTCGAGCAGCCGCGGCAGGATCACCGCCCCCGCCCCGCGCACGCAGTCGAGGGCCACGGCAAAGCGGCGCGCGCGGATGCGCGGCACGTCGATGTACGGGATGGCGAGCACCTTCTCGATGTGGCGCTGCACCGCGTACGCGTCCTCCTCGATCGTCCCGAGCTTGTCCCACGTGACGTAGGGGATCCCGCGCTCCACGAGCGCGCGCATCGCTTCCCCCTCGTGCTTCTCCAGAAAGAGCCCGCTCGCGCCGATGAACTTGAGCGCGTTCCACTCGATGGGGTTGTGGCTCGCCGAGAGCATGAGGCCGCCCGCGGCGTGATGATCCTCGACCGCGAGCTGGCAGGTGGGCGTGGTGGTGAGGCCGATGTCGATGACGCGGCAGCCGACCGACTGGAGCGCGCCGAGCACGACGTGATGGAACATCGGCCCCGAGACGCGGCTGTCGCGGCCGACGACGATCGACGTCGACGCGCCCGGCTGGGCGATGCTCCACGCACCGAACGCCGCGGCGTATCGCGCCACGACGTCCGGCGTGAGCGCGGTCCCCACGCGTCCGCGAATGCCCGACACGCTCACCATCAGCCCTGCACTGCCGTGCGACATGGGAGCCTCCGTTCCCGAAAAGGTGGGCGAAAGGTACCCGATGCCGCAGCCGCAAGCGATTCCGGGCCGGCGCTCGGTTACTCTTCTTCGCATGCCGGATCCCTTCACCCTCCTCCCCATCGCCCTCGCCGCCGGCGGCGGCCGCGTGGACGACTTCGAGGCGTCCCAGCTCGTCGCCGCCGGGTTCACCCTCCTTCAGCGCAGCGCGCCCCTCGTCCGCGCGCTCGCGGGACGGCGCGCCGCGATCTTCCTCCCCACGTCGCCGCACTTCCTCGTCGCCCTGGCGGCGTGCGAGGGGCGCGGCGCCGTGCTCGTGAACCCGCTCGCCGCTCCGGCGGAGATCGCCCACCAGCTCGCCGACGCGCAGGTGGGGGCCGTGTTCACGAACGCCGACCTCGCCCCCCTCCTCCCCGAGGACGTCGTCCGCGTCCTCCTCGACGACGCGCCCCGCTCGGCGCGCGTCCTCGCCGGCGGGACGAGCCGCGACGTGGACATGGGCTCGCACGTCGGCCTCACCGTCGAGGGACTCGAGGAGGCGCCGGAGAGCGAGGAGGAAGCGGCGATCGTCTACACGTCGGCGATGCGCGGCGCCCCGCTCGGCGCGGTGCTCTCGCATCGCAACCTGCTCGCGAACGCGCGCGCGACTCGAGCGGCCGCGGCAATCGGCCCGGAAGACCACCTGCTCGCGCTCCTCCCCTTCTCCCACCTCTTCGGGCTCACCGTCACCGCCTCCGCCCCGCTCCTCGCCGGCGCGCGCGTCACGACGATGCCGCGCTTCCACCCGATACGGGCGCTCGACCACCTGGAGGCGGACGGGATCACCGAGGTGGTCGGCGTCCCCGCGGTGTTTCACGCCCTCGTGCAGGCGCTCGAGCAGCGCGGCACGCGGTTGGACGGCGCCCTCCGACTCGCGATCTGTGGCGGCGCCCCCCTCCCCGTCGCCCTGCAGGAGCGGTGGGCGGAGCTCACCGGCGTCGAGTTGCGCCAGGGATACGGGCTGACGGAGGCGGGGCCGGTCTGCCTCTTCAATCGCGTCGACCTCCCGAACGTGCGCGGCTCGCTCGGCCATCCGTTGCCCGGCGTGCGGGTCGCCATCGCCGAGCCCCTCTCCCACGATGCCGCGCCGACCGGCGAGCCGGCGCTCGTCCCGGTCGGCGCGGAGGGGGAGATCCTGGTGAGCGGTCCCAACGTCTTCCGCGGGTACCTCTCGGGGGGCGATGCGGGGCTCGTGCGCGACGGCAGCTGGCTCCGCACCGGCGATCGCGGGGCGATGGCCGCCGACGGCAGCGTGACCTTCCGCGGGGTGCTCAAGCCGATGTTCACGCGCAACGGCTTCAACGTCTATCCGCGCGAGATCGAGCGCGCGGTGCTGGAGCTGCCGGGCGTGCGCGCCGCGACGGTGACGGCGCTCCCGGAGCCCGCGCGCGAGCACGACATCGCCCTCGAGGTCGAGGGCTCCGTCAGTGCCGCGGAGGTGGAGCGGTGGTGCGAGACTCGCCTCGCCGCCTACAAGCGGCCCTCGCGCATCACGATACGGTCATGATGCTCGGCGGCGTGTGGCTCTTCGCCTCGATCACCGCCAGCTCGCCCGCCGCCGCCGCCTCCATCGCCGCCGCCACGACGCTCGCGTCGAACTGCAGCCCCGCACACCGCTCCAGCTCGCGCAGCGCCGACTGCAGGTCGCGCCCCGGCCGGTAGGGGCGCCCGCTCGTCATCGCGTCGAGCGAGTCGGCGACGGCGGCGATGCGCGCCTCGAGCGGGATCCCCTCGCCCCGCAGCCCGTCGGGCATCCCCGCGCCGTCGAAGCGCTCGTGGTGCCAGCGCACGACGTTGAGCGTCGCCGGCGCCTCGCCGAGGAGCGGCGAGAGGATCCGCCACCCGACCATCGGGTGGGTCATGATGTGCTCGTACTCCTCGTTCGTGAGCGGTCCGGGCTTGTTGAGCACCTGCTCGCGCACGCCGATCTTGCCGATGTCGTGCACGTGTCCGCCCAGCTCGATCTGCCGCAGCAGCTCACCCTCGATGCCGAGCCGCCGCGCGATCGCCACCGAATAGTGGCTCACGCGAATCGAGTGTCCGCGCGTGTACGGATCCTTCACCTCGAGCGCGTCGGCGAGCGATTGGATGCTCGCCAGGAACAGCTCCTCGATCCGGCGCGCCTGCACCGCGACCTTCTCCTCGAGCCGCTCCTGGTACTCGCGGTTCTCGAGCACGAGCCGGCGCTTCTCGAGCACCTGGGCGACGCGCGCGCGCACCTCGTCCAGGTGAAAGGGCTTGGTGAGATAGTCCATCGCCCCCTGGGCGAGGCAGCTCACCGCCACCTCCACGTCCGACACCGCGGTGATCATGACCACCGCGGTGTCGGGGTGCTCGGCGCGCACCCGGCGCAGCAGCTCGGTGCCGTCCATGCGCGGCATCCGGAGGTCGCTCAACACCAGCGTCGCCGGGCGCTCGGCCAGGCGCTCGAGCGCTTCCTCACCATTGGACGCCTCGCGACAGTCGAAGCCGGAGCTCCGCATCAGGTGCATCAGCACCTGGCGGAGGCGCGGCTCGTCGTCGACGATGAGGCAGCTCGGCACGTCGGGGGTAGGACCAGCGTCGCTCATGACGGACCCAATCTAGCGCAGTGCACCCGGAGATGGCGTGCTCGCTGTATCGGCGGCCGGACGGTTATCTTCCCCCCTTCCGAACCCGCGAAGCGAGCCGCGAGCAATGACCCGCGTATTTGACGACGACCTCGGCGCCGGCTTCGGCACGCGCGCGATCCATGCCGGCCAGCGTCCCGAGCCTCTGGCCGGCGCGATCATGACGCCGGTGTATCTCACGAGCACCTACGTACAGGACGGGCTCGGCCAGAACAAGGGGTACGAGTACGCCCGCGGCAAGAACCCGACGCGCGAGGCGCTGGAGCGGAACGTCGCCGCGCTCGAGGGCGGCCGCCACGGCTTCGCCTTCTCGAGCGGCATGGGGTGCGTCGACTCGATCATGAAGCTGTTCCGGGCCGGCGATCACATCGTCTGCGGCGAGAACGTCTACGGCGGCACCTTCCGCCTCTTCGACAAGATCCTCCAGCACTTCGGGCTCGAGTTCAGCTACGTGGACACGCGCGACCCGCAGCGGGTCGAGGACGCGTGCCGGCCGAACACGCGGGCGATCCTGGTCGAGACGCCGACCAACCCGCTCATGCGCATCACCGACCTCTCGGCGGTCGGCGAGATCTCGACGCGCCGCGGGCTCCTGCTCATCGTCGACAACACCTTCGCCACCCCGTTCTTCCAGCGGCCGTTCGAGCACGGGGCGGACATCGTCTTCCACTCGACCACCAAGTACCTCAACGGCCACTCGGACATGGTCGGGGGGATCGCGGTGCTCAACGACGACGAGCTCGCGACGCGCCTGCAGTTCATCCTCAACGCCGCCGGCGCCGTCCCGGGCCCCTTCGACGCCTGGCTCGCCCTGCGCGGCACCAAGACGCTCCACCTCCGCATGCCGCGCCACGACGAGAACGGGCGCCGCGTCGCCGCCTGGCTCGCCGAGCGGATGGGGCACGAGCAGGTCTTCTACCCGGGGCTCGAGTCGCACCCCCAGCACGCGCTCGCGAAGCGGCAGATGCGGGGCTTCGGCGGAATGATCTCCGTCGAGATGGGCTCGCGCGAGCGCGCCGCCGTCATCCTCGGCCGCGTGCGCGTCTTCTCGCTCGCCGAGTCGCTCGGCGGCGTCGAGAGCCTCATCAGCCACCCCGCCTCGATGACGCACGCCTCGGTGACGCCGGAGTTCCGCGCGTCGCTCGGCATCACCGATGGGCTGATCCGCTTCTCGTGCGGCGTCGAGGACGTGGAGGATCTGCTGGAGGACCTCGAGCAGGCGTTCGGAGCGCTCGATTGATGTCGCGCGTCCCCCTCGCCCAGATCTCCTCGCGCGCCTGGGAGCACCCGGCCGACCGCGCGGCGCTCAACGCGCTCAAGGCCATCCCCGGCTTCGACGACGTGGTCCGGCGCATCGCGACCTTCTTCGGCGAGCGGGGGATCCGTCAGCTCTTCCTGGCGAACGCGGTGCGCGTGGGCCCGCGGCAGCGGCCCAGGCTCAACGCGCTCTACACCGAGGTGCTGGAGACGATGGACTGGCCGCGCCGGCCGCAGCTCTACGTCTCGCAGAACCCCGTCGTCAACGCGCTCTCCGTCGGCTTCGACGACCCGTTCATCGTCGTCAATTCGGGAACGCTGGAGCTGCTCGGCCGCGAGGAACGCCGCTTCGTCCTCGCCCACGAGCTCGGGCACGTCATGAGCGGCCACACGACGTATCGCACCATCGCGCAGCTCCTGCTCATGTTCGGCACCAGCAATCTCCCCTTCTTCGCCGGCGTGGCGATCCTCCCCTTCCAGCTCGCGCTCCTCGACTGGCATCGCAAGACGGAGCTCTCCTGCGATCGCGCGGGGCTGCTCGGTGTGCAGGATCCCAACGTCGCGATGAGCACGTTCCTGCGCATGGCGGGCGGCGATCCGCAGAAGGGCGGCGACGACGAGTCGAACCTCGACGAGTTCGTCCAGCAAGCGGCGGACTACGAGACCGGCGGGACGGCGTGGGACACGGTGCTCAAGCTGATCAACACCGCCTTCCGCGAGCATCCGTTCAACACGGTGCGCGCCTCCGAGCTGCTCAAGTGGCAGCGCAGCGGCGCGTACGAGCGGATCCTCGCCGGGCAGTACCCGCGGCGCGGCGACGACGACGATGCGTCGCTGCGCACCGACTTCCGCGATGCCGCCGACAGCTACGGCGCCGAGGGACGCGAGACCTTCCGCCCGATCGGCGACGCGCTCAAGAGCGCGCGCGACGCCTTCTCCGACCGCTTCCGCCGCGGAGGGGAGCGATGAGCGGGCGCAGCGAGTCTGGCACGCGCGCCGGCGCGCCCGTGCAGCGCGTGCTCGTCGTCGGCAGCGGGGGGCGCGAGCACGCGATCGCGTGGAAGCTCCACGCCGAGCGCCCCGACGTCACGCTGCTCGGAGCGCCGGGGAATCCGGGGATCGCGGAGCTCGGACGCTGCTACGACGTGTCGGCGACCGCCGTCGAGCGCCTGGTCGAGCTGGCGGTGCGCGAGCAGGTGGACCTCGTCGTCGTCGGCCCCGAGCTCCCGCTCTCGCTCGGGCTCGTGGACCGGCTGCGCGAGCGCGGCATCGCCGTCTTCGGACCGACCGCCGGCGCCGCGCGACTGGAGACATCCAAGTCGTTCGCGAAGGAGGTCATGAACCACGCCGGCGTCCCCACCGCCCGGGCGGAGACGCACACCGACGCGGACGAGGCGCGTCTCGCCGTCCGCCGCTTCGGCGCGCCGGTCGTCGTCAAGGCGACGGGGCTCGCCGCCGGCAAGGGCGTCGTCGTCTGCGCCTCGATGGAGGACGCGTACGAGGCGATCGACATGATGCTCCTGTCGCGCGGCATGGGGGACGCCGGCGCGGAGATCCTGGTCGAGGAGTTCATGCAGGGGGAGGAGCTCTCCCTCTTCTACCTCACCGACGGGACGCGCGCGATCCCGCTCGTCGGCGCGCAGGATCACAAGCGACTCCGCGCGGGGGACGAGGGGCCGAACACCGGCGGGATGGGCGCGTACGCGCCGGTCACCATCTCCACCCCCGCGCTCGTGGACGAGGTGACGCGGACGATCGTGCTGCCCATGCTGCGCGCGATGCGGGAGCGCGATTGCCCGTTCACCGGCCTCCTCTACGTCGGGCTCATGCTCACGGCGGCGGGACCGAAGGTCGTCGAGTTCAACTGCCGCTTCGGCGACCCGGAGACGCAGGCGCTCCTGCCGCTCCTCGACTTCTCCCCGACGCTCCTCGAGCTGATGACGATCGTCGGCCGGGGGGAGCCGCTCCCCGAGTCCGCGACGATTCGCGCGACGGGGCACGCGGTGACGACCGTCGTCGCCGCAGCGGGATACCCCGAGGCGCCACGGACCGGCGACCCGGTCGTGCTCCCGCCCGTGACCGACGCCGGTGTCGAGATCTTCCACGCCGGCACCAGACGGGCACCGACGGGCGAGCTGCTCTCGGCGGGGGGGCGTGTGGTCGCCGTGACCGCGGTCGCCGACACGATCGAGGAGGCGCACCGGCTGAGCGCCGCGTACGCCGACCGGGTGGAGCTCACGGGCAAGCAGTACCGCGACGACATTGCCTGGCGCGAGCTCGAGCGGCGGCGCGCCCCGTCCGCCGGTGCCGGAACTCCCTGAGACGGAGACGATCGCCCGCGATCTCGACGCGGCGATCGGCGGGGGACGGCGCCGCATCGTCGGCGTCGAGGTCACCAGGCCCGACGTGCTACGCGTCGTGGACGCGGCCGAGCTGGCCCGGCGCACGACTGGCGCGACGATCGAGCGATGCTGGCGCCGCGCCAAGCTCGTCGTGATCGACCTCTCCACCGCCGACCGGATCGTCGTCCAGCCGCGCTTCACCGGCGCCCTGCTGCTCGACGCGGGCGCCCTCGACGAGCGCGAGCGCCGCTACTCGACGCTCGCCTTCGATCTCGACGACGGCCGCCGCCTCCACTATCGGGACATCCGGCGGCTCGGGACCGTCGCCCTCATGACGCCGGCGGAATTCGCGGCGTACGAGGCGGGGCTCGGCGTCGAGCCGCTCGGTCCGGACTTCTCCGCCGCGCGACTGTCGGGTATTCTTCGGGGGTCGGGACAGGCTGTGAAGAAGGTGCTGATGGACCAGCGGCGCGTCGTCGGGATCGGCAACATCTACGCGAACGAGGCGCTCTGGCGGGCTCGGATCCATCCCGCACGCCCGGCGCGCGGCGTGACCGCCGACGAGAGCCGCGCGCTCCATCGTGCGATCGTGGACGTCCTGACCGAGTCGGTCGCGGCGCGCGGCACCAGCTTCCGGGACTACCGGGACGCGAGCGGCAACCGAGGGCGCTTCGTCGAGCAGCTCGCCGCGTACGGCCGCGCCGGTCTCCCCTGCCCGCGCTGCGGCACTCTCCTGGTCGCCACCCACGACGTCGACGGACGGTCGAGCGTACTGTGCCCAAGCTGTCAAAGCTGAAGCTCCTGCGCCCGCCGACCTCGGACGAGCAGCTCGCCGTCATGCGCAAGGACGTGCGCGAGCGCTGCGAGGATCGCCCCGGCGTCTACCGCATGATCTCGGCGGACGGAGAGATCGTGTACGTCGGCAAGTCGAAGAAGGTGCGCTCGCGCCTTCTCTCGTACTTCCGCTGCGCCTTCCCCGAGGAGAAGGGGGCGCGCATCGTGCGCGAGGCGGACCGCATCGAGTGGGACTACACGCCGAGCGAGTTCGCGGCGCTGCTCGAGGAGCTGCGGCTCATCAAGCGCTGGCGTCCGCGGTTCAACGTCGCGATGAAGCGCGACGCCCGGCACTTCGCCTTCATCAAGCTCACGCGCGGCGTGGCGCCCAAGCTCCTCGTCGTGCGTGGCGCGGGGCAGGACGACGCGGCGGTGTACTACGGCCCCTTCCAGGGCGCGCTGCGCGTGCAGGACGCCGTGCGCGAGCTGAACGACGTCCTCGGGCTCCGCGACTGCGCACTCGACCGGCGCATGCACTACGCCGATCAGCAGGAGCTCTTCCAGATCGCTCGGACGCCCGGGTGCATCCGCTACGAGGTCAGGAAGTGCGTGGGGCCCTGCATCGGCGCCTGCACCGCCGACGAGTACGCCGAGCGCGTGTCGCTCGCGCGCGCCTTCCTGGACGGGGTGGACGACGGACCGCTGGAGGCGCTGCGGGAGCAGATGACGGCGGCGAGCGAGGCGCTCGAGTTCGAGCGGGCCGCGTATCTCCGCGACAAGCTCTGGCGACTGGAGGGGCTGCGCGAGCAGTTCATCAAGTTCCGCTTCGCCGTCGAGGCGCTCTCCTTCGTGTACTCGGTCCCCGGCTACGGCGGCGCCGACCGCGTCTACATCATCCGACGCGGCCGCGTGCGCGGCGAGTTCGACGCCCCGCGCACCGAGGGGGAGCGCGTGGCGATCGTCGCCGCCACGGAACAGGTGTTCGGGCGCACCGAGCACGACGGCGCGCAGATCCCGACGCACGAGATCGACGAGCTGCTCCTCCTCTCCTCCTGGTTCCGGCGTTTCCCGAACGAGCTGGCGCGGACCGCCGCGCCGACCCAGGGCGCCGCACGGTTGGTACGTCTGGCCTCCTGACTCGTCCTGCCAGCAGAGGCGGCGTCGAGGGCTGCCGGTGGCGCGGCTTCTGCAAATCTCCGCCTCGGCCTGCGCCGCCGAGGGCGCGCGGAGTGGATCAGGAGAGGAGCGATGGCGACGACCGCCTGGCAACCGACGACACTGGTGCAGTGCATCAGCCTCAAGCCGTGGCTCGTCTATCCCGGCTGCGACGAGCCGGGCGGCTGCCACGACCTCACGCTGGGCAAGGTCTATCAGCTCCTGGCCGTCGAGGCCAACGGCTCCTTCTACCGGATCATCGACGACTCGAACGACGACTTCCTCTATCCGGCGAGCCACTTCCGGGTGGTGTGAACGGCAGGGGCTAGGGGCTGAACGACAGGGACGAGGGGACAGGGGCTAGGGGCGAGGGAGCACCCTCGGGACGCTCCTCTCCGCTCCCCGAGTGCAGTCCCGAGCACCGAGCACTGAGTACCGAGCACCTAGCCCCTATCCCCAGCCCCCAGCTCCCGCACTTCCACCGTCGCCACGCCCCCCTCGATCGTCAGGACGCCCACGCTCGGTACGAGGTCGAAGCGGCGGGGTCCCGCGGCGCCCGGGTTCACGACGAGGCGTCCGTCGGCTTCGGCCACGAGCTGCCGGTGTGTGTGGCCATAGACGAGCACCTGCTGCGGGTAGCGCTCGAGCAGGCGCGCCGGCGTCGGCGACCCCACTTCGTGGCCGTGACTCACGTGGATCGTGACGCCGTCGATCTCGCGCACGATCTCGCGCGCGAGCCGTGGGTCTCCCGGCGTGTCGGTGTTGCCGTACACCGCGTGCACCGGCGCGATCAGCGCCAGCTCGTCGAGCACGTCGTCGCCGCCGACGTCGCCCGCGTGGAGGATCAGCTCGACCCCGGCGAGCGCGCGATGCACCTCGGGGCGAACGAGCCCGTGCGTGTCGGCGATCAGTCCGATCCGGTGCATCTCACTCGTCGTGGGGACCTTCGCCCGTCCAGCGCCGGCCGACGTCGTGCTCGACGTGCAGATGGTCGAGCACGCGCGCGACGACGAAGTCCACGAGATCCGAGATCGCCGTCGGCCCGTGATAGAACCCCGGCGCGGCGGGCATCACGATCCCGCCCGCCGTGGTGAGTCGCAGCATGTTCTCGAGGTGGATCATCTACAGCGGCGTCTCGCGCGGCACGACGATCAGCGGGCGCCGCTCCTTGAGCGTCACGTCGGCCGCGCGCTCCACCAGCGAGCGCGAGGTGCCGGCGACGATCGACGCGAGCGTCCCCATCGAGCAGGGACAGATCACCATCCCCGCCGTCAGCGCCGACCCCGACGCCGGCCGCGCCCCGCGGTCGCGGTCGTCGCACGCCGTGACGTGACGGTCCCACGCCGCGTCGCCGACGTACGCGCGCAGCGCCCCCTCGTCCGCGATCGCGCATTCGGTCCGCAGCAGCCGCCAGCCGTGCGACGACACGATGAGCTGCACCGGCCGCTCCGCGTCGACGAGCGCGCGCAGCAGTCGCACCGCATACGGCGCCCCGGATGCGCCGGTGATCGCCAGGACGACGGGGAGATGGTCACGCATCGCGCGTCACCGGACCAGCCGCTCCGCCAGCACGAAGCCGAAGAAGCAGATGCTGATCACGCCGTTCATCGTGAAGAACGCCGCGTCCAGCTTCGACAGGTCGTCCGGCCGCACCAGCGAGTGCTCGTAGACGAGGAGCGCGGCGGCCACCGCCACGCCGATCGCGAACAGCCATCCGCCTCCCGTCGCCACGCCCACGAGCGCGAGGCAGACGACGGTGAGGAGGTGCAGGA